>JABLTQ010010845.1_pt1 | contig 155486 bp, 185 predicted proteins | sample 7160101 | NCBI WGS metagenome assembly JABLTQ01 (sample SAMN14651228, study PRJNA627086) | human gut metagenome | isolation source: feces | host: Homo sapiens | reverse complement strand
ATTCCATAGCGTTGGCTTTTTCCTGCGCTAGTCTCTGTGCGTCAGCCTGTGCCGCGGCGGTAAGTGCGGCCTTATCACCGTTACACTCACACCAAGCGCCATTGTTTCCGCCAGAAACCCAGTAAGCGGAAGCCTTCGGAGCCGTACATCCTGACGGACAACCTTGCTTGGTAGCAGTAGCCTCTACATAATCATTACATACTCTTCCACTGCAACCCGCATCCGCTAATGCCTGAGCTTGAGATCTAAGACTCTCTATCTTATCGCTAGCCTGAGCGTTGGCAGAAGACGTGCTAGAAGCGCATATAGATCCAGAAGGTACACCCGGATAAGATATCGTTACTCCACAAGGTCTATCAGATGGACAATTCCTACTAGTAGCAGATCCCCCTTGGAAACCGATCGTATTACAGCAAGCAGATCCATAGCTTAGATATTCCTCTCTTCCACAATCATTTCTGTATAAAGCTACACTTTCGCCAGATCTACACTCAGCCTCTCCTATTCTACTCCAAGAATTAGGATCACAACAGCTATCACAAGAACCACCTGAACATCCACAATCGCAAGACTCATGCAACCTGTTCTCAGTCTCGTCAGAGTGACATCCAGTGCTATCAGTCCTTCTATATCTAGCCCAAACATCACCACCTGAGCAATAGTTTCCGCCATCATAGCTCCAACCACTCCAATTAGGAGGAGTGTCCTCGCAATCTCCGTTCTTATTAGCGTAAGCTTGAGCGGCGGCTCTGGTAGCTGAATTGCTTCTGAATGCCTCTTGAACCTTGTTATTGGCGTCAGCCTGAGAGACCGTTGATGTTATAGGATCTAATCCTAACGAGCTATAAGGAACTGATATAGCCACACCCTGTTTACAAGAGCCGCAATTATCCTTGTAGAAAGTAGCGCTTCCAGTACCGGTCCATACACAAGTGCCATGCTGGTTAGCGTAATCTTGTCCCTTTTGGTCTAATATTTGCTCAGCCTTACTCTTGGCGTCAGCCAAAGAAACCTTGCTGGTGATAGCCGTGCCGCCGTTAGCCTGTGTGGAGGTCACCGTTATCCTCTGGCCTACCCCGCCTTCGGCGCAGTTATTCTTATAGAAGTCACGGCTTGCCACGTAAGTCCAGGTACATCCTCCGTTCTTATTGGCGTAAGCCTGACCCTCAGCTCCACGAACGGCATTCTCAGCTTTCTTATTGGCGTCAGCCAAAGATATGTTGGAGGTGTACGGGTGTCCCGGAAGCTTGCTGCTGCTTACGGATACCATGTCTCCTACGCCGCCATCAGCGCAATTGTTCTTCTGGACCTGACCGGTATAGCTTCCTGTCCACGTACAAGTACCCTTCGAGTTAGCCACGCTCTGTCCCTGAGCCGTAACAGCCGCCAATGCCTTGGCGTTAGCGTCAGCCTGAGATACACATGATTTGAACTTGCCGTCAGAGCTAGGAGCCGGATCCGTAACATCATTCTGAGTCACGGTAACAGAGCTTCCAACCCCACCATCCGCACATTGACGAGTGAAGGCCTTAGATGCCGTACCAAACCAGAAGCATGTCTTATTACCGCCAGCTATATACCGCTCTTGATTCTCAGGATCAGTGTAGCAGGTATTGGTATTACGTTGATGTAATTTAGAGATACAATCCTTACATACGGTCTCGATAGTCTCCCAAACCGGTTGCTCATCCTTAGTATGACACGTGTCATCATAATTCTTATTAACGAACGCCTGACCCATCCTATCGATGTAGGCCTTAGCCAAAGCGTCAGCCTCCTCTTGTGAACGGGTAGAGGTGAAGAACTGACCCATAAGATCCGGGGTTACGGTAATAGGATCAGCATACTGGCAAGTAGGACACTTAGGAGTGAACTCCTTGCTATAATTACCGACATATATCTTCAACTCATCACAAGTACCACGATCGTTGGCTATGGCCTGACCTTGTGCCTTGACAGCGGCCTTGGCAAGCTCATCAGCGGCGAACTGGCTCTCGTATGAGTAGAATGGACCTCCGGTTACATCAGCCTCAGTAACGGTAACTGAAGACGGGATAAGACCGGACGGACAGTTATTCTTCTCGAACGCCTCGCTATAATGACCGGTATATTTAGGAGCCTCATGACAAGTACCACGCTCATCGGCGATCTTCTGGCCTTGATTCATTACAGCGGCCATAGCCACTAAATTAGCCTCATCTTGAGATACGCAAGACTGGAACGGATGACCTTCCACCATATCTTGTGTTACGGTGAACGGATCTCCTACCTGATTAGCGCCACAATTGCTCTTCGTAAACTCGAAGCTGGCCTTACCGGTATACATAGTAGCGTTAGAGCAAGTACCCTTGGTATTAGCCAAAGCCTGTCCTTGAGCTTGTACAGCGGTCATAGCCATAGCGTCAGCGGCGGTCTGTGAGTCGTTGGACTGGAATGGGTGTCCTTCTACCATATCTTGAGTGATTGTCACCTTAGATCCGATCTTGCACTCACCACAGTTGTTTCTCGTGAACTCCAAGGAAGCACGGCCAGTGTACGTACAAAGGGCATGGATATTGGCAAGAGCCTGTCCTTGGGCGTCAACGGCGGCCTTGGCCTTGTTGTTGGCGTCCTCCTGAGATATAGTCGAAGTAAATGGATAACCATCAACCATCCTATCATTTACCGTATAAGTACCACCAGTACCAGCACCACAATTGTTACGGGTAAACGTACGTGTATAAGTACCGGTATATACAGGAACTTTCTCACACTTACCTTTCACGTTAGCCACGTCCTGACCTTGAGCCTCAACAGCGGCCTTAGCCTTGTTATTAGCGTCCTCCTGAGACACGGTAGACCTAAAGTCTCCTGTCACCATAGTCTCGTCTACAACAACCTTAGTACCGTACTGGGTCTCATCGCAATTATTACGGGTAAATTCCTTACTGTATTTACCATGATATACGACCTTCTCCTTACATTCGCCCTCCAAGTTAGCTTGTTGTTGGGCGTTAGCCTCAAGATCGGCCTTGGCCTTATTGTCGGCGTCCTCCTGCGAGATAATAGAGAAGTACTTACCGGCGGCTACAACATAAGTATAAGGTTGACCGATATGGAACTCATCACAATTATTTCTCGTGACTGTCTTCTCCATCCTAACGTTATAGTAGACGTTAGTCTGACAATCGCCACGCTCATTGGTGATAGCCTGACCTTGCGCCTCGACAGCGTCCTGCGCCAGCTTGTTGGCGGCATCCTGCGATACCGTAGAAGTGAACGGATAGCCGGTACACATCTTCTCATCCACGGTAAAGTCAACAGGCGTAGAACCTTCAGGACAGTTGGTTCTCTGGAATACCTTAGAATACGATCCGGTAAATACCGGTATCTTCTCGCAATTACCCTTGATATTAGCTATATCCTGACCCTGAGCCTCTACAGCGGCTTGAGCTAAGCTATTAGCGTCTTCCTGTGACACGATGGATCTAAAGTCTCCTGTAACCATCGTCTCATTAACAACCACTTCCGTTCCGTATTGAGTGGAGTCGCAATTGTTACGGGTAAAGGTCTTGCTAAACTTACCATAATAGATATTCTCCTTAGGCTTACACTCACCTTCCAGATTAGCTTGTTGTTGACCATTCTTTTCAATATCCTCAAGAGCCTTCCTGTCGGCGTCCTCTTGAGAGATAGAAGACACGTACTTACCCTCAGGAACGATGTAAACATATTCCTGACCGTCACTAAACTTATCACAATTGTTACGGATAAAGGTTTTCCTTTGCTCCTCGTTATACCAGATGTCAGTTATACACTCACCATGCTCATTAGCGTACTTCTGTCCGTTAAGAGCTATATCCTCCATAGCCTTAGCGTCAGCGTCCTCCTGTGAGATAAACGACTTGTACGTCCGTTCCTCAACCACATACAAGACAACCGAACCGTGCTGGTTGGCTAGACAGTCATCCTTGGTAAACGGCTGAACCATCTTGATATTATAATAAACGGGCTTGGCATCTTGGGCTATCATATACTCCTTAACAACACTACCGTCCTTTGACGTTATACGGAACTTAGCCGTACAAATCTGACCGGTGTAATTAGCCTTGTATACGATGTTAAGCTTATTATCGCCTACCCCATGGCTCTTGTCGTTAATGGCAAAGCAATTACCCTCAACGCAATTCTTATCTACTTCCCTTGCCATGTCAATCCTCCTCTATTCTCCATGAAACATTATCTCCGGCCTCTACCCTTACGATTTGAGTATCACCATCCTTATTAAGCGTCAACTTTTGCGGATCCACGTTAAAGGGTGGTTCCGGCTCCGGTTCCTCGCTGCCATCGCCGCAAGTGCAACATACCAGTTCAATATCATACTCGGTATTGGACTTGATATCGATAACGACCTGACCGTTCTCACTAGTCACGTTATCAAAGTCATGATCAAGTATAATATAAGGTATATCATTAGGCTGTTGATTGATATTAACAACCTTGCCATTCAAGACAAACATCTCATGATGCTCCTCGTTATCCATGTTCTTAGGCATGGCTATAACGAAGCTAGCGTCATACAGGTCAGTGGCTCCCGGATCCTCAGGATCGGCGTACACCACGTATCTGCTATCCTCGTCAGGTATCTTAACAGATAACCCGTTGACATTCATAGACACCATATAGCATTTACTTACCGAACCACCAAGGGTAAGGCAGGAGGCCTTGACCGAGGCGGAGTTAAGCTTGGCGTTGATGACCGCCGTCCCGCCATCCATGTCAAACATGATATTGGCCGGATCTACGCTCACCCGCTCAATACCCTTCTGGGTTATGGTAGCGAGTTTCGTTACCTTGCCTTTCTCGACCGCTACGTAAGTCTCCCTAGGCAACCTACCCATCCATCCCGGCTCTACCTTAATAGCGACCTTATCTGGTCCGGTACCGGAAATCTTGTCGTAGGACACCCATGAGGAACCTTGCTCGATCTTAGCAAGAATATCTTTTAAATTATTCATATCATTCCGCTTGAGTTATAGTCCATTTATCACTCTTACCTACGATAATCTCCAGAATCTGCTCACCGCCCTCAGGAGGATACTCAAAGTTAGTAGGCTTAATCTCAAATACACTGGCGCCACCACAACCAAGATCACAGATCATGTCCGGCAGCCATCCCTCCTCGAAAAAACGCTCTATAAGCTCCCTGACGGCCTCCGAGAAAGAGTCAAGCTCCAATCTATCGGCTGGGACAGATCCTTTCTTGAGTGTCTCACCACATACCCATCCGTCGCACTCGGAAGCCAATACCGTATCATATACTCTATTAGCCATAACAAGAAGTATTTAAAATATTACTATTCAATGTAGTATATACGATATTAACATCAGCGAACTCATCGCCCATGCAATACCTTTTCTTGAACTTAACGGACCTGCCAGAAACGACATATCCGTCATTAGGCACGATAGTACCGCAGTAGGTCACGCTAAGAACATTCAGAGGCTCGTATCTTAACCTTACGGCCTGCACTCCCTTAAACGAATCCCTTTGGATGGAGGACGTGGCGCCGGATACGGCTACCAACTTCCTTACCAGAGACTCGATTACGCTATTCATTCCATCACCGTTCCTGATATCCGCCTCAGGAAAAGACTGACCGTCATATATGATCTGGGAACTGTAGATACTACATTCATTCCCCGGCCTATATTCCGGCTTACATGGATTACAATTGCTTCTCATGTCAAATCAATTTATTAATCATTCTCCTTAATTCAAGTATCTCAGCATCCCTGTCCCTTATGGCTTTTATCATAGCGTTAAGGACATCAGACATATCACAGCTGGGAGATAATCCCAATGACTCTACACGTACCTTGTCGCCGGGATAAACACAGTCGGTGCTCATGTATGTAGAGCACGGTACTTTCGTATCATCTACAGTAGGCCTGTATTGTTTTTTATTACATCCGTTCATTACCACGTCTCCTCTTCATTTCCGCTATCGCCACCGCCATTACCGGCGTTGACAAGCTCGTTTATAATCTTCTTCAAATCCAGAACCTCATTATGGTATAAATCTATCTGCTTATCCCTAGACGCTATAATACGCCTCAATGAGTCTATAACTACAGAGATATCAGCACCTTTCTCTATGCCATCCACCACCAACTCATCGCCTGAGTACAAGACGCATTTATCATATAAAACTATAGGACATCCATAGCCAACACAAGGCTTATCCTGACAATCCCGATCACAAGGATCACAAGGGTCCTCGGGGCATTTGTTAAGAAACCTATCTATCTTAACGCCATGACAACACTCTTCGGGACGTTCCCGTGAATGATCATGACAACAACCACCTGAATTACACATATGAATAATATTAATGTTTTTAGCAAAGATACTTATTTGATTTGGAAACAAGGTAACATACGTTATTAAACAACGAAGCCGAGAATTATTCCCGGCTTCCACAGATTGTAATATCAATTAAATATTATCGTACAACAGATCATACGCTAAACTTCCAAAAGCTAAAAATAGCAGCACAAAGGATAGGTTAAATTCCATCATCCACTTCTGACCATCACCCTTGCCTACCCTCTTGGCAAAACCTTCTCTTTTTAAAACCATCAAAGTGACAGGCTCATCTTTTAAATCTATTCCAAAAGAAGAGAGGAATGATTTTATCACAAGAGACGACGAAGGATATTTAACAACATCAGATAATTTTATACTCTTATTCTCAATATCTCTAGCCTTATTCATCAAATCAGTTATACACACATATTTTTTATCCCTCATCTTCCCTCATATTTAACAAAGTCATAATTATTCACGATATCACATAAGTCCTTTTCAGGCAAATCAAACCACTCTCCCAATTTTCTACATTTACTATATTTATTATGAATAGCTGATTCTACATCTCTATCAGACACAAACATCAATTTAACAAAAGGAGAAAATGTAGAAGAACCTTTTATCCTCTTAAATGGATTAGAAGATCTACCTATTTTGTATAACAGCGTATTTTCATCAAATGCTATATATGTTTTATAAGGCTTATCTCTTTTAGTGTAAATATTTTTCATGGAAAATATAGACAGATAAATATAATCTATATCAAGTATATCCATTAAAATCCTACACTTGTAAGGATCTTCAATGAAAAGCATATCCAATTTAAGTATTAAATCCTGAATACGAATATACTGATCATTGTCCACACGAATAGTCTTTCCAGATAACGTATCTACTACTTCAACGTTATCTTTCATATTAAAATACTTACGTGAAAAATAATCCAAAATTACACTATGCTCACAATCATCCATATAGTAAACAAAATATTCATCCTATTTTACCAATAGCATTGATCCTCCTGATCAATATTCTCAATCCATTTCTCGCACTCAAGATTAAGATCAGCATACTCCTGCCCCTCTACCATCAAAACCTCACGGGCTTTGGCGTTGGCATCCTCTACTGATATCCATGATCTAAACCTATTGGCTTTGATAGAATAATATACCCTACCTGATTTATATCCAAACGGGCATACCTTCTCAAACCAATCACCGATCGTAGTATTATAGAATACAGGGGAGCAACTACCTTCGGAGTTAGCCTTCTCCTGACCTTCTTTCATGAACTTCCTATAAGCTAACGTATCAGCATCAATCTGGGATATATCGGATATGACGGCTCCGGCTGGCAATTCATACACAATGCCTTCTTTGCCTGATGTCCCGGCCTCACAATCGTTCTTGTAGAAAACGCCACGAAAAGGTTGTGAGGCCCAGTCCTCGCAGCAAGACCCGACAGCGTTGGCCTCCCCCTGCCCGATCCTTTCAAGCTCTACCATAGCCTTATCATTGGCGTCTTTCTTGGATACGTAAGAGACAAACCTGCCTTCCTCTATACATACCTGTTCCTTAGATCCCTTGCCGCTTACGCAATTGTTCTTGACAAACTCATCGCATACCTGATCATTATACCATACAGCCGGTATTATGTCGGCATATGTGTTGGCGTAATCCTGACCGTTGGCATTGATATCATCCTTAGCCTTATTGTCAGCCTCCTCCTGCGTATCGCCAAAATAAACATCGGCCGGGACCCGGTAGTCAACAGAGCCGCCCACGTACCCGGCAGGCGGGTTGTTTCTGGTGAACGTCCGTACTATTTCTTTATTACCGTATACCATTATGATTCACTTTGTCACAAAGATACAATTTAAAATCAAATTACAAAGGAAGAGCCTTTTTGCTTCTCAAAACCTTATATAGATAATCTCTTAATTGCTCCTCGGTAGTTATATATCCAAACTCAATCATCTTAGCTATATCAATCTCCAGCTCCATCAACTCCTTAGCCTTGGCCTCCTCGCCAACGGAATTTCTTATCATAGTCTCATGAAGACCGTAAACTATTATATTCAAAGATCTAGCTAAATCCTGTATTTTATCTTTAAACCTTGATGAGTCCACGATTTTAGATAAAGCGGAAGACATTCTCTTATAAGCATCACCGGCCTTATCCCTATAATCTATAAGCTGGTCATGAACAAATCTGATAACTTGAACCTCAAACCTCGGATTTATCCACATAGCGAACTTGATAAACAGAAATGGATGCATCCACACCTGTTTCTTAGGTCTTCCTGATTTACCTGGTTCTTTTACAGTAGATCTCTTAACTAATTGATTATCAATTTTTGGGCATTTTTGCCCAAAACTATCAACAGACAATTCCTCTAATAACGCATCAATAAATTCCTTCGTTTTAGATGATGACAAAAATACATCCATCTTCCTTTGTTCATTACCTTCTAAAGAGTTCCATTGTCTCACTAATTCATATGCTTCGAAATAACCATCACTAGTTCTTTGAAAAACGTTAAAATCGCCCATCTTTCTTGTTAAAACATTTACTGTCTTCATTTTTTAATCTAATTTTGAAGTTAATAATTAATTACTTTATGTCCGCTCCCTCGTGAGAGTCGGCGGACATACAAAAATAGCCAATTGGTGTGACAAACACAATCCAATTGGCTATTTTTAATATCCTAAAATCAGGACATTAATTACCCATTACAAATCTTATCCTCCAAAGCTTGACATACTCCCATCACTAAAGCAAATGGGATTCTTGGATACAAACGCAAGAAACCCCGATATTACTATCGCTGGAATTACTCTTGCTCTCCAATTCGGAAATGCCCTTCCGAAGTATATTACGGGCTGCAAGAATATCACGGTCGTTGATTGCGCCGCACGACGGGCATACCCACGTGCGGTCGCGTAACGACAAGTTTTTATTAACAAGCCCGCATTCACAAGTCTTTGAGGAAGGATACCATTTGTCAATCTTATGTACTATCACTCCATACTTTGAAGCGATATACGTAAGTTTGTTAATAAAAGAAGAATGACTAAGATCGGAAATCTTCTTTCCCCACAAACGTTTCATTCCTTCAATGTTTAGATCTTCAATGAAAATATAATCATATTGTTTGCATAATTCATGAGCTAATTTCCATTGAAAATCAGATCGAAAATCGTTTATTTTACGATACGCTTGTTGAAGTTCAAACAGTCTTCTTTTTCTATTATTGGATCCTTTCTTCGCATTAGAAAACTTTCTATTTAGTTTTCTAATCTTGTTTTGATATTGCTTGAAGAATAGTGGAGAATTGATTTTACTACCATCGCTTTTAGTTAGGTAAGTTTTCAGACCAAAATCCAATCCTAAAGATGCACCATCATATGTCTTTCTGTAAGAGTTTGCAGGATTGTAATCTGTAACTATAATCAAACTAAAACGATAGCAGGTTTCTCTGACTATCCTTATTTGTTTAACATTACCTTCATATGTTCTACTGTATGAAAACTTAAAACGTTTCTTTCCTTTGTTGATTGTAAGGATATTACCGTTTAAGGTAAAACCTCCTTGTTTAAAAACAAAAGAGTTGAAACAATCTGATCTTTTAAACTTAGGTGGTCTCTTTGATTTTCTTTTAAAGAAACGATTATAAGATTCATCAAGACGTTCAAGTATTTCTTGTGTTGTTTGAGAATGAAGAAGATTTCTTTTAATTCTTTTAGCAAAATGCTTCTTCATTTTACCAATTGAGATATATTTCCCAAACAACTTGTAATACCTACGCTGTATAGATAAAGCGTGATTCCATACAAAACAACATTCACGAAGCATTTTATCAAGATACTTCGTTTTCTTGGAATGATAGATGTTGTATTTGTAGGTAATCATTTTTTTTATTTACAATTTTGATTCAAAATTAATCAAACCAATTCATCCACCTCCTAAAGTATGGTGGTTTTGTTGGTTAAATAATCATAACGCACTCATCAGAGTCCTTATACTTTGACCACTCTGGGAGATCACCCTCGTAGGGTACGCAAGTGGACGGAGTTATATGTGAACAATTATACTTTTTCATACCAGCAACCTGTTAATATGTTCCTTTAACGATCTTACCTCATCCGGGCATAACCCGCAATCATTATCGCACAAGGATCTTTGTAAACGAATTATCTTGCCCCAATAGGATACATCGGGCTTGTCCCCGATCCTGTACCTGTGAAACTTCATGTATCTACCCCACTGGCAAGATAACCATTCGTCTACGACCTTACATAGATCCGATCTATCAAGGCTTAATATACTCTGAGCGCCCATCAAGTATCTCCTTTCTCATTTCTTGTACCTCCTCGTCAGGCGGGCATCCATATGGCAGGTTCTTGATCCACTCACGGATCTTCTTCTGCATGTTGAGATAGACGATACCCACGTCACCTATGGTACGGGTCTGTTTATATATGCTCACCACGTCACGCTCCATGGTCTTCAACGGATCAAGCATAACCATACAACCAGCGGTGCTTCTAGAAGCATATTCCCTATCACTAATAACGGTGGAAGAAACACGATTCATCATGCTTCTCTCAATTCTTTCCCTCTCGGCCTTTAACGCCTTTTCCTTACAAGTATTACAACCCACGACTAAATATTTTTATGTTCAACAATCCACGCAATTAGTAGCCATCTCAAGAAGCTCTCCGACACGATCAATAATCTCATGAGCCGCCTCTATATTATCCAACCTGACGTTAGCCTCCGCTACGGCCATAAGTGTCTCCATCTCCTGTATCTTATTTATAAGATCCTTATCCTTGTCCTCGCATAAGACATCAGTCTTAATCCATAGCCGGTCGAGACGTCTGCGTATAAGATCCGTCTTAAGATACTTGCGACTGAAGCTGTAAGTAGAAGGGCTACCTATGATCTTGATATCATATATACCATCAGGTAGATCAAGGTACTTGACATTACAATCATCGTAATTAAAGCAATTGAGACCTAATGTTAGGCTAGTAAAGGTATTGACCTGATTCTTGCCAAGGAACAACGTAACGGGGTCGGACATGCCCGGCGTAGTGATCTCGATAATCGCCTTCCTGTCCTCCAGTAGCCCCCACTCGGACTCATCCAATACCTGCAATACCTTTGGATCACGTGTCTCTAGCACCTGAAATGACAGCCGAATATCATTCATATTAACCTTCTTATCGTACCGGCATAAGCTATCGTCATAACGGGCTTGCATATCAAGATCCGGGATATCGGTATAATATGTCTTAACCTCATGACCGTTGATAAACACCGATGTTATCTGACAAACATGAGACCTAGCGACATCAAAAAACACCATCCTTACATTACCCTCATAATCGACTCCCGATGTCGGGTATGTCAATATCTGGGTATTATACTCACCATCGTTACGCCTAGCTACGACAGTAATTACGATAGGCTTCTCTATATCGTAATCATCCATGATAATCCTAGCGGCAAACTTATCATGAATTATCTTCGGTATGATATTGATCTGATTCATCTTAATATCTTTTTCACAAAGATACTAATTTGATCGATAAAACAAACGAGGCTATAAGATAAGAGCATCAAGAAGATCCTGCTCGCTTAGAATTATACCTCCATTGATAGCCATAGACATAGCTAAATAAAGACATAAGCATGTGAGATCATATCTAAGCATTCTACTCCTAAGAGACACGATAAACTTTTTGAGGTCAGGATTATCCCCAGCCAAAGACATATAGCCGCTAAAAAGGAACGTATTGTATATAGGATCGGATGTAGATGATTTGATATCGCTGTAAGACATACCACAAATATCTACCCACAATCTTATAGATTTGACGACTATCTCCTTTACGAGAGACTTATTCAACAAACATCCGAATCTGACCAAAGCCACTATATCTCCCCACTTCTGATCGGATATCTCTTTAATAACATACATCGACCCATTCAAAGGATCTTTTACGACAGATGACAGTATATTCTTACATCCAATGGAATCCGATAGCTCTTGGATATTAAACATATTATTATCGTGGTTAAATACGATGGACATATCTCCACCTCTTATGATACTAAAGCTACTCATCACGAATCCTCCACAAAAGAATTAATATCAAAACAGTCATCATAAGAGCATAGGCCAGGCTCATATCCTTCCTTGCCATCCTCTATGTCAGAAATAGCTCTATCAGCAATAGATCTTAACTCTAATAGACTTACACCTAAAAAATCTAAGGCCTCTTTCAAGTACTTATATAAGGACGAGGTTTTAACTTCCTTAAACCCCTCGTGAATCAAATGACTATTGAATATACTGAAAAGAACTTTATCATTCCTACCGTCAAACCTTTTACCATTGTTTTTAAGACTACCATCAGAGTCAATCATCTTCCTTATCTTACTCGCAGATCTGGTATTTATGATATTCACCATAATCATAACTTTGTAGTCAACAGCGGCTCTTCTAGCTTTATTAGCCCTCCCCTTTGAACTTACAGGTGTATTGTCCTCGCCGCCAATATACCTGAACTTAGCCTTGCCTACAAAGCATGATGGATAAACCTTGCGAATATTCCACTTATAATTATAATCACCGATTGATCTCATGATCGACAACTCGCTATCAACTACCATCGATATCATCTTATAAGCCTTCTCAAAACACTTAAACGATCCTACATACTCATAGATAAACCGGTACGTCATACCTAGCTTAAAATCTTTATCAGATATCCTATTAAACACTATAGCTCTATCAAAGTTGATGATAATAGCCATAATAATCTTAAGCCTAAAGTAGGGAGGTATATAAATATCATCAGGACTGATGTTCCTAGGATTAGCCGTGGTATAATCAGCGCCAGCGAAAGTATCTCTACGTTTCTTGAAATTACGCGGATATATAGGCTGACCTTTAGATAGCTTAATGCAAGTACGCCCCTCATCTACCTGCTTCTTCTCAGCCTCGGTATACACCGGAAATTCCTTTATCATAGAAGAGCATTTCCTTATATAATTCAAGTCGAAATTCATATTGTTCATATTTTGTCCACTTCAAATATAAGCAAAATATAAGACCTTTAAAAGAATAAGATGAATTAATTTTCCCATATATCACCATTATTATTTCATTAATAACATAACTTACTGAAACACAGTTGTCCATTTTGTGACATGTGTAATAAGAAGCTTCGCCTCTTTCTGAAGCAAATCTCATTATAAAGCATTCCTTTATTTAATTCTTACCAATTTCTAATTAATAACCCTATTAATGAAATGATGTTAGCTAACGCCTTTTATTATCTAAAGTAGACATCCAAAAAACATTAATTTAAAAATGAGTAGTATGTTGGCAGATAAAGATCTTAATAATCCCACTCAAGACTCTTTATGATTGTATTATTGAGATATTTACTATATCCTTACATTCGATCTTATTTGGCAGATGACTACTATCTTTAAACATAATGATCCTATATGTTTACTTCTTTTCTGCGCTAAAGCGTGAAGTGCCAAAGGGAATCGGCAGGGTTGGTCGTGAGTCGCTCCGCTCCTGGCCGGCCATGGGAGGCAGCCACCAGCCCCACGCCATGACGCCGCCACCTTGTTCATTGGCTTCCAACAAGGGTCATCCAAAAACAATACTTGTCTATACAATTATCTCTACGGTTCCAGAAGTTAAATAAGAACTATTTGGCTTTAAGGAAAGTTGTTAGTTAAAAAGATGGTCAATTAAGTCATCTGGTCAAATAAAATCTTTATATTCGCGTCACGGTCGGTTGGATGAGTTGGTTTAGTCGGTGGTCTGCAAAACCATATACCCCGGTTCGAATCCGGGACTGACCTCATTTTGGTTTTGGTTGGTACGTGGGTAAGGATGAATGTAGGGGATTATGGTAGATCATAATCCCTTTCTTTTTGGAGGTTCAAAATCTGACTCCCATCTAGCCATATCACTTATCCTGAAATCGTCCATCATAAAATTTCCGTTATCCATACCATCACCTCGTGTATTAATACCTAGGTTATAAGACCTAAGGGGAAGCGTATTATTGGTTTTCGTGTTAATAATAAGTGTACCATTAACAAAACATCTTAATATGTCATATTCATTACTGCTTCTGACTATAGCTATATGATACCATTTGTTTTCCTCAACTCTATCAACATGCCAACCAGCTTGTTGAGCTTGAAATAAAAAATAAAAACCAGTACCTGTTAAAACTACACCAAAATAAAAAATACCATTAGGATATTCATGCTCAACCAAACAACTTGTAACAAGATTGGTTGACTTATACCAAAAGTCTATAGTAAATGGATGACCGTCATAAAACAGCTCAGGCAATAACGATTCTTTGGTGTTTATGATAGTATAAAGAAAAGGATCCGTTTTGTTATATTGGACACATTGTATTGAACCATCGGTGATAAGATTGCCATTATTGGCTATAAAGAGATTGCCAGAGGGAGTAGGATTCCCCTCTACCTTAAAATTACCATTGAATCTCATTAAGAATCTAGTATGATCGTCAATCACCCCCCCCCTAGTACATTCAATCATTCTTCGTCTCATAAAACCTTCATCTTCTTTAGCAAATATATTAAAACCAATAATATCAACAATACACTAATTGATGTGATAGCTATTGGCCATCTTGATTCTTTCTTATCATCTACATCCTTAGATTTGATATCTATCTTATTGTCCAAATCCTTTATATCATTCCTCGTCTTATTGACTCCAACGGAATCAGCCGTCACCGCGCTGTCCCGCCGGCCAATGACGATATGGGTATCTGTCTGCGAGGACACCGGCCGCTCCCCCGTGGCAGGATCAACATCCTTGTCCGTATCGAACTTCCTCTCCGTTATAACAATATCGGCATTAAGATCAGATGTCTTGATCTCTACGATCTTCCGATCCATGACCTCATCTATCATCGTCTCTATCCTGCTGATCAACCGGCTATCAATAGACGTTTCGCTAACCTGCCTCCTGCTTCCGCAAGAGGACAGGGACAGCGACAGACCTAAACAAAAAACAGCCTTAAGACTTATTCTTAACCTCATCATCAGCGATCTTCTTTATATCGTCAAAAGCGTCATCCGGTAAGGATTTAGCCGATCCGAAAAGTTTTAAGATATTAACCCTGTTGAATATACTCTTAAACACCTTCACTATATAAGTATCAGGGAAAGCCTCCCCTATCGTGTTAAGAAACAACATGACATAAGCAACAAGAGCGGCATAAACACCATATTTGGTCACTACCAATATAGCGGAAGCGTCATCCTCCTCAATACTCAATGTCTTGTATATCACGCATAATGTCATGACTATAAAACAAGACAGGAAAAACTCCTTGAGTATCCCTACCAGCCTGACCTCCCTGAACCACCGGTATAGGGAGAACCGGCGTTTACGGCTACGACGGACTTTCCATCTTCTGGCGCTCTGGATAAGCCTGGCTATAAAATTAGCCAACAGCACTACAAGAAGAACCTCCAGCAGATGATGAACCGGCTGGAAATAAGCCCAACATGAAGTACCATAAGCAATAGCGATATTCCACAGAACCCCAATCTTATCCAACATACCCTTATTATCCATTACTAATGTCATTTACAAAGTTAATCACTATGGCATTAAGTACCTAAAACACCACGGCGTGTATACCGTTCCTCGTGTCAAGACTATCAAAATGCAACCAATTCACCTTACCCTCAAGCCTAAAAGGATATGGAAGCATATCCTGATGATCTAAAATCAAGTTTCTGGCTTGTTCCGCCGTCATCGACTTGACATCGAAATCACCGGCCTTACCCAATACATGAGCGGATAGATAAACATCCTTCTTATCCTTAACTATCTGGCACATGTTGCATCTAAGACCACGCTGGGAAAACTGCCCCTGCTTGTCCCAATTATTACAATACATAGGCTGTTTGATTATATCCCTCCGTAATATAAGAAGATTATGGAGAAACGCTGTATCAAGGAACTGCCACGATCTGTCCTTCCACTTATTGTACGTATGAGGACATACCAATTCTACTATATCAAAATACGAACCTAGTTCTTTTATGATATCATTTCTATCCATATTAAGCCGGTTTTATCGTCCATTTCTGGGCGTAATTATTTTTTAATACATATATTTTCTCCATAGGCGTAGCGGGAGATCCGTTGGACTGGCCTTTCACGAACCCCTCCGGAGCCTGTTCCTGCCCCGTAGGACGTTGGTTCTCGTCAGGATAAGTACTGCCGTACATAGATACACTAAGCCCGTAAAACTGATTCCTTTTCCCGTCCTTGGCCACAGATGTCATGGTAATCTGATCCCATCCCACCACAAGGTCGTAGAAGGAGTTTACGAAATCATCTGATCTTTTTTGGCTATGAGTGGAATAATCCATCACAAACCATGTAATAGACCTCATCTCATAAATATAATCTGGCAGCTTATCCACTCTAATACTATTACTATGATAGACGAAAAAACCTGTAAGATGATCCAATCCTCTACCCGACATATTATCATCATTCCAACCCGTCCTCCTTTCTCCACTTACCCAGTCATTTAAAAAATCAAAATTAGTAATGTTAGGATTTATCTTATCTACCTCGAAAAAAGGGAGGGTATTTATGTCAGAATAATTCCACATATCAGAAGGACCAGGAGTTATATTCAACAAAGTTAATTTAGGAAGATCATTAAACTCCTTTATATACCTATCCAAATAACATGAAGACAATTCAAGGGTTTGAAGATTTTTCATATTCTTTATATTCCTTATCCCGCTAGATTCTATATCCCTAAGATCAAGCATATTAAACATATTTAAATAATATACCTCTGTCTTACTGGTTATAGCCTCAGGAATTACGGTCATTCTTTGCCCTATATTTTGAAGATCGATATAAATTAACTTTTTGGATCTTGACAACTTGTCTACAGGTATACCGTCATTAACATACAGCGTATGGGATACGATCAAAAACTCAAGTCCTGGTATATCCACAATCGGGAAAGCCGTCATCTTACAAGCTTGAATATTGGCATAATAAATATCACAAGTAAAATCTATCGACACAGCCCGTTGTACGTCCCTCCTCCCATCAGCGTAAGCATGATTATCCACAGGTACGTATTGCGATCCATCCTCCTTCCTGAACCACCACGTAGTATTGGGATTTTTCCTGTGTTGTATTGCCAAAGAACGGAATATAATACGATAATTATCCTGCCCTTGAACCTTGGTCATAGGAAACTGCTCCTTTATTCCATCCCCCCAATCCACATTAGCCATACCGGGCTTTCTGGATCTAAACTCAACAAACGTATTAAAAGGATTATCAACGACAGGTTCAGGTACATAATTATAATCATCGGTATAAAAATTTCTAAGTGCCCTGTCCCATGTAGTGAACCACACGAACTTATTTGATGAAGCCTCATATTTATATAATGTCTTAGCCATTACCTATCTTGTTAAAATATTCTACAATAACATTCCTGTCCAATCCCATAGAATCACACAAATACTCCCCTTCTGGTTGACCCCCAAACGATAATACCTTATCCGTATCATGAGCTAAAACATCTCCATTGCCTACAAAGGTACGCCCATCGTCAAATACGATAAGCTTATATGGCTTATACGACCTCGTGTCAATATCAGAAGATCGTATTGACCTTAACACCGAAGCCTCTGGCGCCATACTAAACCTCCATCCATAATTATTCATAAGCACATAAACCATCTCCATAGGAGTCGATGGAGAGCCATTAGACTGACCCTTTATAAAACCAGAAGGTGCCTGTAATACGCCACTAGGCCTTTTATCAACAGGATTGGCAGCCAAATACATACTTAGATACAATCCATAAAACTGATTCCTTTTGCCATCGGAAGCAGAGGAAGACATAGTGAGATAATCAAACCCCATCACCTTCTCATATAATGTTGATATAAACGTATCACATCGACTTTGGGTTGACAAGGAGATATGCATATAAAAACTACTCATAGATCTCATCTCATATATATAATCCGGTAGATTACTTACATCTATATTACTATAGCCATATGAGGCAGTAAGGCTAGTGATATTTTCCAGCCCCTTGCCGATCATATACGGATGCCAGCTCACGACAGACCCATACCATCTGTTTATATGATCGAAGGTCCTTAAGCTAGGATTTATCTTATCCACCTCATCCATAGCCGGGCATGTATTAGGATCAAACGATGGCATAGCCACTCCCGGGGATATATATAATTCTTTTAGCTTGCTAAAAGACAGCCATTCCCTTGGATATACCCTAACCCTGCAACCTGCCAAAGATAATGTTACAAGATTAGGCCACATAGAGGGGAATTTCCTTATATTAGAAGACTCCGTATCATTAAAATCAGCCGTTCGACTTAAATTAATGCCTTTTAACTTAGTCAACCTATCCCAATCGTCTGGTATGGATGTCAATGTCCCTACACCTAATTCATTAAGTGTTATATACTCTATATTTACCGATCTACGTATCCTATCTTTAGGAATATCGGTTATATTCCCATCGCCGGTAATGGATAAGATTAAGTTGATAATACTTGGGGCGTCTAATATCGGGAATCCTACCATCATTATCCTCGCTGTTTGAACGTATGTAATATCATTCGTAAAAGTCATGGTAATGACCCGCTCTTTATCTAGCCCATCAGCGTAAGCATGATTAGGCGCAGGGATATACTCACTCCCATCTTCCTTATAAAACCACCATGGATGGCTATCCGGATTCTTACGATAACTTATATCCCTTCTCCTGAACATCAACCTATATCGCCCGTATATGGATTCGCTCCTATCCTTCACGAAAGGGAATTGCTCTTTATTCCCGTCACCCCAATCGACCTCACACATTCCTGGGGTCTTGGAATAAAACTGTATACTCTCATTGTAATTATTAACATCCAATATAGGATCAGGCACGTCATCAGTAGTATCATTCCTGCTAACGCCCCTAAAAGCATATTTACCTTTAGTAAAAAAGGTTATAGACCCTTTATTCGTATCCTTACATATCAACTTCATACCTCTCCCTCCTCTATTCTTCTAAAATACTCGACAACCGGCGAGCTGTCCAATCCTAGATCGTTGCAGATATCTATGGCCTCGTATTTGTCGGCGAAATTATACTTACTCATATTATCATCCAATACATCTCCGCTGAACACGGATACATGGCCGTCCTTTACGCCAAGGACGAACGGGGTAATCCTAGCCTTCCCAGCCCGCCTTGCCCTCGTAAGGGCGGCCTTAGAAGCTGGGGCAGGGGCCAAGACCCATGTCTGCCCGTAGTTATTGGTAAGCACATACACCTTCTCCATAGGCGTCGTAGGATTACCATTACTAACCCCCTTGACAAACCCATCAGGAGCCTGATAAACGCCAGACGGTCTCTTATTAGTAGGAGCTACGGCAGTATATAAATCTAAGGTAAGTTTATAAAACTGATTCCTGTTACCGTCAGAAGCCGTCTGTGACATCGTTATATAATCCCAGGACATCATCTTATCATAAAACGTGTTAACGAACGTATCAGCCCTCTCCTGCGTATTTATAAATCTACCACCATCACGCAAATTCCATACCCTAAATTCCCTTATCTCATACAAGTAATCCGGAAGATCGTCTACCGGCACCGTACTTGAAGAACAATATGCCCGTTGAATCTTGTTCAACTTCCCTCCTACCAGATCTTGTTTCCATGAGCTACCATTACCCATAAAATCAACGCCTGCCTTATCATCCCCTACCTTATCCACCTCATCAAATACAGGTATATTATTCCTATCGCTTATAATATTTATACCCACAGCCGGAATAGAATTAAAGGCCGGATCATAAGAAGGGATGTTACACCAATTGAAATTAAACTCGGTAAGATTCTTCCATTCAGAGAACCTTCTCCAATTAGAATCAGGATCATCCCCGAAATTAAAAACGCTATTGCATCCGAAATACCTCAGGTCTTTCATATTTAAAAAACCTTCTGGCCAATTACTCCATACACCAGAATGAGAAAAAGACCCCATCTGTATATTACGAAGATTAACGCTCTTACTTATCCTATCATATGGGATATCGCCATTTTTAAGAACGGATCTGATCATAGCCAAATAAGTTATATCAGGTAGATTAACTACAGGAAACTCATGGAGGACAATACCATCCATATTGAACTCCCCATCGATTACGTTAGAGAACCTCATCGTAACCTCCCTACGCCTGATATCGCTATACTTATGTGGAGGAACCGGTATATACTGAGATCCATCCTCCTTCCTATACCACCATGTAGTATCGTCAGGATTCTTTTTGTACTCAATATCTAAAGACCTGAATACTATCCTATAACTACCGTCAGATATCTTGACCAAAGGGTATTGATCCTTTGTCCCATCACCCCAATCGACGTCCACGAATCCTGGATTGTTTGCCGAGAACCTGAGATTACGATTAAAATTACCTAAATCTACTATCGGATCAGGCACATAATCAGCATTCCTCCCATTATAACAAGGGAACCTATCCTCGTTAACATAAAACGTCACCGAGGACAGGGCCGTATCATATCCTACTAAAAATCCCATATCAACTAATTGAGGTTATATCATAAGACACCCATTCCTTGTATCCGTTAACCATCTCATATACTTTGTTGATGGTCTTGCATACGACAGCGAATCCGATATCCACGTTAGGGAACTTCTCGTTAAGCTCATCAATAGTAAGTTCCCTGACAATACTCTCATCCCATTTCCTCATCTCCTTTACCTCCATAAGGATCGGTTTTCCGGTTACGCCTACGCTCATCACCCATTCTCCCTCACGGTTGGAATCAGCCAGATCCGGGAAGATCGTAACACCAAAAAGATCGGAGAGGGTGAAGGTCTCACCGGTACGGGTGAAGGACGCCGCCGCCCCGGGCGTAAGGACCACCTCGTTCACGGCCAACAGGCTCGTAAGTTTCTTGGCTCCTCCTGATACCGTAGCGTTAAACACGACAGTAACATTACCGGTAGCGCTATTAACGAACTTGATCTCATCCTTATCGCTATTTATAGCTTGTAAACGTGATCCAGATACGATATTCACGATCTCATAGTTCTTGTCATAAGTGCTCTGTAGCGTCACATTACCGTATTTAGTATCGATAAGAGTAATCCACTTAGCCTTGCCTCCTACTACCTCCACAAGCTTATAGAACACGTCATTACCGTCAGCGTCAACCCATCTAGCTATAGCTCCAGGAGCGAAATTAGTCACCTCCCGATCTTGGGTATAACTAACGGTGCTTTCCGTAGGCTTATTGGCTAAAGTAACGTAAAGACATTGTTCTACGTCAGCCTCCATCTTAACTATCCCAGCTCCATCGTAATAATAATCAGGTACGTTTTTCTCTCGTATCAACAAGATGGTACCTTCCTTAAGCTTGTCGGCATTGGTAGGATCATCCACAAAAGACTTCATCTGGATATAGGTATCAAAGATGATCGACGTACTCTTATCCTCTATCTTCTGGTTGATATCATCAACAATATTATTAATCTCATCTTTCGTATAATAAGGAGACAAATCCACCTTCGGACCTTCCTGCTCTAAAGCCTGAGCTCCATCCCACCAATAATCAGGCACATCCTGCTCCCTGATCCAGAAGCTGTCCCCCACACGGAGCTTAGCCGTGTTCTCCGGAACCTCCAGCCACTCATTCATGGCATCGACCGTATCAAAGATATACGCCGTGTTCTTGCCCTCGGCTATACGTCTTACGACAGCCAACTCGCTCTCGACATCGCTAAGTCTTTCCTTTATATTATTGATCTCCCGCTCCAGCTTATCATAATTATCCTCCTGATCTATAGCATCGCCTATAGACATATAGACCTCATTGGTGAGCTTATTATAAGTAATACGGGCTACTTTCTGATAAGAAGTCTTATATGTACTCGCCCCCTTACTAGTATTGCAGATAAAATCATATGTGTTTTGATATACGACAGATCCTCCGGTATTGATAAAGTTATACCCATCCTGTCTCATCGTACCGCCCTTATACCCTACAAGCTCAAAAGAACACTTACCAGTACCTTTGGATCCAAACCATGTGGAGTAGGCTATAAACTGAGTCTCTTCAGGTAATATATCATAATATTGAGCACGAAGATCCTTTACCGACATCCATACACATTCCTTGCCTGATCCGGTATTGTCTCCTCCCCATTTAAGTACGCTTCTTACATGATCGTCATTATTACCGGGACCAGCGAATCCTACGCCTAAATTATCTATGGTAGGAACATTCGAGTTAAGAGCCTCTGTCATGGTATCCAAGTCCCTTCCGGAACTTTCGTCCCACAAATATCTGAACGTAACGAAATCCACGTCACCGATCTTAATACCGCCGGTATTGCTAGGATATGTTTTAGTCACCAGCTCATAATACCACTTTCCGCCCCTAAACGTGACTCTTATTCTCTCCACTTGCCTTGGAGATATGGATACGTATGATCCTCCAACAGAGACACTGGCGTCATCTTCGGCACGGGTAGCGCCTTCCTTTGGCTCCTCCGGGTCTACCGGAGTATAGATCGTGGCTTGCTTATCACCTGTATTGATGACAACGATATAATAGCTATCACCTTCCAGACCTTGCTCATGAGCCATCGTAACAAACCCCTGTTCGCTTTCCGGCCTCCATTCGACCACAACCATATGCTTGTCCATAGGTATGCCAGATACGCTATTAACGTAGTTGGTTGATGACATGAAAACAGCATGGTCATCGTAAGCCTGATCCACACGCTGATGTTTGGTAGCCAGACTATCAAGACGTGATATCTCAATGGGGTCGATAACCTCAACCCCATTATAATCATACCACTTATATCCGATCATCGTATTCTCACGACGATATTTTCTCTTTCTTATGACCTGACCTCCAGCTAAGGCATCAATCATAAAATAATCATTACATACTTTAACCATAGCCATTCAGATTAACAGGTTTGACATAAACAAGCCACGATAGTAGCGCCATCAGGAATAGAGGTCAGCGTAGTTCCTACAGGGTAGGTCTGGGAGGATGACTCAAGAACCATCACCGACATCCGCTCAACGACCATATTGTTATCCACCAACCGACTTCCCTCCACATAGAACCGGCCATCATCTACCTCATAGCATTCACGAACCGGGACCATATGTCTTTGGCTCTTATCCGCATAATCGCATATCGTGATCTTGGCCCCCTCTGGGATAGAATTAAGCTCATCACCAGCACTATAATCAGGATGGTCGGAATATACGACATACAATATGGACTTAATATCCTGTAACGCCGGATTGACCGTCCTGAATCCCTTTAAATGGATTTTATGACCACCAACCTCATAACAGTCATCTACCTCCATGATATTAAGGTCACAGCTTATTACCGTCCAGCCACTAACCGTATCTTGGGTAGGGGTGGTATCGGTGGGATGATCAGGATCGGTTGACTCCACGATCTTATAATCAAACTCCCGGACATTAAGCTTATAGTCAATAGACTCCTGACGCCTTATCTTAACCGTACCATTCCCTGTATCATAGCAGGTATCTGTCGTATCCAAGAACCGATTCTCCATATCAGGCATCTCACACTCAACCCTACTCCATTTATCAATCATAGAGGAGTTAATATCGCCTACCTCATATTTATCATCCTCTGACTGCGTAACCTCATAGAAATGATACCACTCATATCCTAAAGAGTTATATATAACGATATTATGGATCTTAACCCGTTTATCGTTCTCCGTGACATAACACTGATCATAGTAAGATACATGCCTGTCACGAAGGTTCTCAAGATCGCAAGGAGATTTCTTCCATCCAACAGGGATCTCATCATATTCCTGATCTATTAAGATAGTGCCATCCTCGCTCTCACGTACAATATACTTGGCTTTCCTATCACCTAGATCACCGTCATAAGAGACAACCTTATCCACCTCGATACGCTGTCCTTTGAAAGCATAACACTCACGATATACTTGAACGTTTCTATCCTCCATATCCGTGAAATCACATGGAACCAAAGAGAAACTCTCTGGAAGGGTAGCTAAGTCGGTCCCCGGGACGAAGCCAGCGTCATCCGACTCAAGAACTTCGAAACGGGTATATCTGGCCTTTATCTTGGAGTCATAAGAAACTAACCTACGAAGCTTGACATGGCCGTTACCTCCATCGTAGCATTCAATGTAAGATCTAATGTCACGTTCTTCCATATCATCGAAATCGCAGACAGCCCTTATCCAAGTATCTGGCAAGGAAATGAAGCTGGCACCCTCAGGCTGTGACGGATCGGTAGTCTCCAGGACTTTATAACTCTTATCCCTAACCCCTATATTCCCGTCCCATGACGTGAGAACCTCCAGCTTCACCTTACCGGCCGGTGTCTTATAACATTCTATCGTTACCTCTATATCACGATCCTCCATATCCGTGAAGTCGCAAACAACCTCAACCCAGTCATCGCTTATATTAGTGATAAATTCTCCTACAGGATTCTCAGGATCGGTACTTTGCTTGATGCGATACCATTCCTTTCTGGTACCCATCTCATAATCAAATATCTTATATCCCTCTATCTGTACTCTCCCTGTACCGGTATCAAAGCATTTAAGAACCGGTATTATCTCCCTTTGAGTCATATCAGGGAAATCACATACTATACGATTCCATGTGTCGGGGATAGCGTCATACTCCGTACCGATAGGATTACTATCGTCGGTCGTATTCACCACCTCGTAATGGGATACCTCGGGATTCAGACGGGGATCAACCGACTCTACGCCCTCGATCTGGACCTTGCCCCCTTCCGTGGCATAACATTTACTTACGAATATCAACTCCCGATCGGTCATCTCGGCTATACTGCAATCTATAGCCACCCACCCATCAGGAATCTTATCAAACTCACTGCCGATAGGAATATCGATATCTGATGAGTTGATGATAAATATCTTCTCGGCCAGTATCTCTCCCTTATTATTCATATAGGTATGGATACGAGCCTCTACCTGACCACCCGGCGTGCGATAGCATTGGTTGACGATCGACACACGGGCGTCTTTGATGTTAATGAACTGATAGTCCTTTCTAGGGACATCGCTTACAAGTCTCTTTACTCCTTTATCATCGAAGTAAACGTAACACCCGTCATTCCTCATCATGACCGGATACGTCTTTCCGTCTATCACAACCCCTGAGAAGTCATCTGGCGGAACGGAGAAACCCATGCTTCCGAATATAGAAGCCAGTCTCTTTAAATACTCATTAATAGCGGACATACTACAATATTTAAGTTCTTATGCCTCAAAGTTAATAAAAAAGGGGAAAGAATTGAATCTCTCCCCTTTAGGAATTATATGAACGCAAAAAAGGTCGTTCTTATTTAGGTTCGGTCACGATAGCCGGACCAAGACCAGCGGCAGCACCGATCATATTAATCATCTCCTGAACACCCTCATGAGCGCCGTAACGTACACGTAAGATCAAGTTGATAGGGTCATCAGCGATAACCTTTCCGAATCCCTGAGCGTATCTATGAGGATTGAGCGTAATCTGGAAGTCAACATACTGAGCCGTTTGCTCTACACGACTATATTCGTTCATGAACGTCCGCCCCATGAAATCCTGATGTTTCGGGAAGCCGTTGAAATGAGCGTAACCCTTCAACTCATCATCCATCATATTGCCGCCTACGTGAGTACGTGGTGCTTTGCTGGACAATCTCTCGAAATGAAGCTGATCCCACCAGATAGGAGAACCCTCATCCAAAGAATCGGGATAACCGCCACTAGCGCCTACAATCTCCACGCTATCCTCGATATAAGTCATTTTATCCATCAAGCACTCTGATGGAGATAACAACATTTCCTTGCCACGGAAACGGATACCGCACTTACAGTTAGAGCCAAGTTCCTGAGCCGACTCCAATTTCTTCCACATCCTGTTGCGGTATGACGCCGGGGCCTCGCTAGTGAAGAATCCCTCAAACACCTTGTCACACTCATCGCACAACATATTGGTATATACCTCTGTCTGGAAGCTATGCTGGCAAGCAGCAGGAGTACCGTAATCAGTGATCTCCAGTCCCGGGAACGCCTGCTTGATTTCCTCCAAAGCACTTTCACCACACTCGTTGTCCGGGATCGTGATATAATACTTCTCCTTAGATACCTTGCAAGAACCACAGGCTGACCATGAAGCGGTACGAACCGTAGGATTCTCGCACATATCGGATGTCTTAGCCACATAGTAGATGATAGCCGTAGGATTAGCCTCAACGAAAGTAGAGATCTCCTCATCCGTCAATTTCTTTGAAGTAGCGGCGATATACAAACCCGATCCCTTGATCTGGCTCATCTTATTAACCGTATCAGCTACCACATTAGGTAAAGACTCTACCGTAGTAGACATATCAACGCCGTCATCCTCCAAAGAAATAGAATAAAGATAACCACCCTTAACTTCCGTATAATTAGGAGGACAATCTGTACATCCTTTCATGATAGAGATAAGACGTTGGGTATAGTCAGCAGGTTTAGCCCCTTTCTTCATAACCTTATAACGTGACATGCTACCCTCAATAGTCTCTCGTACGATCTTCAACCCCGGATATTGGGCGCGAACCTCAGCCAAGGCCAGATCATCACCAGTATCACATACCTCCATACAATAGAAGTTGACATCTTCCGTCTCAGGCTCCGTAGCCTCATTGGTGCATCTTGTAACAGGAGTAATATCGATATAATCAGATACCTTTCCACCACCAGCAATAGGCTGGTTCTTCATCCGCTCGATACACTTCAATACGGCGGGCAACAAATCAACCTCCTCGCAAGGATCACACTCCTCGCATTGATTTGGCGTATTATCACAATCATCCAAAAGAATGGCGTCATTGATCTCAACACGACCCTCCTCATAGCCAAGAAGCTCAAAGGCACGACCAGCGAGAACCAAGCGGATAGCGATACGGTCTCCTTTGGATACGGAGAATGCCGTGTCATCAGAAACACCATTGTATCCTAAGATAACGTCATCGACATAAGCATGATCTTTCTTCGGCCAAGAAGCGTAGATCTCCGTGATCTCGTTCAAGGAGAATAACGGCGTGGAAAAATCCTTATCATATATAGAGCGGGAAGCCGCTTGTTCATTACGACCGATACGGATCTCATAACGCTTGTCGTTACGAGGCTTACCGGTAAAATCAGTCACGGCCTTACAACCGTTCTCGGAAGTATCTTTAGTATCGTAAATACCGATCTGTCCTTCCTTCAAGAAGATGGAGTCAACATCCACCATCTTAGCGTGTGGGGATACGAAAAGTACCCGATCTTGCGGTCTGTGCAACATATAATTAATATTTTAGTTTAAAGAATCATTTACCTAACGCAAACATAATAATAAAGACGATCACGACAATAAAGTACGGTCATGAGTATATAGATATACAAGCAAATTACGTTTTTTGTAAAAACATTATTTAAGCCACTTTTTCTTATACATCTTCCTCATCATATCAATAAGTTCATCGAAACTTTTTATATAACCCATATCTATAGCCCATATAAGATTGCCTTGTGTTTGCTCCAATTCCTTCAGCTCAGCTTCCGTGGCCTTATTCCTGATCATACTTTCATGGATATTAAAAACAATATAATTAAGACCCTTAGCGATCTTAACATAATCTACATCCTTAAATCTAGAAGCTGCTCTAGACAAAGCATTATACCTATCACCAGCCTCTATTCGATTAAGAATAAGCTTATCGGTTAACCACGTAACAACCTCGGCATACAACATAGGATTCAATTCCATAGCTACAAGAACCCATATATAAGGATTACACATAGTTCTCCTGTTCTCGCCCCTACCAACCGTCTTATAAGCACCAAACTTTTTCATTACTTTTATAAGAGACTCTTTTTCAACCATTTCCATAAAAACAGTAAATCCTGTTTCTATCATATATCCCTGTTTTTCAAGAATATAGTATATTCGCTCAGCACTCTCCTTGTTAGAAAGGATATTCTCTATCCTCTTATCATTCCATCCTTCCTGAATCCTTTTCCTGGTATAGGCTTCCTGTAAATCAGTCAGCGACATGAAAGACGTTTTAGTGTCTTGCTTGATAGTAACACCAAAAAGATCCCTATCCTTGGAGATCATAACAACATTAGTTTTCATATTATATATATTTAATTATTTAATACGATGTAAATATACAAATAAAAGTTTTACCGTAAAAATATATAGATAAAAAATATTCCAATATAAAATCATTATATTAAATATTTTACAAAACACAAAAATCATACTTACGATTTCTGGAGTCGGAGAAATCTCCGATTCCAGAAAATATGCATAGGATGATAAAAAAAATAAGCCTACCCATTTCTGAGCAGGCTTATCAATCAAAACTAACGTTGTTTATTTAAAAGAAGCCACATTATCCTTATCCATTCTATATCTATACAATTCATTCTCATTAAGGTTGAATTGTTTAGCGACCATGTCCAGAATCTCCTCCACTAAAGGATCGGGCAGCTCCGGGTCGATGTCCGTAGATTGGATACCGGCGGCGTTGATATACCCCGACAGGTCCACCCTGACAGGACGGCGGTAGTACGTCATTTTAACCTCCTCGGTACGGAAGCCTGACTCGTAGACCACGACCTTCCCGTTCCCTATGGAATAGAATGTCTCCCGATAGTCGTAAGAAGGGCGGTTATTCTCGTCTCCAAGAAGCTCATGGATATTCTCGTTCTTAGCCTCCCACATAACGAAATCAGTGGCCTCACATCCTTTGTATGAGAAAACGCCTTTTATGTTAGAGAACCATAGATAGTCATCAGGTAAGTTAAAGGACGTAGACTCAGGATCATCCATCCTACCAGCATTATCCAACGACATCCAATAAACAAGAAGGTTTTGGATGGAGCGTATAGTCTCGTCATCCTTCCTATTTAGATAGTACTTAACTAACCGGTCTTGGGCCTCGTTGAACAACAGCACGAACCTCCCCGGATCAAGCTTAATCCCGCCATTGGCCAGATTCTGCTCGTTCTTCTGCAAAGACCTTAGATACGCTTCTTGGATTGTCATAATTATTCCTCCTTAACCTTATCACCTTCCTCTACGTCATCCTTCTTCTTAATATCCTTAACCTTCTTGGTCTTGGACTTATCATCGATATTAGACATAGATATGATCTCCTCATACTCATCCAATACATTAGCCTTTATGTTAATAAAGTCTTTCTTGGTAGCCAAGAACTCAGCGGATGTCCGAACGTCAGGTCCTATGATCTGGCCATTATATTGTAATCCGGATGGAGTCATGTTGATACGACCGTTACGTTGAAGGACGTTTACGATACGGTAAAACTCAAGAACTTCCTTGAAATCACCTTCCAATGACCGATCCCAGATATCAAGCAGATAATCAACATTGGTCTTCTTCTCATTCATCCAGTTTGATAGAGATCCTGTATAATACTCATCCTCCGTGAAATCCGGGCGAGTTACGATACCGATGTAAAGAAGAAGATCTATGACAGCCTGACGATCGTCGCCGCCTTTCTTAAGGGCGCTGATAAACTTATAGCTGATGTTCATCTTATTGATCTCACGCTGCTGAACGAAATCCTTCATATTGTCTTTCTCCACGAAACAGAACATGGAGTTCATGAAGACAGGATCGCCATCCATTTCCTGAGGAGTCAACATGCCGGAAAATACAGCCAGATATAAATAAAATAGATCTACGGTATTAGCCGTATTATAAACCTTACCCATGAAGATCTTATCCTTAGCGTCATCCCAAAATTCTAAATTGGTTTGAGATAGATCCATCTGCGACATTTCCTCGAAAGGCTTCATGATATTATCTACCCGCTGTTTGACGAGCTTATCGATCTCATTCTTGTCAAGACCATTATAGCATCTTGATCTTGGATAAAAACCGGTGTTATAGGCCTTGGAGAAATCATCCCAAGGGCAACATACGTGAGTGGCGTTCTCCGGGAACGGAGCTTTAGCTATATTAGCGTCTTGAAAGGCCTGAGGAGCACTTCCATCATGTTTGCCTACAACCTCATATAAGGTATCTGACATGATATTGAAACCGTTTACCTCGGCCAATACCTTCCTTGATTTTAAAATTTCTTTCATTTCCTTTTTTGCGTTACTTAAAAAAGAGGAGAGGAATATCCTCCCCTCTAAAAACCAAATTACATATATGAAAAAACTTAGCCGAAGTAGTTCGGTTGAAGCTCGATAATCAAGAACTTACTATTATCCATAACCCATGCCGCGGAAGCAGAATGACACCAGAATTGCTCTTTCATGCCCGGCAAGGATGATACGATCTCATTACCGTTGGCTTTGTGCGCCCAACGACCGTATTCATAACCCCACCACATACTTACACCTTCTGGTTTGATATAGAATACGTTGTTATTCATATTACCTAACTTAGCGTTAGCCGTATTAGGAATAGCGGAATACGCGTTAGTCGATCCAGCGTCAGTGATATTCTCAATAATACAAGAATAAGAGGATCTAGGATACATACCATTCACTAACTCGCTACGATCTGTCATGTCAGCGTAATCCAAAGAAGGATCGTGCTCGAACTCAACATTACCGATGCCCGGGATGAAAGCTCCCTTAACCTGAACCGGACCTAAGATCATGGCGTCGTTAGTACCTGAAATAGGATTAGAAGGCAACATCCTATCGCTTCCCATACCCCAGCTTAAGTTCTGCAAGGTAGTGAAGAACGATTCCCTGATCAACTTCTCTAAATTGATCATAGCCATAGCTCCTACCTTGAACTTAATCTTACGTTCCGTAATAGGAAGATCCTGACGTCCACGGAAAATATAAGCTGCGGCAGCCATAAGCGTATCCTTAGTAATACCCATCGGACGGCTATAGTAGATAGTGTAACCACGGCGAAGCTGACGATAGATACCCTCATTCAAATGGATAGGACCATTTTGATCCATAATAATACCACCTTCTTGCCACATCAACTGTCTTGCCTCCAACTTAACCAACTCAGCCATACAGAACACCTCCAACGTAGAGGCTACTTTGGCCGTACGCAAATCAAGTCTACCATTAACAGTCTTACCGATAATAGCCAGATCAGGAATATTACCCTCATACTCGCTTCTCATGGCATTCATACGACGAAGGGCGGTCTCCACGAACTCTGAAGTGCTGTTCTGGGCGGCCTGCATGGACTTCATACCAGCATACATAGTTGTCTCTCCTTCAACACCACGGTGGTTTCCTAAACGGAACTCACAGGTCATGGAACCGGCCTTATCGGCTCCAGATACCTTGGAGAACTGAGTGCTGTACTCACCTAAAGCATGACCGATCTTCCAGTAACGGATACCAGGGCGTAGTTTCTCTTTGGGGAAGTATTTAGCCTTACCGCCGATAACACGACACCAATAACGTGTCAAGTCACCTTCTGTCTTAGACGGGATCTCACCTGAGATAAGGATATTACAGCCGTTAGCGGCGTCATAGGTGATGACATCATAAGCCGTAAACTCAGAGGTATTCAAAACGATATCAAACAAGCTACCATCAATACCAGGTTTCAGGTGATGACCTGAAGTATCCTCAGCCGTAACGACAGCGAATGTCTTTGTAACAGGAAGATCATAACGGAAAGAAGCTCCAATACCGTTAACGGAGATCGTAGCGCCGTTATTAATCATACCCATATACATCGGAACGGGGTAATTAGCGATATTAGAGAACAGATTCAACAGACCCAAATGATTCTTATCAGGATCCTCATAATACCAGCTCGCCAATGAGCCTAAGTTATGCTCTACGAGCGAAGTCTTATAGTTCTTGGCATCGGTGAAGGCAATAACGTTATCACCATTCACGGTAGCCGGAAAACTTTTTGTCAAAAATGGATTCATTTCTATTTATTTTTAATGTTATACACTCTTTGATCCACTCAGATCAAGGAAGTTAGCTTCTATAGTATCGTTATCGATATTAGTCTTATTCTGCTTTCCTCCCTTATTGCCAGAAAGAAGAGTGATGGTCTTCTTATTAACCTCCATCTTAGCCTTGTTGGTTTTCTGTTTAAGGAACTCGTCCTTATTCATCAAGAACAAGGCCAAATCAGCGGCCATGTCCGGATTCTTGATAGCCTCCGAATAAGCTTTATCTATAGCCGTATGACCTTGATTGTCTATCGGCTTGGTAACGAAATCGACAGCCTTACCTATCATCGTGTCAGTCAACTGAAATCCTGAGCTTATAGATGTCTTTAGACCTTTCTTATAGACTTTCATCTGCTCAACTAATTCCTGTCTCCTTTTCTCGGACTTTTTTTTCTCCTCCTCGATAAGGTTATCCATCTCCTTTTTCAGGATATCATGGAACTTATTGGCCTTGGACTCAATAAACTCATCGCCCTTGCCGATCATCATCTCCATATTATCCTTTATCTCGTCTTCCGGCATACCCAACATCTTATAATAATGCTGGATAACCGCAAGCTGATCATTTTTATTACTCATATCAAGGCTATCCAACGGAGCCTGAATACTCTGATATTGGCTTAATAGTTGGCCAACGTTACCACCGGCCTTATCCACCTCTATCATCTTCTTCATGAAATCAGACATCGAGCCGGTATCAACCTTGTCTTTCAACAACTCATCAGCCTTGTCCTTGATCAATCCCTCCACTATATCAAGTAAATCATCTTCTTTTGTGATAGTAGAAAGATCGACTGGCTTATCATCTACCATAATATCAAGGTTATCGATACTGTCAATAATACCTCTGGCGGCCATCTTCTCCAAGAAAGATTTCCCGTTAAAACCTGATACCACGTTATTATCAGTACCGCCTTCGCCAAAGGAATCCGGGTCTGGGTTGGTAGCGTCGCCGCCCTTATCCCCGCCACCTTCAGCCGCTCCGCCGTCGGCAGGCTCTTCCTTGGTATCACCTATAGGATTACCATCCTTATCATATTTACCCTCGATATTATTCTTATCGCCATCACCGTCACCACGGTAAAAAAGTTCCTCGACACTCATGGTCTTAAAACCCTTAGCGAAATCACCCATGTCATTCATACAATTTCCTTTTTTGCTTTTTACAAAAGTATTATTAATCCAATTACCAATTAAATCAAACCCATTATAGTATATGACAGAATTTTACGCCAAAATGATTACAGATTTTGTAAAAATATTTACAAAACTTGTAATCAATTCTTGTTTATTATTGACGTAAACCTATCTGTATCAGAACGTTTGTTTCTAGCGTCTATCTCCTTTTCTTTTAATTCCAACTTCATTTTCTCTATCTCCTCACGAGATCTTCGCTCAGCCTCGGCATTAGCCTGTCTGGTTCTCATATCCTCCTCACGGATGTCCAGATCCCGTTCCTTCAAGGCTCGATCCGCTATGGCTTCCACATAATCCATGCCCTCTGCGTTGTCTTGGGTTCTAGCAGCCTGACCGGCGGCCATTATGCTCTTACCCCGTAAGTCGAAGTTGCCCTTGATATAAGCCAGCTCCTTATCCTTCTCATGCTCATCATTACGAGCCTGTTGATCGGCCTCGGCTTTTTGCTGGACAAGTCGTTGTTGATTCTGGTACTCCTCCTGTCTTACACGATCTGCGTAAGATCTGGCATCCCTTCCTATCTGATTCATCTCAGCCGTTGAGTTGGCGCTCATCATCCTAGTGATATCAAGCAAGTCATTACCTAACGTATTTGTCTGTAATATATATTGCTTCAAATTCTCCAATTCCAGACGTTTCTTGGAATTAGAGACAGCCATAACATTAAGATGACGTAACGACAAGCTATTATCCGTAAGACTGATGTAAGCCAAGGAAAGATCGCTGTTCCTGTACATCACGGTCCAATCGTATCCTTCCTTCTGGCATACTTGAGCCACGGCTAGATGAATATCCAATGTCCGTTTCTTGAAGTCATCGAAATCATTGAAGTAAGTCTGGGTCTGTAGCATAGTAGCGTTAACCCCCTGTTTTACGCCCGTAGAACTCTCATATCTAGTTGACTGACCCATAGCTTGCTCGGATATTCCTATCATCCTATAAGCCATCATATAGGCGTAAGACGCCATTTCCATACGGGATCTTATCTGATCCGTATTAGTAAGATCATATACACCGAACTGATTATATATGCTGCTCATCTGCGGATTCTGGTAAGGATTGTTTGTGTCATTACCACCTACACCCATAAATGAGACGGACTTAACAATCTGCATAAAAGTAGCCAAAGCTCCCTTCTTGTCCATCATATCCTTATATTCCGTAGGCAGGAATCCTAAGTCGCCTAAGAAGAACTTACCGATCTCCTTCTCGGCGTTATTGTATAGCTGGTTCATAGCAAGGTTATACATCATCTGGAACGGCTGTATGCGATCAGCGAGACTAGCCCCTATAAATCCAGAAACCGGAATGACATAATCATACAGACTGCTATCACCATGTATCTGATGAGGTATTGGATCCCCACCAATATATATAGGCTTATCCATTAAATTACCTCCGGTGATCTTAACGCCAAACCTAACCTCAGGGACATACTCCAAGATATAGGTGTTCACCTCAGGATCACTGACGGCTTCTGCCATGACCCTCTTCACTTTCTTTATACCATTCTTCTCCAAGAACTCCGGGAGAAGCTCATCTGTCACAAGCTCCTGATCCACCATTCCGGTCTCCGTCATGTAAGTTATTAAGAATATCGGTTTCATGGATACCCAATATCCCTCCATGACTCTAAAAAGACGGGAATCTATCTCATATCTCTTGCCATTGGACATGTCAGAGTTAAAATAGCCAAAGGGATGGAAGCGGGGCAAGAAGCGGGGCTGGGTGTGCTCCTCCCCGTCAGGTCCGAAGGTATGGTACTCTCCCATCGGCACACCATAATAGTCCTCAGCGGCGACTATAGACTCATAGTCATGGTATCCTTTCCATGGAATAACCTCATTCTCATACATACCGGTAATAGAAGGCTTCTTTTTCTTCTGATCATACCTAGTACCGTCATTGGATACCCATCCCTCGTAATCATCATCACCTCCCATAATCCGGCGCTTATCCTTAGCCGTCATCTTATGACCGTATTTTGATATCAACTCAACACCCTCATAATAATGAAGACGGCCTACATAACTTCCATATTGCGGATATTTTACATCAGGATGGAACACTTCCATAGGACTCCACACCTCCGGTCGATAGTAATCAAAACCGACGAAATGATTCCGGAACATCTTTCCGCTAAGAAGACGATCCCGGAAATTCTCCCTGTCAAGCTCATCCATATAAAACCTGCTACGATCAGCCTCGATCGTATGATCTCCCCATACAGCCGCCTGCGTCTTCCATCTGGTACTCATGAACCTCTGGATATCATCTGGTGTCATAGACACCTTAGCTTGTTGAATTTGCTCTGCGTAAGCCTGACGTTCCTCCTCGGAATTAAACTCATTGTATGTAGGATCAAGCCCGGCTTCTACAAGACGCTGATTGACGATAATATCCCACTGTTCTTGTATATGGCGATGAAGTAAGTTTGACATCGTATCCTCATACTCACTTATAGCCATATCCCCTACCTCATTAACCGTATACTTATCCTGTAGGTTTGTCAACCATCCCTCAAAAGCGTTTACAATACCACCTATGATATCATAATGCTTCAAGAAAGAGGGTATCCTTATATCACTCCTTAACTTCTGTACGTTCCTTAACTGTGGGATAACATCCGCCATCTCCATAAAAGATAACTTACCATCCGCCATCAGATAATAGTCACGGTACATTTGGTTACGATCATACTGTTTCAATCCTATCGCCTCAAGAGCATCCATACAATCCTCCTTCCATTTCCTGTTCTTTTTCTTCGTGGAAATAGCCTGAGGAGGTAATCCTAATAGCGCCCCTTTTGCCGGAAACGAATGATCTCTATTGAAAATCTCCATGTCAATCTAATTTGTTTTTAGCAAAGATAAGTTATTAAGCAACACTAAACTACCGAAACGCACCTATAGATACCGATCCAAAGGCAGAGGCATATATCTCATGGTGCTTATAAGCGTCTTCCTTGCGGGCGTTATTCATCTCATCTATCTTCGATTTAGGCATGTAGTTATTATCATCAAAATACCTAGCGAGAACCAACGCATGCCCGAAGGCTATTATCCTATCGACGTTCAATCCGGGCTTATACTGTATTATCTCATCCAATAGGGCTATATCATCGATCAGCTCAATACCCTTGACAGTTATATCAAGACCAGTACTATCATCATATCCGATAACGAAATCCTGCCAACAGTAATCCACGACACACGAGAATAGCAGGTTCTGGTTACCGGGGGTAGGATATAGACCTAACTTGCTGTTCTGCCGGGAGCCGGCCTTCACATACTTATTGGCTATTGCCTCACCAGCAAACAGGAAGAAAGACGCTGGCATACCGCTTTTACGGTTAAGGTACTGCTCATACATCTGGTCAGCGTTCTCCATAAGACATATAGCACCATATCCCTTCTGAAGCACCTCACAAGTACGGCAAAACTGATCTATGGATGATGGGCGGGATACGTATGAAGCCACTATTCTATAGGCATAAGGATCTCGAATACCGACACGCCTTTTGAATACATAAAAAGCTCCTAATGAAGGGGTATCAGACTTGGCCTGTTTATAGGGATCTTGGCCTGCAACATAAATAAAATCATCAAACCTATTAGATTGAGGCATCTCGAATATCTGGACAGGAGCGTCGATAACACCTCCACTAAACGGGAAACCAGCTAGCTGTTTATTAGATTTCGTAGTACCAAGCTTATTGCCCGATTCAAGAAAAACATCACACAGCATGCCACTATATTGACCCGACTCAAGAAGATCGTTCTTATGCTTGATAGCGTACTCAACCGGGAACAGATTTTGAGAAGAGCTTAAAAAACAGTCATCAATCGTAAAAGGATAGAACATAGTATGAGAGGTATAGGCTACCCTGTCCTTTGTAGAAAGCTTCTTCCGTTCCTCATTAAGTTTATTGGTGCTAGCCTCGAAGTCTGTGGCGTCAATCTTGATCTTATTAAGCTTCTTATCATCAGGTTTTCCTAAATAATCACCCAAACCTATAGTTACCTTGACACCAGAGTTTGCCATTTGTCCCGGGACAAACATCGCCCATTTCCGTTCTTTCCATGTTTTTCCTTTCATGGCTCTACGGTTTAGGATATCCCAGTCCATGACCAGAAGGTTATATGTCTCGGGATCGGAGAACATCTCTTGAGCGTCCTTAGACAACTCCACCTCACCACCGGTACCGGCCAAGATAGGACTAAGACGCCAGCCATAAGGCGTGTCGTAGGATGGCATGGCGGCCGTGTAAGGCTTCTTTATCGGACCTTTGCCTACCTCGTCGAAAATAGCCGTAGCCGGTGTCAAACCAGCCGTCTTCTGCGTGGAGGTCTTCCTACCCATATTGATGTTGGCTATAGAGATAATGGCATGGATATCACGTACACCATTGGACATCCTCTTGCCTAATGTAACGCCCGAACTCCAGTCGGTCTTGGTTCTGTTGATCCTGAAAAAAGGATGCACATGATCAAGACCATACTCACAATACTCGCCGATATTGGATAAATCACTGTCGCTGAATCCTACTACAGAATGACTAAGGCCGATCGTCATAGTAGCGTTCATCTGGAGAAGTGATGACATGATGGTCGTATTATGGGAGACGACAAAATTGGTAGTAAGAAACTGATGCGATTTATTATCGACCTCAATACAAGTAGCCTTATATCTACCGTAATAATCTATATCATATATCCTAAGCCTATCATGGGTCTTAGATATATACATATCATCACCATCCATGACACAATAATACCCCATAGACCAAAATATTTTCCTTACAAAGGATATAATATACTCGCTTTTATAAACGACCTTAAAACGATCGTCACCGGTATTTATACCGCAAGCGATCTTCATGAACGAGCTTATAAATAACTCTTTCTGTTTTTTGGATGAATAAATAATATCATCCATCTCCTTATTGCTTAACTCGAAGATCCTGTCGGTAGATCCACAAAGAAAAGAGGCGGTCAGAGACCCCATGAGCTGGGGAGATATCAGCCACCGCCGCTCGGGGAAATCCACGGCCTCCCCTATGTCTATAGTCATCTTCTGGAAGTCAGAGTGGATGATACCCATAGTGCTCATGACTTTATAATCACCATGATATTTAACCTTCCACTGATGTTGACCGCAACATACTATACTGCGCCCGTCCTCAAACGTCACCTTATACATATCAACGAACCCTTGAGGGTATACGCCTACTATAGTCGTAAGCTTACCATCATCACCATATATGATATCCCCGATATCGGCGAATCCTATTTTCTTAGATCCATGAGGAGTATATATCAGCTCCGAGTCCAGAAGAGCCTTGCCAAAACGACGAGTACCAAACATTCCCAACCCTTTCTTCTCCATACGGGCACGTTGGTACATCTCGGCGAAAAACCATTCGTTGTCACGCAAACGACTGATCGCTGGCACACGTTCCCCGTTTGGAAGATCCTGAAATACGGGAAAGAAATTAACATGCCAATAAAGCCATGGCGGGATGAACGTACCGTTGATAGTTATCCCGTTCTTAACCTTATAAGCCTCCTCCGTGAAGAACTGCTTAACATCATCATCCTGATCCTCCCATCCGAACAGATCGTTCCATACAGGGGGATTCTTCATATTTACATAAAATTCTGGACTCGTGCTTAAACTCATGATCGCATATTTTTTAATACGGATTCTATACCACCGGAAACCTGTCCCTTACGTTCCTTCTTCTGGACATTGCTTACACTCCTATATACATCCATTATCCCACTCTTCTCCATATACGAGTCATTCCATACGTTGATCTTATCAATCAGCTTGGATATGAAATCGAACGCCCTAGCCATATCCTCAGGCTTCTCCTTATCCCATGGATGCTTGGCGATATACGTCTTGGCGTCATCCACGGCCTTGGATATGACCTCAAGATTATCGTTTACCCGATCGACGTCTCTACTCGTCGGCTTTCGTCTTCCCTGTGGCATTTTCTTTTAATTCCTTAAATTCATTATACTGCTTCATAAGAAGCTCATAAGATTGAACAACCCCGATCTTACTTACTTCCGTCACGCTCATGTCATGGAACATATCCTCAAGCTCCTTGTCAGCGTATCTCAGGCGTTCCTTGTCATCATAAAACACGAATCCAGATGTTCTGTCTTCTATAATGCTCTTGGCGGTGGACGCATATGTCGTATCTAAATCCAGATCCATACCGAAGCTGGTAGCCAACTGGATTATGAACATCAACCTAGAATTGACTTTTACAGCCTCTATATTCAACATCTGTATCTTATGGGTCATCTCATGAAGAACGACAAAATCCTCCTCTTTTATCAACGAAGATGATTTAAGGGCTATCTTCTTAGTCCTATCCTCAATCTCGCTATACAGACGCTTGCTCTCACGTTTTATGGCTATCCAATGCCTTATATGGGTATCCGCCTCTTCTTTAAGATAATCCCTGATCTCTTTATTAATATCCTTATCCTCTTCCATTATAATCACACGTTATAATCATTATTATTTAATTCGATCTCATCACTGATGCTTTGGTCTATAGACCTCAATAAATCCCTGGTACTAACATCCCGCAAGAAGCGGACATTACCACCATTAGCCCTAGCTATCCTCCTTAAAGCGGAGTAAAGTATATCACCCAATGAATATTCAGGTAACTCACGGCATCCGACTTCCATGACAATAAGGGCATGGATACGGTCATCTATCTTGCTTCTCACGAGATTTCTCATGGCATTATTTATAAGCTTCCCCTATAACACGTAACGGGAAATGTTTGAAATTACGTTCAGGATCGTCCTTCGTATAACCGGTAAGAGATAGATGTTTCTCAAAATGACCTTCCGAATAATTTGATGTATCCAATGTCATACGAAATATGGTCCTATTCTCATTATCAGGATGATTGTTGTACGATACGTCACCCATACATCCACATCCAAGATGATGCTCCTTTACATGAAACCCATCCTTATGAGTTATGAACAACACGATCTCGACCTTATCTCCTATCTTCTGGTCGAAAAGATTTATATAGAACTCATTTCCCTCATCCGATAATCCAACATCAAACTTATCATTAAGACTCTCAATATTAAAATCATTATGATCGGCGGTTATGACCTCCATAGCGTTCCATTTGGCTTTCTCCCCATCCACGAACTTCAACGGACATACCTCGGTCTTCATCCAGGCCTTCTCCTTGATAAAGCAACCACACAATGAGCACGCCTGCCTTCCCATCAATCTTTGCAGCAACACCTTCGCTGGAAGCTTGAAAAACTTGATATTAGATGAGTTTTTAGAACACTCCATACATAGATCAAGACGATTCTTATACCATTCGGGATAATCTTTTTTTTTCTTAGGAATCCTGCCCAATAAACTGTCTTCCCAAGCTTGGGCTATTACTTGGGCTTTACCAATTGTCTGCATACTATTTCTTAAATTGTTTTTGTTGAAAATCCTGTAACTGTTCCCATGTCATGCCATACCGGCATTGATACATGGCCTCATGGTTGTCACGTATAAGGGGATCTCCGTTCTTCAATCCCTCCATACCCTCTATCACCTTTATCTTCTTATCCAAACAATCAAGCTCAATAGGCATCCTTTCGTCTGGATAACGATTACCTTCCTTGACATATATACGACGTATCTTATCACGTCTTACACGCATCTCACGGAGATTGCAGATAACGTATCCGATAAACGGTATCCTGATAGATATATTATCGGTATATCTTGAGAGATGATGAATATAAGATACGGATGCTTTCATGCACCATTCGACCTGCTGCTTGGTAAACTTCCCGCCAGATCTTCTCACCACCTCATCGACAATATCCCTGTCGAACGAAATAAGACTCCTACCCATCGATATTCAACTTATTTCTCTTGAATACGAATCCCATTACACGGGTGTCATCACCCTCCCCGTCAAGGACAAAATAATTACGTAGGCTTCTCATCTCAATAGACAGCTCACGGGTACGGAAATTTCCATTCTTCTTGTCTACCAAAAAACCGCCACGCTTTAGCTCATTGTTAAGGACAGCGATATAAGATTCCTTCTGTCCATAACAATCCATGTACTTGGCCCTGGTATCATCCGAGTATCCGTAGTTGATGTAGAAAGAAAGTAAGTTTATCGTCCTTTCAGTAATCAAACTCCTACCCTTGGAGTCCAGATAGCCGTTGTATATCCTTAAGAACTGCTGGATCATATCCAACCTAGTATCATAAGGCAATGCGAATACGAAAGCTTTCCTCTGTTCCGGCATATAAAATTAGTTTTAGGCAAAACTACTTAAAAAAAATATCGTTGTCAAGAAATTATGCCATAATCAACATAATATATGCTGATTAGCATGTATTTACGAATATCCAAAGGGAAAAGGTGGTGGAAATGGCGGAGGAAGGCCGAATGAGTCCACCGTAAGCCACGGCAACGAGGCCAGTTGAGCACCGGCCATACATGCCTCCGAGCGGCGGTGGACAGCCCTATCCTGCCTCACGGGACATGACCACACCTTTTCCCTTTGGATTCCTTCCTACCATGTTATGGGATATAAAGCCAAGGGGAAATGGGAGGCCTTGGGGCATGGAGCCTGCCGTAGAAGATACGGACGGCCGGAGCGTGAGCGATCGCACAAGACCTCACTTTTTTCTTTGGCTTCTGCTCCACCCGATCCCCCTACCGGGGTACCGGCTTCCGGTATAGGATACGGCTTCTACCAGGTTTAGCCTGCGGTATCCTGCCTGACGGCACCATACCTTGGCGGTAAAAAGCAATGTTTTATTAAATAGAGACTTTAAGTGGAGTACACAGGAGCTCGACGTCAGGAGAGGTTCTGTGTACGGATAGAGATATTAGAAAGTAGTATATGTTTATAGAGTTAATTATATTTAATAAATATACCTATTAACGCGCGCGTAACAAGTGTTGTGTCAAAAATGATCTTCCACAAACACAGTGATTTACCCTCTCTAATTTATTACGATAATTTCGTATAAACAACAAATGGGTGACCTTCACAGGCTACCCATCCATCTGAATAACTTGTTTCGTATTGATGAAACTTGTATATTCGCAGAAAATAAAATCTACTATGGGAACAAAGATAGGAATTTTACATATAATGAAATCAAATTTCGATAAGATTCTTACCGAAAGATATACTCCACGTAATATTCAAGCCAAAAAAGATGAGCTAGGATGCGTAAAACTTCCAGCCGGGTCACTTATATGTCCAGTCGATTTTAAACCTGTTACCAATAAGGAAGGCAAAAAAGTGACAGCTATAAAATATTCATTGAAACATGAGGAGTATCATGGATCAGGTATTCAGATCAGCGATGAATGTAAGATGGCAATGATATATCTTATTATCATAAACGTATTCAAACATGTGTTTCTAAGAAATAGGATGCATGGCGGGAATAGAGATCAGATAGAGATCAATACCAATGATTTTATTGATATCCTATCAGATGGATGCGCTTATTTCTGCTACCGCCATGTGTTAAGGGATTCTCATGAGGATATGAACTACCAGCTTATAAGCTTAAAGGCTTGGGCTGAAGGAGAGATTATGATAGCTTTATCGGATATCATAAAATACAAGCATAAGGCTAGTAAGACCCCAAGGATAAAGGATATGTTTGTAAAGAAAGGAGAATCTGTATATACCTGCCTTGATAAAAATCTTGATTCGAATACCAGAAGATGGATGGCTAACAAAAGTCGTAAATTAAATAGAGTCAAGATGTTATCAAAAATAATATTCTCAGCTAGAAACAGAAATATAAATAAGATATATAAGGTAACTAAAAAAAGAACTGTCAAATTCAATGTGTCATATCTTATGGATAGATTGAATATAAAGTTATCAAAAGAAGGTATGATGCTAATATCCCAAAGAACGGTATATCGGATGATAAAAGAAGTTCTTAGTATGTGCTGTAAGACTATATCCGATTTATATGATGAGGTAAAGAAAAACAATGGAATAGCGAATGCCAAAGACAGGAAGAACGTAACTATCGGACACCTAAGACTATCATACAGAGGAAAGATAATGCATATAATCATCGCCGAAGATTTTATAAAAGACGTCTTTTTAGGGGTAAAAGGGTCCGAGATGAGTAAAGATGGATGATTTGAGTATCAGATATAAAATTTAATATTTATATATTATTCACATTTATTTTTAATAGTTAATTATAACTATTTGTATCTTTGTACCATAAACATAAAAAGATATGGTAAAAGAAGATTTTAAAAATGAAAACGACCTCCTTCGTCATATTATGACGGTGGATAAAAACGTGGAGCAGGGTCGTGCCTTGAAAAAGATTTTCACCACTAGGGAGAATCTGTTTATTACCGGTAGAGCTGGTAGTGGTAAAAGTACGTTCATGAGACGTATCGTAAAGTTCTTGGGTAAGTGCGTTATCGTAGCACCAACTGGAGTAGCGGCGTTGAATGCCGGGGGGCAGACTATTCATTCGTTTTTCTCTATAAAGAATGATCCGTACGTACCCGGGTTCGAGCATGGGATGCTGTCGAACAAGATCGAGGTCGGAGGGTTCGTGAAGTCGAAAGTAAAGAGACTGGACACGATAATAATAGATGAGGTGAGCATGGTACGCCCTGACCTCCTCGACGAGATGGCGGACATACTGCGGCAGTCGAAGCGAAGCAAGAACCCGTTCGGAGGAGTTAGGATCATAATGTTCGGAGACCTATCCCAGCTCCCCCCAGTTGTCACGGAGGATGACATCATTGATAGGTATTACGACAGCCATTTCTTCTTCTCGTCGAAGGCGCTCAGGGCGTCCGGGTTCTCCGTGATCAAATTCAATAGGGTGTTTCGGCAGAACGATAACGAGATATTGACCGTCCTAGAGGATATACGTAACGGAGTGATAACAGAAGAGTCGAAGAGGATAATGGAATCAAGGGTCATGGTTCCGGAGAACATGGATGATGTTGTCATCGTGTGCTCGACGAACAAGGAGGCTTCCGTGATCAATAACGAGAACCTGTCGAAGCTGTCTGGCGAGAGCCACGAGTTCGAGGCCGAGGTAGTCGGAGACAGACCGAACGCACCGTGCGAGGACAAGCTTGTTGTCAAGGTGGGCGCAAAGGTCCTGATAACACGGAACGGGTGTGGTTACGTGAACGGTTCTACCGGAATCATAACGAGTATAGACGAGAAGGAAGAGGTCATATCGGTTAAGTTGGGTGACGGGAGTGAGGTAGACGTACGAAAGGAAAGATGGGATAAGTTCAAGTACAGGACAGTGGACGGTTCCTTGGAGAAGATGTCGTGTGGGTATATCATACAATATCCTATAAGGCTAGGGTACTCGATCACTAGCCATAAGTGTATAGATGAAGATTCACCTATATTCACCGACAATGGGATAAAGCCGATGAGGGATATCTCTGTTGGCGATATGGTCAATATAGGAAACGGGGAATACAGGAAGGTATTGGACAAGGTGTATTCAGGGAAGAAGGATACCATCAGGATAACGACTAATTTTGGGTATGAGATATGTTGCACGCCTGACCATAAAATCTTGGATAGCGACCTTGCATTTAAAAGGGCTGGTGAGTTTAATATAGGTGAGTTCATACCCGTAGCAAGAAAAGTAAGCGTGCCGGATATTGATAATCACAACCTGTCCATTGATTGGCTTATTGGTTATATAATAGGTGATGGATCATACGGTATCAGGCAAAAATCAAAATCAAGGATAGATATATCAGTTGGGTCTACTAATAAGAATATGGATGCATATGACACATTGTCTAAATGTTTGGATTATTTGAGAATACCTTACAATGTATATAACAAGAAGTCTATAAGTTCGACATCTGGGTTTGAATATAATTTCGTAATAGAGAATAAGGAGTTCAGGAAAAAACTTCTATCTATGGGTCTTGGGTACGAGACTAAAGAAGATAAGAGGATTCCAGAGTATATATATAAATCTGGTTTTCAGGAAAAATCGGATCTAATAAGAGGCTTGTTCGATTCTGATGGATGTTGCTCTATTGGTAATAGAACGATAAGATTGAGCCAAAGCAATATCCATATCATAAAATCCGTACAACTTCTTTTGCTTGAGTTTGGAATTATATCAAGCATCCATTTCCAAGACGTTAAGAAATGGTATCCTGGCGCTAGGGGTAATTATTGCCTATTCATAAAAAAGAGCAGCGTAAGAAGATTTGCGAAATACATAAATTTCAATATAGGATACCTAAGGAACTCTTGCGATGAATTTGCAAAAGTCGGGAACGTAAAATTCGACAGGGTTCCAAATATCGATCTGTTCAAGAAAGAATGCCTATATGGTTCCCACGTTAGGAGAAAGATGTACATGATGACATATCTTGACTATAATACGTTAAGGATGGCCGATAGCTTGAATGATTATTTCGATAAGATAGAAAAGAATGATTACTTCTTCGATGTCGTTAAAAGCGTGGAATCGACAGGAGTGAAGGATACATACGATATAGAGGTCGATATAGACCATCATTTCGTTTCAGGTGGAATAATATGCAGTAATAGCCAGGGTATGACTCTGGATAGCGTGTATGTGAATATGACGAGGGCTTTCGAGATCGGGCAGGTGTACACCGCATTGTCGAGATGCAAGTCAATAGGAGGCCTTTATCTGAAATCCGTGCCGAATGATGACATGATAGCGTTGAGCGACAAGATAGCATCCTTCATGGAGAGGTGCGAGGAGAACGGAGGTACTTTCAAACCGGAGAGCGTAAGGGATCTGGGAATTGAGATGTTCGATATGAAGAAAGACGTGTTTAATTTCGATGAATTTGGATTATAATGGCTAAGAAAGAACTTTTTTCAGACGTAGATGAATTAGTATCATCTTTAAATAAAGAGCTTGGAGAAGGCTCGATAATGAACTTCGGCGACGATAAGCCTATAATATCCATACCAAGGGAAAGCACCGGATCGCTGGTGGTGGATAAGGCTCTCGGCGGCGGATGGGCGGTAGGCCGGATTCATGAGCTGGTCGGGATGGAATCTTGTGGCAAGACCATGATGTGTACGTTAAGTATGATCGAGTTCCAGAAAAAACATCCAGATAAGCTAGTAGCTATAATAGACGTGGAGAACGCTTTCGATATTGAGTACGCTAGGAAAATGGGGTTGGATATAAACCGGTTTTTGATCTCCCAGCCAAGCTACGGTGAGCTGGCTATTGACATCACGGCCAAGCTGGTGGAGTCCGGCAGGGTAGGATTTATTGTCGTGGATTCCGTGGCAAATCTAGTCCCGAAGAAGGAGATCGAGGGTGATATGGAGGATAGTAACATGGGATTGCAAGCTCGATTGATGTCAAAGGCTATGAGAGTTCTTACAGGAATCGTAAACAAAAGCGACTGTGTTCTGGTATTCATCAATCAGTATCGGGAGAAGATCGGTGTTATATACGGCGATCCTAAGGTAACGACCGGAGGTAACGCTCTTAAGTTCTATGCATCTATCCGTATGGAGATGGCGAGAAAGAAGGTTATAGTAGGCGAGGACGGATCTTCAGTAGGTCATGAGGTTAGGATAAAGGTGCTGAAGAATAAGACAGCCGTACCGTTCCAGATAGCCGAGACGGCCTTGTATTATGGAGTTGGGTTCGACAAGGAACTTGAACTTTTGAAGTTATGCGAGGAAACTGGTATCTTTATCCGTAAAGGATCATGGTACTGGTACGGGGATGTTCGTGTAGGGAACGGAGTCGATAATACGTTAAGTATCATGAGAGATAATCAAGAATTGTGTCAAGAGTTAAGAACTAAATTGAATTTGTAATCATGGCAATAGGAGTAAAATTTGTAGACGTAATACCATCCAGTGTAGAAAACGCTGTCGAGGTTAAGAAAGAGGATGTAAAGAACTATCTGTTCGTAGGTATTCCCATGAGTGAGTTTATCGGAAAGAGATATGAGTATGAGGGATTCATATACATGTGCCTACAGGGTGTTACCGGTGGTACGGAACTTGGCGGCGATATAGCCATAGCCGTATTAAGACCAGTTCGGCCAGCGACAGGGCAGGCTTCTTATCATTTGGTGTCGTATACACCTCTTACGTATACGAGATCTGATGTAGCGATATTACTTAGAAATGGCGATTTTAAGGTTGTTAAACGAGACGATTGTAATCTTATCTAATATGGGAACATATATCTCGATAAAATCAACGGTAAACGCATTCAGGTACGGTATTGATCCTATACCTGAATGGTTCGATAAGATATCTAACAAGACTGATGAGGTTGATGTTATGGTTGAAGGGAATAAGGTAAAGGCATTGGATATAAGGCTAGAAAATGGCATTCTACGGGCTTTTTACGGTTATTATATAGGTATGTATCCGGATAACTCAATACAGGTGTTTAGACCGGAGGATTTCCATTCATTATATACGTTGAAGTTATGAATATATCAATAGGTATAGATCCGGGTATAGACACCGGAGGATTGTCCATGATCCCAGAAAATGGCGAGGTTAAGGTAATTATGACTCCAAGGATATCGGTTAAGGGGGATATAGATCTTAGGGCTATATCAAGCTTCTTCCTCGATGCCGCTGACAAGATCCAAGAAAAGGGAGGCGGGACGCTGGCGATCGCCGTCGAGGACGTCCATAGCATCCACAACAGCTCGGCCGCCAGCAACTTCACCTTTGGCGGGAGACGCCGGGAACCGAACGCCCTATTCGCTATGATGGTTGAGATGATGGAGCGATACGGATCTCACCCGGATGTTAGGTTCATGTTCGAGGAGGTGCAACCAAAGACCTGGCAGAAGGAGCTTCATACGACAGCCGATCGGGTGTATACGGCGGCGAAGTTAGACACGAAGGCTACCTCCATCCGATGTGCCATGCGCCTTTTCCCTTTGGTTTCTTTCGTGAAACCATGGTCAGGAAAAGGAGTACAACCTACTAAGATACAAGACGGAATGTGTGACGCTACGCTTATAGCCGAGTATATTAGACGTAAGTTTAAATTATTTTAATACTATTAAGTATTTATTGTATTTGTATTAATATAATTATGATTATATTTGTGATGTAATAAAAAGTTGTTCGTTATGCTTATAAGATGCTTGTCGAAGTCATTAAATGAGAAGTTGGGCAAATTGGAGACGGTTGTTAAGAATGCCGGTCCCAACTCCCTTTATAAGGATCTTAAGATAGATGTTGTCAATAATCTGGCTTATATCACTTCCGTAAACGCCAAGGTATGTGTTATAGAGCGATTGGAGGTTGAGGCTGACTCTAACTTCTCCTTCTTGGTCGAGGCAAGCTCTTTTATCAGATTTATAAAAAAGCAGAAGAATGGTGAGATTAAGATCTCGCTTTCCGATAAGAAGGACAGTATTACCATATACTACGCCTCTGGTGAGTATAGTTGTCCGGCGTTTGATGTAAATACCTTCCCTATGGTATATAATATTCCTGAAGGAGGTATTAATGTTAAGATGAATGATTATGTATCGGTCCTTAACAAGGCCAGTAATTATACGGAGATCAACGAGCTTTATCCTTGCATAGAGAATGTGGTCATTGATATTGATGATATTAATATTAATATAGTAAGTACTGACAGGAATACTATTTACAGGTATTTTGTTCCTAATCAGGATAAGGTAGAGAAGGTATTCATCCCAGTATCAAACGCCTCCTCTATATTACTTGATAAACATATAAATAAGTCATTAGATACGTTGTCTATCAAAGTAGATGATACTAGGACTTACTTCTCTACCCCTGATATGGATATGTATGAGATTCACTTTGACGGTAATTATCCTAACTGGAGGTTCGTGGACGAGCATTTTGTCAAAACAAGTACCTATGTCTTTGATAAGGATCTACTCGTCCAAGCCCTCCAGAATAATATCAAGATAAATGAATTTGATCATTGTAGATTGATATTCACTGAAAAAGGATGCGGTATTATGTCGGAGAACCCTATGTCTGGAAGATCTTGTAAGGAAAGGCTTACGGCTTTATCGCATAACGGTAATGATATTATATGCGATGTGCTATGTGGTAGGTATCTTGGTATAGTTAAAAGCATATCATGTAATAGGATCGTTATCGATCATGACCATAAATCTCATTTCAACAAGATTTATGGGGAGGATAATAAGAACGAGTATTTCTTATCATCATCAATTATTGTTTAATTTTTAAATATATATATAATATGGGAGTTCGTGAAAATTCATTATCGTTTAATACACAATACTTTAATATAAGTGGAGGTGGTGTATTGTATCAATCCTCAAGAGACCCTAAGGAAGGTTTCGAGGAGCATATAAATGATAAGACAGGAGCCGTATCATACTGGAGGGTTTTCTGGAATGGTATAGAAGGATATCTTTCCGATATTTTTGTATTAGAGCAGGAGATGAATGGCGCTAAGACAAATTTCTTATTTATAAAGATAAGCGATGAGGAAGGTAATTATGTTATAAAAGTTCCGTTGATGACCTCAAGAGGCGGGATTAACAGCTATGTCAAGTCTCTTGTAAGGTACTTACCTAATATCGATCTGAAACGGAAAATTGTTATCAATCCTGCGCATACTAAAAAAGGAGAGCAATACGCTCCTGGTAATTTCTTTATCTCATACGCTAGGGAGACTCCAGACGGAAATGATGAGCTTATACAGCAATATTATAAGAATGGTCAGAATGGATGGCCTGACAGAGTTGAGAGTACTGATATAATGGGGAATAAGAAGTTTGATTATACGGCTCAAGATGCTTTCGCCTATCAAGTACTTAATAAATACATTCAAAGCATTAAGACAGATGGTGTGAAACCCGCTCAGTCGGCAAGCCAAAACAACGCTGGTGAGGCTACAACGCAAACGCCCCCACCGTCATATCAGCCGCAAGCCCAGCCGCAGACGCCTCCTCCATCATACCAGCAGACTCCGCCTCAGACAGCCCAAGCACCTTCTTTTGGAGGTCAGCAGCCGCCACAATATCCTCCTTTTGGAGATGAGGATGATCTTCCTTTTTGATTAACTAATTGAAAATGAATAGTTTAATGGAAAGTAATTTTAATATATCTACTAAAGTGAACCGTGTCTCGATGCCTACCCAAAATAAGGTAGATACGGTTATGAAGAACTTAGGGCATCGACCTTGTGTAGCGTATTCCGAGGAAAAGGATATGTATTATAAGGATGGAGAATGGGTAGCGTCAGATCTTGACGCTACTATCTTACCTCTTAGGGAGATGTTCGAAAAGACATCTGATTTGAAGTTAGGATTGAAGATCGTTTATTTAATAATAAAATTATAGTATGGCTACGATTGAAGATATCAAAAAACTTCTGGAGAGTAAGTCATTTACATCAGCCAGAGATCTTGAAGAATTTGAGGAAAAACCGGATTCTCGCAAATAATACATAATTCATGCAAACCATAAAACATTTGCATCGCATTATGTATAATAGCTAAAAGCTATTCCGATTATTAGCCTAAGCCTTGAGACAGAGGCTACGTTATTTGAGAATATATAGTTACCAAGGAATGTTTACCCAAGTTCCTTGCTCTAAGGTAGGTGATTAAACAGGGATCGTATTTGGGTTCCAGTGTTGCCTATATAAAACCTCAAAATAACATTGGCGATGGGTACTTACAGGAGAAATCCTGACTTATGTTGAATAAACATTGAATTAGTTTGTAAAATGGTGTATGTACAAGACATAGATGGTAAACCGATGATGCCTACGACAAGGCATGGGAAGGTTAGGAGGTTGCTTAAAGCAAATAAAGCAACCGTAGTGAATCTTTGTCCGTTTACTATTCGTCTTACGTACGCTACTTCAGGTTACAAACAAGAAATTGTGTTAGGCGTTGACGCAGGCACAAAACATGTTGGTCTATCAGCAACGACGAAAAGCAAGGAGCTTTACAGCAGTGAAGTTATTCTTAGAAATGATATTGTAGAACTTTTGTCTACAAGAAGAGAGTTAAGAAGAACGAGGCGAAATAGGTTGAGATACAGGAAACCTCGTTTTAACAACAGGATAAAAAGCAAACGTACAGGATGGGTAGCACCTTCGGTGAGACATAGGATTGATGCTCATATCCGTGTTATCGACAACATCTGTTCTACCCTTCCGATATCCCGTATCATCGTCGAGATTGCCCAATTTGACACACAAAAGATCAAGAATCCTGACATCTCCGGTAACGAATATCAGGAAGGAGATCAACTTGGTTTTTGGAATGTCAGGGAATATGTCTTGGCAAGGGATGGGCATAAATGTCAACATTGTAAAGGAAAGTCGAAAGACCCGATCCTGAATGTTCATCACATCGAATCTCGAAAAACAGGAGGTGATTCACCATCCAATCTCATTACCTTGTGTGAAACTTGTCATAAGGAGTATCATAAAGGTAAAATCGATTTGAGGGTAAAACGAGGCAAGTCGCTTCGCGACGCAGCCGTAATGGGAATCATGAAATGGAAGTTGTACGAGGAGTTGAAATCCAGATACGACAACGTTTCGATGACGTTCGGTTACATTACGAAATACAATCGGATTAAATATGGAATTGAAAAATATCATATTTCTGACGCCTTTGTCATTTCTAAGAATTTCAACGCTTTAAGGTTGGAATATCATTACAAAGTAAGGTTGGTTAGAAGGCATAACCGTCAAATCCATAAACAAAAGGTTTTAAAAGGAGGGGCTAAAAAGCCGAATCAATCTCCTTTTGAAGTTTTTGGTTTTCGTTTGTTTGACAGGGTTATGTTTGAAGGCAATTATTACTTCATATTTGGAAGACGTAAATCGGGTAGTTTCAATATTCGTGATATCAACGGCGGTAATCAGCGGAATGTAACGTACAAAAAGTTGAAATTATCAATAGGTAAACGTTTTATGATACAAAAAGAAATGAATTGATTAATTTAAATGAAGATATGAATATGTTCGGATTGAAGATAGTAAAGAGTAGTTATATAAATACTCTAAAACAGGATCTTGATGAAGCTATTAGCTATTCAAGTAGATTAAAAAGAAATTATGAGGATGCTCGTAGTAAGATAACGGAATTGGAGGAAAAAGAAAGATATCTTAATACGCTTGTGGATTCTCTTGATATGGATATAGAATCCAAGGATTCTCATATCGTTAAGATGGGTAATGAGCTTAGTAAATCAAGAGAGCTATATAATGAGTCGGTGAAAGAGAAAGAGGCTCTTAAACGGGCTTATATGGATATCGAGAAGAAACATAAACTATCATCCAAATTACTAAGCGAAGCCAGAAGAAGATACATTGAACTTGAGGATCAGATCAAGATCATGTCCGATCGTATCAAGTATCTGGAGAATCATGTCGATCCAGAGGCTTTAGATAATGATGTTTCTGATGAGGTTGTTGTTGATGAGGATAAGATGGATCCTAATTCAGGTCATATCGATATACCTGAAAATAATATCTCTGAGGTTACTGGTACCGATGCCGGCAATGACGTAAATGTCGAGAATAAAACTGAGGAGAAGAAGAAATCTAAGAAACGTAAAAAATCTAAGAAAAATGAATAAGGTCTTGTTTTTCTTGTTAACGTTATTTACCTTAGCGGTTGTCGGATGTAGTACGTCAAGAACATACTATACGGAATATGATACTACTGATATATCTTATGTAGTGGATTCTATAGTATCTTCCGGAACCGTGATGGGTCAATGGAAGGAGTGGAGGTTTACGCTGGATGACGGCCGGGTCGATAACTTTGGTTTCACCGCCCTGTACGACGCCAAGGGAAAAGCTAGAGGGTCAATACAGGTTAGGCAAAGATCCGATACGTTTAATATCAAGATAATAGATTATCATAAAAAGGATAAGTAATGAAATACGGATTAGGATATATACCATCTCCAGTAGATGACAGAGATGCTATCATGAATATGCAACATGAGGCTGTTCCTGATGAGTATAAGATCAATAACGTTGATAGCGTGGTAGATCAAGGTTCTTCCCCTATTTGCGCAGCCGTAAGCCTGGCTGAGATCCTTAACTGGAGAAAAGCTATAAAGGATATCAAAAGACCAGCTAAAATATCTCCTTACGATATATATGATCTGAGAGAGGATAAGGACCAGGACGGGATGGTTCTTCGTGACGCTATCAAGTCTATCAAGAACGTAGGCGTAGATGGGGAGAAAATAAACAGTTACGCTAGGATCATAGATCCGGTATCAGCTAAGGTGGCTTTGATGCTGAATGGGCCTCTGGTTATAGGTCTGTATTGCTATAATTATGGTAATCGATTCTGGCAAGGCCAAGGACAGAACTTGGGAGGTCATGCCGTTATCCTCACCGGCTGGGACAAGGCCGGCTTCGTCCTACAGAACAGTTGGGGGACGGGATGGGGTAGGTCTGGTGTAGAGACATTCCCGTTCGAGGATTGGTGCTATATGCTAGAATGTTGGACAATAGTTTCATAAAGTTACTATATAAACTTCGAGAAATTCCGATCCACATCCTCTTGTGAAAGCCGATGTGGTATATTTAGGACCCGTAGATCAATTGGTTGGATCATCTGGCTCATAACCAGCAGGTTGTCGGTTCAAGTCCGGCCGGGTCCACAGTTGGATTAATATAATTTGTCATTAGGTTTAGAGTTTATATTTATGTGGTGTCCTTGTCCGGGAGGATCAGGACGCTTAAAGGGGAGTTAATTTAATGGATAGAATTTACGATTCCTAATCGTAGCGTGGATAAGGGTTCGATTCCCCCACTCCCCACATGGTGTTTTCTTAAACATATTCCCGTAGGTCGGTAATCAACGATAACCGGTAGACAGCCTACGGGAATCAACAAAATCTTACGTGCTTAAGATCGCTTTCAGTTCTATTTTTCGTGTGTAATATATAGGAGGGTAGCACGACCCTCCTTTTTATGATATTTGTTATGGATCTCAGTCAGATAAAAAAACATTTACCATCAGGATGGGATATGGTTGATCTAATAGACCACGGGATAATAGATCTAGATATCATTAACGGGAAAATGATGGGAGAGTATGTCGCTATGTTGATGATAAAATTTAAAGATAAGGTTAGTGAATCATATACCATAACTACCTTCTCGTTCCATGATAATGACATGGATAAGTTAAGGATGTTGATAAGCAACGCTATACGGGCAGTAGGATTCAGAAACAATACTTTGACAGGAGATGGGAATACAGCGATCAAATAATTATACGGAGAGGGATATACTCGATATCCTGAACAGAAAGTTCTTGGTATCTCCTAAATGGGTGATAAATAACTTGTATGTCTATAACTGGGAGTCTGATTATTTGGCTATAACCAGATCTATGTACGCTTATGAGGTTGAGGTTAAGATCTCATTAGCTGACTATAACAAGGATTTCGAGAAACAGGAAAAGCACCAAGTAATGCAAGGCTGGTTCGAGGCTCGAAGGCAAGCCTTGTGCGAGGCCGGAGGCTGGACTAGGTACGGCCGGCCCAACTACTTCTACTACTGCGTGCCGGATGGGTTGGTGGATCCAAAGGACATACCTCCGTACGCCGGGCTTGCTTATGTTTGTGGCAGGAATTTGAGAAAGGTCAAGGACGCCCCTATCCTGCACCGTGATAAATTTGATCCGGAAGCCTATAAGATGGCTGACAAATTCTACTATAATTGGTGGAATGAGAGACGTAAGGCTAGACAGATAGAGGGGAAGGATATGAAAGACGAGTTCAGGAAAAGCATGAAAAAGGTGAGGGAGAAGATAACCGTCGATGCCAAGATAAAGGCGATGGAGGCGTTCTGGAGCGTCTGCGATTATGCCTACTGGCCGTACGGGGGAAGAGGGGTGCCCGGAATGAGACCCAACTGTTCCGCTTGTGGTGAGGAATGTAAATTACAATGCCCGAAGGGGAAAGAATTTAAAAATAAAATACGATGAGCAAGATTAAAGATGTATTGGCAAGAGCCATTTCATTAGCCTCAGAGCAGCCTATGAGCTATAAAGAGGCAATTGAGTTACTTGATGGTATAGATACGTGTAAGGTCAAGATCTGGCTGGAAGAAGGGGCTAAGATGCCTAAATACGCCCATGAGGATGACGCTTGCATGGATCTGTTCGTTAAGAACATAGAACTTGACAGTGGTAGGATCATATACCATACTGGCGTACATGTAGCCTTACCTGAGGATTATGAGATGGAGATCCGCCCTCGTAATAGCATTACAAAAACTAAGTCAATTATCCAAAACGCTCCGGGTACCGTAGATGAGGGATACAGAGGGGAGATTATGGTAGTGACTAGACGTATAGATCGTTATGGTGACCCTTCTTATTCGGCAGGGGATAAGGTAGCTCAATTGCTTATCCGTAGACGGGAACGCATCGTATGGGATCAAGTAGGGTCGTTAGAAAACCTTGGAGAATCCGAGAGAGGAAATGGTGGGTTTGGTAGTACTGGAAAGTGATTAATGTCTTATGAGCGGAAGAGTTAAGATAAAGTCCAAAGATAAGGATAAGAGACCTAAGATCGATGTATTTAAGGTAATAGAGAACCGGTTCAAGAATATGAACGAGCTTCGGGATCTGATCGACATGGATCCAAGGAAAGGACTGGTCAGGATCCGGGACGGGGCCGGCTTCAGGGAGGTGGAGCGGGGCGGATGCCTGCATCGGAACTACCTTAACCTGTTGGAGGAGGAGCTGGGGGCTAAACTATCAATAGATTTGATTGATAAGTATGTTAAAAGAAAATAGCGCATCACCTATCCTAGTAATTACCTAGGATAGGTTCGTTTTGTATACCGAAGTATCTACAACGATCTGGCTATCTATATCCTCAATCAACTCAATGATCTCATTCCTTATATCATAAGAAAGCAAGATCGGGATTATGGTTAACATAAAAGATAGTAGTATCCCGAATCCTATTATGACAAGGATATCATTATACCCTATATCTAATATCAGCATGACAAACATCAACCCTGACGTGAATATCATCACGAATAACGCTGATATCTCATTTATCATAGTTGTAAATTTCATAAAAATATTCTAAGATATCCTACTCCATTTTAGACGCTTCAACACAACCGGCAACCCGGCTGCTCTGCGTCCGTATAGCCGCATCAACTCCTACGGCTTGTATGTTAATCGCTGCGTTGAGATCCCTGTCGATCTCCAAACCACAATCTTTACAAACAAATGTTCGATCCGATAACTTCAAGTCTTTATTTTTCCAACCACATCTTGAACAGGTTTTCGAGGATGGGTAAAAACGATCTATAACAATCAGTTCTTTACCATACCACCTACACTTGTATTCAAGTTGGTTACGGAACATTGAGAAAGAAGTGTCAGATACAGAACTAGCAAGTTTGTGGTTCTGTAACATACCGGAAACATTTAGATCTTCAATGCAGATAACATCGTAATTATTTACCAACATCGTGGTCAAATTATGCATGTACCATGAACGCTTGTTGGCTATATCACAATGAAGTCTTGATACTTTTAGCCTGCATTTGTTTCTTCGATTACTTCCTAATTTCTTTCTCGATAAATGTCGTTGCATCCTTTTTAACTTCGCTTGGTTCTCACGAAGAAAATGGGGATTCTCAACAGTCATCCCATCGGATAATGTAGCTAATGTCTTGATCCCTAAATCAACTCCGACTGTTTTGCTAGTTTTCTGTTTGTAGCACTGTTCTGTTTCTACAAGAACTGATACTAAGTATTGACCAGCACGGTTCTTTGAAACGGTACAGGAGATAAAACGAGCGTTGTCTGGAACTTCACGATCAATAACAATCTTAACCCATCCGATCTTTTCGATCCGGATCTTATTGTCAGCGATTTTAAACTTCGGGAATGGCAACCTAAACGACTGGTTGTCATGTTTATTTTTATAATTCGGTCTACCTAATTTCTCTTTCCTGTTATTGTTGAAGTACTGTCTTGAGAACTCGATAAAGTCTCGTTGCTTCTGCTGTAAGGTAGCTGCCGATACTTCATTTAACCAGGGTTTTTCAATAACAAGATCCGACTTTGTCGGGAATTTCGGATTAGGGTTTGTTTCTTTATCGTATGAATTGAATGAGTCAACGCAAGCATTCCATACAATACGGACGCATCCGAACGTTTTTGCAAGAAGTTCTTCTTGTGTTTTGTTCGGATACATACGATATTTATATGAACATCTTATTAGATTCATTATTAATTCGTTTTAATATATAAATATACAAATAATTCTATTATTTTGCAATGGATTACTATCGATTTTGTGATTATTTAATCATATCTCCTCAACTTTAGTATGGTTTATTATCCTGCTGATATGACGGATACTTAATCCCGTCCTGTCCTTTATCCTACCATATACGTAGTTCCTAGATACGACAGTGGCTAAATCACCTAGCTCATTAAGTATCTCATCATACATCTTATGTATCTCGTTGTTGCGGATAACCGTACTGTCCCTTACATATATCTTCTCAACGTCATCGTCGCAGAAGAAGATCTTGATCTTATGAAGTATGTCTCTAAACATGATTGTAGTTTTGTTCCAAAGATATGAATTTTTGATATCCGGTCAAAGACAATACATGGAGAAGCCAAAAAGAACGGGAGGGGCGGTGGTAGGACGGGGGAGGCCCGGAAGGACGAGGTCTCCCTCCTTCCCTTGGGATTACACTATCCTTACCGTTACTCGATAGTTACCATGAGAACTTTTCCCATAGGCATAAGATTCACATCCCGAACAAAGATCAGTTACTATACAATTATCGTTTAATACATAATCACCATCCCAACTTACATAACTTTCATCTAAAACCTGAGTATGTAATTCAGATCTGTAAGTGAAATTAATGATCTTCCCAGGATCTTCTATCACCGTTACAGGAACAAAATTAGTTATCCTATTCCCGTATATCACCTTATTAGCCAACTCGCAATGCATACCCGAATTATATTGATACGTAAGGGTTCCCTCTATAATACCTCCACTTATGCCCAAAATAATATTGTACTCATTTTTCGGATTTAGATATGATATCTGGCCACTTATGCTTATAGTTTTTATCTTCTTATCGCGATATATATCAAGATAAGATCCGTTAAAACCAGATTGATATGGCTTCCCATCAATATATATATCTACAAAGCCAAGACACATATTCTTGTTTATATTAACACGGTAGTGGATCTTACCGGGAGAAGAAGTCCTGCGCCTAAACATACCCCCTCCTTATCTGAGGGGTCTTAAATACCCCCCCCTATACATTCAACTTCTTTACTCATAATATGTTATGTTTTAATTATATCGCAAATATAATAAAATTTGGGATATGTTGGGATGACGGACATGTAGGGATATGTGGGGGATATGCGGGACGGGTGGTGGGTGATACGTAGGAATGCGAGGTGGAATATGTGGGGATATGTGTTATATGCGGGACGGACCACCTCCCCGAAATCACCCCGGCCGGGCTGCCGTTTTTGGGGCCGCCCCCCCAATCCAAGAAGGGCGGCAAATGGGAACGGAAAACAACCAGCGATCCAAAAAAAAGAATGCTTATTTTCAATTTAAATTGTTGATTATCAATGATATAAACCAATATTTTAATATACATTTACATTTGATTAGTTTTATTATATATAATCGTTGAATTTTTATTGTAAAATATTTGTTTGAAAATAAAACATGTATTATATTTGCAATGTGAGATAACAATATTAACAAACAAGGCGTGCTAGATGCCTATACAAGTCCCCAGGGCAAGGGCAAATCTAATGACAAGTAAAGATCTTAACAAAGTACAAAGTGAAGTAAAAAAAGCAAGTGAGAAAACATTGACGGGTGCGGTGAAAGCCTGGTGTCAACTTTTTAAATCTGGGAAGGAAATAAACGATATTTTAAATGATAATGATATTAAGGTAGATAAAGCTATTGTGCCCTCTTTAGTTGCTTTGGCAAAAGATAAGGAGGTTGTAATACAACTTTGCAAAGAGATATTGCCACGTGTGGATGATATTTTCTGCTCTTACAAAGAGGTGGAAAGAGAATATTATGATAAGCAGGAACAAGATAGAAATACAAAGCTATCAGAGGATAAGGTGATAAGTATTGCAATAAAAGGCATGGCTCATAAACGCTTTGGATATAACGAGCCAATAGAATATGACGGCGGTATATATTATGAGCCATTTAATGGCACTGATAAACGTATTGTAAAGGTAGCAATACCTATCAAACGTTACACGCATGCACTGATAGCTAAATGTGTTACATACTATTTAACGCATCCGAAAAACGAAAGATAACAAATAATTAGCCCCTATATCATTTATGTATAGGGGTGTTATGGTAGCATACCTATGCGTTCTCGTCGCGCTACTGATTTAGACTAAATAGGTAAGATATTTAACATATTGATATAAGCATACACAAGTGGGTAGGGGTATAGCCGTTGGCGTTCGATAGCTTGTGTAAATAGGCCGCCTCTTAGCAATGTGGTTTAAGTTCGTATTCAGTCGCAATACGAATAGTTATTCTTTGGGCTTGTGTCAAGACGGGTAATACGTCCGGTTTCCGGATAGGCCGTGTAAAATCACGGGGTACGTTGGTGTATATACGCATGTATAGGGCGTATGTCCATACGTTGCTAGAGTAACACGTATGGAGTGCATAACGGAGTTATAACCGTGCTAATGTATCAAAACAATAGCGTTTAAGGTGGCTTAAATACTTATGCGCTATATGTAGTAGCAAAATAACAACCCTTACAAGGGTATTTTGTGCGGTTAAATTGACGGACAAAGTGCGCCTTGTCGGTACGTATCACGGGCAACGTATGTACGTATTTGGCTTCGTTCGTTCGGGGCAAAGGGACAAAACCAAAGGGAATCGGGCGGGTGTGGTGCGTCCGGCTGGCCGTATTCTTATTGGTGTAATTAAATTAATATATTATGTACAAAAAGAAATTCGATAATTTGAATAGGAAACTATCTATTCAAAAAGAAAAGGCTTTAGAATCTGCTAGAAAGTCTCAAATGGAATTTTATATTGAGCTTACCAAAGATCTATACAAGTCTAATAAATTAGATTGTAGTAGAGATTCTGACAAATGTAGGCGGAAACGTGTTAGTTACATGGCAAACAAATTACGGCAATAGATCGTTTGTTTTTATTTGATTTTAAAGTTTATGCCCTTCCGTACTGTAGTGATATAGGACGGGAGGGCTTTTTTGTGCCTATATTTTACAAAATAATAGTATATGTATATGTTTTGCTTACACATAAAAGTGTTGAGGCGGTAAATTTTAAGCCTTAATTATAAATGTGTAAGTAAAATACTTTATTATGTATTATTTTGTATATATCTATATCCGTATGGACGGGTGAATTGCGTCCTTATGTATGGATTTGCGATTGAATCGATCCTAAAAGGTATATAATAGGCGGTACTTATTGTATATTTTTTATCTATATCTAGGCTTGTCTTCTCTTAGAGGTAGCTCTAGGGGTTGATATATATTATGTTGTTGATACTCAATTGGTTGTATTATTTGAGTGTTGTTTTAAAATCGTGTTTACTTATTGTATATTTTTTATGGGTATATTTATATATTTCGTACTCATCTTGTTTTGTGGGTACATGGCGTTTGAGTTAGGGCGGTACGTTATAGCTACGGGCGACGCTTTGCCTTTAATCATAGTTATTTTATTGGCTTTATTATCAATACATTGTATTAGGCAAGTATATAAGGCAATCAAGAACAAAGACCTCGATATCCTAGACTGAATCAACGTTCCACGTGGAACAAAGTAGCGGGAGGTCTTGGGTTTTCGTGGTGGTTTCGAGGGAGGTTTGGGGGTTGCGTGATGGGACACCAACAAACAAGAAAAAACACCAACAAACAAGGGAAACACCTTTCGAGCAAGGGAAGCGCCTTTCAATAAACAAGAGAAATACATTTCAGGCAAGGAAACGCCTTTCAAGCAAGGGGTATCTTCCGATCAAATGTAAAAGTTTGCAAGTGGTAGGAGTTTCCCGTCAAGGCAAGGCGGTTGTGAGTGATGGTGGGTATGGTGTTATTGGTGGGTAGATATTGTTTATTAGTATGGGGTGATGCGGAGGAAACCAAGGGAAAACGGGGGCGGCGATGGCGTGGGGTTGGCCCCGCTGGTCGTCCGTCCATGTTTTTCCTTTGGCGGTAGTGTAATATTAAAATCTGATAGTGATATGACGAAAGAAGAAGCAAGAAACGTATTTGGCGGTAGTATAGTAAATAATCTGCTGCTGCTAGGGGCTGAGCCTACCAACGTGGTAAGGCAAGACGGGTTGATAGAATGGAAAAGTGATGGATATATAGAGGTAGGAGGCGTACAGGTATGGGCCTACTATTACTTTGAGGATGGCGAGGACGTTGATAGATGTGATTGGGAGGATCATATGGAGATAGAGGTAGAGGAATGTTGGATTTAAAATCGGTTGATATGAGATTCATGTATTTAACGGAGCTTAGAGAAAAGGATATATACGTAGGCGACAAGAAGTGCAAAAGAGTAAAAATATATGTAGGCAGGCCGTTGAGGGATACGCCTAAAACCTATAAACGAATAGGCGGATTTGTAGCAAAAGAACTATCCAACGCTTATAACAGCGGTTGTGTTTCCATCTATGAAGCAAAGGATAAAACGCTCAGATATTCGGTTTATCGAGACGGTTGTTTCTATCCTTATTACGGGAAATTAGAGGTGGCAGAATAACACCAAGGGGAACGGGCGGCGGTGTCACGGCGTGGTAGGCTGCGGGTGTCGGCTGCCGTTCTTTCCTTTGGCGTGGTAATAGGTGATTATATACCATTTTACACCAAAAAAAATGAGAAATGATATGCATTTGTACGAAACATCATACTTGGTATCACCAATACCCTCTACCGGTTGCTCAAGAGTGAGATCGCCGGATTCTTTTACTAAACAAAACGTTTTTGATTTTACTTACCCAACGAATGTTTTAGGGTAAAACCTTATATCAAAGACCTCTTTTGCTCAACCGTCTTGTCCGAGACAGGGGACTATATGATTCGATTGAGTGAGACAAAATTAGAAAAGAAGAATGTGAAATTAAATAACATGTGTATGTTTTACAACATATATGGTGTAAAATAGTATATAATAACCAATACTAATAACATGGACGAGATTATAAAATTACAAGATGAGATACTGTCTTATCTTCGTAATAATATTACAAAGGACGAGGCGTATTATATCCTTACGACTGATAAGGAAATGATAGAGATTCTTATATCAGATAAGAAGGACGGAAGCAAACGTATCAAGATTCTTGATATGGAATATACTATCGAGAGGGACGATATGTTACTGTTGTTCGACACTGATGGGATAATAGACGAATGTCTTTTAACATCCAGCCACATAGGGATAAACATGTATTTCCGTCGGCAAGATATTCGGGATATACTATCCAAGAAATTGGAGGTCATGGAATACCGGTATATAAAGATTCAGGTCGATAATATACCAGTAGTAGAGAAACGTCGTGTTATTCTGGATTTGACCGGGCATAGGGTGGATCGTGATGACCGTGATAAGATAGATTTTATGTTTATTTATTATATGGCAAGATTATGCGAGTAAGAAGGACGGTAAAAGAGAAAGATGTTATAAAGATATGGGTATTTGGATATGATAGGAAGCTTATTAAATCAGCAACGGATTCTGGGTTTAGAAGCATGTCGGCGGTATTGTCTTACGCTAATTGTATGGCAGGAGATAAGCCTGTAGATCATATTAGGGTCTCGAATGAGAATCGTGGCTGGTGTAGATCGTATACTATATATGGTAGGGAGATAGATTAGTTTGATAGTTAACAACAAAGGAGGTGCGTATGAATAATGTTATAACAAACGCCAATGGCGTGAAAGTAAAAGTAAGGGTGTATGATTTTGGTGATAAAAATGCTGATAGATATACTATCGTGTGTGTAAGCGGTAAGAGTAATGATCATAATAATGTCACGTATTACCCGATATTTGGTTGTAGCTCGAACCCGTTTCATCCTCAAGGAATAGCGATGTATGTAGGGGATTATTATCCATATAGGAGACATTCATACGATTTCGGTAAAAGAGTTAAGGATCTAGCATCCTTACCAAAAGAGGTGATTAAGTACATAAAAATAATAACAACATGAACGAAATAGTTTACAACAATTACGATTTAGTGGCTTTTGAACAAGATGGAGAAGTGGTAGTGGCCGTAACATTTTACAGATATTACAAGAAGAAAGCTAAGGGCGAGGTTAATTATAGATGGAGAACCAGATGCCCGGAGTTGGTGGATAAGATTGTAAGACACCGTACCAAGGTGTTTACCGGCCAGCTTATTCAGTTAGCGAAGGCGTATGGGGAGAAAAGGGTCATTAAATATCAAAAACAGGAGGAAGAGGTATGTCAAAATACGACAGGGACGCTATAGAAATATATATACTAGATCATATAGATACTGATAATTACAAAAAGCAGTTTAGATATGATAGGGAGTATCTGGCTTTTATGCTTAACGTGTTTAAGGATGAGTATAAAGAACATATCAAAAGGGATGGGATTAAGAAAGCTTTCGAGGACTACATAATGAGCGTTCCGTCTATATTCAGGATTCATATAGCGGATTGCGATATCAGGTATTTATTACGTTCATGGGAAGTGGAGTTCGATGATGATGATGATGAGATATACATCTTGTATAAAAAGATCATAAGGGAGGTCTTCTTTAAGATGTGTAATGATATGAACATTAGATTTTAGTTTGTTAATATTGTGACCATGACCTTGGCGGGGTGGAAGGATATATCATAATCGTACGTGTGCGGATATGATCCGGGGTCAGTTCCCGGCACCTTGGCATAACTTAAATGTAAGTAGTATGGAAGATAATATTTTAAAAAGAGCGGCAGCGGAATTAAAAGAAGCCGGTTGCAGAGTTTTCGCATGGCAGGATGATACTTATAATAGAGGTTGGAGTAAGGGTGATTATATAATGTTGTATTACGCCTTCCCTGATTCACCCAACATCGGGTATCTGAGTCATGGAGAATATGGAATGAGTGTAGCATATAGTAGAGCCTATATACCGAGCCGTGGAAGTGGATCGGGATGTGGTATCAAGGAGGAAGCTACGTTCGACCTTGCGACGGCACTGGACGTGCTAAACGAGCCATTACCTAGGTGGTGCAAGTCTTATGGGGTTTATCCAGAACAATATAAGGATATTGATAGATGGTATAATAGCGATAATTATAACAAAAAAATATTTAAGGAAATTTGATATGGAAGTAAAAGATTGGGAAAATCTGGTTTTGAATACAGAAGTAGGATCACATTGTTTTGTTACGCTGATTGATGATAAGGACATCAGTAGAGGTTATGCGCAAATCAGACGTGCGGAGCATTTCGGGTATAACATCTGTTTTACAAGGTTATACGGGAATAAGTTCTATTTCGAAAAGATAGAGGAAGGACGTACGCAACAATATATCAATAGGAGGAAATAAAATGGTAATAGAGTTTGATTTCGAGATATACAAAAACGGAGATTACGATAAGGTATATCTACGTAACGGAAAAGAGGCAAGAGTATTATGTGATAATGGGAAGGGTAATAGTCCTATGGTCGTGATGATTGAGGATGATAAAGCGGATGATTATATTATTCTTCGTTATAACGAAACTGGCAGGAGGAATATCAATGGTCAATCGGATTTCGATCTTATGTTATCGGTAAAAGAACGGGAACCAGAATTATGGGTTGTTGTCATATCTTATATGGATAATAAGGATAAGAGACAAAAGATGGTCTTACCTAATTTTTTCTCAAGGAATATAAGAGGATATATATATCTTCAAGGAAGCTCTAAATCAAGTGTATCATATTATGTTGATAAGCTAGAAGAAGATGGGTGCTTCGATGAGCTATGCGAGAAGATAAGGGTAAAGAGAGATCGTATTTATAACATGGAAATAATATCACTATCAGATGACGAGACGGCAATTTAACCAGTTGATAAATGAACTGGACGGCAAAAGCCCGTTTATCGTATTACATAGGGATGCCGTTGCGCCTAAATACGTGGGCGTGGAGGTCTCGAAAGAAGGCGTGGTATACAACTACTCGATTATAAGCATAAATGACGAATATAAGCCTAAAAAGGCTCTTATTTCGAAGATATTGGGTATAGCTGATAATCTTAATGGCGATAGCGGCTTGAAAAAGGGATGATTGAGTGTATTTATGACCATAATAATAAAAGTTGTGTACTGATACGAATGGTATTGGACGGAGGATAAATATGGCAGTATGGTAATAGACAGGTTTATGTCTTAATATCATAATATTCTGCTATTATATCCTCTTTTTGGGTAAGGAGTATAATAAATAATATAAATATCTTGGATATGGGGGAAATTAACATAGGTGATAAGATCGTGAATAATAATTTTGATATGGATAAGATATGACAAGATACTTGCTTATGATGGCTATGGTGATACTGACACCGCCAAAAGGGAGCGGTGGCATGCCCCTCGCCCCGAAGCCGGCCGTGATCGAGGCACGGGTATGGGATAAGCTGGCGGCCGCCCTGTCTTTCGTGGAGTCAAGGAATGACGATCGAGCGTATAACGCCTCATCCGGGGCTTTAGGAAGATGGCAAATGAAAAGGATATACGTTGATGAGGTTAATAGGATATTACGCCTTAAACGGGAGAAAAGGAGATATAGATACGAAGATCGAACGAACCCTGTCAAGGCTAGGGAAATGTTCGAGATATATCAATCTCATCATAATCCTAAAAAGGATATAGATTGGGCTATAAGATTGCATAGGGGACTACATTCCCCTAAATATATTAAGGAGGTTAAACGTAAATTAAGGGAATAATATGAATCGTGAGGTATTAATAAATATCATTAATAGAGGTAGAATAAGGTTTATCCCAGTAAGAAGATGTTTCTTATGCAATGAATATGTAGGATATAAATTCGTTAGGATGTGTGATGGAAATACAATACCAGTGTTTTCTAGTGGATGTAGGTGTTGTGGCATGAATAATGGGACGTTATCAGAAAGGACTTGGGATGAGGTGTTTGATGTTGTCAAAACGGCACAAAACAAGCCTATAGATGAGAGAACGGAGGAAGATGAATTTATATTAAATAGTTTAATATAAGGAGGTATTGTATATGAAATGGGTGATAATAAAAGGCGTTAGATACCCTATCTCCGTGGTGTCAGCCTTCGCTGCGTATTACGGGGATAATCCCTTTTTGAAGATAAGGATAAGAAACAAATATCACATAATTTATTTTGATAATATGGATTATCTGAATATTCAGATAAGGTATTTGATTAACAACTATCCTGACTTCGTGCAGATAGGGAATTGGTATATATCCAAGAAGCAGGTGATGTCGTGGGCACCCAAGGGGCAGGCCGTGGACGGGTCGGGCTGGGTCATATCCTTTACCCTATCCTTTGGATTGGAGGGAGGGACGCAACTTAGATTTAATAAGGAGGAGGATTATATAAGCGAGGTAAATAGATTAGACGAGTTATTTAACGTGATATTATAATGATCAAAAATGATTTAATACATAAGATAGGTCTCATGTTAGGCGTTATGGATAACCCGTACTTTGGCGAACCTAGAAGATCAGGAATGATATTTAATCCTGATTACAGACCGGAACGTGACAACAAGGAGTTAAGGGAGTTCACGATAAAAGGAGAGAAGATAATGGCGTATTCAAGGAAGGACGCCATCAAAAGACTGAAACATAAAAAGAAGTGAATCATGAAAAGCAAGAAAGATTATATAAGCATGCTTAACGATCTTGGTAATTCTTTGTCTAGGGAAGAATGGATAATAGGCGGTAAGGATAGATATACTGGTAGGGATAATTATGGGGTTATGTTGAAAAGATATGACCCCATAGCTTTTGAGGTAGGATATAACGAGTGGAAGAAACAATCATAAACAATAATAATATGGAAGAAAAGTTGATTCTTAATAGTATAGAAGATGCTGAAATAATATCAGTAAGGTTAAGTCCAGATAAAACACCCATTGCTTATGAAAATAAAGTTAGATGTTTAATGTTGTCAGGATTAAGCCGGGAAGAAGCAGAGAAAGTAGCGTTAGAGCCAATGGATCTTGAGCTATATTATGAGATAGACGCAGGGTTGATGGCCGTTGATCCAGCGGCGGTAGAGTCAGGGACGATCTGGAGTCCTTATACAAGGGAGTTGTATCATGAAAACCATGATACTTAGAGGAGTATTGAGACTGATAGTTATCAAGGCAAATGATGTTGTTTAATTTTAAAAAAAATAAATTTTTATGGAAACGAAAAAGTATTTATCAGTTTATTTAGAGAGTGGATATCTTTTTGACGATATGTCAGAAAAATTAAAGTGGTTTGAGATTGATAAGATCTTGATCAGTTTTACATATGGAGTAGTTAGATATGTAGGAACATGGGGAGGATGTAGGACTGAGAAGACATTAGATGGGAAATTATTTTATTCGTCCGAAGAATGTTTTAAAAAGGGCAAGAGCATCCCTAAGACAAAACTATCAATATATGATGTTTTTGAGTCATTATATGGATTCGTCCTAATAGGTGATGTGTGGAAATACAAAAACGGAAGAGCTGTCAAGGATAAGTTGGAATGTTTTGATGTTGAAATAGATAATAAAGGGAAAATTTATTGTAAGGAAACATATTACAGAACATGTGAAGATGTGTATAAATTCAATGACTTAACTGTAGTTGACAAGAATGGAGACATGAAATTGGTAAAATCTTCAAAAAGTAAATTAATGCTTACTAATGATCAATTAGATGTTGTGGAGAGAATGAAAGGCATCATTGATGACATGGTTAGGTTAAAGATGATTATGTATATTGATCAAGACTATAATCTTTGTTTTCTGCCGGGAGATAAAATAGAAGATTTGACAATGGATGAGACAGATGGATTTGTGGATACCACCGGTATAGTGACATATATAAAATCTAAGGATGTAGTGGAGTTTTATGTAGAAAACCCATTCGTAAAGATAAAGGATGAATGATATCTGAATCTGGATTGTGGTGGTTCGTGAGAATAGCCACAATCATATCTCTAAACGTGAACATAAGGAGGTACGTATGTCATTCGATTGACATTAGGGATCTAGTTATATTAAAAGAGGAGGAATTATGAAAGAGATTGTATTAAAAGTGTATAAGTTTGATGAACTGTCAAAAGATTCACAAGAAAAGATCATAGAGCGTGAGCGCTGGAATGTAATGGAGCAATGTATGGATGCTTATAGTATAGACTATCAAGAGTCGATGAAAGCCTTTGAGGATATGACAGATACTAGGGTTTATGGTTGGGAAGTTGGATACGAGAGATATGATTTTAGTTATGAGTTTAAATACAAGGATCCTATTTATGAACATCCTACAGATTATCATCGTAATATATTCCCTGAGAATCTATGCGGTAAATTATTGTTCAGGTATATCAATAACAACATTATGCCACATATCACGAAAGGTAAATATTATTCTATAGGTAAATATATAGATGGGAAATATACTTACAAGTGCAGACGCAGTCGGGTAATATTGGGATACGAAGACAATTGTCCATTAACAGGGATGTGTTATGATTATTATCTTCTTAAACCAATAATTGATTATTACGATACTTGGTGTACTTACCCGGAGGATTTCTCTTTAGAGGATTTAATAGAAAAATGTTATAATAATTTTTTCAAGGCTTGGCATGAGGAATATGAACATTGGGCTGACGATGAAGATGCGATACGTGAGGAGCTTCATCATAATCAGTATGAAGATCGACTTTATTATGAAGATGGAGATGTTTATGTTGGACCATTAAATGAAATAGCATGAAAACACAAGAAGAATATGCCCGTGAGATTGACGAGATTGTTCGCCGTGATGTAGAGAGTTGCCAGATTGACTGGTTTAAGATTGATAAGGAAATATTCATGCTTCCGGAAAACAAGAACAAGACATTTATTCTCGGAACACGAAAGACAGGATGTGATTTGTTGATGCTAGGAGGCACTAATTGTGATGAAAGTTATTTGGATGGTGTTTTTGGGTGTCTTGGTAATGAGAAATTCTATGTTTGCCAGCCAATATCTCTTTATGAGACAACACGAAATATCCAGGAAAGACCTGCCTTGTACGCTTTTAAAATAGCGACCGAGTATTTCAGGGCGCATGGAATGGTTCCCGTATTTGAAAATTCACATTGTAAATTGATGAGATTATGAATATAGAGGTAATAAGATACAGGCTTCCGATTTATTGGGCTTGCCCGTTAATCAATGATGATTACACTGGATTAACGGATGAAGAATGTAAGGAAATTAAACGCTTCTTGGAAGCAGCAGAAGGTTATCCGGTAGATGTAGATTTGGAAACACAAGGATTCTACCAGTATAATGACGCAGGAACACTCCCCGGAGAATGTGCGGATTTTATTTTTCACAAGTATAATGATTAAACTAAAATGATATGGAAACTGCAAACAAGCTAATTTATAAGCAAACAAATTATCTTAAAGAAGACGGAGAAGAATATAGAATAATAGTCACTGTATCTTTAGATGATGATTGTCATAACAATATGTGCGACTGGAGCATAACGGCCGATATTAAGCATAAGACCGAATATGGATATAGAGAGTATATGGGAGGCTGCTGTCACGATGAGATTATAAAACATTGTCCGGAATTAGCTAAATTCATACCGTTGCATTGTTGTAATCATTATGGTGCTCCTATGTATCCGGTGGAAAATGGTACGTATCACATAAAGAATAGCGATAAGTCTGTGGCTATTGAATATTTACGTATATCAGACAAGGAATATTCCAAATTATCTGAAGCAGTGGACGATAAGGTGTATTTCAAGTATCTGCTTTTCAATCTGGGGATTGTGGATAGATGGGAACGTGAATCATACGAGCTTCTTGTTGAACTTGAAGACCTGTGTGGCAAGAAATGGGTAAATCCGTATACACCAGAAAAGGAAAGATTTACCTTGACACTAACGGACGAGGAACGTTTGCTTATTGAAGAGCGCATTAAAGCCGGGTATTATTTCGCAGAAAATATCGAAAAACGTAGAGAGGAGGCTCATAAGGCAAAGATGTTGAAAAAGCGTACTGAAATTTGTGAGCAATACGATAAGGTAATCAGGAAAGCGGAAACAGATAAAAAGATAATGCTCTGTGTACTTGATTATGGATTGTTAACCGATAATGTGATATATTACCCTCACTCAAACACTTTATCTTTCAACTGGAATGATTATGAAAAGAAAATCACACAGGAAGAGTTTGATGATTTCGTGAATAACGTGGATCGATCCCAACTTCCGGAAGGAATTAAATTTGAGTTAAAGTAATTTTTAGTCTACACATAATCATTACCAGAAAAATGAATAAGATTATAGAAGATTACAAAAAGATAGTTGCCGGCAACGAAGCCGGCAAAAACATCTGCTTTATGTCAAGAGGAGAATACGCTGATCCGAAAATAGCGTACAACGGTATCCTCATGAATTACTGGGATGTGTATGATTGTATGGATGAGGTAGAAGAACCGACAGATGATGATTGGTTGAATGTGGTAAGTAATTTATTCGACTCATATACATATGATGTTAAGAATACGGATATTGATAAATTCGAGACGTCGGATGTAATGAACGTATATCGTATTATTAATCTGTAGTTGTATAACAAAAAAACATTGATATGAATAACTATATGGTAGCTCATTTATGGGCGAACGAAAAGAAAGAATCAGCTAGAGGTAGCAATTTCTTCTTTGAAGGTGAAAGTATTTATTCTTATGGCTATCACTTTGAGGTAGGAAGAATCGTAAGAAACAAGCGTGGAGAAAAGGCGTATTTGATTAATAATATGCATCAATCTAATTCTACCAGCTTGCATCAATATTATGTTCGTCAAGCAATACCAACTGGCTCAAAGGTATTTCATGTTGGATACAATATGTCAAATACCGGTAACATGACTTTTGTTACCAGCAAATTAGAATCAATCAAAACAGCTATTGGAAAATATCAAAAAGCAAGAACCAGATTGTTCTATCAAGATATTTGGGGAGTTTTCAGGAGTATAATTAATTATATTGAGTTCTTTGGTATGGGGACTCCCAAGAGTCTTCTTAAGAAGAGCGCAAATGACTGGCTTGGGGCGAAGCATGAATTGTCATGGAGTCCAGACAAGGTTAAACGTGAATATGTCCGTGAATTAAAACATATTTTTCAGGTATTGCTAGACCACCAATCGTTAGAGGTCTTAGGAACCGTGAATGTGGTTGTAGATGAGATTTATGGCGAGGGGACGTGGAACAGATACACAATAAGATGCCAGAAATGGGCGAATGACCTAAAGAGAAGAAGGAGAGAAGTTCGTGAAAGAAGACAGAGAGAGTGTGATGCTCGCAATAAAACGTTAGAGGAACAGGTACAAATGTGGAAATCGAGTGAGATTTCTCAGATATATTGTAATGGTATTTATTTTGATAACGGCCAGCCTAATGTATGGCTTCGCATCAAGAATGGCATAATTGAGACTAGTAAGAATATCAAGATAGGACGAGCTGAGGCTGAGAGACTTTGGAAATTGATAAAGTTCTTCCATAATGGCAGTAAATTCCAACACGATATGGTATTGGATACAACCGGTCACAAATGGAAGATCAATAGCTATAAGAATGATATATTGGTTGCTGGATGTCACAGGATCGCATATAGCGAGATGGAGGGTGTTGCGAGACAATTAGGATGGGATTAAACAGATATCAACTAACATTTGAGAGCTATGGCAATCACTATCAGATTTACGGGAGAAACATCCAAGATGTCATGGGTGGCGTTACCGGTGGAGCCGGCGTATATGGGTAGGCGGTCGGGGAAGACAAGGCGCAGCCCTTGCTCGTTGGCTTGGTTGAGTAATAAAGTAACATATAAATACGTAAGAAAATATGAGTATTAAAGAAGGAGATATGGTATCTATAAGACAGGGTTTTATCAATAGATATAAAAATGTACAAGAATCCATCGTGAAGGCAATGGACAAGGCATTGGAACGGGCAATAGGGAACAGGGTAATAGATTTCGAGAAGTGTGAAGGCAATTATTTGGACGTCTATCCTCTTATTGGGGCGGTCTTACAGAAGGAGGTAAGGAGAGTACTTGGCGAAAATGCGAATAAGGATATATACCGGAATATGAAAATAAAGGCGACCAAGTACAGAAATGATTACAGGGTATGGTTGGACTATGCCGGGGATTACAGAAACGAAAATATAGAATAACATGAAATATCAAAATTTTATGTGCCCTTATGAGCTTGCGCTAAAGTTGCATGAGTTGGGTGTAAATTCGGAGTCGGAATTTTATTTTGTGAAAGAGATGAAAGGAGGGGGAACCCAGATAGATTCAGTTACGCAAAATACAATGAGGTATTCATATAGAAAAGAAGGCGACCTCATACCGGCTTATATGAGTCATGAACTTGGAGAGATACTACCAAGTATGATAAATATCAGTAAATCAAAAATATGGGATGACTGGTTGCGGTTGACACAATATTTCCCGAATAAGGATATCGAATACTACGAAGCTGCTTATGTTCGATACGATGCTTACAATCCACAAACAGAAGTGTATAGTGGATTTGGAAGTACAGAGGTGGAGTCGAGGGCGATGCTGCTTATTGATCTATTGGATAAAAAAGTATTGACATTAAGTGATCTAAACTTAAAAAGTTTAAATAGAATATGAAGACAGTAAGATTATCTGACTTCTCGCCTTATAATAGGAATAAGGGAAAGACGCAAGATTTGCGTCACAAATTCAGGAATCAAATACTTGAATATTGGGGAGAAGATACCGGGATTTTGATAGGAATAACCATGGTATATGAAAGACATTTGTGGAACGAGGAAGTTAAAGTAATATGATTATGGACGATAATAGGATAATGGAAGCGGCTAAGTTAATAGCCAACTCATCAGCGGCCTTGATCGAGGCTATGGGGATGATGAGCGAAAATATCGAGAGAGCTAATAGGGGCGAGTCTTTGGCGTATACCGAGGAGGCCTTTAATAAAGTGGTTATGAATAATGGAATAGATTATAATAGTGTTATGAGTAGAAGTTGGATATGAGAAATGGAGGAGGACTATGGGTAAAGAAGTTAAGATAGATGTAGGATATAAAGATGTGCTAGAAAAATCATTATCAGCCATCCAATATCTAAGAATACATGGATTCTCGACGTACATGGAATCGGAGGGGATTGTTAATAGAATAATGATGTTCAAGGATAAGAATGAGATGAGAGATCAAAAGATCAGATCAATTTAATAGAACTAATTATGACAGTAGAGTATAAGTGTATTGATGTTTACAAGAAGCCGGAGAATCCAATGGAATGGTTGCCGTGTCCACGATGCGGCCTCCGGCCTCTGGTCTGGGAGTTCGATAACGGGAGATTCACGGCGTGCGGGTGCGGAACAGACTGTTATAGTCATTGGAGCGTGCGAGCGGAAAGTATTATGTCGGTCATAAAAAGATCTGATAACGGTAAGTCGGCTGAGGTGTATGATATTGATGAACTTAAAAATAACTGGAATCATTGGGTGAGGACAGGGGAGATACTGTTTACGCCAGGGAATGGGAAATGGTAATATGATTAATAATTTAAGATATGGATCATTATTTGGCTATAATTCAAACGATATTGGATAGATGTGAGAACGACAATACATCTCCTGATATCCATGACATGGAGATAATAAAAATAAATCTATGTAGAATAATTCAGACTCGTTACGGATTAACTCAGTTATGGTTCATTCCGTTGATAGAGAGAATACAGAATGCTTGTTGTAAACATCACAATGACGTTGACATGTCATGGGAAGATTTTGTTAAAAAAATGAGTGAATAGGAGGGATAAATATGGATGAGAACGAAAGAAAGAAGGGTATGAACCAAGGAATATGGCTGGCGGTTCAGGAGCTAGTCTATGCCGGGCGCTGGACGCAGGCCGCAGAGGAACTGGTGTCTTTTTGTGGATTGACCGAGGATGAATGTAGGAAGCTGCAAGAAGAAAGCGAATCATTCAATGATGAGATGATTAAGTTTATTGACAATATGTTTGGACGTGAGAATATGATAAGTGAAGGCAGTACTATAAGTGAAAACGATACTATATGTATAAATATTAAGTATCATAAAATAGGGGAAGTCTTTAACTATAAAGTTGGTATGTCTGAAATGACATTAAGAGTAGATAAGTGTGATAGATGTTCGGGATGCGCTTTTGAAAATTATATATATAATTGCGTAAAATCAGGTTGCTTGGGATGCGAAAGGGAAGATGGGGAGAGTGTTAGATATACAATAGTTAATACATAATTTACAAAGCATCATGAATGGAGAAAATATAATACCCAAGATAACGGATAAGCGTGGGATGTCATGGAATCAACCTCATAGGAGGTACATAGAAATCGATGAAGAGTATGCCTTAATGACCAAACAAACCTTTGAGGGTCTTAGGGAATATTCATTGACAATCCCATCAGGGAAATATGAAGGGAAGATGTGGAAGGCTAATAGAGGAGGTACATGGTATCTATATTGGTATGATCATGACGATAATCCGGAGATGATCAAAATAGAACGAAGAGAAATATTGTTACTTAATTAATACAAAATAATATGAGAGATAGAGTGCAAGAGGCTAAGGAAGAAGGCATAAGACAAGGAATATGGTTATGCATACAAAGATTGGTACATATGGAGCAATACGATATGGCAAAATATTTTATAAAGTTATTCGGATTTGATAGAAATGAGTGTGAGATGCTATTGGACAAGAATGGTTCGGATGATAAAATGGAATCATTTATTATTCAGATGGTATTCAATAAAGACGATGAGATAATCTTGGATGATATAGGATATCATAAGATAGGATCTATATTTAAATACAATATCGATTCGAAAGAAGTAGAACTGGAGGTGGTTGAATCCAGTGACGCTAGTTGTGAAGGATGCGCATTTAATAATAGTAAGAATTATTACTGTAAGGATACCCATTGTATTGATGTAGATAGGAAAGATGATATAGACGTTATATATAAAAAGGTAAAAAGATCGTAAACTACCGATAGGCTAAAGATTTATCGGCTTTAAACCTAAGCAGTGATATGCAAATTGCAAGACCACATACCCGATTTTTCAGGCTGGTTTACGACAGCCCCAAGCAGAGCGATATTCTTTGCGGCATTAATATCCGCATCCATATCGTTTCCGCAATATCCGCACTTGAAAGACTTGTTTCTTCTTGTACCGATATGGTGGCACACAGAGCAAGTCTGCGAAGTATATGCTGGCTCCACGACAACCAAGGGTACACCCGCCATTCTAGCCTTGTATTCCATAAAGGAGCGGAGCTGATGGAAGCTCCACGAATTGAGTTCTTTTCTAAAGCTCTTGTTCCTGCGTTTGGAGGTGGAGCGTATATTGGACAAGTCCTCTATGGCAATACCAAGACCCCTGGCTTTGGCTTCCATAACGATTTGTTTGGAAATGGTGTGGTTGATTATCGTCGCGGTAGTTCTTTCTTTCCCTTTAAGCCGTTTCAAGAGTTTGGCGCAGCCACGTTTGCATTCGTGAATGCGACCTTTCGTGCCTTTGGATTGAATGGAACTACGGATTTTTCGCTGCTTTTCCCTGTAACGATTCAGAGATTCGGAGGAAAAGGTTTTACCATCGGATGTACACACAATATCGGTGATTCCGAAGTCACAACCGATAAACTCCTCGACATCTTCCATATCCTCTTCGGGAACTTCTACCGTCTGAAAAAGGTAAAACTTGCCTTTCTTGAACACAAGGTCAGCTTCCCCTTTGATGTAAGGGAGATAACTGGTGTTGTGGCAGATAAACGGCATCTTCTGCCTTTTGCTTACAGTCCATATAGAGACATGAGTATCGGAATAGGAAAGCACCCTGCTGTCATAGCAGATGCTTCCGTATTCACGGAACACACGCTGACGTTTCCTGTCAAGTTTGTAGGCATCCGCCACCTTGCTTATGCAGCGTACAACTATCTGAGCGGAAAGGTTAAAGGTATTGCGTATGTCATTGTAGCAAAGGTGATGCAGCTTGAACTGATTGAAAGTCCTGTTCCGCCATGCCACATCAGAGATTTGGTTGCATGCGGTATTAGCCTCCTTGAGAGTATCAAGAAGAATCCGATGCTGTTCTTCGGACGGGATAAGTTTTATTTTCAATGTCAGTTTCATGCCGCTAATATACGGGAAAAATCGGATATATTCAAATATTTGAGTGAAAATAGTATTAATTAAAGAGGGAATAGTGGTTCAATTCCTCCCACGAACTAAAGATTTGCGGGTTTCCTTGAACCGATTTTATGAGTTTAATAGATAAATTAGAGGATTTGGTGGTTAAGGTAGACACCGAATACCAAGAGAAGATGGAGGCGGTGATCCGGGAGATAGTCCCGGAGATGCCGGAAGATAGCGTACGTCATGCCGCCGAGCTGATGTGCACGGACAGGATGGGGAATATGATGGACATAGATCTTTATATACTACATGAAGAGAATAGACCTTATAAATGCCCTTATCTAAAAGAACTGCTAGAAGATAGAATAGCCAGAGTGACTAAGATGCATGAGGATAAAAGCTACGCATACGATACGGATGATAATTATTGGTGCGCTACTTGCGGGTCTCATTCTCATAAAGAGGATTCCAAAACAGAATATTGTTGGCATTGCGATACAGATAATTGGATTAAAGAAGATGGAGCAGATGTTGGGGTATAATTGTTAAGGCAATTATACCCTACTCTATAATTGAATGAAATATGGAAAAAGATAAGAAAATAAAAATAGGTCAGAAGAAAAACGAGTCCACAAAAAAGGTACTTGAAGAAATAGAGAATAAGGCTATTGAATGTTTTTACGTCAATATGTATGATTGGCAACGCAGGGATCTTTCGAAAGAGGATCTGTTTGAATATGCGGAGGAGATGAGGAAATGTCTTGATAAGATATTTGATTTGGCAATTGATGAAAGGTTTAAATAATTCAACACAAAATCATATAAGATGATAACTTCTATAAGGATAGACGACAACAAGAAGACTCCATTTGAATATATCCCAAAGATAAAAGCGTTCAAGAACGGCTCTGAGTTTATATTCAAGCCCGGTGTGAATGTGATTGTAGGCAAGAACGGAAGCGGGAAATCAACCCTCCTGAATATGATATCGAAATACATGTTATGCGAGAAAAAGATGTGTTCTGAATTACCGTCAGAAGCATTGGATTTCCTGGACATATTTGATGATGACAAGGTGTTTGACGGGATCAGTATTAAGTCGGATTATATCGGGAAGGTATTTCATCTCCTACAGCAAACTGAAATGAGAAAGAATGATATATTGGATAATATCAATAATTTAAGTTTGTATATGAATGGAGCATCTAGATCCTCTGGAGAGAAGAACCTTCATGCCATGAACTCGCTTTTTGATTTTGTGTTTAACCAAGATGAGTATACGTTTCCGATACAGAAACTTATGGAATTTAAGAAAAAGTCAAATGAGTTCTGGGTAAACAGGATTGACAATCTTTTAAAATACTACAAAGACAATCGTGTGGTATTAATGGAGAAGGATTTTGAGTATACGATCCTTATGGATGAACCAGACAGGAATTTAGATATTGACAATATCATGGATCTGTACAATGTGTTGTCATTTCATAAACCACAAACACAAATTATAGCTGTAATTCATAACCCGGCTTTGATTTACAAGTTGAGCAAGTTGGACCACGTGAACTTTATCGAGATGACGAAGGGATATCTGAAAAAGGTTGTTAGTTTCATGAATAAAAATAAATAAAATAAGATAAGATATGGAAGTGGTGATTAGAAATACAAGAGGTGTAGAAGGATGTGATTTCGGATATTCAATAAATGATTCGGAGATGATAATCAATGATGGGACAATTAGAACTATCAGCAAAACAGATGGATTCGGCGTATTAACCAGCAAACATATAAGGGTTGATAACAATTGGGTCGAGATTGAGGAGATAAGACACTATGCAAGATTGATAAGAAAAGTCAAGTATATGCTATTGGAAAAGACGGAACATACGCAAGATGAAGACGAGTTGTTATCGGTATTAAAGTCAATATAAGTATGATAATCAATAATGAATTAGCGATCGAGATACGGGAATGGGCAGATAAATACGAAACCGCCGACTTTATCTCCAGTGACCCCGTCCAGTTCCAAAGGCGGTATTCCGGGCGGGACGAGGAGGTCAGTGGGTTTGTCACCTCGTGGCTCTCGTTCGGGAACCGAAAGGCGATCATCGGGGCGGCGGAGCGGATGGACAGGGAGTTTGGTGGCAGTCCTTACGGGTGGCTGATGGATAGGCAATATGTGAAAGTATATAATTACCAAAATATAATAAGGTAATTATATACCTAAACATGAATGATAGGAGAAAGGATGATATTAACTATTAATAATGTTTATTTAATTTAATTCAAAAACAAAATGTCTACTTTTGTAGACACATAAAAATTAAACATATGAAAAAGAGTAAATTTGTAAAGGAGTTAGAGAGGATCATTGATATGGTTAAGGCCGAAGATGATGGTTTCGAGTATGGTGGTAAAGTTATTTTCTATAAAGAAGATGATGATAACTATGAAATCTCGGTAAAGAACATTGAGATGGATCTGACGGTAGAGGCCAATACTATGGCTAGTATGGATGATAGGACTTTTGACTGCCTTATGAGTGAGGTTTATAAACAAAAGTTTACAAAGGCTATAACGATGTCGGAGGATGAGGATGATGAAGACAATTGATAAGATGACCGATCAGGAGATATGTGATCTTACTGATGAGCAGGTAGAGAAATTGATCGTAACAAGATGTGCGGAGGAAGGTGTCAGGTTCATAGATGAGCCTCCAATCATGAAGATATATGACTATAAGCCTATTTCTCCATCACATTTCTTCTACTATTTAGAAGGTTTGAATATAGCCGTTCTTGATCAGGATGATGCTATTAAAATAGCTAAGTTCTTAAGTGAATTTGATCTATATAGGACTAGATATGATTTCACCGTATCCAATGAGAAACTATACAGCAAATTGGATATAATCAATATCAAACATATTCCGATGTTTGATACGAAAGATGAGGAGACCTATAAATCTATCAAGGACAAGAACGATAAGATTGAGAAGGAGTATAAAGATCAGGTAGATAAATACAAGGAGAATACAAAAAAGATGTGTGAAATCCGTGCCAAGATATGGTCAAAAGTAATTGATGTAAGGCGCAAGATCGATCATATGAACCATCTTAAAGTTCTTTTCGTAAAGGAATATCTTCCGTTGGTGGATCATGATACGAATACGGCTATGACGTTTTTTAAGAAAGCTTATGACGTGGATGATGATACGGAAAGATATATTCGTGAAGGGATAAAGGATTACCCATTGTTTAACAACAATATAGATTAATAAGATGCACAATTGGTTTAAATGTACGGTTTCTTATGAGACCGATGCCGAGAACGGCATGAAGAAGAAGGTAAAGGAAGAGTATTTAGTGGATGCCCTTTCTTATACAGAGTGTGAGGCTAGAATCATAGAGGAGATGAGACCGTTTATCTCCGGTGAGTTTAGCGTTGATATCAAACGATTCCGGATAGCGGAATTATTTGCCATGGATGGAGACCGGTTCTATAAGGTCACGGCTGATTATATTACGATAGACGAGAAATCGGGCAATGAGAAACGCAAGGCGTTTAACTACATCGTTCGGGCCAATGACCTTGATCATGCCAAAAAGAATTTCGAGGAAGGCATGAAAGGAACCATATCAGATTTCGTTGTCACTTGTATCAAGGAAGAGAAGAAACTGATGGACTTCTACGAGTTTGATGGTAAGATCAGGAATCCGGAGAAACATGAGAATAGTAAGCAATAAAGCTAGCTATGAGACCACATCATCCATAGCCGAGAAGTTGATGGAGATAAGCAAGATGGAGGGTACGATTTATCGTATCCTCACATTATCTAATAAGACTTATCTGGCTTCTAAGTTAGGGTATAGTAGGTCCGGGTTCTATAAAAAAATACAGAACAGGAATTTTAATATCCGGGAGCTGGCTCAGATATTCGATACGATCATCAACTTCAAGGATCAAGATTGGACGGAGGGTAAGATCGATAGGCTTAAGAGGTATAGGGCTATGAGCCTTATGGAGTTCAATAAAAGTTATAAAAAGAAAAATGCATGAGAGGTAGGATGTTGCCGTGTGAGAGATGTGGGAGGATGGTAACTATAAGGAGTAAGGGGCTGTGTCCCGCATGCAGAGCCAAGGAACTACCGCCAAAGGAAAGGACGGCGATACGGGTGAAGGCCAAGCCGAAGGGGAAGAGCCTAGCCGTTTTCTTTGGCGCCCATGTGGCTAGGTTGAGTATGACAAGGAGATCTGCTACCGGCGCATACATACCATGCCCGGGGGTAAGCAACATATGCCACTTATACCCTAAACGGAAATATAAATCAGTTGCTGAGGATAATGATAACATTATCTACTTGACGGCTGATGAGCATACAAGATTCGATTATCTATTAGATACGATGGATTTCGGCCGGCTCTTGGACGAGTTTGGCAACGTTTGGCTGTTGGCAGCCAGAAGGATGAGGGATCTCGTACCTAAAGTCGAGGAGGATGGTAAATTAAAAACCAGATTATTATTATGGATAGAAGAAAACAAAGATTACTTCTAGCTCTCGGATACGAGGCTATAAGTGACACGATATATAATAACGGAACGATTATGGAAGTCATAAGCGATCAGGAATCGTTTGATGACATGAGAATCCGTTTATCTAAAAGGCATCATATGGTCATCACGAATGATGGAGTGGTAATAAAGGCGAGTTTTGATAAAGAAATGAATGAGCATACGCCATCATATTACTGGCGATCATCACTTCCAATATTAAGGGCATATCATACAGATCCTAAATTTACCGCATTCTTTGGCATATTAGACGTTTTATCAACGGTTCCGAAGGAAGATATCTATGAGGAAGAAAAACCTGTTGACGAGCCTAAGAAAGAACCTGAGGAGGAGATAGAAATTGAGTATGATCTGGAGACTGAGCAACAGTATTATGCCGCTGAGTGGATCAAGGATATCCCGACACCAGTCTTATACAGAATGACCGTGGCTGGCAAGCGTGTTTATTATGAAATGGGAACTGATGGATACCCTATCATATATGATGGGGCTACCAATAATATTGCGAATGGGTATTGTGATACTTCCGGGGCATTAGAAAAATGGAAAAATGAGATGAGACTCAAGGGTAAGGACCCTGATGAGTACGCTAACTATAGGGCTGACTTAGGTACTATCATGCATTATCTATTTGGGTTGTATCTGACCGGGGTTAACATAAAGCTGATCCCGACATGGATCAGGAAGGTGGTCAAGGAAGCCAAGCTAAGAATAGACAAGTATAGGATGGAGCGGATATTAGTGGATAATATGGATGAGTTGATAGAAGACCTAATATCATTCGCTATATTCTGTAAAGAAAGACATGTAAAACCTGTGTTGATTGAGAAGATGTTGAGGTCAAGGAGATTGAAAGTGGCTTCCTCTGTGGATGCCGTGGTGGAGATGGATAGCGAGCCGGAGATGGTGGAGATAGAGGTCGAGACAGGAGAGCTCTATAAGACTGGAGCCAAGAAAGGTCAACCTAAGACAGAGAAAAAGAAGATAAAGAGATGCAGGAGGATATTCGCTATATTGGACTTCAAATCAAACAGGAAAGGCAATTTCTATGACGAGTACGCTTTCCAGCTTGAGCTATATAGAAGAATGATACTGGAGAACTACGGAAAGATATTGGAGATAGAGGAGATATATAACTTCGCTCCGGGTGATCCTACCGCCAAGACAAGCCAATATAAACTGAAGAGACAAACTGATAATCCTATACTTAACATGGCTACAGTCGTATATCTCCAAGGTAAGTATAAGTTCGAGAAAACCAATTATACGGTTACGTCAAGGATCGGATCTTTAGATATAGAGGGTGATTTTGAATTGAATGGCTTGATAAGAAAAGAGTCATTGAGGGATTATATATATAGGGTGATGAGTGAGAGGAAAGCGTGATGGAGTTCAGGGAGTTTAATAAGAGCGTTCACAGATATGAATTGGATCATAGTAAGCCAAGAAAGAAGCTGACGTGCCCGCAATGCGGCAGGGATAGATGCTTTACGCCGTACGTAGATGTAACCACCGGTCAGATCGTTGGAGAGCAGTTTGGGGTGTGTGATCACAAAAATAAATGTGGTTATTTTAAATATCCAACAGGCAATGAGCTTGGGAGCAATGATCTTTTTACCGATTCAAACAAAGTATTAAGGAGGTACAGACCTCCCGTGGATCCGGATATAGCCAACTGCATTCCGGTAAGCAAGATGTTTGAGACGCTTAATCCTTTCGAGACATCTGATCTTCAGGATTATCTATCCAATATATTCGGATCGTATCATACCAATAGGGCATTTAGCTTGTATAAGGTGGGGATGATGAGATTCGGGGACTGGGGTAAGTGCTGTGTGTTCTGGCAACTGGATAAGAATTGGGTGGTGCGGACCGGGAAGATAATGGACTACGGGCCTGACGGGAAGAGGGTAAAGGTTCCCATGGATCACGTATGTTGGGTGCATATACTGGACGGTCAGGATTACCTGCTTAGGCAATGCCTGTTCGGGGAGTTCCTTATCAACTTCTATCCCAATGACGCTCCGGTGTATATAGTAGAGTCAGAGAAGACAGCTGTTATCTGCAACATCGTGTACCCTAGTAGGTTGTTCATGGCCTGTGGCGGTATCCATATGTTGAAGAGGGAGATGATAGAGACATTGGGTAGGAGGCGGATAGTCCTGTATCCGGATAAGGGCGACGCTTTCAACGAATGGAGAAAGAAGGTAGACAAGGAGATGAGGGGGATGAATATAGAGATAAGTGATTTTCTAGAATCAAAACCCAATATAGATGAGGGGATGGATATAGCGGATTATTTTATAATTAAACAAATTTATAATAATGGCAAAGGTAGTTGATAATTACAAGGGATTCAAGGTGCTTGAAATAACAAGACAGGAGATGATGGATAAGCTTACCAGATACGGGTGCTTAGGTATTTGTGATATGTGTAACAGACCTACATCCGTAGGTTATTACGTGGCGGTGATCAATCAATGGATGTGCAAGGACTGTTACAATGATTTCATCAAGTCAATTGACAGGTATGAGGAGGATATGAAAATAGAAAACAGGAATTTTAATAGATTCTGCAATCTATTTAATGTTAAGATAGAAGAAACGGTATGAGAGAGTTGTCTTTAGCCCAGAAAGCTATGTTAAACGGATCCATATGCCCGTATTGCAAGAACCCATCCACTATGATAAATACGGTAGAGGGGAAGCAAGTCGGGTGCGAGAAGTGTGGAGCTTGGATGAGATCCAATTCTACGGGTAAACCTGTAGGTAGGTTAGCCAAGCCGGATCTCCTTAGGTCTATGGATATGGTAATGACCGAGATCAACGTATTCTTAATAAAAACAGGACAGGATAGACATGATCTTTACAAAGAACTATCTGGTGAGCTTATGATACCGGAGGAGCATATATCCCCTTACAAGATGTCTTTGCCATCATTACTTAAAGTCATGAGACATATCAAGGCATATAGTGATAATCGGATACAGATATATGATGGAGGGAGGGGAAATAACTGCCCTAGGCATAATACGATAGCGATAGGAGGTAGCGCATGCCACGGATGTCCGGAGCATCTATTCCATGTAGTGGATAAGGTAACTGACTTGGTGGTGTGTGACGCTGACATGAGTTACGGTGATTACAAAAAATAATTATTATATTGATAAAAATTGACAGAACATGAAAGTAATTTTTATTCACAAACAGACAGGGTTTTATGTAGGAGGATCAGTGTTTAACAAGACATGTGGTTTTTACAAATGCAGAGATAAGATGATAGAAAAAGGCATAAGCGAGGATAAGGCCAACATGCTTATTGATATAATAGGTCCGCACTTATGTGTGTGGGAAATAAAAGATGGAGATGATCCTTACGAGAGCATGAGAAGCAGACTCGGAGATAAAGCCTCATATTTAGATGGAGAGGATATTATCGTAGAGGATTATGATTATGACGAGGAGGACGAGGATGGGGAGGTCGACTGAATATTATAGGACACATCCGGAGGCCAGAAGAAAGAAAGCTGAGACGGATAAGAAGATCAACGCCCGCCCTGAGCAGAAAGCCAAGAGACGGGAGTTGGGTCGCAAGAACTACAAGACCGATAAGCTGAAAGGTAAAGCCTATCGGAAGGGAAAGGATTTATGCCATACGGCTAAAGGACTTAGATATAAATCAAGATCAGCTAACAGAGGATCTAAATCCGATACGGCTGGCGATAGAAACGCAAGAGGATGAGTGAGGATAGGATATGGAGGTCATCCAAGGAGATTATCATGGATGCCTATGAGAGGATAAGAAAGTATCAGTCGGGAGAGCTTCTCCCGGCTCGTACTGGATACGCTTATCTTGACAAGGCGTTGCTGGGCGGGTTCTACCCACAACATGCGGTGGCTATCGGCGCTAGGCCCGGAGTGGGCAAGTCTTATTTGGCTCAGAAGATTATGAGCAATGTAATGAATGTTAATATCAATCCCCAAGCTGATGATTATGTATGGCTCAGATGTGAATTTGAAATGAATCCAGAGGATTTAATGTTACGTTCACTATCAAAAAAAATGGGAAAGGATATACAAGATATTCTCCTTAACGAGATGTCTGATGAAGAGATAAAGGAAATGCAGAAATGTCTTAAGGAGGAAAACTCCAGCAGAATAACATACATCCCTAAACCATCGACAGTAGACGAGCTTCAGAACTTCTTATGGAATAGTTATATGCCAGCGAACAAGGATAAGAAAATGGTATTTGTGTCCATAGATCATACAGCTCTTATACAAGGTACGGGTGACGCTAAGAGGAATATAGATAGTCTGATAACCATGTGTAATATAGCTAAAAGAACTTTTCCCAATATATTCTTTCTTATAATATCACAACTTAACCGTGATATTGAGGGAAGACGGGATCCTAAGGATCATATGCCAAAACAATCTGATTTCTATCAATCAGATACATTGGGGCAATTGTGTACGGCTATGGTAGCGTTGAATATTCCAAAAAGATACGGCTATTCATCATACATGCAATTCCCGCAAGGCTGGTATCCTAATCTGGAACGTTTTAAGAGTGAATCAAGGCGCTCTTTCCGTGTAGATGGACTTATATTCCATCATATAGTAAAAGTCCGTCAGAGATCATTAGAGGAGATTGATGCGATACATGTAGATATCATGAAAGGATATGAGCGATATTATCCTGATGGAGGGGTGGTGCGCCAAGAAAGACCAGGAGGCTCGGATGCCCCTGTGGGTAGCGGCAAGCCGGACACGACCGTGGTGACACTGCCGCCCCCACCTCCTGGTGTTCCATTGGAGCAACAATATATACCACCCAGTGATGATTTCAATGTAGTACATGACGAAACACCTTATTAAGCATGAGATTGAGAAAAAATTTTTTGCTTGTCATCATAAAAGGGATGGAGATGTTATTAAAAGCCAATTTCTCCACCGAAAACAAGATGGGCATACGAGAGATTATATCCTCATTAAAGGAAATGGCTGAATACAGTATCAGGTATATCATAAACCGGGACAGGGAGAAGGAGATCATGAGTATCTGTGATGAGGTATCCAATAAAGTACAGGAGTATAAAAGAATGAACGATAACTCAATGGTATTGGAATTGGAGAACTTGAAGCGGGAGGTAGTGGCGGTAGAGGATCTTCTTAGCTCTTACAAGGGGGTTCTTGATGCCGAGCTGGTGATAGCCGAGGATGATATCAGGATCATACGGGACAAGATCGCTATAAGCCTTAGAGAGGACGGGACATGTAAGAGCATGACTGACGCCGATAAAAGGGCTAGGGTGGACATAAGATATGAGAGGGCGTTAGAGGATTATCGAATACTTCTGAGATGCGCCAATACGGTTAGGGCTAAGATGTCAGTTTTAGGACATCTTAACCAATCTATAAATCAATCTATATCAGTTGGTAGGGTTGGTATGGCTAATGAATCTTATACAGTTAAACAGTATGAAAAAGGAAAAGAGATTATCGAGAGCAGACGGCCTTAACGTGTTGAGGGACGCATATGATCTCATAAGAGATGAGAAGGAGGATTTCATGTGCTTGGCCATAAAATCGGCCGGGATAATGCACGGGGTTAAATGCCGGGTATCGGCGATAGAGATGATACCGGAGCTTGACCTTTTCAGGCCATGCGGGAAAAGTCCGGGAGACGCATGGTTCCCGTCGGAAATGAGGGACAAGAGGTTACGTATATTGAAAAGATTGATAATGTTTTATGAGAAGAATCGTCATGATGGCATTGCCGACGGGATGATATGGAGAATAAGATTATTTTTTAACATTTAAAAAAAATAAGTCATGTATATCAATTTTGAACAAATGATGACATCCGGGTTGACAATATCCGATATTGGGTATCTCTTGATGATCCGGCAAAAAGAGGAGATGGCTGATGTCATTCCAAAAGAGAAAATAGACAGCTATAAGGCGTCTGGTTATATCGAGCCTCAAAAGAACGGAAAGTGGAAGATAACACCAAGGGGAGGATCGTTGCTGATGCTGATAGAGACGCCAGGCCTGACCCCGGAGGTTGAGGGGATCCGGGATCGTATCGTTGGGGTATATAACGATATGGGGAAGGATACAGGAGCTATCAAGGAGGTAGAGAAAAGGCTCGTATGGTTCGTGGCTAATACCAACTTCAAGGAAGAACCTATAGTAAGAGCCGTAATATCTCACATAGATCTTAAACGTGAGTATACGATGAGATTGGATAACTTGATCTGGAAACCATCAAATGTGTATAGCGTGCATATGAGTTTATCGGAATCAACGTTATTCGATACGATCATAAAAATGTATGGCATGACGTCTGACTTGTATCTTAGGGAGAACAAGAACAAGGAGCTGGCATGGTTGTTCGCCATAAGCCGGCTTCCGGATCCCCCAAAGAGAATGGATAAGGAATACGCTATCACAGGCGATGTTAAGATGGATATCGAAAGGATATCGGATATAAAAAAAGAATTAGGTAGAAGATTGAAAATGTCGATTTAGTATGGAAAGAAAAGAAGTTGAAAAAGTAGTCAAGGAGGCGATATTCGAGAAGATGGGTGAATTTAATGACCTTGATCATGCCGCTCAGATAATGAACGAGGATAAGCTGGATACGGATATGGCTATGGATTCCCTTGATTTTGTAGAAGTCATAATGGAAGTGGAAAAGAAAACGGGTAAATGTATACCCGATGAGGCACTTAACATCAAGCCTTATCACGAATTGACGGTAGGAGAGCTTATGGGTATGTTGTATGATTATCTAAAAGACAAATAAATGGATTTCGGATATGATGATTGGGAAGAGGGGCTAGAGACCCCTCTTGTCGATGATTGTGATGACGATCATGAGGAGGAAGAATATGATTTCAGTTAAGGAGTTAAGGCCGGGCAATCTTGTAAAAGACAAAGCTGGCGATATATGGAGAGTAGGGTGCGTTACCGGTATGTGTAATGAAAGTGGATCATTAATCCTTGAACGTAAGGTTGATGATGGGATAATGAAATGGTATTCAGGGGAAGATGATGTCATGCCTATTGAGATAGACGATAACCTTCTTGACGCTATCGGTTTTAAGAGTGACAAGAATAGGGACGTATATCGTGGACACGGGATGACCATGGAGGTTTTTGGCGACGAGTATTATCTCGGACTTAGGGATATGGAGGATGACCTGAGCGAGCTTATCCAGATAAGGTATTTGCATAACCTACAGAATATTTCGATGGATTTATATGAGCGTGACATAAATACGGAGAGGCTTTATGATCGTTCCGGAGAATAACTTGCTATGTAAGACCATAGGCGGCGAGAAGGTGCTTGCCGCATCCTACTCACAGATAGACACGTTTATCCAATGTCCGTATAAGTGGTATAAGACTTACGTGGAGGGTCACAGATCCACGGAGAAGCACGAGGCTACGTCATATGGTACGGTTATCCACCAGACGATGGAGTACTTCTTCAAGAACGGATGCAGACCTTCTTATGAGGATATGAGTAAGGCTTTCAATTACTACGCCGATATAGAACAGATTCCTTTTGATAGCGTAAAATCCCAGATCGAGTCTATGCAACATGCGGCTAGGTTAATAAGATGGATTGTGGGGTTGTTTGAGAAGGACGCCGCTGGCAATTATAAGAAGGCATGGTCCGATCTTACGCCAATGGAGAAGGTGATCCGGGGGTCGAGACCGGCCGGCGTGGAGGAGAGCTTCGTCCTGCCCTATAAGCTACCCAAGCCCCTTACTTTGGATGGCGTGACGTACGATAAGGTACATATCATAGGATCGGTGGACTGGCGTGGAGAGTATAAGACAAAGGACAGGATAGCCATGTATACGATAGACTGGAAGTCCGGGAGAAAGTTATTCGATGAAGATAAGCTGCTTCATAATCTCCAACATCCGATATACGCCTTTTACATACTCAGAAAATATAAGGTATTGCCGGATATGTGCAGCTATTTCTTTACCCGCATGCTGGACAATCAGAACGTGAAGGTAGATAAGGAGAAAGTAGAGAGATCGGTCAAGGAACTTAACGATATTCTCCTTGACATGTATGATTTCGAGACAAATAAAATAGATAGCTATCAAGCTCACGTTTGGGACGACGCCAAACAGGGGTATAAGTACGAGAAGCGCTACCTCATGGGACGCCAGCCGGCCTGCCTTGAACCCCGCCCCAAGCCCTTGTGTTTTTGGTGCGATTTCTCGATCCACAAACAAGGAACATGCAGGTACTCATCGGATTGGGATGAGTCAAAAAGAAAGAATAAAAAAGATTAACTTTATTAAAAAGCCTAGGTAAATATCTAGGCTTTAATTATATTTGTATCACTAAAAGAACTGATTATGGATAAAAAAGAAAAACAGATATTAGATCTTCTGATGTCTAGAAAGGATATCAGGAAATTGGTAGAGAAATCAAATGAATGTTACTCTAGGATGGATTTTGTTGGCGCCATGAGATACCGGCAGGAGATAAAGGATATCGTAGACCGGGAATCGAAGATCATGCTGACAAAAAGCGAGTCTTTGGTGGGTTTGATGAATAACGCTGATAATGAATATAAATTCAATATGCTGGTGTGGCTACATTCCATGATGTGTATGGCGGATGTATTTAACGGGATATTGGAGGATTTCAAGGACGGGGTAAGGAAAGCCAATGGCAACTCTAAGTTCGTTAAGTTCGATAATCTAGATCGATTGATGATGGAGTGCAAGAAGGAAATTGATTATCTGATGAAAGGCACAAGTAAATCATTTCAAATATCCTTTGCCGTAAGGAGCGATGAAATGAGAGAGATGATAGAGAATATGGTAGGGGATAATATCCGTGAGGGGTATGACGTGTTCAGTAAGGAGGCAGAGATGGTTAATGAGACGGATAGGGACAAGATCGAGGAGTTTAACAAAAGTCTGGCTCATGAATAAACACATATCAAGATGGCATATAAATTAAGATCATATCAAGAGGAATGCGTTAAAAGCATTTCAAGTTATATAAATTCCGATAGGAATGATCCGGTATTGGTTATAGGCCCAGTAGGTTGCGGGAAATCCTTGTTGATAGCGGAAGCGGCCAGATTGATGGGAGATAAGACACTGGTCTTACAACCATCAAAAGAATTGCTACAGCAGAATTATGATAAGCTTACATCATATGGCATACCGGCTACCATCTACTCCGCCTCCTGTGGCAAGAAAGAACTATCTAACATGATATACGCCACGTTAGGATCTGTCAAGAAAGTTATTGGTCAGCTTAAGGAGATGGGGATCAGGAACGTATTGATAGATGAGGCTCATGCCGGATACAGCCCAGAGGAAGACAGTGAGTTCATGAAATTCATGAACGAATTAAAGCCTAGCAAGGTAATAGGGTTTACCGCCACGCCATGTAGACTTAAAACTATGTCGATAGGACAAGTATCATATTCTCAACTTAACTTCATAACCAGAATGAGACCGGTATATTTCAAGAACCTAATCCATGTCATACAGGTGGAGGAGATGATAAGGCAAGGATTTTGGACACCTCTTAAATATGAGACATGGGATTTCAATGGAGATGCCCTTAAACTCAATTCTAACGGCTCCGAATATACGGCTGGGTCTATTAGTGAGGCGGTGAGAAAAAATGGCTTAAACAACCTTATTTTACGTCGGTTGATGGTATTAAAAGACGTATACAGATCTATACTGGTGTTTATGGATTCTGTTGAGAGCTGCAATACCGCCGCCGAATGGATGAACGCAAAGATATGCGCTGGCATGGCGGAGGTAGTTCACGGAGGCACGCCAAAGAAGCAGCGGGAGGCTATAGTCGAGAGATTCAAGTCAGGTGGGACGAGGGTAGTGTTCAACTATTCCGCCCTCGGAACCGGATTCGATCACCCAGGACTGGACTGCGTGATAGTAGGAAGACCGACATTTTCATTCTCATCGTTTTATCAGTGGCTTGGCAGGGCGGTTAGGATAAAGGACGGTAAGGATAGCGCATTGGTCGTTGATTGTTGTAACAACTCGTCAAGGTTCGGTGATATAAGGAAACTTAGTATAGAGAACTACAAAGGATATGGATGGGGGATGTTTATCGGCGATAAACTAATTACCAATATCCCGATGGGGGATAAGGTAACGAAAACAGATCTGGATATCAAAGCCGCCAAGAAAGATCGTAGGAGGGGGCTGGCGCAGGGCGTAACCGCCGCCCCTGTTCCCGGGAGACCGGATCATCCCCTTGGCTCTACGGTGATGACATTCGGCAAGTATTGTGGATGGATGTTTCATTCGATTCCAGTATCGTATTTCAAATTCATAAACGAGACCTTTGACTGGAGTAATGATCGAAACAGGGAGATAAAAGAATACATAGATTTTTTAATTAAAAACAATAGATTATGAATATGAGTATAGATGAGATAAAAGATATTTGTGTCCAAATCGCTATAAATGGCGTACATATATCACAAAAAATTAAATCAAATCATTGCATGATGATGGTATTAGCGTCAGCCCAAATAGATAATATCTTATCTAAGAAGGAAGATGGTGATCATGATAATGACGATGATAAAGATATTATCATGGGTCGTATCAATGTGATAGAATATGAATTGAAACAAATAAAAAAATTATTATGATTGGGTGTATATATCATGAGGCTGATCTTGACGGAGTAATGTCAGCGGCTATAGTAAAAAAGTATTTCAAAGGGGGCATTGATCTTCTTCCTTACAATTACGGCAAGGAAATACCTGACGTGAATAAATATGATAAGGTGTTTGTAGTTGACGTGTCATTTGGCGATAGAACGAGATTCTTATTCGACGAATGGGAAGACAAGGGGATAGATGTCACATGGATAGACCACCATAAGACGGCGATAGAAGCTGTGAAGGACTATAATGTCAAAGGCAAAAGACGTATCGGAACGGCGGCTTGTGAGCTTACGTGGGAATATCTTTTCGATGACATCAAAACTCCTAATGTGGTAGAATTATTGAGTGCTTATGATGTATGGGATCACGACCGGTTCGAGTGGAGTGACGTTCTTTCATTCCAATATGGGATGAGAGGATATTGTGGTCTTGACGTGGATATGGCGGCAAGTGTCATGGACGGCGATCATGACTTCATATATGACATGATAAGGAACGGGGAGGCGATACTGGAGTATATCGTTGAGAAAAACAGAGGAGAGATGAAGATGTTCTCATTCGAGGCAGATATATTTGGATACAAGGCTATATGTATGAATACCACGGAGTTTAACTCTACTACATTTGAATCTATGTATAACCCTAAGATACATGATCTGATGATGCCATTTTGCTGGAACGGAAGATTCTTTAGATGTTCATTCTATACCACCAAAGAGGAGGTGGATGTCTCGGCACTGGCACGTAAAGCCTATCCCGGTGGAGGAGGACATAAGGCGGCGGCAGGCTTCCAGCTTAGCGCAGAGGATATGATGGAGTTTTTGAAAACAAGGAAAATGTTATGATTGGATTAGTATCTACCTTTATAATAATGGCGTATTCTATCTATTTGATAATAGAAGGAAATGAAAAGAATGATTCGGTTAGATTTTATGGAGGGATAATAGCAACGGTCTTATCTATCTTTTTGATGTGTTTAGTAATACAAAATATAAAAAATACAGAAAATATGGGGAAAATATACAAATTCAAGAGACTCAACGAAATGAAGCTAGACGATTACGGCTTCGGTTTGTTTGAGTACAATGGTGTCCTTTATTTTAAGGAGGCGGAAGGAGAGAAATGCTTCGATGTAAGAAGCGGGAATGAGGCTATTATCGGGAAAGATAAAATTGTAACGGCTTTGGAGGATTGATCATGAGAAAACTTGACGACACCAACAGGACAAGAAAGAAAAACGTACGGCACTCGTGGGTAAAGGCGGGACCGGGGATCCAACGCTGCGCTATTTGCGGAATTACGAAGCAAAGCGAGTGGAGAGACGGGAAGACCTCGATTTGTGTACATCTATCATCTGGTGAACTCTACTCTATGACAGGCGAGACACCGGAATGTAGAGATTTGAGTGAGTTTTATTGATCTAAAAATATAGTTACCTATGAAAGAAGAATTTGGCAAATACGACAAGGTTGTTTATGACGGTGAGGTATTTGAGGTACTTGAAACCGCCGATCGTACAGGAATGATGAAATTAGGCCCATTATTTAAAGCATCATATGAATATGCTTGGGCTGACGAGGAAATGGTTGTATCATTAAGCAAAGCTATTAAATTAAAGCTTATTGATGAGGAAGAGCTTGATAAGCTTACGGATTATAGCTCTATCGGCGAGGGTCTATGTAATACAAATGAGGGGGAAGCGACAGATACGCCGTTCGTCGGAAAGGACGGCAGCGGCAAGAATGACCGGGCCGACGGTAAGCTTAGGTGGGACCTCCTTCCCTTGGCTGAGATAGAGGATATCGTGAGGGTATATACGGAGGGGGCGAAGAAGTATGCCGCTAATTCATGGCAGAATATACCTGATGGATTCAATCGATATCTAGGTGCACTCATGAGACACTTGGTCGCTTATACGAAAGGGGAGAGGTATGATAAGGAGGGATTCATGCATCTATCCGCCGTATGCTGGAACGCCATAGCATTATTATATTACGATAAACATAACAAAGGGCTTATAGAATGGAAGAGTCAGGAGAAAGAGTAGTAGATGAGAGATTAAGAGCTATCAATAAAAAAACCGGTAAATACGTTGATTTAATCAAGCGCACTATTTATGATGATACTCCATTCCCGATAGTTAAGTATCTCAATTATAGTTATGATGAATTGAATTATGATTATGTAAGGTATCTGAATTTTAATGTAGACATAAATTGGGAGCAGCGTAGATATCAAATTGTTAAGGATTTATTATCTAACGATTTCGATGGAAGGAAGATGGGTATAGATGAGGTAGATAATGCTATATTTACTGCTGATTTAATTATTAACAGATTAAAAACTATTTAAAAATGGTAAGAATTGATTTTTTCACGAAGAAAGACGCTGAGTACAGCGATTACATGCGATATATTATCGCCAACACATTACAGGAGTATGAGGGTGAGGTCACGTTAAACCAGATCCCGGAGAACAAGGCCGCGGAGGAGGAAATATCCAAGTACGGTATAGAGGTATATCCTACTATCATCGTCAGTGGAGATAACATGGATGGCTTTAATAAACTTGAGGGGATGGCTAGAAAGGCTGATCTTATCAACGTCATGTCTATGTACGATAAAAAATAAGCTCATGACGATTGAGGATAAATATCTTGGCTGGAAGGATCTGTTCTTCGACCGGTTCGTTCATTGTTATGATGACATTGATCAACCATATGGAAGTAATATCCCTCTGGCTAAGATAAACTTCAGTAACAAGGCAGGATATGTGGAGGACGGGACTATCAACATAGCTGAGTTCCTCCAATATCTTTGGATGCATGATAAGGTATATGGACGTAACCATACTCCCGTGGGCATACCTTCTGTCTTAAGGACATTAGTCAGGTTGACGGAGAACGCTAAACTGGTATTCGATGATCAGCCCGGAATACATGAGATGGATACTTATAAAGGATTTTTCCTTAGGGACGATTTTCAACCCGGAAAAGATTATGTCCTTGACCTTGACAGGATAGTTAGCGGCATGGGAGGATGGTATGGTGAGGATGAGGATCCATGCTACTCGATGTTCGTCAGTCAAGACCAGATATGGAACTTGAATCCGATATTGAAGATATTAGCTGATGAAGGATCTATTCTGGCCAAAGAACTTGGATATGATATGAACTCATATGTCAGCGATAACGGATATACGTTATACAACCCCTACCTTTCGTGGATCAACCACTACTATCATTACCTACCGACGTTCAATGAGGATAAACTAAAGCCTTGGGATAGGGTAGAGGATAGAAAGAATAAGTTCAAGATGACGGATAAGGTTAAGAGAGGTGCCAATAACTGGTACTATTCAGGCGGAACTATATCTTGCGTAGATAGCTTCTTAGGGAAGAAATACAGGAAGAATCTCCGAACCTTTATCTATCGTGGAATAGTATTCTTCCTTGACCGGATATGGCATACGCCTTTATTTGAGAAGATGGGTGTAAAAATGAAATACAACGCTTATTACTGTTATGCCGCTACCTCCGGTATTTGGTACAATAAAGGATTCAAGAAAAGGCTAGCTAAGAGATTTAACGAGTCTTTACGTGGCGGAGGGGATCTGTTCGGGGCTAACATAGCCTGCATGGTATGTGACCATAAGGATATCGATTGGAAAGCGCTTCGTCTTTGGCTTGACAAGTATGACGAGCCTACTGATAAGGGTATGGTGAATAGCCCTATCCAATTTATGTATTTATATTTATATTATGCTTTTAACAAATAACTTGAAATGAAGAAGATAAATGACTGGGTTATAAGAACATTTGGGCTGAGAGGTTCATGGAGCTGGGCTAAGAAACAGATGTTAAATGGAGCGATCATTAAACGTAAGGCTACTATAGGGACATATAAAATAACTGTTGATAATGACAAGAATCAGTTGCTTGTAGCTACATGGGATCATCTAGATCAAAGTCCTGTATGGGAAAGGTGTCCGCATAGTTTATTAGATGAAGATGCGGTTGATTATTTTGTCACAGCTCATAAGGAATTATCATATGGGGGCATAAAGATCAGGATGAAAGATGAATTTAAGGATTAAGCGTGAATTTCCCTGACTTTAGGCGTGAGTAGTTCACTTGTAACGATAAAATATTAAAAGCATGAAAAAGATTACCGATAAAGACGTAGAGGCTCTTAAAGCCGGGAAGAAGGTGACAAAAGGCTTTATCCATATGCAGTTGGATGATAAGGGGAGATTGAACATGTGGGCTGATATCAATATAACTGACAAATATAGGGACCTTGAAATAGACGCTAGCAAATTGTTTGATCATGGGATTCTTACTGAAGAATATGATAAACTTAGAATTATAAACATACATCAATAAGGTAGAAGAATATGAGAAGAAGGATGATAGGCGGTCAAACCGTTTCAAACGGTATATATATCTTACACACCAATGGCAAGTTATATACTAGTGATAAATGGAATTATTCGTGGAGAAACGACGCCGTAGGAGTGGCTTTGATAAGCGACAACAGCAGCTTCGTTATTTCAGGTATTGAGCTTAAGAATCGAAGCTGGTCTAATACGACTGGATTGATCCAGGGAGTAACTACGATAACATCAAGTAATGAAGCCAAAAAAGATTTTAATGGATTTCAAAACACACAAAGTATCGCGGAATATACGCATGCTAGTGCCGCTTATGAATGCACTGTTACTCAATTCAAGAATGGACAAATGGGGTATTTAGCATCAGTGGGAGAATGGATGGAGATCATAAATAATTTAGATGAGATTAATAGATGCATGTCTCTTATCGATGGATTGGATATAGACGAAGGCACTACAAGTTATTGGACTAGCACCCAATATAATTCCGAGAAAGCATGGCTAATGACTTATAACGGGAATGAGTTTTATCCAAATGACGAGAGAAAGATCGTTTCCTTCTATGCTATTAGAGTAATATCGCAATTAAGGTAATTTTATACCTAAACGATAAATAATATGAAAGTATTATCATTATTTGACGGGATATCATGTGGATATCTAGCGTTGCAAAGAGCCGGCATACCTATAGATGCTTATTACGCCTCGGAGATAGATAACACATGCATAAAAGTAAGCCAAAAACATTTTCCTAATATCATCCGGTTAGGAGATGTTAATAACTGGAGAATATGGGATATTTCTTGGAAAGACATAGATCTGGTCATGGGAGGGTTCTGTTGCCAGAGCTTCTCTAGCTCAGGTAAGGGTAAGGGGTTTATGGACGCTCGTGGGAGGCTTTTCTTTTGTTTCTCGGACATTGTAAAGCATTTAAAGAAGGAGACCAAAGGTAAGATCCTGTTCTTGGGCGAGAACGTCCGGATGCGGGACGAGCATCGCTGGGTGATTACCGAGGAGCTTGGCGTGGAGCCGGTGGAGATCGATAGCGCCTTGGTCTCGGCGCAGACCCGGCATCGCCTTTATTGGTGTAATTGGCCAGTAGAAATGCCGAAAGACAAGCATATATCATTGGATGATATTCTAGAGCATGACAAGGGTTGGAATCCGGGAGCCATAAGAGGAAGATATATAGGGACCATTGTCGGTAGAAGGATAGGAGAGGACGGGTATCGAAAGGATTGTGACAAGGACATAAAAATAACGCAATGTCTGGAGATAAGAAAAGATAAGAATACAACTCCCATCAAGAAAAGTAATTGCCTGACAACAGTCATGAAAGATAACGTGATCTCATCACTACCTCCCGGAAGATATCCTAATGCCTTTGACATGAAAGACAAATTCAGATACCTGACCCCGGTGGAGATGTGTAGGCTACAGACATTGCCGGATGATTACCTTGACGGGATAGCCCCGAATACGGCCATGTCTTTAGCGGGTAACGGATGGACAGTGGATGTGATAGCCCATTTGCTAAGAGGCATAGAGCGTAGGTAGAATTTAAAACACGATCACAGCGATATGGTTATAAACAAAACATGGTCGATGCCGAATAAAGAGACATTCAGCATAAAACCGATAAGAGAACTTATAGATAAATATCGAGAAGAGGGGATGGTTATAGTGGATCCATTCGCCAGAAACAGCGATATAGGGACGATAACCAACGATCTTGATCCTGAGACTAAGGCTATGTATCATAAAGACGCCACGGACTTCTTGTGTCATCTTGATGATAATATAGCTGATATGGTATTATATGATCCACCATATTCTGCTAGACAGGTGTCCGAGTCATATAAAAGGCTTGGAGAATCTGTTAATATGCAAACAACACAATCCAGTTATTGGGCTAAACAGAAGAAGGAGATAGCTAGGATTACCAAGAAGGGCGGGGTGGTCATTACCTGCGCGTGGAACTCCGGCGGTATAGGGGCAGGGCTTGGTTTCGAGCAGCAGGAGATTCTTCTTGTGGCTCATGGGGGATGGCATAATGATACGATCGTTACAGTAGAAAGGAAAATGAAATTATGAAGGAAAGGATATTCACCACAAAAGAACAGGGGAGGGTGCTGGTCGAGGCCGGCCTTCCTATCTCCACCGCCATCGGTTTCAGAGACAAGTATCTGGATCAATTACATTCTATGGAGGATGACGCTGGTCGTGTAGGACTGATTGAGGCTGTTACCACTGATGTATTCAATCCTGTTTGGGATGTAGGGACGTTACTGAATTTACTCCCATATGAGATAGATGGTTCTACATTCGAATGTTATAAGCTAGAACATGCATGGTCTGTAACGTATAGAGATATAGATGAGATTCCTATATATTGGAGTAGTGAGAAACTTCTTGTAGACACATTGTTTTCGATGATGATGGAATTACTTAAACATAAGATTATATGAGTATAAAACAAACAGCAAGAATAAGGTACAAAACGGAGGATAATCCGCCTATGGCTAATGTTCCTCTTATAGGATACAGCAAAAAATATGACTGTCAGGTAGCGTTAGTATACAGAAAAGGGGATAACTATTACACCAACATGGAGTGTGATGTTGAATATAAGACATTTCCTCCAGATGAGTATGAATACGTATATCCGTAATAATTAGATAGGATATATTTACATTTAAGCATGATTAATATTATTTTAATATTATTCATGCTTTTATTTTTGTTTAAATCGTACTTTTGTATCAACATTAAAAACCAGATTATTATGGATGGAAACAAACAAAAAGTCAATGAACTTACGATGAGGACGCTAGGTTCTCATTATGGCGGATATGCCTATGTAAAGGTAAAAAATCGTGAAACTTATGTAACGATAGATTGGAAGTTGTTGAGGGCTATAGAAAAAGGGGAGGTGGAGATAGACAACGAAAAATATCATCTATCCGGAATAGAGTACGTAGCTAAAAGATATCAGGACATGTTTTACGCTGGTCGTGATATTTATTATTTCAAGGGTATAGGAGGATATGGGATGACCGATCTTCTTAGAAGCGCTATAGATGATTTGCTAGATACCATAAGCAGCAGGGAGACTTATCGTAGCGCAGAGCACAGGATGTACGCCCAAATGAATAAACTTACGGAAGCGGGAGCCATGATCAGCTTAGCTATTGAATTACTAACATCTAACATCCGTCATAGTTATGGAGAAATTAATTTTGAACGACATCCAAGACCTGTGGAGGTGGAGGGAGAAGATAAACATTGATGACCTCAAAGAGGATCCTATGGCTGAGGATATGCCACTCTATTTCCCATGCGCTGTTATTTGGCATGTTGATTATGGGGAGCATGATGCTGATAATTATATATGTTATGGATTTGTTTATGTAGCAGAAATATTAGGGATATGAGTGTTAAGAGACAGATATTTATTAATAACAAAGATATTGATGGGAAGATAGATAGTAATACGATATTTGATTTCGATTTCAATATTGACAAGAATATTCTTGAAAAAATAAAAGCAAAGAAGGAGAGCAATAAACTAAATACAAAAGATTGGGCGCTGTTCTCGCTTATGGTTTTGTTTATTTTTGCGATGGGAGTTGTAAGTGGATGGTTGGCGTTTAATTGTTTAGGCATTGGAGAAGATTAAGGAACATTTTAAAAATCAATAGATATGAAATTACTATTTTTCGATTTAGAGACAACCGGTGTTAAGTTCTGGAGAAACGGGATACACCAAATAGGAGGGATCGTGGATATCGACGGGCAGGAGGCAGAGAGGTTCGACATCCGCCTAGCCCCGAACCCTGCCGCCACGATAGAGCAGGAGGCGCTGGACGTGGCCGGCGTTACCTTGGAGCAAGTGCAGTCGTATCAGCCTATGGAAGAAGGGTACAGGCAGTTAGTTGGTATATTATCCAAATACGTGAATAAGTTCGATAAGAGGGATAAAATGTATTTGGTGGGATATAACAACGCCGGATTCGATAACAGCTTCCTACGGGCTTTATTCCAGCAATGTGGGGATAAGTATTTCGGATCATGGTTCTATCCTAACTGTATGGATGTATATGTTATGGTGACACCGTTCCTAATGGGCGTAAGGAACGATATGGAGAACTTTAAGTTGATGACCGTGGCTAAGACTATGGGTATTGAGATTGATGAGAATAAACTCCATGACGCTACTTATGATATTGAGCTGACTAGGGATATCTTCTACCGTATAATCAGTAAAATGGATGTAAGGTTATGAGAGATATTCTTGAGGCGATGCACGACTATCCGGATGAGGCGCTTGGGTTGTGTTTCTTTTTGATAGTGATTGTCTGGTTATTGTCAGGTATATTCGAGAAAAAAGATGGATGATAAACTCGATGAGATACTTGATCTCCTAAGATCTCAAAATGAGATGATTAAGGATATTCACGACTATGTGAAAGAAGTTACCAGCGAGAAGTATATAGGAGAGTCTAGGATGACCAGCTTCTCTATTAACTTGGCCGCTGATATACTTACCGAAGCCATTAGCCCTAAGATAAAAGGGATGATGGTGGATTTATTAAGGAAACAGGGATGGAAAACCGAATGAGACATGGGAACATATGAGAAGAAGGTAAATCAGTTAAAAGATTTGATGGTAAGGAAATACAAATCGGCTTACAACAAATCCAAGGGAATGGACATAGATATAAGCTCGATGACATATCTTCCGGAACCAGACGCGTTTAACGTCATAAATATTGAAAAAATGCATATTATTCTTGATCGGGTCAATAAGATCATAGATGATAACAAGGATAAGCTTAAGAATCCGACTTGCTCTACATGCGTACATCTGCATGATAATGATTGGGCGAAAAGATACGGAAAAGTATGTTGCTCTATTTGGCAAGTGTGTGACCATTATATAAATCCTAACAGTAAATATAACAGAAAGCAAAAGACTTATGTTAGACGACCAAGCAACAAAGCTTGTCCTAATTATGAGTATGGTGATGATAATTTTGAAAACAGAAGAAGATGTATAAAAGAAAAGAATACCCGATAAAGAGCTATGTGCCGATGCGCACCAACAAGGATAGGGCGTGTATCTGCTGTGGCGATACGATCCCAGCCGGCAGCAGCAGGATGATACCTAGACACGCCAAGGCAAATCATAGTTTATGTTTCTCGTGCTTCAGGAAATGGAGAGATACGGGAGGAGATCTTAAGCTTATGGACAACCCCGGAGATGCGAAGAAAGAATATGTCATACATATGTCTAATATCCTGAAAGGGAATTGTGATATAATAAAAGGTCGAAAACTTTACGTGGCTTTTAAAAAGGCGATAAACGGCGGGAAGAAGATCGTTATCAAATTTGACACTGATCAACCGATATCTATGTCAACAAGAGTCATGAATCCTTCATTCGGGGAGATTATGGATGAGTACGGCAAGGACATATTCCAAGGTAATCTCAAACTGGTAGATGTCCCAAAAGGAGTTAAAGACTTGATAGTTAACTATATAGAAAAATATCGTAAATTATGAACTTCAAGACATTTATATTCATGATCCTGACATTCAGGAGAGTAGATCCTATACCTAGGAATATAGGTCTTATGTTAAGTACAACGTTCTGGATATCTATAGTATGGATAATATCCAACTTTACTATATTGATAATGAGATTAATAAAATAGACAAGATGAAACAAGGAGACGTGATATACAAGAATGGTGTGGAGCTGCTTGTAGTATTAAGCTACGACCATAATGAACCATGTAAGGGTTGCTTCTTCTACGAGGATAAGGCGTGCGGATCAGAAAGACTGATAAAATGCTGGGATTGTAAAAAGGAATATATATTCACGGCTATACGTAAATATAATACGACTGAACTGTTCGGAATAGTAAAAAGATATGAGGAGACAATACTTAAAACAATCAAGAAGATTGAGAAAGAATGTCAAAAATATGTTATCTGGGATACTGTGCATGTGATGTTGAAAGATGATGGAGAGCTTATTATAAAAGCCTTATCCAAGGATAAGTCCGTGCTTTTAAATGATTTCATTATATACATCAACAATAATGGGAGTATAGACGAAGAGGACTATGATCTATTATTAACTAAATAATTGATAGTACAAATGGACAAATCAAACAAAATAGAGAATCTAGCAAACAAGTATGTTGAAAGGCATATAAGAGATAGACATCTAAGCGATGATACGATAAAAGAAATAAAAATAGCTTATATTATGATTATAAAAGATTTTATAGCTATTGTCGATAAATCTACATCAATGAATGAAGATGATATAATATACGTCGTTAACAACATATCATCAATATTATATGAACCTGTAGAAATCTCTAATACCGATAAAAAAATATTGGAGATAGGGATAGCGCTAGGCCTAAAGAGCGCCATATCATGTATATTTGGTTCATTATTAAAAGATGACTGCAATATAAAAGATGAAATAATTGATATATCTAAACATATAAAAGAAAAATTGATATCAGATAATCATGGATAATAAACAACTTTATAAAATAACGTTGACAAGGGAACAACTGATGCTGATATCCCAGTGTGTGGAAGACATCAGTAGATTCGCCGCTGGCGACATGGACCTACAACATACGACAGATACGTTGATAAATGATATGGATAGAACGGAAACGCTGGGGATAAGAAGCTTTATAGTCAATAACTCACGAGCGATAAGAAGAAGGTTGTTCCCAGATCTTGAGGATTTTGAGCATATAGGGTACGATGGAGGCAGTAAGGATAAGATAAATAGGAAGAGACTTATCGGCAACACCTACCAAATATATAGGTCGATATTACATCAGTTGGCCATTGACGAGAACTGGAATAACGTGTATAGTGATATCACGTTACCTTCAGGTGATATGGGAACGATCAAGGTAGAGAGGGTTGACGATGATAAGGATAACGACATTTAACGATACTAAAATATGAGCTTATTTGTATGCGCTAAATGCGGTTGTGTTGATAATACCGCTACATCTAGTTACTGGATGTTAACAAACGAGTATATGGTGGACGAATACGACTATGCCAAGGAACTACAGCCGTACAAGGGCATGGGGCTGTGCAGCGAATGCGGGAGGCTGGCTACCAGCCCAGACGGGCGTGATGTCGTGGTACCCGGTAAATGGCACGGGAAGTTCCCGAAGGAGAAAGCTACTGAAGAGCAGATGAAACATGTAGGGTATAAAAATTTAATATAAATAGGAATTTATAAATATTCTATTTATATTTGCGCTATGTATTTAGTGGAACAACATATAATTACTGTCAATGATAAGAGATATAAGGATTTAGATCGAATATGTTTCTTATCCAAGAATCTGTACAATGTGGCTTTGTATACAATAAAGCAGGAGTTTCTTAATACAGGTAAGTGGATAAGAGCTGTAGATCTTAACAAGAAGATGGTAGCAGAGAATAACATAGATTATAGAGCAATGAGTGGATCATCCTCTCAGCAGATTCTTATGGCTTTAGACAAGAATCTAAAATCTTATTTCTCTGCTATCAAGGCATGGAAGCGTGATAATAAGAAATTTACTGGCTGTCCTAAATTTCCAAAATATAAGCATAAAACAAAAGGCAGGAACGTATTTTCTTATTCTTACGCACAGTTTAAACATAGAGGAGATTTTATCTATTTCCCTAAAAAGGAAGGATTATCTCCTTTAAGAACTAATTGCAAGGAGGGAACCGTAAAACAGGTTAGATTTGTCCCTAAATCCGATTGTTATGTAATAGAAGTTGTATATGAGTCAATTGTGAAAAAGCAACTTGATGATAATAACAGGATCATGTCTATTGATCTAGGTGTAAATAACCTCGCTTCTATCGTGACCAACGTAAGCAATAAGCCTATTTTGATAGATGGGAGGAGACTTAAATCCATCAATCAGTATTACAATAAGAAAAGGTCAGATATTCAACAACAATTAAAGAAAGTAAATGGGAAAGAAAATTCGAGACGGTTGATGTCCTTAACAAGAAGGAGAAACAATAAGGTGAAAGATTATCTTCATAAAGCAAGTAAGGAGATAATAAATACTTGCTTGAAGGAAGATATAACAACATTGATAGTAGGTCATAATGATGGATGGAAACAAAATGTGAGTCTTGGTAAAAGAAACAATCAGAATTTTGTTTCTATTCCATTTGAGATGCTTATATCAATGTTAAGATATAAATCGGAAAGACAAGGACTAAGATTTGTTGAAATAAACGAATCTCACACGTCAAAATGCAGTTCTTTCGATTTAGAACCAGTATGTCATCATGATACTTATGTTGGTAGAAGGGTAAGAAGAGGTCTTTTTAAGACAAGAGATGGCATTCTTATTAACGCTGACATCAACGGAAGTTATAACATCATGAGAAAAGTAAAGGGGGATGCAGCAATGCCACCCCATACAGGGTTTGGGTATAACCCGGTTAAGAAATTTATTAACTAATTATACAGGTGTAAACTTGTATATAATTACCACAAATCAATAATATGAGAGTAAAATATTTTACTGACGCAGGGATCGAATGTACCCCGGAAGAATGTAAGCTGATTGAATCATTAAATAGATTAGCGAAGAAATGGGAGAAGGACGGCAAACGTCTTTGGTTGTATTCCGCTAGTGGGGTTCTTACCGTCATGATGCATGGTGATAGGGAAGACAATCCTATACCTGAGATGCTTCCTAACGCAGGTACAAATCCAGATAATATTATAACTACAATCTCAGGAATAGGTAATGATGGAGGAGATTGGTAAACAAATTATAATTTATGAAAATAGGAGAACAGACAATAATATTTTTAGCCGTGAACAAGAATGGTGATGAGATTATTCTTGACAACACCCCCGCTCGACAAGGGGAGATATGGACGGATGAGAGATCGACGCATGACGAAGAGTATTTTTCCATCGAGGATCATAATTCGGCGATCGTACTCCCAAAAGGTACTATCCGTAGATTAACAGGTAGGGACTTGAAGTGGGAGGACGATCCTATATCTCTTAAATCTAAATCCGTCATCGATAAATTTCCTCATGCGGACATTGAATTTTATAAACAGAAGATAATAAACTTCGTAGAATGGATATAATGCCTCATTGTCTAAAACCTTAGTTTTATTAACTTTTAAAAATTACAAACATGAAAAAAGAAGAAAAGAAATTTGTAACAGAGTATCAAATCAATGGCAAAAAGTATGCCGGTGAAATATGGGCAACCTCATGGGAAGAAGCTGAATGTTTTATAAAACAAAGAGCTTCTACCGAAAAGGCTGTTGGGTTTATTCCTAAAGATTAATCATCTATACCACATCCAAAAAACAGATATTATGGCTACTAAAAAACAGATATTAGAATCAGATGAATTACTTCAACAAAAAAGAAGAGCTTATTATCTTTCAGATGAAGGATTCGAGGAATATAAAAAGTTCTTGTCAGATCCCGATCAAAAGAAATTCTGTTTCAAGGGATATTATTATGTAGAGGTGAAGGAGCAGGATGATAAAGAGCTATCAGGATTAATGGGACGAGTAGTATACGAATAAGGTAAGGTAATGTATAAGGGCTGATAACAAAAGAAGGATAGGATGATAATCGCCTATCCTTCTCTTACTTTAATCAAATATCTTGCCGCCAAAAGAGATAAAAGACTCTCTTGATTTAGGTATATTCCTGATATTATATAACGTTTTCTCAAATCCCTTCCTAGTCATATAAACCGTATTCCTGATCCCGGTATCCGTATTGTATCTGTAATGTGCGTAACCCTTCTTCATAACATTCTCTGTTAATATCCATTCTCTTTTATTCTTGTAAAAGAAACCTTGCTCTTGTAAAAACTCTCTTAACGATCTTTCCGCTATATCACATCCATGAGACTCCAACTCTCTCCGAACGTCACGGATCAACATATCATCACCTTTGTCATTGGCCATAATAGCTGTTTCGGCGAATCCTACCTTAGGAGCCTGCTCTTTGATAATGTTATCGGATATTCTCTTAGCCTCCTCTACCTCTTTCTTGGCCTCAGCTAACGCCTGTTTCTCTTTCTCGGATGCCAACAACGCTTCCAATGCTTCTATATAATTATGTGGAAGATTCTTCTCCACGGATTCTTCCATCTTATTGAAAGCGTTTACCGCGCCATGAAATACACTCCTATATACATCAAATACCCTTCTTTCTTTTCTTGCTATTAAATATTCCATACAAGACACAGAAATCATATACACAATCGTAGGTCTCCCACCAACTGGGTTTTTGCCATTTTGGGTAAAAACCTTATAGTCAATATCTTTGATAAAACCATTATCACCAGTAAGAACCCTAACAGCCTTACCTTTATCAGAATATATCAAAGGCCAAACATCATCTAAATTAACTGGAAAATCTTCTCCGGATTTAACTAACTCAAGAACCTTCTCAAAATACGATCTAATAGACAAATCGTCATTTAAAACAATATTACACATAATATAAAAAATAGGCCCAAAAGGAAATGCCGGATCTCACCTCGACAAATCCTAATGAGCCAAAAATATCTTACACATTGAATGACCTTGAAGTGAGATCCCGTCATTCATTGTTTCATGATGCAAATATAGCCAATCAAATTGTCTTAAACAATTGACTGGCTATTTTTTTTGTCATACTATATCAGTTATCTTCCCCTGTCAAAATACCAATTAGCGTCCTCCCCGGACTCATCCTTATCCCTGCCTCCTAAGAAGAATCCCATCGTCATGCCGTTGGTCATCAACCAGTAGTCGGATGTCTGCTTAATATCCCTAGCCGTCTTGATATTATACCATTGCTTACCAAACGAGAACTTCATGAGCTGCCTCCATAGTTTGCTCTCGCCCTTATATACGCCGGTCTGGACGGTAGCGAACGGATCCCAGTTTCGAGGATCGGTGAGATCACCTAGCTTCCGGGCCGTGACCAGCGGGTCTTGTAACATATCTATAGCGTTAAGCTCCATGAACGGGGATGTCTGGGAGGCGATCTCATTGATCGTCCTGAACCCGATGTAGGTAATGAACTGCCCGAACCAGCTATCCTCATTATCCTCCCTATATCCCATCAATGCCCGTCCTATGGCCATCATCGTAGCGAATACCGCCATGTTGATAATCGATCTCTTGATATTGATCTGCTCGTAGGGGGTAAGCTTATCATACTCTTCCTTAAGCACGTCATATGCCTCTCCCATCCTGCCCTCGGACATCGATCCATAGACATTACCGGCCAGTCTCCATAACGTTCTCATATATCCTTCCTCAAACTGGTTGGTTTGGAAATTGAAACCGGCTTTCTTATACGCCCGCTGTACGGCCAATATAAACCATCCACGGTGAGGCAGCACCATATTAAGGATAGCGTTCCGGCTAGCCCCCACCCGGTTCTGCTCGTTCAAGGCGCCGTCACAGATCTGCACCATACTCCTTACCCTACTGGACAAGGTGGGTATATATCGGTCTATAATATCCTTGTTAGCCTCGTTCTTAGCCACGATCTTTCCGTCCTTGACATCTACCATGTTCCACATAGAATAATCCCTTAAACGCTCCCAATCGCGTTTAGCCTCGTTAGCGGACATATTTCTGTCTTTCATCATCATCTCCTTGAAATTGGAGTATGACCAGAACTGACCCTCGTATAGGCGGGTATCATCCATGACCGAGATAATGACCTGCGGATCCAACGGGGAGTTAAGAACCTCCATCATCTTAAACGGCAGGTCCCGGAATAAGGTTCTCCAGATTTTGTTATACGCTGCCGATCGTACACGGTTACGGACATTGAACACGCCTAGAGCCTCTCCAACGACATATAGCTTGTTGGTGCGGTTTATATCCCCGATCTCCGACACGTACGTACTTAACTGCTTCTGGGCTTCCCCATAGGCGTATTTCATGGAGTCCTTGCTTATATACTGCCCCACCATACCCTCCAAAAGGAAGTTGGCCTGCCCGGTAAGGGCGCCGGTAGCCGCGACGAATGGGGAGAAGCCTAAGTTGGATTTGGATACGAATTTGGTAAACATAAGAGCCAGCTTATTAAGATCGACCTTATAATTACCTATATTCCATTCCGCCCGCTTATTGTTTATCCTGACGTCATAGATACTGGCGTTAACCCAATCTTGGAACATCCTATAGGCATGCGTCGCCTCTGGGTTCTTACCGCCGTCGTATTGCGTCTCCAGCATCATGTTCCTGTATCCCATGACATCATCCAAGGCCGCCCTCTTATACTTGTAAGAGGTCGCTTGTAAGGATAACATGGAATAGGAGTAGGCGAAGTCATGGGACACGTCATCGGCGTTCTCCAACTTACTAAGATAGTATTTGGGGATCATACGATATTTGTTATCGTTCTCATCAATCCCTCCTAGGTCTTGCCCCTGACCATGTATAGGGTCATCCACCCTCTCGCCAACGATATCACGTACGGCGTTGCCGATGGCCGCCTTCGGGTCAACCCCGGCCTGCACCATCCTCTCCACGCCGCCCTTGGATATCTGTGGTATTTGGTAGATGTTCCGGAATCGCTCATCATAATCCTCCATAGCCTTACGGCTTATGTTAAGCAGCTCCTTCCTCATCTCCCACTTATCCTTATTGATCGTAGCTTCCTCCCCTTCGTTGGTAATACCGTATTTCTTGAAAAAAGCCTCGTTCTTGTACTTATCGAACCTAGGCGTATGATACCCATAACCCAGATCGGGATTATAATTAGGATTACGGAAAGAACTCTCGGCGTCGGCCTCATCAAGCCACTGGTTGTTGATCGTCAGGTCGATCATATTAATATCGAACCCGAAACGGGATACGCTCTCTTCCTTGGATATACCATTTTCCATCGCATCAAAGAACTCGGATACCTTATACGTACCGTTATTTATCTTCCTGACGAAATCAGAATATCCCTTGGGAGAGTATTTCCTCATATAAGGATACAACCGGGTTCTGGCGTACTCGACAAGGATCTCATCAGTCTTACCCATCGCTATGTCGTTAGCTAGCTTATTATTGAAGTCAGGACCGTATTTCCTTCTCAAAAACGATACCTCCACGGTCGTCCATGACGGGTTCTTCCTAGATAGCTTAGCGGCCATCCTATCCACCTGACTCCGGGAACGAGCAGACATATGTTCCTTGGCGAATTTAATCTCATCCATGCCCTTGTCGTATGCCATGGCATCCCTTAAAGCGTTACGGTAAGAATCCGTGACTCCACTCTCCACCGTATCAGGCATATCCATCTCAATAGCCTCAGCGGAAGCGGCGGCGTTAATAACGCTCTTAGCCTCAGCCAGACGATCATATAACTCGTTTATCTTTCTTAATGAGGCGGATCCACGTAACCTATCGAAATCATATTCCCCGTATCTCGTGCTATCCCGGTACTGGATAAGCAAAGGCCTTAGCTGGTCATTGATCTCGTTTATTGTCGCCATCGCCTCCTCTACCTTCTCTATTCTTGATGATGATACAGATTGCTCCGTGATCTTATCAACAAGATTCTCGTAATAATCACCCTCCTCGGATCCCCACATATCCTTGGAGAAGCCAAGATGACCGCCAGCTAGCAGGAACTCAAACGCCGCCTTGCCGCCCTCGGACCGCTCTATCCCACGAAGTATCTCCTTGAACTCGGCGGAAGCCTTACGACCCTCGTTGGTATTCCCGAACTCCTCGGCCCATGCCTCGTCCCAGGCCTTGATCTCCTCGGACATCATCAGAGCCTCTGATCCCTCTTCCTTTGGTGTCCCATCGGAATACCACTCGCTCTTAGCTATAGCCCTGTCACGTAAAATATCCAGATAAGATCTCCAAGCTATAGGATCGGATTGAAACGCCTTCCAATCGACCTTCCCGTTCCTCACGAACTTATCCATAGCCACATACCGGCTCCTGCGGATACGGGTCATGAAATCGGACGTGGCTTGCGATACCCTACGACCCAGTCTTTCCTCGACCTTCTTATTAACTTTCTCGATCTTATCGTAATAAGCCTGCACCATAGGTTTCTCTCGGTTCTCATCCAACCACCTATTTATCGCGTCGAGATATCGTTGCTGATCCTCGAACGTCATGTCCGAGATATCAAAATTCTGGATGGTAGGTTTGAATACATGATATACCTCCTTCGTAATAGGCTTATCCCCGTCATATCCTACTATGTCGTCACGGGTCTTCACCTTAAGGCCTCTATCGGATAGAAGAAGATAGATAAGTTGTTTCTCGGTCTTACCCATGACATTTTTAAGATCATATATATCGATAATAGCCTTAGCCTGCTCGGTCCTGTATAGTAAATCGTATTTGGCGAAATCACGGGACGAGTCAAGGTAATCCGAGTTCTTCCCATTTATCTTCTGTATAAGATCCTCATTATCCTTTATCCCCCATCCACGCTCTTTCATCATCCTAGTCATCTTATTGATATTGGATATACCCTCGGTATGGGCTTCATTATGGGCCTTGGCTAGACGTTGGCCTAACATACCTAAAATAGCGTTACCACTATGCTCCAGCGTACCAAAGAACCGGGACATGACATTGATATCCTTATGGATGTTATTTATCAACTTCTTTATCCCATTCCAATATCTTTCCGGGATATTAAACATCCTGAGCTGTCCATCCAGCCAATCCTCATTACGATCACTTCGAAGAGCATTTATATCAGACATGGATGTCTCAGCCATACGTAATATATCATCCATATCCTCTACCATACCAACCTTATTGCTGCCATAATAATCAGCCGCCTGATTATTGACGAATCCACGAAGGTTCCTGATCAGAGGAACTATCTCCCCATATACGTTATCGATAACCTGTATCGTCTCATAATCCAATCCTTTTCCGCTCTTACGTAGGCTACTGGCGACAGTGACCAAATACTCCACCTCAGCCTTGGCGGTCGCTATGACGCTCCTGGTGGATAATAGGTTGTTATTCTTATTTAACTCACCCCCGACTTGTCTTACCTTCTCGCCTATATCACGTAGAAGGGAGATACTCTCACCGATCCTCTGGCTTTGGCTTGACCTCATCCTCTGCAATCTGGTATATAGTCTTTCCAATGACCTACCGTTCTTGATCAGCTTATTAGCCACATCAACATCCGATAATGAGTACATGAGATGGTCGCTATCCTTTAACAGAAGCACGTCAAATGCGCTTGGATCATCAGCTAACGCCGACTCCTTTATCCTATCAAGAACCTTATTCAAGTCTGATCTTTGAGTAGAGAAGAAATTCCGTATAGCCCGGATTATCCTGCCAAACAAGGAGAGCTGGGCGTCCTCGGACGAGGCCAGATCCTCCACCGCCTGTTCCATGCCCGGTACGAACCGCTGGGCCAACGTCTTACCTAGGATCTCCCGCTTCACCATCCGATCCAGTTCCTCCCCTTGGTATTCCTTCCCATACACCTCATAGTAACGACCGGCGAATTGATTCCATAATGGCGTGCCGACAACAGAGTCAAGGACCTCATCAATCTCCTGCTGGTTACGATAAGTATCGATCAAGAAGTGAGCCACCTCCTCATTAAGATCCTCTACCGTAGCCCCCTCAGCCAATGCTATCACGCCATTAGCCATATCGGATAACGCCCTAGCGGAAGGATCTACGCCATTACGCATCTTATACTTATCCATATATTCGGACATACCCATCACACGGATACCTAATGTGGATAAGATGTTGGTTATATCGGTCCTGTTTTGAAGATCTTCCGCCTTCTCGTTCTCAATAACGCCACGGACATTGCTTCCGTATAAGGCGTTATCCTCCATCATCAACGACAAGGCTAGCTCCATGAATCCATCATACTTATTATTAAGCTCCTCGAACTTACCTTGCCTTAACATACCCTTGATCTCCGGTCTGCTTACCGTAACCTTCTCCCCGGACGTAGTGATAAGATCAAGATCATTACTTACCTCCGTATCAAAACCTATAGAACCCAATACGTTCATCTCAGAGGATTGACTTCCAAACCTATTCCTGAGGCTGGATAAGGCATTCATAGCGTTATAGATCTTAAGACCATCAGAATTGCCGGCTCCAGTAAGATAATATCTATCCCCTAGTCTTATACGTTCCCCACTCAACATACCTTTCTTGATAAGGTAATTAATAAACCCTCCACGAGTACTTATATCTGAGTTTGAGCTAATACCAAGGACCGGGATGAACGAATCACTGTTGTTAAGGGTTATGGAGGACGAGCCAAAGGAGATGTCAGCCGTACCGGACGGGACGTAGCTCTCCTCGACACTGCCGGTCAAGAACCCGGCCTCGATCCGCCCACCGGACGAGCCTTTTATGGCGTTGGCGTAAGAGTCGTGTATCTTGCCGTCATCCGATCTAAAGAACAGGCGAGGCTCACCGGAATCATATACCAGTCTTGAAGATGGAGGAGTATAATTCTCAATATTATTTAACGGCAAGACATTACCAGAAAATATGATCTCACCATCTATATTTCCACCCTTCACCCTGATATTAAGACGTTGACCGGTAAAAGCGCTTTCCACGGCCTTCCATAACATACGGGCTGTCTCCCTAATATCTATATTCTCCCTGATAGCCCTTATATCATCCCATGACGCCTCTTTCAGTATCGTATCGCCAACATTATTCTCGTTTATGGAATCCAGATCCACCTCCTGTACCGTGGATGTATCTACCACAGCCATATCATTGACATCACCTACCTCTCCGGAGGTAAGATAAGCCACGACATTGTCGCTATCCCCAAGGCTTCTGGCCAACGCTGGGGCATCCATATCGCTTATGGCGGACAGGACCTTGGCTGACATAAGTTGCCCCCACTCGCTGGCGCTAAGTCTGGCGCTTATGGATCTGGCCGCCTCCTTATTCCTTGGCACGGATCTCGTCCAGTCTCCGAACTTGGATCTGAACTTATCGTTATAAATAGTCATATAAGCCTCAGCGGCCTTATCAAGATCACTTACGGCGGCTATACCCGCTATCTTATCGAACAAGGTAGATACCTCTCCGGAAGGAGTCAAGACACGGATTATCTTACCTTCCTTATTTCTTTTAATTACGCAACTCGACACGTTATTAAAATTATTAATTTTATTAATTATCTTAAATATCTATATCACAAAATATTTATCCTAATTGGGTTAAACGCCAACCCACTATCGATTATCCTACTTACGTAGGAATCACCGAATACTTTTCTCCCTATTCCTATAGCCCCATTGATATCGGCGTTTATAAGCTTGCCAATAGAACTCTGGAATAATCCCCTGCGTTTTCTTTTTCCTAGATAAGCATCTTGCTTCTTTAGAGGCTCGAAAGCCATATGGTCTATCTTAGATGTATAGGACTCCTCGTGGGTAATAAGATTGATACCTATCAGTTTAGCCTTGTAAGATATCTTATTGATCAAGTCAGAGAACGGGATCTCAACAAACTTCTGATTAATCCTCTTACCGAGATTAATCTCCTGTTTCCAACCACGATTCTGACCTATGACTATAGTACCAATGTTATTGGATCTACAGATATCAATAATATACCTACTGATCTTATGTATCTTATCAGATATCCAACAATTACGGTAACACGTCATTTTATTTATCCTCCTAGAGGTTCCTTTATCACCTATAAGTGACATCAATCTAGCTTTCTTCTTATTATACCACTGATTAAAGGACTTAATAACCTTGCCGTTCACAATGAAAGGACTTATGCCTACATTGCTGATACATGTACAAATATTATTCAATCCCAAATCAATCGAAAGAACATTATCCTTATTCAGGTTTAGATCCTGTTCCTTCTTCTCATAAATCACCTCGACCACATAGCATGTGGCTTGAGGGATTATCCTAACCTGACATAATTTGTTATCTCCTATTTTAGTTTTGATTGGTGAAATTATATTTTTGACAAAATGGATGTAACCATCACTCTTAAGCCTGCAAGCAGAAGCCGTAAAGACTACCATATTCTGCTTCTTGCCTCGTTTGTACTTCGGCAATTTTGGTCTTGATAAAAATTTAGAAGGATTCTTCTCATATTCCTTCTTTGATTTCATCCAAGACTTTGTTACCGAAAACACTTGAGCTACGACTTGTTGGGATACTACTGATGGTAGATTCCTAAAATCAACCTGATTCTCCTTACATAATTTAGTAGAAAACTCATATTCATTTATGTAATCTCCGGAAAATATACCTTGTCTGACATTGAAAAGAACATAATTGTACAACAATCCGGATTTGAGGCATATATCCTCAAATCGGTTGTCTTTTACGATATGTCTCTCAACTAATCTCATTCTTAATATCTTATGCCATAAATATAAACATTCTTTATGAAATAAATAATTTATTCAACTATAATCCCCTTAATTTTTCTATAACCTCAAAACACATCTTGCACTCAATCCTACGATACAACTGCCTTACGCCATCTACCGTAACCCAATAACGATCACCATCACGGTGCAGGAACTCACTCATAACCTTGGTATCAGCCACATCATGTAAATCGTATGAACTGAAACATAACTTACATATATCGTCAAGATCAAAATAAGTAACCTTATTATACGACATACAACGGATTTGTCTCCCATCAGGAATCTGAACATCGAAAACATCTATCTTATCCATATCTAAAAAAAACGGGGAATACGACCCCATCACAGATCTGTATCCCCTTATAATAAATTAGCGACGAAAAGCATGGTGATGGACATGCGCCACAAATGTAATTACAAAATTCGTAAAAACAAAATATCAAGGACAATCACCCGTGCATTCGCATGGAACATCGCTTTTCAAAACCCCATACACCCGATTGTCGCTAGTCAGCCATCGTTTGCCGTCGCTCGTGATATAAGCCTGCCGGCATCCCTCCTGATTCACCGTGAGCGTCTTCTTAACACCTTTTGGAGTTGTTATCTCCAACTCAAGGGTACGATCAAGACCTTTGTTCATTACCGAACCAAAAGAAACAGCGGCGTTACCGGTCCCGGACCCGGGGCTGACGGTCAAGTGCTGGTCCGTCACCTCGCCTACCCCGTCTTTCCAATTAATATCTATATCATTCATCCTATTTAATGCTTTTTGTAAATACTCATCGCTTAATGTCCTATCATAAATATCAAGAGCATAAAGAGCTCCATTCCACACATAAGCTTGAACACTCCTAGAGAAAGTGCCTATATATAAATTATTCACGGTTGATGTATAATTTGAAGATACAAGATCCATCTCTCCATTGTAAGACTCCTTAGTTACATAAACGATCGATAATTCAGGGTTATATATATCTTTTACAGCAATATCCTTACTACCAAGACGTACATATACATTTTTGGAATACGCTAATTCACTACAAAATTGCTGAGCCTGATTCGTTGATACACTTTTAGATAAAAAGCAATTAGTGGATTTAGAAGGATTCAAATTAATTCTTTTATATACAAACGTAAAATCATTGATGGCCGGGAAATTCTCGCATATACCATAATCATCAATACCATCAAATACAAGAGCGCCACCTTCGTATCCAGAACCAAGCGTAAACCCAAAATTCTTCAACACAATATCGTGACCGTTTCCAGACAAGTCCTTTAACACGTCTCTATCTGCGTCACTGTTGCCCTTACCATTACATCTATAAGAAGCCACTAAATAATCATCTATATTAGCCATAATCTTTTTTCTTACAAATATACTAAAACAAACAAACCCCAATCAGCTTAAGTCGATCGGGGTTTGAATAAACAATGAAAATCGATTATAATCTTCCTAACATCCTCATCACGGTTCTAGAGGCAGCATTTTTCCATGTCCACTCATCGTTAGATGTTACGTTAACTATCTGAGCGGAACCGTTAACATCCAAATTGATAGTTTCCTTATCAATCTCAAGAGTAGAGTCACCAGCGGCTTGAGTGATGGTAACTTGCGCCTTTTGTCCACCGGCAGCCGTTACGCTTAGCGTAGCCACCAACTCCTCGATAGAGACATTGGCAGGAACATTGGAGATAGTAATACTCCAAACAAACTCTCCGGTAGCACCAGGATCGTCAGCGATAACAGCGCCGTTAGCTGTCTGCTTACCAGCCGCCGTATAATTCTCGGGGAGCTGTAAAGTCAGGCCATTCTCCTCCGCCGGAGTAGCAGCGAAAGTAAGCTTAGTACTATTAGACTTACCTGTGATAGTTACATTACCACCGGTTTTAGCGACAGTGGCCGTAGGACTATCCGAAGTCACGGACTCAGCGGCGGCGGCCTGATTAACTACCAACGCTTTTTGAACGCCACCGTTAGTAACGACAATAAGATTAGCTGTACGCTCAAGACGACCTGTATATTTATCTCCTGATATAGATACCGCCTGATCACCTGATCCTGATACCGGATCGACTGTTACAAAACCAAATTTTTGTGATGCCATATTCAAATAATTTTAAAAAATGTCCTTTTATTATGCCAAAAATAACTTATATAATGTTAGCCACAAAATATGGGGGGGGTAGATCGCACTACGGCTACACCCGCTCCACGTACAGACCTATTAAATCCTGTAGATTATGGCTGAGAGGAGTTCCGCTATCCCTAGTACACTTATACACATCAGCGTTCTGGATGTAATATTTATCCTTGAATATCTCCATTGGAGGGAAATACGGGATAGGATCCCCTATGGTCCCGGCATGCTCCTTATCAATGACCTTGTATAAGGAAGCCGTATTTAGTCCGGGTTCCCATTCCGCTGACAACGTATGTGACTGAATAACCTCATAGAGGATATCCGTATCGTCCTTCACCACCCTGAGACAGAATCCGGCATCCACCGACAACCCGAACTCCGCTCCTTCTTGTCCCCATATAGGAAATAGGACCTTAACATCCAATTTCTCGTTGGATGATAAGGATAAAGATTTGTCATTAACCAACATCCTAGAAAACTCGACAGCTACTTTTTGAGGATCGAGAGCATCCTTCTCCTTCGCCTGTTGCTGGATGTACGCCGTGGTAACACTTACCTTATCAGGATAGCCGGACTGAACATCGACAGCTCTCACCTGTTCTACGGTAGTGGCTATACTGATCTGCTTTTGCTTGTCCCCTAACGCCGTTGTCAGATCGTTATCGTACTTATCCATCATCCCGATCAAGATCTTGCCTTCCGTCATATCGAACTCCAGACCCATAATCGTTATCTTACCGACTATAGCCCCATCAGCCAAAGCGTTACGCCTATCATATTCAGGGATATAGATATTTTGGTCATCCAAAAAGAACTCATGAAGATTATCATTCTCATAAGACCTGATCTCCTCATATTTAGCCGATTTCTCCTCATTAAGAAGCCTTGAGTCATCCAGCTTAGCCTCAATAATTTCCTTAACCGTAGCTTTAGGATTAGCCTCCTTGAACGCCAGTTGCTCCTCCCCAAGCTCTATCCATGGGGCGGGAATACCTTTGGAGTAATCATCATAACTATAGCCCTTGGCGTAATTATCGTCAAGAGGCTCATCTTGAACCAACATCTTGGGATATATCTCCCTGTTTATATATGTAAAACTCATAGCTTATTAATCTTGTTCTTTAACAGCGATGCTATACTTGCCTGAAGCGTAACACCAGATATTTATCTCGAAAGGCTTGTTAGCCGTAGTGGTTATAGAAGTTCCGCTCATGCTGACATAATCCCCGGAATTAGGTATCGCTTGGGTGAAAGCCGCTGAGGGGACACACCTGATCATCAGCTCCTCCCCTACCTGCATCCCTGACTGCACGGATAGGGTGGTAGCGGCTGATAACGTAGCCGTGATACTTCTCTTGCTAATAGGCAGGTTAGCTAATGTCGTGACCGTATTAACCCCTATAAGCCTGTTCACGGTCTTCTTATCGGCGGCCGCCATCAATCCATTAGTGGATTCGTTGGCCACGGCATATGTCGTGTTAGGAGGGGTAGCCCATGTACCATCTCCACGCATAAAATTAGAGGTGCTACCATTAAGCTGTCTCAATAAGCCGTTAGCTGTAGTAGAGGCTAATCCGTATGTGGTATTGGTAGGCACTACCCACGTTCCATCACCACGAAGAAAAGATGCCTGCTTGCCAGCGGCTGGGGCCGGGACCAATCCCGCAGCACCAGCCGCTGAAGCCGTAGCTGCCTTCATATTGGCGTAAGTGGTATTAGTGTCTTTATAATAAGGGACACCACTGACAATAGGACAGGCGGTATAGCCAGAAGCGCTGGTTACCGTACTCCCGTTCTTTACCAGACCTGTAGACCCGTTAGCTCCTACAACACCATACGTCGTATTAGTGTCTGTCCAAGGCACATTAACATACATCTTTCCGCTACTATCCAGCTCTACCGGATAATTCTTGCCATTCTCCTCATATCCGATCATTACCAGCCCAAGGGTCGATGTACTGGCCTTGGCGTATGTGGTATTAGTAGGGACAACCCACGTGCCATCACCACGAAGAAAAGAGGTTTGTTTACCTGCGGAGGGAGCTGGCACCAATCCCGCAGCTCCAGCCGCTGACGAAGTAGCACCACGCATATTACTATAGGTGGTATTTGGAGGCGTCTGCCATGTTCCATCGCCACGAAGATACTTACCTTGCGCTCCAGCGGAAGGAGCAGGGACCAAGCCGGCCTTCCCCGCAGCGGAGGAGGTAGCCGCCCCCATATTGGAATATGTGGTGTTGGTATCCGTCCACGGAACATTCACATACATCCTTCCGCTACCGTCAAGAACAACAGGATAGTTCTTGCCATTGGCAGAGTATCCGATCTTAACAAGACCTAGATTATCGCTCGTGGCTTGAGCATAAGTCGTGTTATTATCAGTCCAAGGGACATTCACATACATCTTCCCATTAGGGTCCAAGGATACGGCGTAGTTCTTCCCACTAGAGGAATAACCGATCTTAACCAATCCTAAAGTGTCAGCCGTGGCCTGATTATAGGTCGTATTATTATCTGTCCATGGGACATTAACAAAAGCGTTACCAGAAGCGTCAACCTGTAACTTATAGTTCTTGCCAGAAGTCGTGTATCCTACCTTTACGCCACCTAAGGTGGAGGCCGCCGCCGTAGGTGGAGCGAAGGTGCTAGGTTTGCCGGTCACTCCAGACCATGGCACAGATGACGCCGAACTTGCCGTATAAGGCTCGTAACCATCCTCGGTATTCAACTTACTATCATCCTTGACCAGATACATCTTATTCGTGGCCGTTACCTTAACCGTGTCCCCGACCTGAGCCGTGGCTGTAGTAAGTTTAAACCTTGCCGTATCATCAGCAACCACGACCATTCTCTCTAAGGCTGCTTTAGGCAACCTGTCTATATCAATGGTACCGGACGTGATCTTAGAGGCGTCGAAGTTCGACAATGTCGTGGAGATAGTAACATTACTTCCAAAGTCCGATGAGACACTACCGCTAACAGCCCCGGACAGCACTATAGTCCTAGCTGCCTGTAATTTTGTGGCGGTAGGAGCGTTATCCGTCTTAAGAGCGTATTTGGAAAGATCAATATCATTAGCCTTATCCAAAAGCTGCTCTATCTGCTCGCCATTATATTTACCTTGAAAATCTGCCATATCATAATTATTTTTGCCCAAATATAACCATATATATAAGCACCAAGAAATCGAGGGGGGGGTAGATACGGGCAGGTGTTAGAAGCTGCCGTCCCCATGCAGGAACCCGGTACGGAATATAATAGCCTTGTCTTTAAGTTTCTGGACAGACTCCCATTCCCACTCGCCCTCACAAGGTCTTATAACATACTTATTGCCCCAGATCTTGAATTTCCGTTCAATAACAAACATCTCCTTATCGTTAAGGACATGAAAGATACTCCCGACAGGGAAATACTTATCAGTCCTCAATATAACACGATGATGTCTCTCGTCATATTCAGGATCGCCTACGATACGTGCTTTATAAAACTGGAAGTCGTTTAACGTCCGATCCACAGGTTCTATCCAGTAATATCCTTTAGCCATTGATATTCTCTATTTAATCGTTATATTCGCGGAAGAACAGTAACTCATAAGGTTTTTAGGTAATTTTCAACCAAGGGGAAAGGGTGTCCGTGAGGATATCCTTTTTTCATTCCCGCCCACCCTACCTATGAACAAAAAGACCTACTCCTGACAAATGTAACGATAATAAGATACTTGACAAAAAAAGAAACCCCATCGGTATTCTATCGCCGACAGGGTTCTCCAACGTTGTATCAGTCTTATACCATCTCACTCCATTTGATTGTGTCACCGACGAAGCACCGCACCGCCAGATACCTTACGAACGCCGTCCCTTCAGGGGCGTCAGGGTCTTCCAGATAAGCCAAGACAGCCTTGACTATTTTCTGGTCGCAGTCCAATACCTTAGGAAAGTAGTCGCTATAGAACATAGCGAACAGGTATTGGATATCTCCCCAAGTGGCGTTATCAGGTTTCTTGGCCCCGCATTTATCGAACATCTGCTTAGCATCCTCCATCGTCCATCTTCTCTTGGATCCGTCGGCGTTAAGCATCTTATCGGCGGCCTCCCTAGCCAACTCCTTGGAAAAGTGATATCCATGGGTGTCTATATACCGCTTATAATCCGGGTCATCAGCGTCTGCTCCTCAGTAGTAACGACTTCTCCTACCTCTACGCATATAAGGTTCCGTACCATCGTACTCGTCACGGATGTCACGCTCGCCAAACCATCCCTTACGGTACATCTCATCTTCCCGCTCATGATGTCTCTGGCGCTTCTCTAGTTCCCGCTCGTTACGTTCCAGTTCCCTCTCACGTCTCTCAAGATCACGTTCACGGCGCTCCAGCTCCTCCATCATCCCGTCACGATCCTTCCCGTAATGGTCATATACCCCGCCATCATATCCCATGTAAGTGCCATCTGAGCGACGGGAACGTCCTCTACCGCCTCTTCGATCATAGATCTCATCATCATATTCCTCTTGGCCATTGCCTAAATCTATAACTCTCATCTTAACCTAATTTTTTAATTAACAACTCTTTTAACTCATCGAAAGAAGACCCCATCCTATCGACCTTCTCCTCAAGATTCTTAATCTTTCGGTCTTGATCCTTAGTCTGCTTAAAAGTGGGATTGATATCTTCCAAGATACTGTCGCATGCCTCTATGATCTCCTTATTCTTATCCACGCTATTCACGATATCCGTACTGGTTCGTTTCATGGCGTTCAGGTGGTTCATTATCGGATCCACGGAGCAGGCTAGCGTAATGCCGTTGGCCATAGCCACGTTCTGATTCTCTGGAACTACGTATGTCATGGACTTCCCGTCCACCTCTATAGTAAGATCCATAACCCGATCTTGCAACTGCTGATACTGACCTAACTGGGACTGGGCGAACCTAGGCTCCGAGACGTTAACCACCGTACCCATAAAGAATTTAGGAACCCCTGAGGTGTCCAACGTATAAACCTGATATCCTTTCTTTAAATCCTTAAACATAATAACGATCTTTTTAAATGGGAGGGAGGTTACCCTCCCTGTTCTTTCTTAGTAAATTCATGCGCTAGGGGCGGTAGCCGCCGTAGCCGTATGACCTAACATCCTAAATACCCCGGTGCATTTGTTATAATACACAAGATGCTCGGTGTAGGCTCCTACTATAGGATCACCAGAAGCCACGGGAGTCGTAATATCCTGCCCTGTCATATGTGCCCCAACCTTATCCACTATAGGTGTCTTGTTGACGATAACCCCGGCGTTGGATACCGTAACAGGAGTGGTAGTGGATAAGCCAGACGGAAGAACGATCGTGGCGGGATAACTAGCCTCTGTCTCCGTCACCGGATGACGGACTTTCCATAACAATATTCCTTCCGGAGGTAGTGAGTTCCACTGACACGGATTGATGCCAAAATCAACCGTAGGTTCGGCCGCAGAAGCGTCAGATACCTTTCCAGTAGTGGCTACTACCGGGATGCCTCCCCTGTCAAGACGGGAGGAGGCGAATGAACCGATCATATATCCTCTGAAATCAGCCATATTGTCCCCCTTTCTTATAATACGGCGTTAGTAGTGCCGCAAGCGCATCCACATTCGTTAGCTACCCTTACGGTAGGAGTATAGCAACAACCCGGGTTCTGTACGACGTAAGCCGGAATCGGTGCCTTTGGAGCTAACTGACTAACAATGTTCTGTGTCTGTTGTTGGGTGATGGCGGAAGTAGCCAAAGCCTGTTTCTCCTCACGAAGCTGTTGGATAGTATTCTGCATCTCACGCATCTCAAGCTGACAGAACTTGTCATTGATGATTTGAGTTTGAAGATCTATCTTAGCGGCCAAAGCCTGAGTCTGGGCTTGGTTGGATTGAATAACGTTATTGAAGCCGTTAGTCAAATTGTTTTGCAATACGTTCGTCTGACCGGTGATAGCCAACTGATTCTCATATCCCTGGCGAGTTATAGCGTTCTGGATATTACATCCTACGGTGTCTAACGAATGTTGGATGTTGTTGAATCCGCTAGCCATAGCGCTTTGTAAGTTGCAGCAGCAAGAGCTGATTTGGTTACCGATCTCACATCCTTGTTGCTGTACGGCGTTGATAACGGCCTGAGAAGTCATACCTACCTGACCAGCCACCTTATCAATAGCGCCTTGTACATTACAGATAGCGTTTTGTAATTGAGAAGTAGAACAGTTAAGGGCGTTAGAAATCTGATCAATAGCGCTTCTGTTACCTTGGATAGCCTGCATCAGTAACTCACGACCATAGTCATTATTCAATTGAGCCGGAAGACCGTTAGCGCAACATTCATTGCCATTACCACCAAAGCCATTTCCGAAGCCACGCCCGCCCCACAACCAGAACAGGACGATGATCCACAACCACCAGCCGTTGGCTCCTCCGAACTGGTCTTGGTTGTTACGGCCGTTCATCAACGCCGCGACTAGATTCGGATCCATCTTATTTCCACCCAAAAGGCTGGTAAACATACCCGGAATCATAGATAATAAACCGTTAGCGGCGCTACCGCTCCCGGAACCCATGCCGTCTAACAGCACGATTTTGTCTCCACTTGTACCCATGTCTATTTATTTTTGAATTAATAATAACCCCACCTGATGGCGGGCGTTACAAAGTTCAAAAATTAACAGCCCTAAGATCATGATATGTGTCATCATCAAAGTACGTCATGTCATGCAGTTGGTATTAATAAGAACCGGTACAAGACAAAAAATCCGGAACGTATCGCTACGGTCCGGATTCATCGCAAATCTATAAAATTCAATGTTTCAATGCTCGAAAGAAAACGTCTCACGACGTCAAAGAGAGATTAACCACACGAAAAATATCGCATCAACTTATTTGTATTAGCAGTGTATTCATTAACTATCTTGCTGGATGAGGGATTATCCTCTATCCTTGACAGGCGGTTATCGTCACTCCTTACCGTAACGTCACCCATCCTTCGTACCATGTTTTCTTGATATGATGATGGATCGGAGTATATAAGATCATCAACGAACCTGTATATCGCACCATCAACCGTCTCACCTACCTTCTCATATAAACCGGATTGGAATGACACGAAATCATCATACCTTCCACGAGCCAAGAACGAACCATCCGGTCTCGCCTCGACGCCGCCGTTGACCTCCCGGAGCAGACCCGGATTCCTTTGGTACAGATACCTGTAAAACCCGACATCCATCATCCTATCCTGACTATCCAGATAGAAAAGGTTTCTCATGCTACTGTCACCGGACTCGATAGCCACGTCAAACAGAAGATCCCTTACCTGACCTTCCGGCAACGACATCTCCATGCTTTTTAACGTACCTCTGTCATGGTGGTTCAAAGATACATTATAAAATCCATTAAAATCAAGGAAACGTAAGACATTATTATATAAATCCGATTTTTTTAACCTTTCCTTGATCTGGATCTTCCTCAACGAGGTACAGGATTTGATAAAATCCCGATCCTTTCCCTGCCTAGCCTCGTATCTCCTGAACTCCCGATCAATATCAACATCATCCATCTCAGGAGTCACGGGATGTTGGTATATTAATCTGGTAAGGATCATGTTCTCGGTATTCGAGGATGAGATGTTGGACATAACTAGCTTCTTTATATTATCCTTGACCACGCCAATATCGGAACGGGAAGCCCCGGCGGGGACCACGCCAGCCGGCAAGTACGAGGGCCGCTCTATCCCGATATCGGCCAACATCTCATAGGCCTGATCGGTGTCGGTTATCGGAGCCGTGTTATGGTACGTATTCCTACTAATATACAACATGCTCCTATCATACATATCGGAAGGGGATGTATTCCCGGACCTTACATACACCATCCTATCCCCAGTAGAATAAGTATCCTGAACCTCGTATATCGGATTCCCTTTTCCTGTTATCCTATCAAGATCGGAGATAAAGCTATCGTATACCGAATTGCCGGCCTGTATGGAAGACAACATGACGTCCAGCGACGCCATAAGATCACGGATATCCTCAGGTCTGGATATAACCATCTCATCGCTGATCGCCTCGCTTATATCCACGCCCATGTCGGCAAGATCCATGGCTATGTCATGCAGACGTCCGGCAACGTCCTTGATGTCCTTAAAATCATCCATATCGATTATCTCCCCAACCTTATCCCTTAGACCCTTCATATCCTTAGGCATACTGATATACGGTGTGGTACTATTGAAGTACGAGTCGGTAATCGTATTTCCGTCCTGACTCCGAACCTCCATACGGGTCATATTACGATACGTGTCATACATCCGATCTGCGTAATCCTGATCCTCCTGATACCGGAGTGCCAAGGAAGGGTATGGGATGGAGGCGAAAGCCTGATCGAACTCCCGGCGGTCGCTGATACCGCCTACCGCCCTCATGATCGTATCCCTTACCTCTATTGGATTCAAGCCCCTTCTCTTTCCTAACGAGTCATATGTATCCTCATATATCATATAATCATCACCAAGGCCTGACTCGGAGGACAGGAAATACATATCCTTCTCATTAAGATTCCCCTCAGACATAAAATCGACAATCCTCCTCATCATATCCCTTACCCGCTCATACTCCGATCGGTTAGTCATGATATTATCAATCTCATCAGCGTCATACATCCCAGATCGCTCAAGATTGTACCTATTGAGGAATATATCACCGCCGGAAAGGAAGTTAGATACGATCATATCATTAAGATCATTGATATTATCAACACCCAAGGAAGTAAGAGTATTATTAATATCCTTAACCTCATCAGCCATGAAATTGCCGGCGAAATAGTTCTTCCGCTTGATAAAGGACATGACATCATCATACCTAGGTTCCCCATTGCTATCTAAGTCGTATTCTGATGGCATGGACATCCAATCGCCAAAGAAAGACACGAAGTCGGGGGAGTAGGCCGTACCCCAGACCGATAAGGCCTGCTTCTGGTCGCCCAGCACCTCCATAGCCCTTTGGTATAATCCGGATGGTTGGTCGTTCGGGGCAAGGACATTATCTACCCCACCCTCCTTATTTTTTATAACATAACAAGATCTACCCATAGCTAAATCGTTTTGTTACAAAGATAAACAAAATCCCGCCTACTCTCACGAGCGGACGGGAGCCAAATAACAATAATAACAAACCTATGTTTCTACTGAAAAAGTACAAATCGTTTTGCCGATCCTCACGGACAGGCAAAAACTCAATCCTAAATAACAAAAAAATGGAATTTATCGTTTAGCTAAAATATCTTTATCTGATTAACATATTGATTGTGAATAGGGGTGGAGTCGTATACCCTCCCCTATCTCCTAACAATCTCAACCTGCTACAATAGAAATCAATCCATGACTGACATATTCCAATTTATTATAAGATATATCTTTCTTATTTTCTCCGTTGATATCACGGATATTAAAAATTCCACGAAGCCTTCTTGCGTAAATAAAGCGTTCTTTACCTTGAAACATCACCTTATCAAACAATCTAAATCCGAAAACCTTAAAAGGAGATTGATTCATCCTTTTCTTACCTCCTTTAGGTATTTTCATCTTATGAATTTGTCTGTTATGACGACGAACTAATTTCCGTTTGTAATAATATCCAAGTCTCTCGGAGTCAAAATTCCTTGAAATCACAAAAGCGTCGGATACATGGGATTTTTCAATCCCGTGATTTATACGATTATATTTTGTTATGTATCCGAAAGTCATTTTTACGTTTGGATACAAAGATTTTAACTCATCGTATAACTCCCATTTCATGATACCCATAACCGCAGCGTCACGAAGCGACTCACCTCTGTTTACTTTCAATTTGATATTTCCTTTATGAAACTCCTTATGGCAAGTCTTACACAATGTTATCAAATTAGAAGGTGAATCTCCTCCAGTCTTGCGTGACTCAATATGATGGACATTAAGGACAGGATCTTTTGACTTTCCTTTACAGTGTTGGCATTTATGCTCATCCCTTGCCAAGACATACTCCCTTACATTCCAAAATCCTAATTGATCGCCTTTCTGATACTCCTTACCCGATATCTCTGGATTCTTGATCTTCTGTGTGTCAAATTGGGCTACCTCAATAATCAGTTTTGAGACAGGTAGTATAGAATATACAAAACCGATAATCCTAATATGAGAATCAATCTTCTGCCGGATTGATGGAGCGATCCATCCTCTCTTCTTTGATTTAATCCTATTCATGAATCTTGGCTTTCTATATCTCAATCTGTACCTTCTAATCTTCCTCAATTCCCTTCTTGTTGATAGAAGATCAACAACATCACTTCTTAGAATAACTTCACTTGCGTAAAGTTCCTTGCTTTTCGTTGTCGCCGACAAACCGACATGTTTTGTGCCTGTGTCAACGCCTAACGTAATCTCTTGCTTGTAACCGGTTGTATCATACAAAAGCCTGATTGTAAAAGGACAAAGATTTACCACGGTTGCTTTCTTTGATTTAAGCAATCTTCTAACCTTACTATGCCTCGCTGTTGGCATTAAGGGTCTACCATCTATATCCTGTACATAAACCATTTACAATAAATAATTTAATAAAATGTTTATTCAACATAAGTCAGGGCAAAACCCTGTTAGTACCCATCGCCAATGTTATTGAAGGTTTTATATAGGCAACACTGGAACCCAAATACAATCCCTGTTTAATCACCTACCTTAGAGCTACGGACTTGGATAAACATCCGTAGGTAACTATATATTCTCCAATAACGTAGTCTTTATTTCAAGACTTAGGCTAATACCCGGCCAGTAAACTGGATATATAAAACTCAAACATTGTTTAACGTTTTATATATTATTGCAGATATTACTCCACCAATGGCTCTCATTTATCTTCTCTCACCATACAAAGCGATTATATCTGGTCTCTATCATCTCCACCACCTTCTTGATATCAGATAAAGTTAGTTTCTTTATCTCCATATTCCTGCTATCCATCCTGACGAAAGAGTTCTTGAACTCCTGCTCGGTTATGGCATCCAACCTAAATAGATTGTATTTTATAAGTAACTGGGTTACGTCAAATATCAAGATATTAAGATCAACATCATCTTTCAACTCATTAAGTAGATCGCGCATCATATCCTTAATAGCGTCAGTGTCAAGCTCCAGCTTCTCGGCCTCCTTCATCAGCTTCTTGATGATACTATTGTACTCGATTATGATATTAGCGTTATCGTCATCGGTAGGCAGAAGTACATCCATCGTACATTTTATACCAACCTTATCACTAAGCCTTTTATTGAACTCAGTCATATAATCAAAAGCCTGATCCCTGCTTAAAGCGTATGTATGATCAAGCAACTGTTTTTGTCTGTTATTGACAAAATAATGACTGGTATATAACATCATCAAGACCTTAACTCGCTGGATGCGTAGGTCTTGCATAATTTTCCGGTGTAAAAAAGCGTCTAGTTGCATCTACTAAAAAAGTCCCCACCGGGGCCATCACACACCCGACAGGGACCAACTTTTAAATATCTTACTCGTCAGGTGATGGACTGACGCCGCAAAGATAAGTCAAGATATTTAATTTAGCAAGGATTTTCCGCCTCATTTTCTCCGGATACTACGTTACCGTCGGAAACCAAAGACTTGTCCTCGGCAGCCTTCGCAGGCGAGGCGGACCCCGATTGGAGGTCAGACGGGTTGACGAACGGGGTCTCCGTATCCTCGAAGAACGTCTCATCCCTCCTAATACTCATTCTGAACTTAGGTGCTATGAAAGGATCGTTGTTAAGATCAATATTAATCGTAACGTCATTCATCAAAATATCCTCCTTAGTTCTGGAATCACCTATCCATCCTCTTACGTCAGCGGTCATAGGCATCCTGCTAGCCGCTTCCTTGACAGCTTTAAGCCGGTTCTTGATAACATCCACGTCTCCCGCCAGCGGAATCATATATGTCTTATTATCCAACCCGGATCTGGCTATAGCGTTATTAAGATCCATTATATCATCAATACTTACGCCTCCGCCTAGACCCTCCGTAATCCTATCAGCCATCGATCCGATCATGGATGAAAATGACGATATATCCTGATTTTTCAATCTTACGGGGTACAGGTAATTTCTTCCATTTCCTGTCTTTATAGCTACGACCGGGATACGTGAATCTTTATAGTTACCATACTTGTCCCTGACGATAGCCGTACAGAACGGGAATATATTATACTTAACATCATCCCTCATCGTAACCACCCCGTTCTCTATATATCCTACGCTCTCGACCTTACCAACCGTCTCGTTGGTAAAGTCATTCTCGGATACCATCAACGTCCCATTATCATCACTTACGCTAAAATTAGGTCTTCCCGGCAAAACACTGGTAACTGTACCTACAAACGGTATATCAATCTCGCCAGCGACAGATCCCACATTATCCCTATACAACTCAAAGGCCATACTCCTTAAATCAGCGTTACTCCCTTTTGAATCTGGATCATTGGCTTTTAGCACCGAGACGAAATTTCCGTCACCATCCACGATCTTAATAACCATATTATTAACCAAATCACTACGGGCAGAATTAGTCTCATCGGAATTAGGATCAACGGCATAAAGGCTATTGTATTTATCATACAATTCCTTGGTATACGGATCTGACATATCCATCACAAACCTTACCGTACCACCCTTGCGAAGGCTAGCCGTTGCTTCCTGATTCACCGACTCGTTGTTAGATCCAAACGTATCACCCGTATAATAAGGAACAATAGACCCATCCTGCCCCTTGCGATACACCATGAACCAGTTGGAGGTCGATAAGGCGGTCTGCCGCCCCAGTATGACACCGGTAGCGTTCTCGAAAGCCTGAGCGTCATCCTCGCTTATCATCCATCTTGAGTGGTTATTCGACTCTATAACAGTAAATATGTCGGTTCCGTTGGTGAAATCCATCACCCTTCCATTATCAGTATCAGTGGCATCAGATCTTTTAAGCCCAAGACCGTCCATAAACCTGTCAAGTCTCATCCCTCCTACCTCATAATACATGACTCCGCCAATCTCTCTCTTCTGGGCCATCAACACTACCGGATTCTGGGCGGCATTGGCCTCCGTCCTGCCGGTGGATGTTCCGGGTTCGCTCTCCGTGAGAACATCACCCATAGGTATAGACTTATCGTAATCCTTGACAACCATACTTTCATTATCATACAGCCTCATCCATTCCACGAATTGAAGAAGAGGATCATCAGAATAGTTATTGATAATATCAATAGCCTCATTAAGTTTATCCTGATCAACTTCATTCCCGTTGTCAATATCATTCATAAGATCATTGTAAGTCTGTATAGCCTCCTTAACCTGATCCTGATCAAGACCATTAATGTTCATATCCATGATATCATCAATAGTATCCCTGATGTTATTTAAGACGTTATCGTTGGTATTTAACCTATCTATCATTGACCTAATCTTATTAAGCCTAGCTATAGGATTATCGCCAAACCCATTTACAAGATCATTGATACGATCCTTGTTATTATCATATATCTGCCTCTCCCTAGGAGATAAGATATCCTCATTACCGTTCCATATCTTTATAGCTATATTATTGATTCTATCATCAGAAGGATTTATGATATCCTCATTATCAGGTACATTCTCAACGATACCGCCCTCATCAGCCTTGATATCATTCTCCATAGATCTGGCGATCATATGATTATAAGTCTTGAACATAAATGCCTCGTCCTCTCCTATAAGACCATCTTGATAAGCCTTATCTATGGCCTGATCATTGGCATAAAGGGAATTAGCATCAGGATCATCGGTATTCCTGAAATCATATCTACTATTATCCTCCTCATAAGTCTTTCCCCATATGTTTGACAAGACCTTCATGAACCCACGTTCCTGCGACCGTATGAATCTCCTATCACGCATACGGCGAAGAGACTCATTTATATTCTTATAAGCCACAAGATTATGACGATACTCGCTAAGTAACGCCATAGCCTCTTTATAATTATCAACCCCACGGATAGATACAGCATTCTCAAAACCAACTATAGTCTCATAAGCTGCCATAAGATCGGCGGCACTGATCCTTGATTCATTCCTGTTTAATAACAGCTTAGATATATCTGTCTCTGAGTTAACTAACGTAGCTAATCTCCTCTCCAAAGCAATCCTATCCTCCGTCAATTTAAGAAGTCTATCATTCTCCTTGGCTAACTTGACCTTATCAGACTCAAGAGCTTCCTTAGATGTGATACTCTGCTGAAGCTTCAAAACATTCTTCTCCATTTTCTGTATATCATCTGTAAGCTTCCTGAGTTTCTCAAGATCCCTACTCGAATCAGGATTAAGACGAGAATATATATCTAAAGCGGGGCCTATATCCGTATTGTATATCCTTCCTAACTGATTAGCGATATCATCCAAATTATCCTTAGCCTCAAGACCGTTATAAGCCATGTTAGAGATGTAGGTGTTAAATGATCTATTGGATATACCATCGGTAAGGGAGTCGGCAAATCTGCTGGCCATAGTAAAATTATCAACCTTCTTATTGAACTCACTGATAAGGTTGGACTTATACTCATTTACCTGCTCATCTGTCATATTCATATCGGAGGCTATATCGCTATTAGGTATAGACTCGATGACTGTCTTGAAATTCTCCTTGGTATCATCTAACATCCCCATTTCCTGATCATAGCGAAGACGATTGAATACAGCGTCACTAAAAGTCTTATCTACGATTCTAGAATTAGGTATATCGTCAGCATTATTATCCGTACTCAAGCCTGATAATTGAGCGTTCAGGGCCATGCTGCCACGAATAGCTTGGACAGCCGCCGAGGTCAAGGCGCCAGCATTGGTGTTATAGGCCTCCACCATTCCCTTGTTACGGGACATATCTTGACTCCATTCCTTTATACCTCCAAGGCTTCTTCCACCCATAACCGATCCGATAATCATACCGATGCCGATCTCCTTCCAGCCCTGATTAGATCCGTAAGTCTCCTTGAACCCGTTCTTTATAGCCTCCATATAACCTATATTCTGGCGAATAGCCATGGGATTGTATCTTGATTCCACCCAATCCTCCGCGGACTTGCTGGACACACCTTGAAGACCTTCCTCGAACAAACCCTCAGATACCGGTCGCTTGATGATATTAAACGTATTACCAGCTATTTTCTGCCATTTCTTTGGTGTTATAGCCCTTAGTGCACCGTTGTCCATTCTCTCGGCTCCTACGCCAAATATATTACGTTTTATAAACTTATCTACGCCCAGCTCCATACCAAACATATCACCAAACATAGCTATGTTGGATAATGACAATATGCCGACGTTTGCGGCGAATACGGCGTTAGCGGCATCAGCATTGTCAGCCCTGAACCTCATAAGCTCCTCATACGGGACTTCCCTTCCGTAAGCGTTACGATAAGATTGCCTGAAGTTCTCCTCGGCCTCCATCAACATACTTCTGGCTTCCACTGAAGCCTCCCATGAGGTAGACGTACCAAGGAATAGGGCGGTATCCAGCCCCTTACCTACCCTCTGTCCTATACGGGCGGCTCTAAGGTAAGCGCCGAATGCTTTCTTGGTATCTGAAGTGGCCTTGCCTATCCTAGCTAAAGCCACCCCAGCCCTGGCTCCGGTACGAGCAAGATTCATCAAACCGGCTCCGGAATATACGGCGGATGATAACATGGCGCCAGCGGTAAAAGCCAGACCCGACAGAAAGTCATTAGACCAGAAGTTAGCCGTAGTCATACTTTGAAGAAAGTTCATGTCCCGCTCCTCTCGATTATAATAATGAGCTAGACCATAATCCATCTTCTTATCCTGATCATCTAACCATCTAGTGAAATCATTATCAAAAACAGCATTGAAATTACCTTTGGATACTCCGGCATAAATACCATAAAAAGGCTGGATAACGCCTCCTAATCCGTACAAGGCGGTTTTTCCGGCAAGCTTACCCAATCCTCTCATCCACTTCTCAGTCCTACTCTGGGTTTTTGATAGACGTGTATCATTATCTACACCGGGTATATAGGACTCGTATTTGGGTATCCACGTTCCACTACTTAATCGATACCTTGAATCCTCTAACGATATCTCCGGTCCAGTAAGATTAAACCTGCCCTTATAGCTCTGATCAGACGCCATATATCCCAAAGGGGACATATGCTTCATGTTATCATAATAATTAGTCTTTACCGTATTCTTGATCCTCTCTGATAATGACGGTATCTGGGACTTCGATCTCTCAGAAGCAGAATACGGGTCCAATACCGGAGGTAAGTCACGATCCGGTATATTATAGGGATCCGATCCAACAGCCTTTATTTTATCCACGCTCATAGTAGGATACCCGTACTTATTGGCAAGATCCCTTCCACTGGGAGCGTTATTATTGGTTTTAACTGTTTCCATTATTTCCACTAGGTACTTATATACTTTTCTACACCCAAAGCATATTTTCACGCTTCATAGGGACATTGTTGAATCCGCTTACACGAAGCCGATCCTAAAGAGGTCTCTCCACGTGCTTCAATTCCCGGCGTACCTCCGGTATCGTTCGTTAATCGTGACTATATAAAACTGGTGTAAAGTTTTATATAATCACCTTCCACTATTTCCGTTATTCCTGTTTCTTATCTCTTGATCAATCATACTAGCTATAGGCGATACGAAGCTCTCGAAATCATCCGTAGTAGATCTACCTTCACTTCTCCAATATACTTCATTCTCCTTGCTAAGTATCTGCTGCCATGCCATAACCAAATAATATTGAGGGCAAAAATCAACCTTCTTGGCTACCTCATCAGCATAAGCCACACCATCCAGATCAATGGAATATAATGGAGTACTGCCATTCGCTACTCCGCCCTTCCTGTATATATCAACATTTATGCCGGAAGAACCGTTATTATACTTATACCCAGAAGCACGAAGCTCATACATAGAAGTATTGTCAAACAACACGTCAGTAGCGATCAACATCTGATTCTTTCTGATATTACCGTCATTTATATTCGTAAACATATCTATATAAGGCATTACCGTATCCTTGGCTCCGCTGGCATAAGCCACAGGAGCTACCTGCAATGCCTTGGCCATCTTCCCGTAAGCGTTATCGCTTGAATTGGCAAACGATATAGATACAACACCAGAGTCGTAGGTCTCGGATGGGATACTTACATCCTCCTTATAAAAAGTAAGGTCATTAGCAGCTAGATCTGCCTCACTTACCTCAACAACAGATCTTCCATCACCTCCATTATTACCAATGATCTGATAATTGCCATCACCTATAGGAGATATAGTAAATGTTATCTTTGTATTGGCATTATCCTTATCCTTAGGAATAAAACCACCACCACGAGTGAATAGATCACTAATCTTTATGTAATCATACTCAGCTTGGCTTTTAGACGGATAATCACCAGAGAAGATATACTCACGCTCGGCATATTCATGACGATATTGTCTTAGATAATCCTCGCCAGCACGTTTAGTGTCATCAGCGATCCTGCCTAGATCACCACGACTCCATTTATGTCTTAACAAATCGTTTCTTTCCCTATACGCTCCATTATATAAAGCGGTAGCGACACCAATCGCTCTATTATCTCCAGCAAATCTATCCTCTATCGCCTTGACGTGTATATTCCTATTAGCACCAGACACAACAAGAGACATTATAGATTCAATATCATCAAGCGAGAAGGATGTCCCCATAAGATTATTTATCTTATCCAGTAGGACACTAGATTGACCTGAATCTATCGATATAGATGGCGCTTCCCCTTTAACGGGACTATTAACAACATTTATATTATCATTCAATAAAGAACTATAAGCTGACAGTTTAGCCCAATCGTTTAACGTTATATCGTTTATACCATTTATATCAAAAACCTTATCGCCATTGTTATTAATATCTCCAAGATTGAATGTGCCGAATCCATAACTAATATCTATACCTGATCCACTATCCGATCTAGCTTCTCTCTGAATTATAGTATCAATACCATCCAAAACAGCATTGCTCGCCTTATTGAATCCATCATTGATCTTATTATACTTATCTCTTTGGGTATTTAGCCCAAGAAGCTTTATATAACTATCCTTGCCATTATAATCAAGGAGCGTATTCGTAGATCCACCATTAGCCTTGAAATATGTCATGATGATCTGGTCTTTATCCATATCCTTGACCACGTTACTATTCTCAGGATCAGACGCCCATGCGTCGATCTTCCTCTTGGCATCGTCTGATAGAGACTTTACAAAATTCTCCATGCCTGTATTCACTGCCTTTTCATTGGCTATAAATCCATTCATGAACTCATCGCTTATATTCACATCTTCAAGATTGGCACTCTTCGTAACCACGGTGGGACCGGTCATGTCATCGCCTCCACCATTTCCATTCTCCGATTTACCTGATTTACTAGCTCTTATCAAAGCGGATTTCTCCATGGCTAGATTATGCCTTTTTGTCTCATTGAACTTAGCCCTCTCCATCATCTGTTGATTAGCCTTGAAATAATAATCATCAACACCAAGCGTCTCGTATGAGTTATTATAAGACCATCGTAACCCCACGCCACGAAGGAACTGCTGCCTCACCATGAACATGCCGGCCCGCTCCGGACTGTAGTTGCTGCCGATAACGCCCTCAGCCTCCTCCACGAAATCATTTTTCTGCTTGGTGATATCCGCCAGCTCTGACTCCAACCTAGCCTTTTTGACCTTATCATTGCCAACGCCCTTTAGCTTTGCCCGTATAGATTCTTCCTTGGCACTAAAATCATCAATATACCCTTTAAGGAAATCAGAGGTACTCTGGACATTGAATAGGTCAGGATTCGTCCTAGCCATATACCTACCCTCTAGTTGCATCTGAGCTTTGCCGTTCTCTGATATGGAAGCCATGGCTATATCCCTGACTTGAGCATAGCTCATTTCATCTATATACATCTCACGCATCTCCCCCGTCCTGTTACCATTGGCATCAATCACCGGCACATTGACTTTCTTTCCCTTATTAAGGGAGATGAAGTTCTTCATCTTCTCATCAACCTCAGCGTGATAATCCGTATAAGGAGTATAATGTATAGGATTAAGACGTGTTCCTACCTGACCGTCATTCATCCATGCCACGGCATCGGCGAAAGCCTCAGCCTCGTTTATAGGACTATACATCTTAGGATTATTCAATTTCATATCCTCCATCTTCTCACTAAACGACCGGATCTCCCTAGTGCCGGCAATGGCATTCAACACACGGGTATCCAGAGCCTCTCCAAGACGAGCCTGTATACTTCTGGCTATACCATCAGAAGCCAAATTAGATTTACGATACACGTTATTCACATCCTGTATCAATCCATTTAACCTATTCTGAAGATATTCCCTATCCTGAGGTTTTATAATGTCAGAATTGATAATATAATCAGCATACTCGTTTATAGCCTGCCGATTGGTATCTATCTTCTGCTGCATGTATCCCATACCCTGCATCATGACATCTATGTTGTAGGGTGATACGTACTTTCCGTAATTCCTTAATATACTATATTGTGAAGCCATCCTTTATCCTTTCTTGCCTTTAGTTACTTCCTGAGCAGGATATAATCTCCTGTAACTTAATATATCTCCTTGAGGGTCTGCGATCAACTGACCATTGGGACCGATCTTTACATCCCCAAATATAGATCTTAATGTATTCATGGTCGTAGCCGTGTTCCACTTCTGCTGAATCTCATCATTGACGCTATCGAAATACCTAGCCCAGTTCTCGTCATTTATAGCCAATCCCTGCAATATCCGTTGTTGATAAGCTTGACGTTGGGCTATGTTCTTGTCGTAAGTATTCGCCCATGATTGAGAATTGACATTATCAGCCCAAGTCCTTTGAGCCACGTTCCCTTGTTCTACCTCATTAATGTATCTACCTATATTGGAGCTCATGATAGCCTGTAAGTTGGATGATAAAGCCCCTCTCTGGGAATCCGGGACATTACCCATCTGATCCAATTGTGATTGGAAAGCACGATTGGCCTCAACCATATACTGATCAGCCGATCTCAACACCGGATCCACGGTAGGAGCGTAATGCCTTTCCAGACCTTCCGTTGTCACGGCTCCCGGAGTCATCCTAAACACCTCGGGGAAGTCAAGACCGCCACCCACTATATTCCTGCCTCCATTGCCGCTGTTCGACTTACCGGCATTTGTGTTGGTCTTAGGGAGTGTATTGGGATCAATCAGCTCAGGCATATCCATTTTAACATCAGGTTCCTCCACATCACCTATATCCATAGGACCGGGAGCCACCTTATGAGGGTCAAGTATGAAGTCAAGACCTTCCATGCCTTTCATGGATCTTAACGCCTGCATCTTAAGCATATCCTCCCCAAGGATCTTATTAACAATATCTTTATTCTTGTCAGAAAACAGTTGACTGAAATGAGTGATACCAGCGTCATTAAGAGCTTTATGTTGATCCTCTGTAACTACATCCAAACCAATCATAGGACGAGATGACGAATATTGACCAAACTTATTATCTCTCATTCTATCATGATATGCAGCCTTCTTGTCTTCCGGGTAATTACCTTGACTATCCTCACCGCCAAAAGAAACGAGCGTCGTGTAATCCCTAAGTGCCTCTGCGTTGGCGATGATCGGGTTTTCCGCCGTAGCCAAGCCCATCCAGCCACCAGTGGTGTTATATATAGCATCCTGAAGAGCTTTGGCGGCAGTAGCCTTAGGCGCACTCATATAAGCATCATAAGCCAAAGGCATGAATGTCTTATAATATTCCAGTCTCTCATCAGCATTAATGCCGCCATAAGAACCGTCCTGACCTTGACGTTGATACCCAAACGTATTATCCTTATTATTATACTTGTTTTCAACAGGACGGAAAGTAAGGAGATAATCGAATAAAGAGCTACCACCTTTCTCCATCTTCTGACGAATACCAGCTACTTTCTTAAGCAGCTCTTTCTTAGCCTCGGCTACATCATCTTCTGTAAGGCCATATTCTTTCATGGATCTGGATATGATATTATCTATCTCGCCTCCCTTGGCAAAATAAGTATCCTCATCCTTCTTCATCTTCCGGTCTTCCTGATCCTTGTATATGACGTTAGCGAAGTCCGTAAATCTTCCTTCTAAGCCATTAACCGTTTCGTTACTGTCATTTATAGCCTTGGATAATACGGAAGCGTTTAAGCGCCTCGTATTCTCGTCATCTATCTTATCGTTCTTCTTCAACTTATCCAAAGCCTTCTTCTGATCATCATAAGCTGATTTAAGACCTATCTTAGCCTTATACCTATCCATTAATGTGGCATACGTATCCTTCGGCGTAGCCTTAATACCATACGTATCTCTAATGTATTTAGCGAAATCCGACTCTATGGTGGTATCATCGGTAATAACCTCCGTACCTTCCTCCAAGGAAACGGGGGTTCCCCCATCGACGTGCTTCTGCCCCATAGCCTCCATTGGCGCCTCTCCGGGCTGCTCCACGTACTCGCCCTTCTCGACCTCTACGTTGGCTTGATCTTCCATCGACTTAGGTAACGGATATAGATACTCACCGGTAAGGCTACCGCTATCGAATCTATTATTAGGCCCTAGATAAACACCACCTCCATCCTTATACCGCATCTGAGATTGCCGTCTCTGCCTAGCCTCTCGCTCTTGAGCTAACCTGATATTAGTACGAGTGCCTTGCTCTGACGCCATCCCTGAGAATACGTTCCTTGCCAACCCTAAGACACCGCCGATGCCTGACATTACAGTACCCACAACATTAGCTGTCTTAACCCCGGTGGATAAATCACCGTATCCCTCGCTTCTCATACGCCCTATACCACGACCCATCTGGGTAAACCTAGATCCTATATCATCAGCGCCATAATAAGGTATGGTGGTAAAGTCAAAAACATCCGTACTGCCAGACTTGTCAACCTTCTTATTGCTGTCAACGATAGCGTTCAAATCACTTGTATCAATGGTATTAATATCAGGCTGCTGAATATCAAATCCTATCCGGGTAGACGAAACCAAAGGCTCCACTCCAAGACCCTGAAGACCAACAACATTACCGGGCATGACAGGATCAACTTCCCCAGCCTTTTGATATTTAGGTATCTTCCTCTTGATTACATATTTTCCCATATATCAAATTATTTCGTTCTGACACAAAGATAGTTTAAAAAAAATAGAGACCCATCATTTAGCAACGATGAGTCTCTCAACAAATATTATTATGCACAAAATTTAAATATAATATTATATGATATTATGATTTACTAACGCATTGTAAATGATATCATCTATTTCTCCATTATTTAAACATTCCAATGCTCTTTTCCTTATTTCATCCATCTTTGATTTCTTATAAGCGTCATATGCCTCTTCTTTAGTATCATACGTACCTATATTAACCCGTCCCCTATCCAATGTCGATAAACTAGCCCTATATCTACTACCCCTAAGGACAACACCAGTAGGGCAATCCCTAATTCTAATCCTCTTATAAGTTAACAATGAATTTAAGTGATGTGGAACAAAACAGCATGTATTTGGACTATATATTTTAGATGCGCCACTAAGTATATCTTTATCCAATTCATATCCATCCTTATAATTAACATCAAACCATTTTTTAAACTTGCTAAAATACAACCAATCATCACAAACCTTAACCCCCACATAAGTAGGTCTTCTTTTCTGTTCTCTTTCAGAATAACATCTAGCTAACATTTTATTCCATATTTCATAAGCTAATGTTTTCTCCATCCCAATCATATCATTTATTCCAACCCCATACTTTATACTCTTGCTTTTATCCGCTTTACATTTAGGGCATCCTACTCCCCTAATGTGATTAAATGGAAGCTGGTAAAAAGAACCATGTATAGGGCATATTATCTCTATTGGTATTCTAGCCCCCAAATAGTTAGATTTACTATAATCATATCTTTCTCCATGACATGACATAGCTCTATCAACAAAAACACTTTTCTTTGACTCCATTCTTTTAGATCCCCCTATCCATTTACTACATTCGGGACAACCTTGACCATTCAAATGATTGTATGGTCTTTGGGTAAAAACACCATGATCTTTACATATTATCTTCACTGGAGTTCTGTTATTGACATAATCTACTAATGAATAATCATACAAACCATTATGTATCTTTAACGATCTTTTTATAAAATCATCTTTATCCAATTTTTTCATACAAACTTTTTGCCAAATATAACAAAACATTTACAAACTACAAAAGGCTATAACAGAAATAACGTCAATCATTATATCTACTCATGCCTTTTATGTTAAGGCTTAACCCCGGTATCATATTAAGAACCAACTGCCTTTTCGCCTGTTCCTTACGCATACGCTCGGCCTCCGCTATCTGCGCCTCTGATTGAGGATCATTCTTAATATTATTAGCGATGTCCTCTATAGCTTTCTTGTTAGCGCCGGATTGAGCTAGCATCTTATATAACAGGTCTTGACCTTCCTTCTCCCACCAGCTATCCATGGCAGGATGGGAAGCCAAAGAAGAAGCGGCGGGGGCTACCGTCTCAGGCACGGGCTGCTGGCCTCCGTCCCCCGTGCCCGAATCCCGCTGCCCGAACTCGTATCTCATTGGCTCGTTCTCCGGGACACCGTATCTGTTGGAGAACATATCGGCGAACCCAAGCCGCTTCTCGTTTCTTAATGTCGATCCAAGGGGTCTTCCGTATCCTTGATTCCATGCCACGGTAGCGTCCTTATAATTCGTGGCGTTATCAAAATCAGCCTTCGAATACATATAGTAATTATAAACATTGCCTTGAGCGTCCTTATCAAAGAACTTGCCTTGGTTCATGTAGTTCCAGCCTAGCCCCGGTACACGACCTTGATACTCATCCACAAGATAATCCAGTTGTTGGGTCAATGTCGGTTTCTTACCATACCTGCGCTGTAACTCTTTCTTCCTAGGACCAAGCCATTGCTGGATACCAAAGTCACCGGCGGCGCCTAGGGCTTCGGTATCCCCTCCTGACTCGGCGGCGATGTTCGCCAAGATACCAATAGCTTGAGTTTGTGGTATACCCTTCTTGTCTGTTAGGTAGTCCCATATCTCGTCATACACAGTCATCTTACTATCATCTGATCTACGAGGATCAACAACGTATTTGCCAGCTCCATAAGGAAGATTATTCTCAACAGCACCTCCTTTATCAAACTTATCATCATATCCTATAGATTCAAAATACCCAGGATTTCTATAAGCATAGCTTCCTTCTTTAGGCAATACTATTCTATCTCTTATCCTAAGAGGAGTATCACGCTCTGGGATAACACCCTCTACACCAAACCTCTTAAAATCATAATCATCCTTAACATCCAAGACCCTGGTATCAGGATGCCATCTAACAGAAAAGTTTTTCAACCCTCCAAGACCCGTATACTTATACTTGCGATCACTTCCCTCTTTTTTCTTTCTCAGTCTTACAGGAGAATGAGATTCATTAACAACAACCCACTCGTTAGGGCTATTTATGATTATCTCAGCCACATCATTATCTTCTGAGGCAGCCCTTCTCATGCCTTCATCTTCATATATATTTTTATACGACTTACCCTTAACCTTTTCTTTATTCAACTTAGTGTACATCGTATCAGCTAAAGCCTGTATCATTCTAGCTTGTTCCTGCGGGAGTCCAACGTATTGGGCATTATCATCATCTCCTTCAAACCTAACATCACTCTTAGGCAACCCTGATATATCACCAGTGGCATACGCCTTCCATAAAGCCTCTTCATGATCAGTGGCATAATCATCCCTCTCAATATTAAACATCATCCTGCCTAATATCCCAGGACCATGATATAACGCCGATTTAACATCGGTCTCTATACCTGGGTTGATAGCCTTATACCATTTATCTCCATCAGAATCAACCATCCCATTGGATTTATCTAATTTCTTAGCTGGAGATTTCATAGCCTTTTCTATAGATTCGACAACAGAATCTATAAGATATCTTGGTCTCTTATAAAATTCGCCATCAACTTTTATAGGACCTCCATCCTGCTTATCTTTGATCTTCTCTCCCCATAGTCCATATTTATCCCTAGGCCATATGCCGTCTATGGCATCCACATAACCAACGGGATACTCCCCGTCCAGACGCCGGTTCCGTCGCTCGTCCGCAGGGTACAGGGCGTTGCCCAACGGCTGCGTGATATAACCCAACCCCTTATCTTTGGATCTCGACATAGCGTCCACCACAGTCTGATATATAGGTCTTAATTTCTCAGGTAGATATAATCCCGCCTCATCAACCAGCTCGCCTATCTTCTTATTTATACCCCTGAGGCTGAAATTATAATTACCTATACCGTTATTCAACGGGGACAATGTACCTCTTATCCCATTCATGCCTTTAACTGCGGCTCCTCCGCTAAGGATATCAAACTCCGGGGACACGTTTCTCAAAGGACTATCATCCATACCTCTGAAATACATAGGACGCTCGCCATTGACAACCCGGTTAAGATCCTCCTTATATAAATCCTTTATCCACGATGGGATTTCCTCCGGTTTATTCTTCTTAGACATATATTACGTTTTTCACAAAGATAACCATAATATCATAAGCCTAAAAACACGAAACGGGTACATAATAAATCATGTACCCGTTTATACGCTAATGCATGTGATAAGCAGCCAAGGCTCCTTTAGCTTTCTCCTTAGACTTGTACTTAGCCGGCCATAACTTTCCGGTCTTGTTACTGACCACTCGCCAATCACTCCCTACTTTCTTGATGCACCCTGATTTAGGGCACTTACCTGATTTACTAACAGCAGATCTCTTTTTCACCATATCATTGCGTATTAACAGTTATGCTATAATCTTGTGAGCTTATATCAACATTGACAATCTTCGAACTACCAAAATTATATACACACAAATTTAAACTTCCATATAAAGTACCAGCGATAACATCGGCATAGAAAGCAACCTCATTACCATCCATATCATTATAAAAATACAGATACATATGCTGTTTATTAATAACACAGCTTTTTATCTTGTCAAAACCTTCCTTGGTAGTATTTTTCTTAAAATCAATTCCTTCTAAAATATAGCTTGAGATATCCACTCCAGAAGAACCTATCTCCTTATAAATTCCATCATCCATAAGAGCCTTATCCCCATTCCCTTTCATCTTTAAATGCAACTGATTATCAAAATTCGTATCATCTTCAGTATTTCCAAAAGATCTTACAATAACTATCTCAGAGTTATCCGATGATACTATATTTAAATTAGAATGAATATATTCAACATTCAAATTAGGGTAAACAGATATAGATACATCTAAAAATCCCATATTAAGGGGATTATTTGAAGAGGAGATATAAATAGTGATACAATCATTCCTTTGATCATTAAAAACCATCAAATCATTAATATTCACGCCACCTAACGCTTCCACAAAAGAATTGTTAGGTCTTATCATCCTGACATTGGACGTAGAACTACCATCAAACAACGACTTTATAGTATTATATTGAGATTGAGGCAAAGTAGTAGATTGATCTCCTACAAGCTGTAAGATGATAGCTAAAAAAGCATCCTCATCATCACTTTTAGCTACTGCGTCCTTCCACGTACCATCACCACAAAGGAACCTACCCTCATCCCCCTTAGCAGGAGCCGGCACCAATCCCGCAGCGCCAGCCCCGGACGCCGTGGCGCCAACCATATCCTTGACCTTATCAAGTCTACTGTCTATTTGATTACCATTGTACTTACCAATAAAATCTTCCATGTTTTGAAAATATTAAATTTAATAAAATATATTATATTTCTTTATAAGTTTATGAGTGTATTTTATTCATTAAAACACACTCTTAATCCTTACTGGGTTAAACAATAACCCTCTATCGATTATCCTTTGGATAGATCCACAGGAATCACCGACTACTTTTCTCATAATGTTTAACGCGCCGTTCACATCAGCATTAATGAGTTTTCCTGTTGAGGACTGGTATAGTCCTCTTTTCTTTCTCTTTCCCAAATAGTTTTCATGTTTTCCTATCGCTTCAAAAGCTAACGAATCGCATTTCGAAGTGTAGGATTCTTCATGCGTAACTATTTCTATTCCTGCCAATTTGCATTTGTATTCCATGTAACTGATTAATCTCGCAAAAGGGATTTGAGTAAACTTCTGATTGTTTCTTTTTCCCATGTTTACTCCTTGTTTCCATCCCTTATTATAGCCTACAATTAATTTTGTTATCCCGGAATTTGTAAGCAAATTGATTATCTTTCTGCTTATTTTGTGAAATACATCTTCTATGTATAATTCTCTATCATAATACAATTTCTTTATACGTTTAGTTGTTCCTTTTATCTTTTGTAAATCTTTGATACTATTTAATTTAGCTAATGTCTTATTAAATAGCTTATTGTATGATTTGATAAATTTTCCGCTGAAAAGATAGGTAAAATCCTCGCTGACTAATGTTACGAGATTATCGATGCCTAGATCAATTGAAGATACTTTCTCCCTCCTTCCATTACTGGTTTCCGTATCTTTGACCTCATAAATTATCTCGACTTTATATCCTTTATTCAAGGGCTTTATTCTGACTTGATTAAAATCTTTTATCAAATCCTGGTACTTTTCATATTGAGGTATACCTATCGAAAGACTTTTTGATAATACAATCTTTCCGTATTTAATCTTGCAACTTTGATTCGTATAACACAAGTAAAATTCCGAACCTCTTTTCCTATAACATGGAAGACATGGTTTTTCTTTGTATTTATTAGGATGCTTCTTGTAATCTTGCACTGATTTGTAATATCCTTTGATGTTTTTGTCAAGAACCCGAAGAATTTGTTGACTGCATTGTGCTTTCAATAACTTATAATTAATGCCACCATCCAAGTTTTTAGTGTTCTTCATAATGGAATCAAGTTCAAAATAGGATAGCCATTTGCCTTCTTTTGAAAGCATTTCCCTGAAGATATATAAAGCTTGATTGTATAAGTTATTGCTAATCTTGCATAGCGTTGATATCTCTTCATTTTGTCCTATGTTAAACTTATACACCAATCTCATTTTCCATATCGTTTTAATATACAAGGGAGAGGCGGCAAATACCCCCCCCCATATGTTAATAAATTAATAAACTTTCTCATCATTACTAAACCAACGAACTATCATCTTGAACCGACTCTCAACATCATTCACGAACCTAGCCAAAAACCAATCGCCACGAAGACGATCACGCCACCTCCGGTGATAATCGACAGCCCTAGGGTCGATCTTCCGGTCAATATCATTCACGTCCTTGATCCATACCGGGAGGTTATTAGTATCGTCTTTGACCTCGTTAAAATAGTCATTTATATTTATCTTCTGATCAACCTCCGTCACCAGTATCTCACGGCTATCGTCATTGGTTATAGGATACCTTAACCGCTGGCTCATATCGTTCTTGTCAGCGATAACCATCCGAAGCTCACCGCTGTTGTTGGTATCGTTATAAAACCATGCCTTATTGAATCCGGTAGTCCTAAGAATTTGGTAATTAACCTCATCCTGATACCTTCTGGCATCCATCCTATATTGGTAGTTCGTGAGGATCTTATTCACATACTGCTCACGTACCGGTACCTCTATAACGAACGGATATAGCTTACCGTAAAATACTTGATACGATTGGTTGGTCAATCCATGAGACCACAATCCCACTTCCCGACTATCACTAGAATAGTTCTTACCAGACTGGAAATAATGTTGATGCTCTATATAATAATCCGGGGTGTAGGATAAATATGATTTCCACTCACCCTTCAAACAATTATATCCAACGGTAAAGGAGACATCCGTGAAATGGCTGGTGTCCGAAAGCTCCACCGCCTGCCCGTTCCTGTAGAACCGGCCGCCACGGAATTGGTACTCACTTGGATTCCCTACCGGTATATAATCCTTCTTGGTTATCAGAACCCTCTTAAACCTATTATCCCAACCCATGGACAACCCTATACCAAAAAACTTGTTATCGATATCATAATAAGACAACTCTGCGTCCGTATCAGCGTTATATATCCTGCTACGGATGATCTTCATCTGAAGATGCTCTTTAAACCAGTTTCTAAGACCCGGTGTGACCTCCGTAAGATTCCTGCCATTAGAATCTACCTTGAATACCTGACCACGCCTTAAATCGACCCAAAAATGCCCAAACTCGCAACTGATCATATCCCGACTCTGGGTTCCAGAATATCCTAACGTCGTATTATTATACTCAATACCACGAGAGGCGAAAAGACCACCTGTCCCTAGCTCACTATTCTCCGGGGATATTCTCTCCGCCAACACGTCTATGGCGTTGTACAACCCTACCTGATTCTCGAAGCGAGCCAGTATCTGATCCGACTCTATCCCCTTCATGCTTATGAGTTTCCCAAATGAGGTCTTGAACTCATGGTAATCCATAGGCTTGTACGACAGCCAAGGATCGGTCATGCCGTTCTCCGACACGTCGGCGGTGCTCCATATGACGCCGTTGGGTCTTTGGTAAGCGCAGTCCCAAAAATTGCTATCATACGTCTCTGGTAATGACCTTCCGCCTAGCGTAAAACGATTCTTATACACAGGGCTCATCTTAAACACATTATCCCTTGATATAGGGACATTACGCTCTTGGGTCCATGATATATAATCCCCCACCTCCGGATAGAACCCCTCGTAAGGCTCAGGGCCGGCTATACGGAAATTGCAATTGATCTCAGACTCCACAAGAAACTGAGGTATGCCATAGAAATATAGGAAGAAACGACCACTAAGATACATATCCCCGGTCTTGCAAGCCATCTCATAAGCACTCTTACGGCTAGGGAACGAATATAGCGATCCAGTATCCGTGTCAGTCTTATTAAGATAATCCTCCCCGGTATCATAATTAACAAAATAACGTGGATACCCGATATTCCTATAGTCGTAGTAAGGGAATGGTATCATATCTCCCTGACCAAACTGGGTCAAGTAAAACATAGGCATTTTTCTTTTAAGCGAGAATCTGGATATAAACACATCACCTCCAAAAACAGGTTTACGCTTATCCTCATCCATCAACCCGCAACTGCCTAACGATACCCACCTGATATCCTCTATCTGCCCGTATTGAGCCGGAGAATATTTCTTTATCCTCATATAAGGACAGGATACGAAAGATTCACGTGTCATAAAATGAGGCGTCATACCAGCCACCTCATCGTTACGAATATTACACTCATCCTGAATACGGCTGGTATCGTAACTTGAAACCAACTCCGGATATTCAAGCATATACTTATCCATACCAAATGACATGAACAACGAATGCTCACGATCGAGGTTGTTTATGATAATAGGCTTACCGCCTACGGTTTCCCCTTGTGACGAGATGTCTGTTACCGGATATAACCCGCTCTTGATATATTTGGCCGTTGACAATCCACGCAACTCCGACGCCCCCATTTTTTGATAAAACAGATTATAATGGGCGACAGAAGTATAATAATAAGCGTAGTTCCATCTAGGTCCCCTATCTATCAATGCCGTTAACCACTGATACCTGTACTTGCCTATATCCACCACGGACTGGGCTGTGGCCTTGGCGATACCTGTAGCCAGACGGATAGCCGTCAGCGCTATGCCGACAGGGTTGGCCAAAAACATCACGCCTCCACCGACATATTGTTGGGACGCCGATTGATATGTATATTCAGCTATAGCGGATATTAAATTAGCCATAGCCTCCACCGTAGCCAATGACGTTGCCATACTATAAGCCTTACTTCCTAATATCGTCCATTTAGGGTGATCCTCCACCTCCCTGAATATACCGGAGGATTTACCTAATTGATAACCATCAACAAGGCACTCAGTGGGAGCATCAGGCTTGTTGAAGGCAATATCAGGGCTTAAGAATGAATACCAGATATTACCCTTCCTGTTAAACGGATGCGTTATAAAATTCTCACGATTAATATCCTTATAGATATACATATCATCAGACAAATCATTGTAAGGATAATTAGGATAAAGGTTAGCCGATCCGTCGGGATCATCGTACTTAAACATATCATAAGCCAGACCGGTACCGATAACGCTCTTATCCAATGTCCTATCGCCCCTATACAACTCATATCCTATTATGGAATCCCTTCTATCCTTATCTATAAGGCCATTCTCTACCGCTATATCCAGAAACTCATTAACGATATCGTCATCAAGCATCACCCCCATAGGATAAATATAGGAGTCAACTCCATATTGACCGGTCAGTTGAGACGGATTACCCATAAAAGGAGCGACAGAGTTATCCGGGAACTTGTAATGACGTATAGGTTTCTGACAAAATGTAGTTGACGTATTGGGGTACTCAGCGTTATCCCCATTACCAGTGAAGTAAGACTTACCCTCAACGGATTTAGGAGACCCATAGTATTTCGTCAAAGAATCTATTATATCCTTCCTCTTCGATCCTCCCGACGATATCCCGATCTTACTTGAATCATACAACTCAAAATTAGCCGGATACTTATTGATAGATTCCCAATAACCAAAATCACCATACTGATAAGGTCTAGGAGCACAATCAGCGGGTTTATCTCCACATGAGATGCATTTCGCCTCATATGTGACAAATCTCCTTAATTTCAGTTCTTTCGTAAAGAAGAATACGTATTTCACCTCCAGTGGCCGAATGCCAAAACAGAACGGGGCAGGGAAAATGGCGGTGCCGGCCGTATAGAATCCTGCAAGTTCCTTCATGTCCTGCCTCATGGCGAAACCGGTGAAGAACACACATACCGCTGGCTCAATACAAACATATATCTTATGGAAAGTAGTCTTGTCATCATTCCAGAACAAGTACTTTGGCATCATAAATATCTTATGATCCACGTAATTCACTATAACACCTTTCTTGGCATCATTAGCCAAAGGATTAGGAGCCACGGTACCTTCCTTATCCGAGAAAAATGTTATACGAACCTTGTTGTATGATGATGAGTCACCGATCGGATAATTATAGTTACCCATCATCTCTATATACATAATACCGTTATCAGGATCGGATAAACCGCTTACGTATTTTTCGTAATCCAACTCCACCCATCTGGCGTATGAGGATACATGTGGATAGAACTTGAAATAAGTCAAGTTGCTTCTACCGAACCAATTGGTCTTGGCGTCAATATCATTCTGCACAGACACACGATCTTCCCAATCAGTAGATATGCCGGTATTGAACTTAGAGTTATCACCATCACCAAAAAGACACATGGCGTTCTCAATACCAAACTGACTCTCATATTGAGGGAAGTACTTTTTCATTGAATCCATCAATATATTAAGCATAGTCTCGGTATGCTTCTTGCCTTCCCACCCATCGCCTTGGAATAAGAACGTACATTTACCCAATGACCTACCTCCTTGGAACGTGGGTAGTTGAACATCATTAATAGTAGGATTCACGTAAGGATCACCTACCGAACACCCATTAGTACATATACCCTCATCATATAACTGCCGGACATTAGACATATCCTGACACAAGACCAAGGCGGAAGAATCTATATCAGACGGGAATTTGTCCTCATCCTGACCATCCAGCCATTCTTGAACCAGATCTATGATATTCTTACCTCCACTGGAGTAATTATCGAAATCACACAATACAGAAAATTTCCTTTGTGACTCGGCGTTACTTTGTATTAATGTCGTAGGTTCGGTCTCCACGTAATCACTAGCCAGCTTATACGTAAAATCAATCCTAGAATCTACCAAAGAGTTTTTATCCAATATAGTCCTGGTCTCTATCCTCTCGATATTATCACATCCACTAGGGAAATCAGGAGCCTTTATACCATCTTGATCTTCCGGCAACGATATAGCTTTACATAATTCATCGGTAATACCTACATTAGACTCTATAATATCACACAAATTCTCTATATTATCAGCGATATAATCAATAGCATCATCCACCGTAACATCTTCTCCAATCGTATTAATAACGAATTGAGTCTCTCCTACCGTGGCATATTCCTGTTCTACATACCTGAGTTGCTTAACATCTAATTGATTCTTGCACTCTCCCCCAAAATCATCAAATCCCCAAGACGGATCGTTTATAACCTTGGCCGTATTCTTAAACTGCCAAAGATAACGGCGGCTGTTCCCGGCGCACTGCGGGTTGTTCTCCAATACCGAAGCCGCTGACAGGTCTTCAGAGTTGCCGTCCTCATCAACGATAATCTCCATCTCCTCCCTTGTGGCCGGACGAGGGATAAGCGGGAATCTAGCTGTCCTGTATCCCGTATTGGTAAAGAATCTTATACCCAACGGATATACCTCGTCACGCATGAAAGAGGCGTATTTAGAGCAAGCCACACCGTCCTTATATAGATTCTCCGTGGCTATCGATGTCTGCCATTTAACAAAATGTCCCAAGAAGTTAACTACCGGCTGTAAATTCCATTCATTCTCAACAGTCAAACCGTATTGAAGAAGACGATTACCTACGGAGGTCATTCCTCTAGCCGTCTTATATACCGGTATCTCCTTGGATAGCTTCTCCATTGTCGTACGCTCGCTATACTGGTCCGTAAGATAATAGATAGTCCTTTCCGTTATCGGATGTATACCTTCTATGAAATACTCAAGAACCGGGCTTTGCTCGCCATTATATCCAACGGTGTTCTGTATAACACCTACCTTATAATGAGATACCTGCTTATCTATATTGGATACGGTAAGCCGGATACCCATGTTGGTTGACTTACCCCATAAACCATCGCGGATAACTATATCTTGACGATCGAATAACATGATTGGGTTGGTCAATGAGCAATATCCGGTCTTCTCAATCCCGAACTCATCGCACAACGCCACGCAGAACTGGTAGGTCCCGGCACGCAGGCTCCCCCCGAACTCCACGACCTCAGGCTCCACGCACGGGGCCGTCAGCAACGGGAACACCAGCAGCTTCTCGCAGGCCAGCCTACACCTCTCTATTGGCTTGTCATCCCCACATGTCTTATACCCATGGTAATGATACCAAAAGTCACCATCATCATCCGGGTTAAGGGCCTTATCGACCATAACATATCTCTGGGGATTATATCCATCGGTCCAGTATATCACCTTCCCGCATTTCTCGTCCTTGATCTCTATGTCGAATATCGGGTGATGGATGGAGAAGTTAAGACAAGGATCATCAACCCCGTCCTCTATCAGGACCTCCATCAAATCACATATCTCATCAAAACGACCATCCGACTCCTCTAGCCTCTCGCCAAGGATACGATGGATGTCCTTCCCCGATCCAGCTAGCTGATCCTCCACGGTCTTGACATAATCCAATGACCGCATGAATGTGATCTTAGACGTATTATCATCCGGATTAGATAGAAAGAAATAAGTATTATCACCAGCTATGTCATTCTTATACCCAATAACCTTATAGCCATCAAATCGCTTGCATAAAAGGGTACTAGGCTCGTTCTGGATCTTAAGCTGGCTTCCATCGTCACCCTCTATGGTAGCGTTCAAGGCAAAGCTGTACTCAGACGGGGATAGATCCTGTGGATGCTTATCCCTGTTCATCCCGGAGTCGGGAACCGCTATGTTAGAATTGTTCTGCACGATGTTATGTTTTTCGCAAAGATAACAAATCCGACGGATAATCACTTACACGCCGGATCTAAGTAAAAACCATACGTATTATGCGAAAATATTCAAATCACGCGAATATAAAAAATCCCCCTAACTTTCACAAGTCAGGAGGAAGACTAAACACTTTGCAACGTTTACCCTTAATGAAAATACAAAAACATAATAATTATAGATTTTTCCCCATGTAGCTTGATTGCTTGTCGGCGTCCTCTACGGATATGTAGAAGAACCCGTTAGTCACGTATCTCTCATTGATATCCACAAAATCATTAGATCCTTTATCCACTCCTTTCTTCGATCCCTCATCACACACAGCTACCAGACTATTAAAGTCATTGGAATAACCTACGACTACACCGTGTATATCCCGATTTCGAGGATCGAATACGTACCTCATCTTACATCTGTCATAAGCTAACTCTAAAGAGCTTTTGCTTAGCCTCTCATCTAATCCGGCACCCGCTACCAAAGCCAAAACGCTCTTTGATATATCACTCATGGTAGTGTCCTTGGCCGGGACCTTAGGCATAGAAACACCTTCCATGACAAAATCCAACGCCTTATCTACAAGACCATCGAAATCATCATCTCTTATATAATCCTTAAGCACATCCAGTATATATAACCGGACATGGAGCTCGTTATTTACATCATTTAAAGTTATCATGATCCTAGTTTTCGGCAAAGCTAGATTATTCCTACACAATAAAAAATCAAATATGTCATAAGTAAAGGACTAAAAAATAAAAAACTCCCCCATCCTCACGGACGAGAGAGCTGATAAATATTTGTATTATGAAAAAGAACAATCACTCACCTATTCTTACAATACAGTCACGAGATTCCTTGTTATAGATCATTGTGCCTACCTTAGAATACAAGGTCTTTATATTTTGCCAATTATCCTCGCCGTGAGCGGATACGTTAGTAGGGGCATCACCGGTATAAACCTCCTCGCCTCCGATATTGACAAAATCATATCCACGTTTCTCCATCGTTCCGCCCTTATAGGCCGTGAATTTGATAGTGACATTACCTTTCTCACGACCACCATACCAGTTACCGTATATACTACACCTGATCTCAAGAGGTAATTTATCGTAATTATCGCCATCCAATAACGGTCCCATCTGGATCAGAGCCGCCTCATTCCCTGATTCCATATTATCACCACCGTGGATAAGATAATCACCTACCCGCTCCTGCGTGGTCTGGTACTGTTTACTCCAACCAACCAGCTTGCCGTCCACGTCCGGGAGGCCAGTGTTGTCGAAACCGGTTGCCGTATCGAAGTCAATGCCATCCTCGTCAGCCCAGATATACCTAAGCACAAGGAAATCGAACTCAGGGATGATCACCACCGGAACCGACTCCTGCCTGCACACGAACGTCTTCTCCTCCTTGGTCCCTTCTTTTATAACCTTGTACGTCACTTGACGTATCTCGCCAGTCTCGTTAATATCAGCGGTAACCTTAACCTCAGCGGGACCAGTACCACTTGTCTTATCTAAATGTATCCAATCTGCCATATCATCGTATTCTGTTAAATTATTTTAATACACTTATCAAATGCGTTAGGCCACATACGCTCATAAGACAACATCCTCCTCCTGTTATCCTCAGCCAGTTCCCGATAATCATTCAAGGTAATCATCGACATCTTAAGCTCCTTCATGGCCCTAGCAAACTTACCCGGTTCTTGCTGAGCATATAATTTGTAAGCGTCACCAGCGCCTTGTATCAAGCCATTCACGGCGGCGTTCTCGAAGATCTTCATCTTGATATACGTCTCGACATAATCCTCAAGATAACCTAAATCCGTCTCAGGTATATATGGTAGACCATCCTCATCCTTAGGAGTAGCCCTGTACACAATATAAATAAATCCGTCAAAACCGGTATACATGGTATTACCGGATATAGTTATATCATAATTATCCCAAGCGTATTTATCCCGATACTTATCAGCAGCGCAATCACGCCTCAATCCACGACCTATAGATAACCTTACTGGGTGATGATAATGAAAACGAACCTCATGGGACCCAATATAAATCTTCTCCGTGATCGTCTTCTCAAACTCCTCCTTACAGCACTCGGTGCAGGAGTTCCAACGGAAGCCGCGCTCCGTGCGCTCGACCCAGCCGATCTCGTGTTGGAGGTCAGCCTTAGCCTTATCGCCGCCAGGGATCTCGCAAACAAGAGGCTCACACCTATAAGCGTCAAGCATATCGAAGAAATCGGAAGGTAATATCGCCTGTCTGTTGTTGGTCTTGACAACCGCCTCAGACATAATAGCTATAACACCTCCAAACCTTTTCAAGGCGACCTCAGCCCATCTATAAACAGACGAGGTATCTATAGCCCCGCTATCATCGTATTTATGTAAATCGGCCTTGATCTCGGCCAATAAGCCCTTTATTGTCATAACAAACTCTTTTGTACAAAGATAGACAATAGTATATATCACACAAAAAGATCCGATCTATTCTCACGAACAAACCGAATCCGATCATAAAAACAAATATTACAACTTATACACCCATTTAACTCCAAATACCTTACTTTCAGATTCAACTTCTCTGTACAAGAACTTATATCTCCTCCCTGACTCCATAGCCAGCCTACACTCCTTGTTTAATGCCGAAGAGATATATAAATGAAAATACTTATTCCTGGGCATAAAATCCATGCACGTATGGACATAAGAATATCCACCTGTCCCACGCCTGTTTATAGTTCCGGTAAGTTTATTCAGATATATCTTACGGTTGGGATTAATCTTATGACATAGATAACCGATGTTATTTATATAAACCCCGCCCTCATTATCTAAGTACTTATCACGTATGACTTTCCAGATCAACGACTGACATTCGAGAATATCATTCTTGTCCACGATCGTATGTTTCCTTCTCTTTCCGTTCTTAGACATAATAGACCTGTAGAACCGAAGAAAGTATTGATCAAGTATTTTAAACGACTTTGTTTTCATGTCGCAAATATAATAATTTCATCCTTATTCAAGAAATATTTGGCAAGTTTTGGTGTGAGTGTAACGGTGATAAGGCCGCACTTACCGCCGCGGCACAGGCTGACGCACAGAGACTAGCGCAGGAAAAAGCCAACGCTATGGAAT
>JABLTQ010044503.1_pt1 | contig 159912 bp, 160 predicted proteins | sample 7160101 | NCBI WGS metagenome assembly JABLTQ01 (sample SAMN14651228, study PRJNA627086) | human gut metagenome | isolation source: feces | host: Homo sapiens | reverse complement strand
GGTCCACCTGTTCCCATACCGAACACAGAAGTTAAGCTCACCTGCGCCTACGATACTTGGCTGGCGACGGCCCGGGAAAATTGGTAGTGCCAACACAAACAGAGGAACTGGCTTTTGCCAGCCTCCTCTGGCAACTTGCCTTAATAGCTCAGTCGGTAGAGCACGCGGCTGTTAACCGCGGTGTCGTAGGTTCGAGTCCTACTTGAGGCGCCATTAAGATGCCGCCACGCGGTAGACTCGTGTGGCGGCATTCTTAGAAACATTGATTTTGGGCCTTTAGCTCAGTTGGTTAGAGCGTCCGGCTCATAACCGGATGGTCCTGGGTTCGAGCCCCCGAAGGCCCACCAGCAAATTCCAACGTTGTGTGAGCCCTAAAAGAAATAGGGGTATAGCTCAGCAGGTAGAGCAGCGGTCTCCAAAACCGCGTGCCGAGGGTTCGATTCCTTCTGCCCCTGCCATGTAAACCACAACATCTGTTGTTTATATAATTTCATATTAAATTGGCCCGGTAGTTCAGTTGGTTAGAACGCTAGCCTGTCACGCTAGAGGTCGTCGGTTCGAGCCCGATCCGGGTCGCCAATTTGCTGCTATAGCTCAGCAGGTAGAGCGCATCCTTGGTAAGGATGAGGTCAGCAGTCCGAATCTGCTTAGCAGCTCCAGTTTTCCCCGAAATCTAATGATTTCGGGGTTTTCTGTTTTATCAAACTTTGGGATGATGGGATGAGAAATGAAAAAGATGTGTAATCATAGTGATTACACATCTTTTTTATAGCATCACTTTTTATCCTTTCGCTCCGCCAGAAAGAACGCGGCAAGCACCGCAACAACACATTCCGAAATAGGCAGTGCCAACCACACCCCGCTGATACCCCAGAAGACAGGCAGGACGTAGAGCAAAAGTCCGCTGACGACCAGACTGCGCAGGATACCAACGGTCATGGAGGCACGATCCCGCATGACCGACTGGAGATAGTAGGTGGACAGCACAGTGAACCCCAAAAACAGATAGAGCAGGGAGTACAGGTGCATACTATTGGGCGCAGCGGTCAAAACCTCTGGCGTGGCGTCCATAAACAGCTTCATAATGGGCACAGGCAGACATTCCGCAAGGAGCGTGAACAGGACACCCATGAGGAGCACGGTCACCACAGACATCTTTAAAAACTGCCTGACCCGTCCGTCTTGCCTTGCGCCGAAATTGGCAGACACCAGCGGTTGTATGGCCTGTCCCACACCGCAGTACATAGCCTGTACCAGTGCCGCAATGGTGGTCATGACGCCGTAAATGGCCAGTTCCACCGCATTGCCATAGCGCAGGATCTGGTTGTTTGTGATGGTGGACAGAACCACCGTGCCCAGATCCAGCAGGCTGGCACCGATACCGATGACGAAAATTTTGCGAATGGCCTTCCCCATGCGGAAGGGCTTGGCCAGTTTTAGCCTGCAGCGCTTGCGGAACAGGTGACTGCAAATGATGAGACATTGCAGGGTCGTACCTAAAACGGTGGCGATGGCGGCACCCTCCATGCCCATACCTAGGGGGAAGACAAAGAACCAGTCTCCAAAGACGTTGAAGCAGCCGCCGCTGATGACTCCCGCCATGACCAACCCAGGCGCGTTGTCATTGCGGACAAAGGCGCCAAGAAAGACGGAGAAGGGGAACACTGGCCAAAACCGGATGAGCCACTTGGCGTAGCGCATGACCACAGGCAGCGACCCTTCGTTGGCGCCGAAAAAGCAGAGGATGGGGTTCGAGCATACGGCGAACAGCACCCAAGTGAGAACGGTAAATCCGATCATCAGCAGCAGTGCCATGGTGAAATAGGCGTTCCCTTTCTCCTCGTTTCCCTCACCCTTGGCGTTGTTCATGAGGACGGAGCCACCGATGCCAAATAGAATGCCCAAAAAGACCAGGATGCCAAAGACGGGCGAGATGACCGCCATAGCCGCCGTGCCCGCTGGCCCTTCTGACTGTCCCACGGCGATGGTGTCCACAAAGCTGTAGATGGTGATGACCAAAGCACTCCCCAGGGAAGCGATGAGGTACTTGCGATAGAGTGCCTTGGTGCTGCTGGTCAAGTAATCCATAAAAACCTCCTTTTGACAAAAAGGAAAACCAGACAAGAATGAACCGCACAACAGGCTATTTCTTACTCTGGCAGCGCCAGATACGGCTGCGCTTGCCTTCCGAAATAGTTGTGTGTGACATCTTATCCGGTCTGCATTACGGTTGCATAAACCTCCGATGAACAAACACTATGATAATGGAATGGTTCCAGATTGTCAACTGAAATGGGGAAAACAAGAACGGATTTTGCCATCTTTATGCAGAATGTGCAAGACACTTGGCTATTTTTGTCCTTGATTCCCAAGACCCTGTGGTAGTATAGTGAGATAGATAAGCGCTACCCCGCTGCCCAGCGCGGCGGAAAGATAGGAGGTAGAATAGACATGAAATTGCCCTTTCGCCTGACGCCCGCCCATGCGGTGCTGTTGGGCTTTGCCGGTATCATCCTGTTGGGGACGCTGCTCTTGATGCTCCCCTTTGCCAGCCCAGGCCCAGGGGGAGCGTCCTTTTTGACTGCGCTCTTTACGGCTACATCCTCCACCTGTGTCACCGGCCTCGTTGCCGTGGATACTGCAACGGGATGGAGTCTCTTTGGTCAGGCGATTATTTTGCTCCTCATCCAAATTGGCGGCATGGGTGTGGTGACCGTGGCCGTAGCACTCAATCAGATTGCAGGACGGAAAATCGGCCTTTCCAGCCGATTTTTCTTGCAAGAGTCCATGGGTGCGCCCCAACTGGGGGGCATCATCCGAATGCTTCGCTTTATTCTGCGCACCATGTTAGCGATGGAAGGCATTGGAGCGTGTCTCTTTGCCATCCGGTTTATCCCGGATTATGGCCTGCTCCGCGGCACTTGGTACAGTATCTTCCACGCCATCTCCGCCTTCTGCAACGCTGGCTTCGACCTGATGGGGCATTGGCAGCCCTATTCCTCTATGACCAGGTATGCTGATGACCCGCTGGTTCTGGGCACTGTCATGGCGCTGATCGTGCTAGGCGGCATCGGATTCTTTGTCTGGGACGACATCGCAAAAAACCAGTGGCACTTCCGCAATTATACCTTGCAGACCAAGGTGGTTCTCACGACCACCGCATTGCTGCTGATTCTGCCCTTCCTGTGGTTCTGGCTCTGCGAGTTTGTCCATTGGAATGGGATGAGCACTGGAAAACAGGCGCTGTCCGCCCTGTTTCAGACTGTCTCCCCCCGAACGGCGGGATTTAACAATGTGGACTTGAACCAGCTCAGCGGCGGCTCCAAACTGCTCACCATTCTGCTTATGCTGGTGGGCGGCTCCCCATCTTCTACTGCCGGCGGCATCAAGACCACCACCCTGGCCATTCTGCTCTTAGCCCTTCGGGCGGCCTTTACCAGCGATCATCAGATTCATTGCTTTGGCCGCCGCATCCCCGCCCAAGTCATTACCCGCACCCTGGTGGTCTCTGTGCTCTACGGCACCTTGTTTTTGGTTGCCAGCATGGCGCTGATCCAGCTGGAGCCGGTCACTATGGAGGAAGCCCTCTTTGAGTGCGCCTCCGCCATCGGCACCGTGGGCTTGACCTTAGGCATCACGCCGGAGCTGGGAGCAGTCTCCGAGGGCATCTTGATCCTGCTCATGTATTTGGGCAGAGTAGGCGGCCTGACCCTGGTGTACGCCGTGTCGGGCACGGGAAAACGATTGCATTACACCCTGCCGGAAGAATCCATCGGCATCGGATAAGAAAGGAGAAGCATATGGAAAAGACGGTTTTGCTCATTGGGTTGGGACAGTTTGGCTATCATATGGCCGTGAAGATGAAGGAATTGAAGAGCCAGGTTCTGGGCATTGATATAGACGAGGAACGGGTGAACAACTGTCTGCCCTACTTGACCAGCGCCAAGATCGCCGACAGCACAGACGAGGCGTTTTTGCGCACCCTGGGCGTGCGCAATTTTGATGTGTGTGTTGTCACCATTGCAGGGGACTTTCAGGCGTCTCTGGAAACCACGGCTTTGCTGAGAGATGCGGGAGCCAAGCTGGTAGTCGCCCGAGCGTCCAGCGAATTCCACGCCAAGTTTTTACTGCGCAACGGGGCGGATGAGGTGATCTATCCGGAGCGGGATATGGCCATCCACGGGGCAGTGAAATACGCATCCAACCACGTTCGGGATTTTATCCAACTCTCCGATGAGTATTCCATCTACGAAACCTCCGTTCCGCCCCAATGGGTGGGAAAGAGCATCCTGGACTTGGAGGTGCGCAAAAAATATCACCTGAATATTTTGGCCATCAAGCGAGAGGAGCAAATTGATCCGGAGGTCAACCCCAACTACCAGTTTACGGGGCAGGAGACGGTGTTTTTGATGGGCAGCCGGGAAAATATGCGTCCCTTCCTGTGACATAGGACGGGATAGAGAGGAGATGCCAGATCGGTGCGCTTTTTTACCTATGAGACCCAGCTCCCCAAAGACGTGGGCTTCTCCCTCTTTGGCTCTGTCCACCTGGCCTGGCTGGTGGGCATCTCGGCCTTCACCATCCTGGCCGCCCTCTGGTTCTCCCAGCGTCCCGCCTACCGCCAGCGGCGCATCTCCTGGGCGGTGGCCTGGCTGCTCTGCGCCATGATCGTGGTGGAAAAGGTGGTTCTGGCGCTGACCGGACACTTGAATGTGTATAGTTTACCCTTCCACCTGTGTGAGCTGGCGCCCCTGCTCTACCTGCTCTTTGCCTGGCGGCATTGGGATTGGCTGGGGCAGGTGATCTACACCCTCTGCCTGCCCGGTGCAGCAGCGGCGCTGCTGTTCCCCGATTGGAGCGCCTACCCTCAGTGGAACTTCATGAACCTGAACAGCTTTCTCGTCCACGGTCTGCTCATCCTCTTTCCCATCCTCCAACTGGTGGAGCACACCATCCGGCCACGGCTGGGGGCGCTGTGGAAGGTCTGGCTTTTTCTGGCCGTCCTGGTGCCGCCTATGTGGCTCTTTAATCACACCTTTGGCACCAACTATCTCTTTCTCAACGCCGCCTCCCCCCATTCACCTCTGGCCTGGATTTTGACCCTCACAGGGGAAACTTGGTATTTGCCTGGGTATGCTCTTTTCGGATTGGCGGTCATGGTGGTCATGCTCCTGCCTTGGGCGGGACGAAAACAATGATGCAAAAAACGGCAGCCTTATGACAAGGCTGTCGTTTTGCTATCCAAAATTTTACCAGATTAGTTCCACAGATTTCTCCACAAACTGAGGATAACATCCGAAGGGGAGGAATTCCGATGAAACGAGTGCTATGCGCAGTGTTGACTGCGCTGTTATGGAGCCAGGGGATGCCAGCGGCTCACGCCGCAGAGCCAGTGAAACCGGCCAGCAGCGGGGTGGAGGTGTCCGCCAAGAGCGTCATCCTGATGGAGCGGGAGACTGGCACGGTGTTATACCAGCAGGCGGAGCACGAACAGCGGGAACCGGCATCGGTGACCAAGATCATGACCATGCTGCTGGTGGTGGAAGCCATCGAACAGGGGCAGCTGCACCTGGAGGATAGGGTCACCTGCTCCGCCTATGCTGCCTCCATGGGCGGCAGCCAGGTCTTTTTGGCGGAGGGGGAGCAGATGTCCGTCCATGACCTGCTGAAATCCGTGGCGGTGGCATCGGGGAACGATGCGGCGGTGGCGCTGGCGGAGCAGATCGCCGGGAGCGAGAGCGCCTTTGTGGAAAAGATGAACCGCCGTGCCCAGGAGCTGGGCATGAAGGACACCCACTTCTGCAACTGCAACGGCCTGCCTGCCGAAGGCCATGTGACCAGCGCCTATGACATCGCCCTCATGAGCCGTCAGCTGTTGCAGTACGACCTGATTCGAGATTATGTGGGCATCTGGATGGACTCCATCCGAGAGGGCACCTTCCAGCTGGCCAACACCAACAAGCTCATCTACTACTACGATGGTGCCACCGGCCTGAAGACCGGCTCCACCGATGCCGCCGGCTACTGCATCTCCGCCTCTGCCCAGCGGGAGGGGATGGAACTGATCGCTGTGGTGCTGGGCAGTCCCACCTCTAAGGAGCGGTTCAACACCGCCAAAGCCTTGCTCAACTACGGCTTCGGCGCTTACGCTTTGGCGGATGTGACGCCGGAACAGCCCCTGCCCGCCCTGCCCGTCCAGTTGGGGCAGGCGGAACAGGTGGAATTGGCGCTGGCGCAGACCGGTAAGCTGCTGGTGAAGAAGGAAGAACGGAGCAAGGTGACCAGCGAATTGCAGTTAGAGCAGGCGTTGAAGGCGCCAGTGAGCCAGGGACAGGAAGTGGGCAAGCTGGTGGTGTCCGTGGACGGCAAGGAGCGAATGACCATTCCGGTGGTGACCCAGACCCAGGTGCCGCGGCTGACCTTTTCTGGGATGTTCGGCAGCCTGTGGCGGCGGATGGCGACAGGGAAATGAGGAGAAAATACGAAACCGGCAGAAATCCATCTGCCGGTTCGTTTTCCAATCGAATGAGCGGGGAAAAATGGGCAGAATTGCCGTTGTTTTTTCCACAGGTCGATGATAAAATTTTCATAGTATCAGTTTTCAACTTCCTTGAAGGAGGCATGAGTATGGTAACCGTAGATCGTACATCCCTGGATTCCTTCCTTCCGCCCCACCAGCTGGAGCGCATGGTTCCCCAGCTCCAGGCGGCCTGGGACACCCTGTGGAAGGGCACCGGCGCAGGCAACGACTTTTTGGGCTGGCGGGATCTGCCGGTGGACTATGACCGGGCGGAGTTCCAGCGCATCCAGGCGGCAGCCCAGCGCATTCAGGCGGATTCTGATGTGCTGGTGGTCATCGGCATCGGCGGCAGCTATCTGGGCGCACGAGCAGTCATCGAGCTGCTCCAAAGTCCCAACTATAATCTGAAACAAAAGACCACTCCGGATGTGTACTTCACTGGCAACACCCTCTCTACCGATGCAGTGCTGGAGACCTTGGAGCTGATCGGCGACCGAGATTTCTCCATCAACGTCATCTCCAAATCCGGTACCACCACAGAACCGGCTGTGGCCTTCCGCATCTTCCGTGCCGCCCTGGAGGTCAAATACGGCAAGGAGGCAGCAGCTAAGCGCATCTACGCCACCACCGACCGCCACAAGGGCGCCCTCAAGACTCTGGCTGATGCAGAAGGGTATGAGAGCTTTGTGGTGCCCGATGACGTAGGCGGCCGCTATTCCGTCCTCACTGCCGTGGGGCTGCTGCCCATCGCCGTTGCCGGCATCGACATCCAGCAGCTTATGGAGGGCGCTGCCGACGCCAGAGCCGCTTTTCAGACGCCGGGGATGGACAACCCAGTTTGGCAGTACGCCGCTGCTCGGAACGCCCTGTACCAGGCGGGCAAAAAGATTGAGATTTTGGGCTGCTATGATTCTGCCTTCCGATTTATGGCCGAGTGGTGGAAGCAGCTCTATGGCGAGAGCGAGGGGAAGGAAGGCAAGGGCATCTTCCCAGCCAGCGTGGAGTTTACCGCCGATCTCCATTCCATGGGGCAGTATATCCAGGAGGGAGAGCGGCAGCTCTTTGAGACCATCGTGAACTTTGAAAGATCCAGAGGACGGATTCTGGTGCCAGGGGACAGGGAGAACTTGGACGGCCTGAACTTTTTGACCGGAAAAGACCTGAAATTTCTCTGTGAGCAGGCCAGACTGGGCACTCGTCTGGCTCATGTGGACGGGGGCGTGCCCAACCTGACCATCCAAGTCCAACAGGCGGACGCTTACCATGTGGGCGGTCTGCTCTACTTCTTCGAGCTGGCCTGCGGCCTTTCCGGCTATCTCCTGGGGGTCAATCCCTTCGACCAGCCTGGGGTGGAGGCGTACAAAAAGAATATGTTCGCCCTGCTGGGCAAGCCTGGCTATGAGACGTTGGGAGAAACCCTGCGCAAGCGGCTGTAAATGCGGTGTTTACAGAAAATTTATGGATTCCGTTGTTGCGAAATCTCGTTGCTTATGGTAAAGTTATTAGTAGATACTACACGCCCCCCCGAACACCCGGGGAAAAGCGGAAAAAGGAGTGACGAATCATGGTAAGAGTCATCATGGATGATACAGGCTCCGGCAAGACCAAGCAGCTGATCGACTTAGCAAATGCGGCAGTGAAGACCGAGCACGGCAACGTGATCTGTATTGAACCGAAAAGCGAGTTGACCTATGACATCGATTATAACATTCGCCTGATCGCAGCCAACGACTACGAATTGCCCAGCTATGAAGCGTTCAAGGGCTTCCTGTCTGGTATGTACGCAGGGAATTATGATATTACCCATGTCTTTGTGGATAACTTGACCAAAATCATTCGGGACAATAACGAGACACAGGTGGAACGGTTCTTGGATTGGCTGGATGCGTTCAGCGAGAAGAATCGGATCAAATTCACCATCACCATGTCCGCTAAGGCGGATTGGGCAGCGGACGGTATCACCAAGTATACCTGATTCCAGCCCCTGATCTGGGAATCCGGACAAACCGCAGAAAAGGAACCGACTTTGGGAGCAATCCCAAAGTCGGTTTTTTGCCTTTGGAAAAGTTGCACCTTGACAAATGGAAGAAAACAGGGTAGCATAGGAAACAGCCGAAAGGCAACAAAGAATCACAGGGGCGCCACAGGCATCTGCGGCTGAGATCGGGGCAAATCGCAGCTCTGAGCACCCTAGAACCTGATCCGGGTTACGCCGGCGTAGGAAGTGGATTCACGGGCGAGAGATGAAAGTCCCCGCCGCAACCGTTGAACCAGAGACGCCGTTCCGCAGGAGCGGCGTTTTTTGTTCTCCTGCCATTCCTGCTCCTGCCATTGCCCGCCTGCCTACATAAGGAGGTATTTTTATGGCAGCAAATGCAACACAACATCGTTCCGTCAGAGCGCTCTGTGAGGGCGCGATCATGGTGGCTCTGGCACAGATCCTGGCCTACCTGAAGCTGTACGAACTGCCCCAAGGCGGTTCCATCACCCTGGCCATGGTGCCCATCTTCTTCTTTGCTGTCCGTTGGGGCTGGAAGAAGGGCTTGGGCTGTGCCTTCGTCTTTGGCCTGCTCCAGCTGCTGCTGGACGGCGGCTTCGCCATCGGCTGGCAGTCCATGCTGGGCGATTATCTCATCGCCTTCGGTGTTCTGGGTCTGGCTGGCATCTTCACCGGAAAACCCTACAGCATCTTTGCTGGCACCGTGGTCGGCTCTGTGGCACGGTTCTTGGTCCATTGGGTGGTGGGCGCCACCATCTGGGCAGAATATATGCCTGACGAGTTCTTTGGCATGACCATGACCAACCCCTGGTTCTACTCCGCCCTGTATAACGGTAGTTATATGCTCCCAGACATGATCGTTAGCCTGGTGGTCTTTGCCGTGCTCTATGTACCGCTGAAAAAGTACCTCCTGGGCGAGGATTTGAAGCAGGCGTAAAGAGAGAAAGGAAAACGCTCTGAGTTAGCTCAGAGCGTTTTTTGCGGTTGGAAGATGGGTTCCTATGGTGACCTATTCCGACTTGTTTGCGTACACGTTGGCTTTGATCGGACTTGCGGGTCTGTTCATCGCAGCATGGAACATAAAAAAGTAACCGCCCGGCCTTCCCAAACCAGCGGTTACTTCTTTTGAGGTAATTACCTTAGGGGGCTAACCGTTTGTTGGCAACGCCCTTCGCACATTTAGTATAAGCAATCCCTTGCCCGTTGTCAATCGCCAGCGGCCAAGGGATTTTTTTACGCCTTCACAGTTCCTGCGCCTGCTCTTTCATCCGATCCGATCCAGTCTGTTTGCGCAGCTTTCCGTTGCAGCCCAGTACATCCACAAAGGCGGTCAAGGTGTCCACTGCATTCACCAGCCACGCCTCCCGGCTCCTAGGACGGGCGGCACAGAGGGGCCACATATGGCTTGCGATGATGTTCTGCTCCTTCTCAGACAGCTCGGTCACTTCCAAAGCGTTGTGCAGCGCCGTCAGTGGGTGATTTCGAGCGTGACGTAAGTAGTTGCTGTCCTTTCCGCCGTGGTACAGGTCATGGAGCAGGGCGGAACGGGCCACTGCCCGACTGTCCAGCCCCCAGGCACGGGCGATGCGGAAGGAGAGCTGCGCCACCAGCAAGACATGTTCATAACGGGTGACCCGGTGGTGGTGGGAGTAATATTTTAAATTCTGAACTGCTTGGGTATGGAGCAGGTCATCGATCTGGTCTGTAAATTCAGTCTGCCAGTCAGGGCGACAAGAGTTCATGAAAAAATCGCCTCCTTCCTGCCAGGATAGCATAAAGGAGGCGGTTTGTCTTGTGGTAAATGTTATGATTTTGCGATGAAAATTGCCGGTGAGACAGGCATTTTATTCAGAAACAGTGCTTCCGGAGCTGGCAGCCTGTGCCGCTGCGGCTTCTGCTTGGGCGATGGCCTGGATAACGGACTGGAGCTGGGTCAGCTTGTCGTAGACCTTGGTCATGTCCAGATCGTCCAGCGCCTTGGTGGTCTCCACCTTGGCATCCTTACTCCAATCCTCCATCACCTTCTGATAGGTCTCGCTCTCATACTTGTTCTTCAGATCCTCGTCGTCAATGGACTCCATGTCCGGCTCGATACGCATGATGAGGTGGTAGCCATAGGAGGTCTCCACGATCTCCGGGTCGATCTCGCCCACCTTCAGGCTGGACACCGCGTCCTCAAACTCCGGCACCATCTCGCCAGGCAGGAAGGTGTAGCCGTCCGGATTGGTGGCGAGACCGGTGTCCTCGGACTTCTCATTCATGTACTGCTCAAAGGTGGAGGCTGGGTCCTTGTCAGCCAGGATCTTGTCCAGATACCCCTGAATGGTCTTCTTGATCTTGGCCTTCTCCTCGTCGCTCTTGCCGGTGGTCAGCAACAGGATGTGCTTGGCGGCCATCACGTTGTCCTTCCGGTAGTCCGCCAGGGTCTCTTTGGTGATCTCATACTCGCCGCCTTTGGCAAACAGGGCCGCCTTCAGCTGGTCGTTGTAGTCCGAGTTGGTGTAGATGAATTCCATCCCCTTCAGGGTGGTGGCGTAGTACAGACGGGTGTTCTCATCCACCGAATCTGCCAGGTTTTTAATGGTCTTCTTGGCGTCAGCGGACAGCGTCAACTTCTGCTCCTGTCCCTTCTGTGCGGCAATGGCGTAGCCGATGAGGGAGGAACGGGTGTTGTCCTGCAGGTAGTCCTTGTAGGTGGTGTCGTTGATCTTCTTGTCCAGGCTGAAGGTGTCTGTGGCATCCTTCCCCTGATAGTAGTACGCCATGTAGCCGGCAAAGTAAGCCCACTGATAGAAATAGGCGCTGGCGGGGACTTCGACGCCATTGATGGTCATCACCGTCTCCTCACTGGAGATGGCGCCGTCGGTGAGATAGCTGATGATATCCTGTTTTGCCTCTTCGGGAATGGTGGTCAATGCCCCAGCGCTGCTGTTGGCGTTGGAGGAACCACAGCCGGTGAGCATCCCAACGGCCATGACGACGGCCAGGCCACCGGCCAAAATGCGTTTCAACATGATTGATCAAATCCTTCCTTTGCTTTGAAACTGACTCTATCCTATCAGCAATGACAGGGAAAAGCAATGCGATTGTGTGAATTACCCTTCCTTTTTTTGGCTTGCCGCGTTGGCATACTCCTCCACCAGCTTCTTCGCCCACACCAACGGGTCTTCCTTGGCCTTCAATTTCAGCGCCAGCACCGGCCGATCCTGTTTGTCCGAGGTCATGGACACACGGCTGCGGAAGGCGGGGAAATCACTCACCTTCGTAATTTGCCGCGTGTCAAAGTCCTTCAGCGTGAACCGGAGGGACAGCCCCTTCTGCGCAATGTCCTGAATCCCGCAGTCACTGGCCGCCGAGCGGAGCAGCGCCACGGAGATGAGGTTGTTCACCGCACGAGGGGGATCGCCATACCGGTCGATGAGTTCATCCACCACGTCGTCTGCGTCCCGTTCGTTGCGGATCTTGGCGATGCGGCGATAGAGATCCATCCGCTGTTCCGCGGCAGGGACGTAGTAGGAGGGGATGTTGGCGGAGATGACCAGGTCGGCGGTCACTTCCTCCGTCCGCACCGGCGTCTCGCCCCGCTCCTCCAATACCGCTTCTTCCAGCAGTTTTAAGTACATATCATAGCCCACGCTCATCAGGTTCCCCGACTGTTCCCGTCCCAGCAGATTGCCCGCCCCACGGATCTCTAAGTCCCGCATGGCGATCTTGAACCCTGCGCCGAAGGCGGCGAACTCCCGCACGGCAGTCAGCCGCTTGGTGGCCACTTCACTGAGAACCTTACCCTTCCGATAGGTCAGATAGGCATAGGCACGGCGAGAGGAACGCCCCACTCGGCCTCGAATCTGGTGCAGCTGCGCCAGCCCCATCCGGTCAGCGTCCTCAATGACCAGGGTGTTCACGTTGGGGATGTCGATGCCGGTTTCGATGATGGTGGTGCAGACCAAAATCTGAACCTCCCCATCCACCATCCGCGCCATCACGCTGGAGAGCTGCTCCTGGGTCATCTGGCCGTGGGCGATGTCCACAACGATGGAGGCATCGTCCAGCATGGCTCGAATCTTGCTGGCTGTCTGCTCAATGGTCTCCACTCGGTTGTGCAGATAGTACACCTGTCCGCCCCGACCAATTTCACGCCGGATGGCGTCCATGAGCACCGACCAGTTGTGCTCCAGCACATAGGTCTGCACCGGCTGCCGATCTTGGGGCGGCTGGTCGATAACGGACATATCCCGCAGACCGGACAACGCCATGTTCAGCGTTCGGGGGATAGGGGTGGCAGAGAGGGTCAGCACATCCACCTGCTTGGCCAATTCCTTCAGCCGCTCCTTGTGGGTGACCCCAAACCGCTGTTCCTCGTCAATGACCAGCAAGCCCAGATCCTTGAACTGGATGCTCTTTTGCAGCAGCCGATGGGTGCCGATGAGAATATCCACCTTGCCCTCGGCGGTGTCTTGAAGGATGGACTTGGAGTGTTTGCTGTTCTGATACCGAGTCAGCATACAGATGCGCACTGGAAACCCCTGAAACCGACGGGTGGCGGTCTGGAAGTGCTGGTTGGCCAGCACGGTGGTGGGCACCAAAATGGCCGCCTGCTTTCCTTCCAGTACGCACTTCATCACCGCCCGCAGGGCGATCTCTGTCTTGCCATAGCCCACATCACCGCACAGCAGCCGATCCATGGGCACAGGCCGTTCCATGTCCGCCTTGATCTCCTGGACACACCGGAGCTGGTCATCGGTTTCCTGAAAGGGAAATTTATCCTCAAATTCCCGCTGCCACGGGTCGTCCGAGTGGAAGGCGTACCCCGGCTGCCGCTGGCGCTGGGCGTAGAGGGCGATGAGCTGCTTGGCCATCTCCTTGGTGGCCTTTTTTGCCTTGCTCTTGGCCTTGACCCAGTCGGTGCCGCCCAACTTGGACAGCTTGGCCTTTTGTGTCCCGTCCGGGTTCTCGCCGCCGCCGATGAACTTGCTCACCAAGTCCAGCTGGGTGGCCGGTACATACAACGTGTCCGCCCCGGCGTAGGCCAGCTGGATGTAGTCCTTCTCCACCCCATCCACCTGCATTTTGGATAGGGTGACAAAGCGGGCAATGCCATACTTCTCGTGTACCACCAGGTCGCCCGGCACCAGGTCGTTATAGCTCTGGATCTTTTGCCGGTTGGTAGCGGCCTTGGCCTTGGCGGTCTTCTTCTTTTGACTGCCGTGGAGAGCCGTCCCCTCGGTGATGACTGCGTACCCCTGGTACTCCATGCCGCTGGACAGACCACCCACCGCCAAGGTGGCGAACCCAGGCTGAGGCAGTTCTGTCAAATCCAGATTGAGCTGGGCGATGACCCCTTGTTCCCTCAAAAGGTCAGCCAGCGCCTTGGCACGTCCCTGGGTCTGGCAGAGCACCACTGTGGCCATGCCGATGTTCGCATAGTGCTTCAGGTCGGACACGGCGGTTTCCAGACTGGAACCGAAGCCGGTGAGCTGACGGCAGGTGAAGGTGACCACCTCTTTGGGCGGTGTGGGGTAGCTGGAGATCAGGAAGGAATCAAAGTAGAAGGTGGGAAAAGCGTCCGCCAGCCGCTGGGCGAACTTGCTGGGGTCAGCGCAGTATGCCAGCTGGGCAGAGCGCAAAATGCCCGTTTCGGTCAGGGTGGTCACGTCCTCGGATAGCCGCCAATGGTAGTTTTTTCCGGACTCCATACAGCGAGCGGATTCACACCAAAACACAAAGGCGTCCTGGGGCAGATAGTCCAGCCCGCAGGCGAACTGGGGATAGATCAAGTCCAAATACCGGTCGGCGGCGGAAAAAGAGGTGGACGGGTCAGCCAGCTTTTGGCTGTCCGCTTCTAAGGTGTTCCACAGGTCTTGCAGCTGCCGCTGATCCTTCTCCTTGGCACGCTTGCCCCGCTTTTCCACCTTGATCTTTTCTTCTTCCAGCACACCACACAGCCCCAGTACGCCGCCCTCCGCCAGCTGGGGCAAAGTCTCTGTGGCCGGGAGAAAGACGGCGGTGGAGATATTCTCCGTCCGGCGCTGGGTGGTGGGGTCGAACAGCCCCATGGTGTCGATCTCGTCCCCCCAGAACTCCGTCCGCACCGGCGCTTCTGCCGCCGGAGAGAACACGTCCAGCAGGTTGCCGCGCAGGGCGAACTGTCCCGGCCCCTCCACTTGGTCGCATCGGGCATATCCGGCGGCCACCAGCCGTCGCGTCAGCTGTTCCAGGTCGCAGTTATCCCCTAAAGAGAGGGTCAGCGCCGTCTGTTCCAATGCTGCTGGCGGCAGGGTGCGTTGGAGCAAGCCTTCCATCGTGGCCACAACCAGAGGGGCTTTTTCATGGGACATGGCATAGAGCAAGTCCAGCCGGCGGTGCTCCCACTGACGGGAAGCGGTGGCATCGTAAAAGACAAACTCTCGCCCCGCCAGCAGCCGCACCGGCTCTCCGGTAAAAGCAGCCAAATCCGCCTGAAGCCGAGCGCCTTCCTGTTCGTCAGAGCAGAGCAGCACCACGCTGCATCCGGTCACCTGCCGCATGGCGGCGGCGATGTGCGCCCGATGGACACCGGACAGGCCAGAGACAGCCACAGGGCAGTGTCCGCCCTCCGCTTGTGCCAGCAATTCTTGAAATTCTGGCTGTTTGATGACGATTTCAGTGAGTTTTTTCATAGAGCCAATACCTCGATCGTGTGGAAAACGGAAGAAAACCCAACGACAACACCCCCGGAACACAAGTTACGGGGGTAAATCGTATGGTATCCATAGCGTAGAACGGTTGGGAGTGAAGAATCTGCCGAGGGCAGTCGGGTCAGTTAAATTTGGACATGGCCTTGTCCATGCCCTGGGAGAGCAGGCACTCGATGGCGTCACAGGCACGCTCCGCCGCCTCGTTCATGATCTTGGCGTCAGCAGGGGAGAACTTGCCCAGCACCCAGTCCGCCAGGTCGTAGTCAGGGTGGGGCTTCTGGCCCACGCCCATCTTCAGGCGGGGGAACTGGTCGCTGTGGAGCTGCGCGATGATGGATTTCAGGCCATTGTGACCGCCGGCACTGCCGCTGCGGCGGAGACGGAGCTTGCCGGTGGGCAGGGAGATGTCATCGCAGACGACCAAGATCCGCTCCGGCGGGATCTTGTAGAAGGCAGCCGCCTCTCGCACTGCCTCGCCGGACAGGTTCATGTAAGTGGTGGGCTTCATGGCCAGCACTCGGACGCCGCCGTAGTCAAAATCGGCCACCCAGGACTTGAATTTTACCCGCTGCACCCGCTTCTTCACTCGGTCAGCCAGGACATCGCAGGTGTAGTAGCCAATGTTGTGGCGGGTGTTGTCAAAGCGGTCGCCGGGGTTGCCTAAAAAGACCAGGAGCCACTGGATGGTCTGGCGGGAACGTCTGGGGAAAAACATAAATCAGTTACCTCACCGTGTGGAAAGCGTTACGGGGGCTGTCGGAATCCCGACAGCCCTCGCATTGGTCATAGGTATCAAAAAACAGAATATTTTCTGCCCATCAGCGGAACATAGCAGACATGGAGGTGTCGTGATAGATGCGGCTGATGGCTTCGGCAAAGACCTTTGCCACAGAGATATAGTGGATTTTGTCGCTCTTGAGCCGTGCGGGCTGGGGGATCGTGTCCAGGAATACCACTTCTTCCAGCATGGAGTCTTCGATCCGCTGGAGAGCGGGGCCGGACAGGACGCCGTGGCTTGCGCAGGCGACAACGCTATTTGCGTGGCCGATCTCGATCAGAGCCTTGGCGGCGCCGCACAGAGAGCCGGCGGTATCCACCATGTCGTCCAGCAGGATGACGTGCTTGCCCTCCACGTTGCCGATGATGTTCATGACTTCGGAGGAGTTGGCCTTCTGACGGCGCTTATCCACAATGGCCATGGGCATATTCAGCTTCTGCGCAAAGGCACGGGCGCGGGCGACAGAGCCTACGTCAGGGGAGACGACCATGGTATCTTCATGGCAGTCGGCGTACTTTTCTGCAAAATAGTCCACAAACAGGGTGTTGCCCAGCAGGTTGTCCATGGGGATGTCAAAGAAGCCCTGGATCTGGTTGCAGTGGATGTCCATGGTCAGCACACGGTCAGCGCCTGCTTCGGTGAGCAGGTTGGCCACCAGCTTGGCGGAGATGGGGTCACGGGGCTTGGTCTTACGATCCTGGCGGGCGTAGCCGTAGTAGGGGATGACGGCGGTGATACGGCCGGCGGAGGCACGCTTCATTGCATCGATCATGATCAGCAGCTCCATGACCTGGTCGTTGACGGAACGATAGTCGGGGTCGCCCTTGACGCCGTTGGCGCAGGTGGACTGGATGATAAACACGTCGCTGCCGCGGACGGTCTCATAGATGGACACGAAGGTCTCACCGTCAGAGAAGTTGCCGCATTCGGAGTCGCCCAGAGGCAGCCCCAGCTCCTTGCAGATGGCCTTGGCCAGCTCGGGATTGGAATTGCCAGAGAAAATTTTGATGTCTTTACCGTGGGAAATCATGAGCTTTATCTCTCCTGTCTTCATTTTTCTCCTAAAATTGGTTGAGGGGTTTGATATACGATAAAAGGAAGCATCGTCAGGCGGGACAACACCGCCAAATCAACAAAGGAACATCAGGGGTCGGTCTTTTTGGCGCGATGCCGTCTTGCCCAACCCGGTTTGGTGGCCGGCTCCACCCGTCCAATGGCCAGAGCATCTGCAGGGATGCGGCCAGTGATGGTAGTGCCTGCGGCGGTGTACGCTCCGTCTCCCACCTGACAGGGGGAGACTAGGTTGGTGTTGCAGCCAATGAACGCATCATCTCCTACCGTGGTGCGGTATTTGTAGTTGCCGTCGTAATTGCAGGTGATGCTGCCGCAGCCGAAGTTGCAGTGTGCGCCTACATCGGAGTCGCCTACATAGATCAGGTGGGGCAGCTTGGTGCCCTCGCCCAGGGTGGAGTTTTTCAGCTCCACAAAATCGCCCACCTTGCAGCCATCGCCCACCACGCTGCCGGGACGGACGTAGGCGAAGGGGCCGATATTGACGTTATCACCGAACTGAGCCTGGTTGAGCTGGCTGGCGTTGGCTACGCAGCCGTTGCCCAATACGCAGTCTCGAATCATGGAGTTGGGGCCGATCTCGCAGTTCTCGCCGATGACGGTTCTGCCCCGCAGGATGGTGCCCGGCAGCAGAACGGTGCCGGAGCCGATCTCAGCATCAATGTCGATGTATACCGCATTCATGTCCAGCATCTCCACGCCCAGGGACAGCCAGCGGCACAGGTTATCCATTCGGGCGCAGTACTGCGCCTGATTCCGCTCTGCCGGAGTGTGGAAGGGCAGGGCGATGGGGGCGGCGTCCAGAGCGGGGGCGTAAGGCTCCCCTTGGAAGGCGGCGTCAATGCCATCCCGTGCCAGCGCTTCCGGCTCCACCCGATAAATGCCCAGGGGGACACCGGCAGGGAGCAGCGTCTCCGCCTGAGCCAGCTCTTGACCGGCGGCAAAGGAGAGCCACACCGGCTGGGTGAAGGTCAGCACTTTTCCTTCCGCCACAGAGACGAAAGCCTGAAGGGCATCGTTGAGCTGGGGATGGTCATAGGGGAGGATGTGAGCGGTCTGCGGGAAGCAGGCGGCGCAAGCATCCAAAAATTCCCGTTCTGTAACGACAAAAAACCGCTCCACTCCAGACAGCTGCAAACTCCGGCACAGCCAAGCAGCGGCAGGAGAGAACAGCAGATTCTGCAGCAGAAGCGGTTGAGAATCGCTGCCTGGTTCCCGGGCAACGAAGACAACAGCGCTGTCACAGTAATTCATTGGACTCGACCCCCTTGCATGAGTAATATCTAGGTTTTTCTATTATAACATCTTGACGGAAAAAATGCACATCCTTTTCTGTTTTTTTTCAGGAATTTCCCGTAAAAATTCCCGGATGGAATTGTGCAACCTGTCAAATGATGGCGCAGGAGAGGTTGAAATCCTGGGAAAAGGGGAGTTTACAACCTACCTGGCAGGCTGGTATAATAGCCCTAATCCGTTTCAAAAGACGATAAATCTACAAAGAGAAAGGCAATATACGTTATGATCGAGTTTTTCACACCAGAATTGACGGATCGGGCTTTGGTAGACTCCTATTTTCTCCCCTCCGGTTACCGCTGCTGTGAGTATGCGTTCACCAATATCTTCGCCTGGCGGGACGCCTTTCAGGAGGAGATCGCCACCTGCGCAGGCTACTTGACCGTCCGCTGTGCTGGCCCCCGCTATTTCTGGCCGGCTGGCAAGGGAGACATCCGTCCCATGCTTCAGGCGTTGGAGCTGGATGCCAAGGCACAGGGCAAGCCCTTGAGCTTCTACGCCCTGACCGAGGCGGAAAAAGAACGCCTGGAACAGCTTTACCCTGGGAAATTCACTTTTACCCTGGCGCGGGATGGCTTCGATTATTGCTATGACATCCACCGCCTGGCGGATCTGACCGGCAAAAAGCTCCACGCCAAGCGCAATCACATCCACCGGTTTGAGGAACGCTATCCAGATTGGACGGTGGAGGAGATCAGCGCAGAAAACCTGTCCGAGTGCATCCAGCTCAATGAGGAATGGGAAGTTGCCGCTGCTGCCGCTGGACATGAGGACTGGAACGCCCACCAGGGCTGTGAAGCCCTTCGCCGCTGTCTCATCCACCAGCAGGAGCTGGGGCTGGAAGGACTGCTGCTTCGGGCAGACGGAAAGCCGGTGGCGTTCACCGCCGGCAAGAGTTTGGGCGGGGACACCTATGACGTGTTCTTTGAAAAGGCCCACAGTGAAATTCAGGGGGCATATCCCATGATCAATCGGGAGTTCGCCCGATGGATCCGGAAAAACCATCCGGAGATCCGCTACCTGAATCGGGAGGACGACATGGGCGAGGAGAACCTGCGCAAGGCCAAGCTCAGCTATCATCCGGACTTGCTGCTGGAAAAATACGTTGCCGAGCTGAAGGAAGGGGAGACCCTCCAGTGAGTGCCGGCATCACCCTCCGCTGCGCCACACCTGCCGATGCCCCTCGAATGCAGGACTTATGGCGGCGTTGCTTTGGGGACGAGCAGGCGTATCTTGACCTGTGCTTTGACCAGGGCGATGCCGTGTCCCACGGGATGCTTTTGGAGGCGGATGGGGCGGTGCAGTCCATGCTTTTGGTCTTTTCCCAGGAAATGACCCTGCCGGAAGGGGACAGTGTGCCCATGTGGTACGTCTACGCCTTCTGCACCCACCCAGACGGCCAGAGCCGTGGGTACGGACGGACGCTGCTGGCCTGGACAGAGGCGGAGGGGCGGAAAGCAGGTGCCAAAGCGGTGGTGATGGTGCCGGGGGAGTCGTCCCTGTTCCGGTTCTACGAAAGCCTGGGCTATGAAACTGCCTGCTTCACCTGGGAGACTAGGATTTCCCGGGAAAGCATCACACCGCCCCGTCAAGCAGCGGAACGGTGTGATGCAGCGACCTATCAAGTGTTGCGGGAAGCGTTTTTGCAGGGCGCCAGCCACGTCAGCTACCCGTTGGAGAGCTTGTGCTGGCAAAAAATGCTCTGCGATGCCAGCGGAGGCGGTCTGTTCCGCATTGGCGATGGCGTGGCCGCCGCCGAGTGTTGGGGCGGCAGCGTCATCTTAAAAGAGCTGCTCTCCTGCCAACAAGCGGAAGCCGCCCAGGCCGTCCTGACCGCCTTGCACGCAGACTGCGCCCTGGTGCGCACCGTCCTGCCTGGAACGCCCAAGCCCTTCGGGGTGGTGCAGTGGCTGGACAAAGAGACCCAGCGCCGTTGGAACCAAGGACAAAGCCGTTACCTGGCGCTGGCCTTTGATTAGATCACCGGTTGACCAAGATCAGACCGGCCACACAGAGCAGCATCCCCAGCACTTGGGTCAGGTGGAGCGTTTCCTTGTAAAGCAGTACCCCTATGACCAGCAGCACGCAGGCCAAGGCGATGTAGCACACCAAGGGACCAACGCTCACACTCCATCCAGCGCGGTAGAGCTGGATATAGCCAAATTCCAATCCCACTAGGCAAAGACCGAAAGCAAAGGCCGTCCAGTTCACCTGCTTCCAGGCGGCGAACAGGTTTTTCTCCGGACTGGTCACAAAGAACAGCACCAGACAGCACGCCGCCGACACCAGATAGGTCACCACCAAGGTGGCGAAGGGCTGCACGTTGTCCGGCGTGCTCTTGGAGCAGATGTGATAGAAGGTGTTGGCGCCTACCACCAACAGAACTGGCCATATGTAATTCCACATCGAGAAAACCTCCTGAAAAAAGAAATCCGCAGACAAGGAAGCCTTGTTTGCGGTAGGTGCTCAAACGCATCCCAATGGGATGATATTCAGTATAACAGGTTTTCCCTCCCTTGACAATCATAAGAAAGAAGGCTGCTTTGTGTATATCCGGATCGCAGAAGAAAAAGACCTGCCCGCCCTGCTGGACATCTACAACGATGAAGTGCTCCATGGCATCTCCACCCTGGACTTGAACCCAAGAACCATGGCGGAGTGGCGCGCATGGTTCGCCCACCACAACGTGGACAACCACCCCCTGTTGACCGCCGAGACGGAGAATGGGAAGGTGGCAGGCTATGCCAGCCTGTCTGAATACCGGGACAAAGAAGCCTATCGTTCCTCGGTAGAGCTGTCCATCTACGTGGCACGTTCCTGCCGCGGCAAAGGGGTCGCCTCCGTCCTCATGGAGACCATCCTGGACATGGCCAGAGCGGACGACCGCACCCACCTGGTGGTGTCCGTCATCACCGACGGCAACGAGGCCAGCCAGCGGCTCCACGACAAGTTCGGCTTCACCTTCTGCGGCATCGTCCCGGAGGTGGGCATGAAGTTCGGCCGCTATCAGAACATCCGCAACTACGCCCTCTTGGTCTGATCACGCACATAGCTTTGCACGATACCCCCGCCCATGACCTGGTTCCGTGCTAAAGTCACATCTTCCACCCAAAATGTCCTGCCCCCATAGGCATCGGCAAATTGGGTGTCCCCATAGACCCCGCCTGAAATCGTGATGGCAGGTTCGGAGCCGTCGGTGACCTCGATCTGATTGTCCGTCACAGACAGGTGATGGGACTGAATGGGGAGTCGGTCAAAGGTGGGCAAGTCCCCCTGGGCAGGGGCATAATACGCATCATCCGGGTGATCGGTGAGCGCCAGCAATGTGACGCCGCCGGCCACCTGTTTCATTTTGTTGTGGGAAATGTCAGCATGGGCGTAGTTCAGGGCGTAAACCCCCTCTCCGGACAGGTGGGTAAAGGTGTTGTGCTGGATGGCAATCTTGGTGTAGCTGCGGCCATAGACGGCGTTGTGCCCGCCGATGCCCCGGCAGAGGTTGCGGAAGGTGCAGCCATAAATGAGGACGTCCCGTGTGATGGTGTCGTCAAAGTCCGGAAACCCAGGCGCTACCCAGCGGTTGGTGACCACGTCCAGCTGGATGGCCTCCTTTTTGTCCCCCTTGCTGTGATACTCCGTGTCCAGATACCCCTGAAAGGTGCTGTTCACCACGGAACAGTTCTCCACTCCGCACAGCTCCAAGTGATGCCCATTCACACACCCAGAGACGGTGACTCCAGCCAAGAGCACATTCCGGCAGTGGCCGAACCGGAGGACGGAAAACCGATCCTCCTCCGAACAGGGATCGAAACGCTTCAGCGGCACTTCCCACACTCCGCCGGTGAGCACCAGGTTGGAGTTGGCCTCATATCCGGTAAAGGAACTTCCCATCGGCGTGTTCCGCAGCAGAGCGGAACAGGCGCTGTCGCTCTTGCGCAGGGTCACGCCCTGCATGGACAGCCATGTGTTTTGGTAGATGGGAAGGGGCTGTCCGCTGCCGTCAAGCTCATACACCCCCGGCGGCAGAGTCAGACGGAACAGGGTGTTTTTGTAGCGTTCCCGCTGCTGTACGGTGAACCGTTCGATTAGAGTCAGCGCCGATTCCAGCACCTGATAGTTGGAAGCGCCTGTTCCAGCCCCCTCCTGCAACCCTTCCACTGATAGATCCACCAGCTCCGTGAAGGAGAGTACCGCCCCCTGGGTCACAGCACCTGTCCCATCGAAATCACAAAAATCCGCCGCCGACAGAGTTTGGGGCGCATCATAGCAGACCGCCCCCGTGCAGACCACAGCGGCAGTACGCACCGTCCCAGACACCGCCTGGGCGGCTTTTTTTGTGCCTGCGGCGGTCAAGAGAGTGAAGAAAACCGCCGTCCCGACAAGGACAGCGGTCAAATGCGTCAGACGAGGATGGTTCATGACAGCGGCAGCTCCTTTGGCGAAATCTGCTTACAGTTTGCCACCTTTCACCAAAACATATGTCTTTAAAATCCCAACTTGCGTCTTTCCATCGGGAATTTCATTGTTGAGCACCATTGCAACGGCTTTTTCCAGGGGAACGGTCACCACCTCTAAAAACTCCCCTTCATCCAAGTGCTGCTCCCCAAAGGCGGTCACCCGACAGGCCCACAGATAAATCTGCTCCGTGCAGTAGGCGGGAGTGGCAAAGTATTTGCCCAGGGAAAGATATTCCTCCGCTTGGGTGCCCGTCTCCTCCTTCTGCTCCCGCTTGGCGGCTTCCAAGGGGATCTCTCCCGGCTCCAGTTTGCCGGCGGGCAGCTCCAGCAGGACGGTGCGGAAGGGATAGCGGAATTGGCGCACCATCAGCAGCTCATCCCGTTCGTTCAGGGCGGCGATGGCCACTCCGCCGGGGTGATTGATAACCTCCCGAATGCTGTTATGTCCGTCCGGAAGCTGGATTTGGTCTACTTCCAGGTCAATGATGCGACCTTTAAAAACGTGCTTGCCGCTCAGGCGTTCTTCTTGCAGATTCATGGGATGATGATCTTGTCCTTTCTCAGTGGTGTGGCATGGAGTCCGGTCAGGAGGGTGTTCCCTCTAGGAAATAGGTGGCCTCGCAGTCAGCGGTGCTCAGGGCAAAGGCCAGGGGATACATCTGGAAGGCTTTGCCCACATTGCGCTTGTCCTCATCGCCGGAGAAGCCCATGTGGTAGCGGATGGCAAAAGCCTCCTCTCGGGTCAGGCGCAGGTAGCCGTTGACGATATATACGCTCTTTTCCCCATGTCCGTAGGGCATGGGGTCGTCAAATTGATAGGTGGGCACTGATTTCCACTTGCCGTCCGAACCCTTCACGTTGCGGGTGCCTGGCCGGTAACAGCCGATCTTGCACAGGTCGTGGAGCAGAGCAACGATGGCCACCGTCTCCGCCGAGTACTCCATCCCGTACAGTTCCTGTACTCGTTCCCGTGCCAGGTAGTCCACCAGGCAGTGGTACACGTTGACGCTGTGCTCACACAGACCGCCCTCGTAGCTGCCGTGAAACCGAGCGGAGGAGGGGGCGGTGAAAAAGTCGCTCTTGTACTCCAGATAGTCCAGCAGCTCCTCTGCGCCGGGGCGGGTGATATTGGCTCGATAGATTTGGATGAATTCTTCTTTTGCAGACAGCATGGACGTTCCTCCTATCGTTCCGATTGGGTCAATGTATGTGCCAGTATATCATATTCTGCCCCCTGAGGGAACCGGTTTTTCCACTCACTTTCACAGAATCTGCGCTCCGTTCATAGTCTGACACAACGGCGATTTGCCGCAAGACGGAAGAACCGGGGGAGGAATGTGAAATGGGCGAATGGATCTCGCTGATCTGCGTGCTGCTGACGGCCAATGTGGACACCGTCCTGTTGGCCATGGGCTGGAGCCTGCGGCGCAGACAGTTTACATTAGGTGCAGTGGCAGTCATCGGGGTGGTCACCACAGCGGCCACTTGGCTGGCGCTGACGCTGGGGCATTGGGCGGCTGGATGTTTGGCGGCTCTGACGGCGAAAAAAGCAGGGGGCGGGCTGCTCATTGCCATGGGCGTGTGGATGATGATCGATGCCCTGCGGGAGGAACCACCCAAAACAACGCCTGTGCCGGTGGGATGGGGGGAGTGTCTGGCGCTCTCCCTGACTTTGGCCGGAAACAACATGGGGCTGGGCATCGGCGCCGGCTTGGCTGGCAGCAGCGCCTGGGCGGCAGCTTTGTGCAACTGCGTCATCACCGTTCTGGCGATCTTCCTAGGCGGTGCGCTGGGACGCTGCGCCCTGCGGGGGTGGCTGTACCAGTATGGAGCGATGCTCTCCGGCGCTGTCTTAGTGCTGTTGGGGGCGGTGGCGCCGTGGATTTGAAAACAACATGATTTTGTAGAAAACAGGCGCTCCTGCGTCTGTTTTCTGTGTAAACGCCGATTGCAAACCCAGCCAAAAGGGGGTACAATAATCTTGACTGGTTTCCAAACCCGGTCCAACCGGCCAGGGACAAGTACAGCCCTGTGCCGCTGTGTGGCGTGAAACAGCACCATACTCTAAATACCAAAATGGAGGCAACTACATATGAAACAACGAAACCAGATGGCAAGACTCTGCCTGGGCGCAGTCATCGCCGCCCTTTACACCGTCCTGACATTGGCTCTGCCTGTCCTGTCCTTCGGCCCTATCCAATTCCGGCTGGCAGAGGGGATGACTGTGCTGGCGTGGCTCTGTCCGGAGGCCATCCCCGGCCTGACCTTGGGCTGTTTCCTCTCCAATCTCATCGGCTCTCCCTATGCTCTGGATTGGATCATGGGCACCCTGGCCACCCTCATCGCCGCCCTTTGGACGGCGCACGTCCCCAAACGCTGGATGGCACCCATCCCGCCGGTGCTGTGCAATATGGTCATTGTTGGGGCGGAGATCGCCTGGTTTGAGACAAACGGCTTCGGCTCGGCCTTTTTCGCCGCCTGGGCATGGAACGGACTCACCGTAGGCATTGGAGAAGCGGCCGCCTGCGGCCTGGTGGGGACGCTGCTGCTGCGGGTGCTGCCCCGCATCCCCGCTCTGCGCAGTCTGATGCAGCCGGAGCGGCTGGGGGAAATCTGAACGACAGCCTGTCCGGTTTTTGACCCACCCTTTGTGATAGACTGAAGAAAATCAAAGGGCGAGGATTGGAGGAACAGGCGCGGAACCGGAAAAAATTCTTGACAAATCGCTGTTTTATGGTAAAATAGTTAGGTCTGCAAATAGATGCAGGCATCCCTTTCCTCTGCCAAAGAGCAGAGGACATATGTCCATAAGGAGGTGCAAAAACATGGCAAAACTCGGTGGTAAGTACGAAACAATTTTCGTCGTTGATTCTACTCTGACTGATGAGGCAACCGCAGCCATCGTGGAAAAGTTCAAGACCCTGGTGGAGCAGAATGCGACCCTGGGTGAAGTGAACGAATGGGGCAAGCGCCGTCTGGCCTATCCCATCAACCACAAGAACGAGGGTTATTACGTCCTGATGACCTTTGAGTCCAAGACTGATTTCCCCGCAGAACTGACCCGTATTTACAACATTACCGACGGCATTATCCGCGCTATCGTGGTCGAACAGCCCGAATAAGGAGGCGCTCTAGTGCTTAACAAGGTATTTCTGCAGGGTCGGCTGGTAGCAGACCCCGAATTGCGCCACACCCAGCAGGGGACGCCGGTGGCATCCTATCGTTTGGCTGTGGATCGGGGTTACAAGAGCAAAGACCCCAATGCCCAGAATGCAGACTTTATCAACGTCGTGTCCTGGCGCAATACAGCGGAGTTTGTCTCCCGCTACTTTACCAAAGGCCGTATGATGCTGGTGGAAGGCCGCCTGCAGATGCGTGACTACACGGATCGGGATGGTAATCGTCGGGTGGCGGCAGAGGTCGTGACAGACAACGTCTTTTTCTGCGACTCCCCCCGTCGAGACGGCCAGCCTTCCGGCGGCGCACCCTATGGCGCCCCCCAGGGCGGCTACGATCCCTATGGCGCAGCCCCTGCCGCCCCCGCAGGCGGTTCCGGCAACTATGCGCCCCCCGCGAACTTCGGCGCTCCCGACAGCGGCGGCTTCGCGGAACTGAGCGATAATGACGGCGAACTGCCGTTCTAAACGGATCACAGTTGGGTGATCCCATCTCAAATAAGGAGGTTTCTGTTATGGCTTATGATAGAGGTCCTCGCGGCCGTAAGCGCAGAAAGGTTTGTTCCTTCTGCGTGGACAAGGTTCAGCAGATCGATTATAAGGATACCGCAAAACTGCGCCGTTACATTTCCGAGCGCGGCAAGATCCTGCCCCGTCGTACCACCGGCACCTGTGCCATGCATCAGCGTCAGCTGACCGTCGCCATCAAGCGCGCCCGTCAGATCGCCCTGCTGCCCTATGTGGCTGACTGAGCAGATCGTTTTTCCGATCATCCCAAACCCGTCAATCAAACAGATTGACGGGTTTTTTATATCGTCTGCCCTCTTGCATCGTTCCGGTAAAATGCGTAAAATACAGGTTGTATTCATAAAATTCAGAGAGAAGTCGAGAAAGCCTATGTATTCCAACTTCAAAACCTACCTGATCCTGTTCAGCGGCGTTTTTGCCCTGTCCACATCGGCCATCTTCGTCAAGCTGGCCGATGCCCCCTCTGGTGTTACCGCTTTTTACCGCCTGTTCCTAGCCGCCCTTGCCCTGTTCCCCTTCCTGTTGCTCCGGAAAGAAGCTCGGACAGAGGTGCGGGAGCTGAGCGGAGGACAGTGGGGAAAGATCATTGCGGCGGGGCTGTTTTTGGCGCTGCACTATGTCATGTGGTTCGAGTCCCTGCGCTTTACCTCCATCGCCAGCTCCACCGTCCTGGTCTGCCTGCAGCCCCTGTTCTCCCTGGCGCTGGAACGAGTCATCTTGAAAAGCAGGCTCAAACCCACCGCCATCTGCGGCTGTGCCATCGCCTTGGCGGGCTGCGTCATCATCGGAGCCGGAGACTTTCAGATCAGCGGCAGGGGGCTGGTGGGGGATGTGATCGCCTTTTGGGCGGCAGGGGTCATCGCCTGCTACTTCTTCATCGGGCAGACCGTTCGGCAGGAAGTCTCTACTGTCACCTACTCTGTCCTGAGCTATTGTGTCAGCGCCGTGGCGCTGGCTGGGTATACGCTGACCCAGGGAGATTCCTTCGTGGGTTATACAGATGTGACCTGGCTGGCCTTTTTGGGATTGGCGCTGGTGTCCACCATCGGGGGACAGTTTATCTTCAACCTCCTGCTCAACAAGCTCCCTGCCTCGGCGGTGACCATGAGTATTTTGGGCGAGCCCATCGGAACGTGCATTCTGGCCTATCTGTTCCTGCACGAGTCCATCTCCCTGCAGCAGCTGGTGGGCATCGTGGTCATCATCGGCGGCCTGAGTATCTATTTCGTCCTGCCGGAGCGGAACGCCGCTTGTGGATGATCGCTGAAACGAAAAGGACTGCCCCATTCAGAGCAGATGGGGCAGTCCTTTTTTGAGATTGGCAGCCTGCGTAGGAAAGGGCGGGACAAAAGTTCGGCATAATTGCAGAAAGGAACGGGCTATTTTTGGTCATTTTTATATCCCCCTAGGGGGCTTTGAAAAGTTGGAACGGATACTATAATGAAGGTATCGAGAGTGCTGTTCTCTAAAAGCAGGCGAAAAATGCCCGACCACGGAACAGGAAAAGAGACAGAGGAGGAAATCAAAATGGCTTGTTTTTTGGTTCCGGTAGCAGAGGCCGCAGTGGTAACGGCTGCTGCTCAGGTGGTCAAAATGAAAGAAAAGAAGAAGGGAACTGCACATACGGCGGAAGAAACTGCGATCCCGTTCTCCCGTAAGCTCCAGTGGCTCTGCAATCTGCTGTGGGGCGGCGCTCTGCTGCTGGCCTTTGAACACCTGTGGCATGGGGAGGTTGTGCCCTGGTTCCCCTTCCTGACGGCTGCCAGTGATCCGGCAGAAACAGCGGTCATGCTTTCGGAGATGAGCACCGTTGGCGTCACCATGGCGGTGCTGGTCACGGCGGTATGGGTCGGCATGCTGGTGGTCTGCAATGTGCTGCTGAAACGAGCACGGAAGCAGGCCGGTGCGGCAAAGTAAGGAGGGCTTTTTATGACACTGTTGACAACGGTATTCGCCGCAGTGATCGCAACTGTGGTCTGGTATCAAAAAGCGCCCAATGACGAGTATAAAGTGAGCGTTCTCTGCTTCCTGTATTGGGGCGCCTCTCTCATGTGGCTGGTAGATGCCATCTTTGAATACGCGGAGCTTCATGCGGAATATTTCACCCCTGCGCCGATGGATATGCTCAATGACTTCTTCCTTGGCCTGTCTGTTGTGGCACTGGGGCTGATCGTTTGGCTGGTGGTGCTGCTGATCAAAGATCCCAAAGGGGTTGTGAAGGCAACGCTGCTGAAGAAAAAGTAAATAGGATCCAACGTACACAATCATTGCATTGCTTCCCTCTATCACGTTGGCAAAGGACTGCTGCAAGACCATGCGCTTGCAGCAGTCTGTTTTTCTGCTTATAGTCCGCTAAAGTCAAAATCGGGGATAAATTGGTCGCTGGCGGCGCTCTGCTCTTGCACGAACCCATCCAGTCCCAGCAGCTCCATATACTCCGCCGCCTTTCGAGCTTCCCCCTTTCGCAGGCGGCGGTTGATCTCCGGATATTGCTCCGCCTTGCCCCAGGGAAGATACTGGCTCATCAAGGAGAACAACACCTGACCCGGTTCAAAATGCTCCGCCACCCAGTCCATCACATCCTTTGCCCCAGATAGTTGCCCAGGCAGCACCAGATGTCGGATGATGACCCCTTTCTTCAGGGTGCCGTCCGCAGCATATTCCACCGGCCCCACCTGCCGGAACATCTCCAAAATAGCCACTGCAGCTACCTCCGGATAATCAGGCGCCGCAGAATACCGCTGTGCCACGTCAGCATTGAGATACTTCAAGTCCGGCAGATAAATGTCCACCTTGCCCTCCAATGCCCGCAGGGTTTCCAGCTTCTCATACCCGCCGGTATTCCACACCACCGGCACCGGCAGCGGCTCCCGCAGCACATCCAGGAGCACATGGGTGTAGTGGGTGGGGGTGACGAAATTGATGTTGTGGGCGCCCTGGTCGATGAGCTGGAAGCAGAGGGCACGCAGATGCTCCGGCGTGATGGCCTTGCCCCGACCTTGGTGGCTGATGGGCTCGTTTTGGCAGAACACACATTGCAGGGGGCAGCCGGAGAAAAAGATGGTGCCGCTGCCCCGAGTCACGGAGATGGGCGGCTCCTCCCACTGATGCAGTGCCGCCCGTGCAGCCACCGGCAGGGCGGGCATCCCGCACAGGCCACCGCCTTTTGTATCTGTGCGCAGGGCGTTGCAGTTGCGGGGACAGAGATTACAGATCATGATAGCCCTCCTCTCCATTGGGCAAAATAAGCCTCCACAGCAGGCAGGAAGGCGGAGAATGCGTTGGGGACGGCGTAGGTTTCACAGAACGCTTTCTCATCTGCCCACACCCAGCCTTCCGGCAGAGTTTCATTGGTCAGAAACAGTTGCTTGCCGGTCATATGCCACTCTCGATGGGTAAAAATATGCCGGCCGGCACCGCAGACCTCTGCCTGGGTCAAGTCCAGCCCCCAGCCGGCCGATTCGGCAGACCCGACCACTTCATTGGGAAACTCCCACAGCCCCGCCAGCAGTCCCTTGGCAGGCCGACGACGGAGGGCGACCTGTCCGCAGTGGAACAACAGATACACCGTCCGTTCCTCTATCTTCCGAGGCTTTTTCGCACCTTTCACAGGAATTTGAGCGGTTTTCCCCGTCAAATGCGCTGCACAAAATCCGTGCGCCGGACAGTGCGCACAGTCCGGTGCGCCGTTGGGCAGGCAGACCAGCGCACCCAGCTCCATCAGTGCCTGATTGAAGTCCCCAGGCGCTTGGAGGGGGATGACATCCGCCAGAGCGGCACGGATGACCTTTTTGGTGGCCGCTTGAGAGATGTCCGAGGGATCTCCGGTGATACGGGTGACCACTCGAAGGACGTTGCCATCCACCGCCGGTTCCGGCAGGCCGAAGGCAATGGAGGCGATGGCGCCGGCGGTGTAGTCTCCCACGCCAGCTAGGGAGAGTAAGTCTGGATAGGAGCGGGGGAATTGCCCCCCAAATTGTTCCATAATCTGCCGAGCAGCCTTTTGCAGGTTCCGCGCCCGATTGTAATAACCCAAGCCCTGCCACAGCTTCAACAGCTGATCTTCCTCCACCTGCGCCAGATCCGCCACCGTAGGCAGCGCTTCCATAAAGCGCCGATAATAGCCCAGCACAGCGGCCACTCGAGTCTGCTGGAGCATGATCTCGGACACCCATACATGGTATGGGGTGGGATCGCTGCGCCAGGGCAGGGTGCGCTGGTTGTCACGGAACCATTCCAGCAAGGGGAGTATCAGATGGGACAGAGTGGAAATGCGTTCATTCATAGGGAAAAACCTCCGATTTCTACGGAGCTTATTATAGCGGGGAAGGCGTTGGTTTGCAATGTGTTTGACAGGCACGGCGAGATGTGGTAACATAAGCCATGTTCATGGAGCAAGTGTATTCTGCTCCGGTTCCCTCACTGTGCAGAAGGCAGAGGGAAAAGAACGATGACGCTATGCGCCTGTGATGGAATTGGTAGACATGCGAGATTTAGGTTCTCGTGCAGCAATGCGTGTGGGTTCGAGTCCCTTCAGGCGTACCAGAAAAAAGAATCCGAACCAGCTCTGAATGGAGCCAGGTTCGGATTTTTTCATCACTCTGTGCAGATGGGTAGATGGGATGACCCGCCTGCACACACAAACAGGCGGGTCAGATAGGAAGCGTGGTCAAGCAGACGGGATCAAGGCGAACCGGTGGATGGAGAGCGTCTCCGGACTGGCGCACCAGCTAAAGGAATGGCTGCTCAGCAGGCTGGGCTGCCACCTGGGGAAGGTGGTCAGCTTGGGAGTGAGCGGGAGGTTCACTGTGCAGTTGGCATTTTGACAGGTCGTCACAGTGCAGACACCGGAGAACGATGGGAACCCTTCCTCCTCTGTGTCAGGGAGTACCAATCGGAATGTCCCTTCTTGATGGCTGGTGACAGTAGATAAGTCGGCAATCAGGCTCATGGCAAGCTCCTTTTCAGTTGCAACTTTCTATAGATTTTGGCAAGCAGTTATGAATTCCTGGATTTAGTAGAAAAGCACGCTAAGGTTGACATTACTTGTAAAATATGATAAAATATAAGCGTAAATATAACGTTTACCAAAACCTATACATTGCGGTAAACGTTTTTTTTCGTGTAATCCTGTTGTAATTTCGCCGCCTGGTATCGGAAGGTGGTCAATGCCATCCCGCAGGCTTGTGCTGCTGCCGTGCAGGTCATCTCTCCAGCCCTCCATTGGCGGCACATTTCGGAAAAGTTGTCAGGCAGCGGATTGGGTGGCCTGCCAAATCGTACCCCCCGTGCCCGAGCGGCAGCGATTCCCTCTGCCTGCCGTTGATGGATCGCCGTGCGCTCGTTCTCCGCCACAAAGGACAGAATTTGCAGGACAATATCGCTCAAAAACGTCCCCATCAGATCCTTTCCCCGACGGGTGTCCAGCAAGGGCATATCCAGCACGACAATATCCACCTCCTTCTCCTTGGTCAGGATGCGCCACTGCTCCAAAATCTCACGATAATTGCGCCCCAGACGATCAATGCTCTTGATATAGAGCAGATCGTCTTTTTTCAGCCGCCGCAGCAGCTTCCGATACATGGGGCGGTCGAAATCCTTCCCAGATTGCTTGTCCACATAGATGTGCCTGGGGTCGATGTGCAGCGCCGTCAGCGCATCCAGCTGACGATCCTCTCGCTGTTCCTTTGTGCTCACGCGCGCATAGGCAAAAATATGATCTGTCAAAGTATTGTCCTCCAAGCGTTTTTCAACAGTTTACAGAAAAATGTGCAGAAAAACTACAGGACAACTGACAGACAAAGCGAGTAAAAGAAACCCTGCGGCAAGACGACCGTCTCACCGCAGGGTATTTCATTGCCTGTGCTCATACAGGTGCAGACTGCTCTCACTGCGCAGCAGCCGCTCTACTCGCTCCCGTCCGGCATCGGACAGACCTGCATCCAGCAGGTCGATCTGAGCATCCAGCAGACCAGCTGTGTGGAGCCAGTGCAGCCCCTTTAGGTTATGTTCCAGATCCCCGCCGTCTCCCTTCACAGGGAGCAGCAGGTGTACGCTGTGCGTGGGAATCAGCAGTCGTCCCAGCCCCAGCCAGAGCAGGGTGAATAGGCCGACCGCCGCCAGTGCTGCAAGTAAAATGGCTGTCATATCCTTCACCTCATCCCAGCTTACGCAAGACCAGGACAAAAGGTGCCTCAGACTATCAGCGCAGCTACGCCGTAGGACAAAATCGCCATGATGGTGCCAGCGCCCACCACCCCCAACGCAATGGGGAAGAAGGCGCGGGAGAGACGCATATCCATCAGGGTCGCCAGCAGAGAGGCTGTCCATGCGCCTGTCCCCGGCAGGGGGATAGCAGTGAGGATGAACAGCCCCATAGCGGCGTACTTGTCGATCATGTCCTGATGTTTGTAGGCTTTGGCCTCCACCTTGGAGATGAGCTTCTCAAAGGTGGCGCTCCACTTGCGCACCACGGCGAAAATCTTTCGGATGAACAGGATGATAAAGGGGATGGGGAGGATGTTGGCAACGATACAGGTCAGAATGGCGATGCGCGGTTCCAGACCCAGTCCCACCGCGATGGGGATGCCAGCACGCAGCTCCACCAGAGGGAGCATGGAGATAAAGCCGGAAGCCACGATCTTGCCGACCAAGGTGCTGGTGACCCAGACCCAGAAGGTGTGCAGGGTTGTGAGCATAAATTTGATTCCTTTCCTCCGGCCTGCTTACAGGACAGATTTCAGATACTTGCCGGTGTAGGATTGGGCGCACTGAGCCACTTCCTCCGGCGTACCGGTGCAGACGATGGTGCCGCCAGCAGCGCCCCCTTCGGGGCCCAGGTCGATGAGATAGTCTGCCGTCTTGATGACGTCCAGATTGTGCTCGATGACCAGCACCGTGTTCCCAGCCTCCACCAGCAGTTGGAGCACGTCGATGAGCCGCCGCACATCGTCGGTGTGCAGACCGGTGGTGGGTTCGTCCAGAATATAGATGGTCTTGCCGGTGGAGCGCTTGGACAGCTCCGTAGCCAGCTTCACCCGCTGTGCCTCACCGCCGGAGAGGGTGGTGGAGGATTGCCCCAGCTTCACATAGCCCAGCCCCACATCCGCCAGCGTGGTCAGTCGCTTGGCGATCTTGGGGATGGCCTGGAAAAACTCCGCCGCTTCCTCTACGGTCATGTCCAGCACTTCCCAAATATTCTTGCCCTTGTACTTGACCTCTAAAGTCTCCCGATTGTACCGCTTGCCCTTGCAGACCTCGCAGGGGACGTACACATCAGGCAGGAAGTTCATTTCGATCTTGATGAGACCGTCACCGGAGCAAGCCTCGCAGCGCCCGCCTCGGACGTTGAAGGAGAACCGGCCGGAGTTGTACCCCCGTGCCTTGGCGTCCGGCGTCTGGGCGAACAGCTCACGGATGTCGTTGAACAGGCCGGTGTAGGTGGCTGGGTTGGAGCGGGGGGTGCGGCCGATGGGGGACTGGTCGATGTTGATGACCTTGTCCAGAAACGCCTCGCCCTCCATGGCGTCATGCCTGCCTGGACGGCACTTGGCTCGGTTCAAGTCCACCGCCAGCTTTTTGTATAAAACTTCATTCACCAGACTGGATTTCCCACTGCCGGAGACTCCGGTCACCACGGTGAAGGTTCCCAGGGGAACGGACACATCCAGATGCTTCAGGTTGTTCTCTGATGCCCCACGAACGGTGAGCCACTTGCCATTGCCCTTCCGGCGGACGGCAGGCACCAAGATCTTCCTGCGCCCAGCCAGATAGTCGCCAGTGAGGCTCCCCGGTGTGTTCATCACTTCTTCTGCCGTGCCAGCCGCTACGATCTGTCCCCCGTGGACGCCGGCGCCAGGCCCTACGTCAATGAGGTAGTCCGCCGCCCGCATGGTGTCCTCATCGTGTTCTACCACGATGAGGGTGTTGCCCAGGTCGCGGAGGTTTTTCAAGGTGGCAAGCAGCAAGTCATTGTCCCGCTGGTGCAGGCCGATAGACGGCTCGTCCAGGATATACAGCACTCCCATGAGGGAGGAGCCAATCTGGGTGGCCAGCCGGATACGCTGGCTCTCGCCGCCGGACAGAGTGCCCGCCTTCCGGCTCAAGGTTAGATAGGACAACCCCACGTTCTGCAAAAAGCCCAGGCGGGTGCGGATCTCCCGCAAGATTTGGTCGCCGATGAGCTGCTGCTGATGGGCCAGCTCCAGATGGTTCATGAAGTCCAAAGACTGGTCGATGGGCAGGTCACAGAACTGGTCGATGGCCAGTCCGCCCACCGTCACCGCCAGCAGCTCCTTCCGCAGCCGCCTGCCGTGGCAGGTGGGACAGGGACACTCGGTCATCAGCTCCTCCAAATCCCGTTTGCTGCTGTCGCTGTGGGTCTCCCGATAGCGGCGCTCCAGGTTGTTCAAGATCCCCTCAAAGGGCTGGTACAGGGTGCCCTTGCCCCGAGGCTGGTCGTAGTGGAGGGTCAGCTTTTCCCCCTTGGTGCCGTGGAGGATGATGTCCATGACCTCCGGAGAGAGCTGTTTCACCGGCGTGTCCAGCCGGAAGTGAAACTTCTTGGACAGGGCGTCAAAGTACATCCGGCTGATGCCGTCCCCACGGATGTTGTTCCACCCACTGGCGCAGATGGCGCCGTCCAGAATGGACAGCTCCTTGTTGGGAATGACAATATCCGGATCTACCTTCATCTGATGCCCCAGCCCAGCACAGGTGGGACAGGCTCCGTAGGGGTTGTTGAAGGAGAAGGAGCGGGGAGACAGTTCTTCGATGGAAATGCCGCAGTCCTCGCAGGCGTAGTTCTGGCTGAACAGCAGGTCTTTGTCCTCCCGCACCAGGTTGATGACCACAATGCCGCCAGAGAGCTTGGAGGCAATCTCGCAGCTGTCCGTCAGCCGCTGGGTGATGTCCGGACGGATGACCAGCCGGTCTACGATGATCTCAATGTTGTGCTTGATGTTCTTCTCCAGGGGGATCTCCTCGGACAGGTCAAATAGATTCCCGTCCACCCGCACTCGGACATAGCCGGAACGGCGGGCGTCCTCGAACACCTTCTCATGGGTGCCTTTCTTCCCCCGAATCACCGGAGCCAGCACCTGGATACGGGTGGCCTCCGGCAGAGCCAGCACCTGATCTACGATCTGGTCAATGGTCTGCTGTTTGATCTCTTTGCCGCAGTTGGGACAGTGGGGGGTGCCCACCCGTGCCCAGAGCAGACGGAGGTAATCGTAAATCTCCGTCACCGTGCCCACAGTGGAGCGGGGGTTTTTGCTGGTAGTCTTTTGGTCGATGGAGATGGCAGGGGAGAGGCCGTCAATGGAGTCCACGTCAGGCTTGTCCATCTGCCCCAGGAACATTCGGGCGTAGCTGGAAAGGGACTCCACATACCGGCGCTGCCCCTCGGCGTAGATGGTGTCAAACGCCAGGGAGCTTTTCCCGCTGCCGGACAGGCCGGTGACCACCACCAGCTTGTCCCGTGGAATTTCCACGTCGATGTTTTTCAGGTTATTGGCGCGTGCGCCTTTGACAATAATGCGATCTTGCATAGTGATTTGAATTCCTTCTTTGAAACAGGCTTATGACTGCCCCTTCAGCTCGATGATTTGATCTCGCAAGGCGGCGGCCAGCTCGAACTCCAACCGGCTGGCGGCCTCCTTCATGGCCTTCTCCAGCTGGGCGATGTGAGCGGCGCGCTCTTGTGCGGTGATCTTGCCCTTCTTGCGGCTTTCTTCCACTGGCTTGCTCAGCTCCAGCAGATCTCGGATGTCCTTTTGGATGGTCTTGGGCACGATGCCGTGGGCCTTGTTGAAGGCGTCCTGCTTGGCACGCCGTTCCTCTGTGACCGTGATGGCGCGATCCATAGAGGGCGTGATCTTGTCGGCGTACAGGATGACCATGCCGTCAGCGTTTCGAGCGGCACGGCCGATGGTCTGAATGAGAGCGGTCTCGCTGCGCAAAAAGCCCTCCTTGTCCGCGTCCAAAATGGCCACCAGGGACACTTCCGGCAAGTCCAGCCCCTCTCGGAGCAGGTTGATGCCCACCAGCACATCAAAGACACCTAGACGCAGGTCACGGATGATCTCCGTCCGCTCAATGGTCTTGATGGAGTGGTGCATATACTTGGCCTTCACACCAGCCTTGATGAGATATTCCGTCAAATCCTCCGCCATCTTGATGGTTAGCGTGGTCACCAGCACTCGTTCCTTTCGAGCGGAGCGGGCTTGGATCTCCGCCAGCAGATCATCAATCTGCCCCGTGACGGGACGCACCTCGATGAGCGGATCCAGCAGCCCGGTGGGACGGATGATCTGCTCCACTAGCTGGCCAGAGCGTTCCCGCTCATAGGCGCCGGGGGTGGCGGAGACGTAGACCACCTGGTTCAGCCGCTGCTCAAATTCCTCGAATTTCAGCGGCCGGTTGTCATAGGCGCAGGGCAGCCGAAAGCCGTAGTCCACCAACGTGGTCTTTCTGGCTCGGTCGCCGTTATACATGGCTCGCACCTGGGGCAGGGTCACATGGGACTCGTCGATAAACAACAAAAAGTCATCGGGAAAGTAGTCCAATAGGGTCATCGGCGGAGAACCAGCCGGCCGCTCCGCAATGACTCTGGAATAGTTTTCAATGCCTTGGCAGTACCCCAGCTCCCGTATCATCTCCATGTCGTATTGGGTGCGCTGACGGATGCGCTGCGCCTCAATGGCCTTGCCCTGGCTCTGGAAGAACTCCACCTGCTTCCACATCTCGGCTTCGATCTCCGCCAGTGCCCGCGCCAGCTTGTCCTTGGTGGTGACATAGTGGCTGGCGGGGTAGATGGCAACGTGATTCAGGATGCGCACCGGCGCACCGGTGACCACGTTGATCTCGCTGATGCGATCCACCTCATCTCCCCAGAACTCCACCCGAATGGCGTGTTCCTTGGCGTAGACCGGATAGATCTCCACCGTGTCTCCTCGTACACGAAACATATTTCGGTCAAAGGCGATGTCGTTGCGCTCGTAGCGGATCTCGATGAGCTTTTTCAGCAGAGCGTTTCGGTCATACTCCATGCCAGTGCGCAGGCTGATGACCATATTTTTGTAGTCGATGGGGTTGCCCAGACCGTAGATGCAGCTGACGGAGGAGACAACGATCACATCCCGCCGTTCAAAGAGGGCGGAGGTGGCGCTGTGGCGCAGCCGGTCGATCTCCTCGTTGATGCTGGCATCCTTCTCAATGAAGGTGTCCGTGTGGGGGATATATGCCTCCGGCTGATAATAGTCGTAGTAGGAGACGAAATACTCGACAGCATTGTTCGGGAAAAACTCCTTGAACTCCGCACAGAGCTGGGCGGCCAACGTTTTGTTGTGCGCCAGCACCAGCGTAGGACGCTGCACCCGTTCGATGACCTTGGCCATGGTGAAGGTCTTGCCGCTGCCGGTGACCCCTTGTAGGGTCTGCTCATCCAGCCCCAGCTCGATACCATTGGCGATGGCGTCAATGGCCTCCGGCTGATCGCCGGAAGGCTCGAAGGGGCTGACAACTTTAAATTCAGGCACGAAAGAAACACCAGCCTTTCAAACGAAAATAAATACAGGCGATCAGCCACCGCCGCAAGAGCGGCGTCACAAGCGTTTTCCGGAGGAAAACCTTGGCGCAGGGGCGATTTACTCGCCCCGAGCAAGGGAGAGGAAAAGGGATCCCACAAAACGGGCGTTTTGTGGGAAAACGCCGGAAGGCTCGAAGGGGCTGACAACTTTAAATTCAGGCACGAAAGAAACACCAGCCTTTCAAACGAAAATAAACACAGGCGATCAGCCATCGCCGCAAGAGCGGCGTCACAAGCGTTTTCCGGAGGAAAACCTTGGCGCAGGGGCGATTCACTCGCCCCGAGCAAGGGAGAGGAACCATAGCACATCAAAACCGATGTAATTCCCCAGTCTGCGCCAAAGAAATGTAGTCGCCATCGCAGAAGATCAGGTGATCCAACAGTTCGATGTCCAGTCGATCCAACATCTTGCGGCAGGCCAGAGTGGCTTCATGATCTGCGTAGGAGGGCTGGGTGGAACCCACCACATGACAGTGAGCCAGCACCACAGCGGAGGCACGATAGCGTATAGCAATCTCTGCTACCTGACGGGTAAACAATGCGCACGAGGTCAAATCCCCTTCATCAATCAAATCACAGCCCATAACCTTCCCCTTGGCGTTCATGCACAGCATATATGCCATCTCATTTCGCGCACCGAAGAAATATGGACGCAGCCAGTCTGCGTAATCCATGGTATCACGCAGCACATTGCCGCGGGCAGAACGGTCGATGTGATACCGGCGGGCGATCTGGGGCAGCATATGGATGAGCAAGGCAGTGTGCTGCCCAACGCCAGGCACCTGCATAAGATCGGAAACAGAAGCGTCAAAGACGCCAGCCAGGGAGCCAAAGTGGTTGATCAGACGGTGTGCCAAAGGGTTGGTATCCCCTTGTGGGATGGCGTAAAAGAGGAGAAGTTCCAACAACTCATGGTTCTCAAACGCCACTTCACCGTTGCGAAGAAAACGGTCCTTTAACCGTTGCCGGTGTCCAGTATGGCAGTTCTTTTCTTTCAAATCAACCACTCTCTTTCTATTTGCTTTAATGGACAGATCGGATCACTCTGCGCCGTACTGACGCAAGTACGCTTCCATGCGTTCCTTCATGGCGTGGTCGATATAGACCTTGCCGTCAATGGGGCGCTCATAGAGGAACTGGATGATGTCCCGCACCGTGACAATGGGGTGCACGGCAATGCCGTACTCCTTCCGCAGTTCGTCCAGGGTGGAACAACTGCCCTGCCCCCGTTCCATTCGGTCTACCGAGACGAACAGACTGGAGATCTTCACAGGCGCCACCTTCTGGAATAGGGCGATGGATTCCCGCACAGCGGTGCCGGCGGTGACCACGTCCTCTACGATGGCGATGACATCGCCGGCCTGGGGCTGATAGCCCACCATGAAGCCGCCCTCGCCGTGATCCTTCACCTCTTTCCGGTTGAAGCAGTAGGGGAGGTCACGGCCGTAGTTGCGATACAGGGAGGCGGCGGCAGAGACAGCCAGGGGGATGCCCTTATAGGCGGGGCCGAACAGGGCGGTGGTGTCTGCCGGCAGATGTTCCTGGAGACAGGCTGCGTAGTAGTCGCCCAGACGGGCGGCCTGGGCGCCGGTTTTGTAATTGCCGGTGTTGATGAAATAGGGGGTTTTCCGACCGGATTTGGTGGTGAAATCTCCGAAGGTCAATACACCAGAGCGCACCATAAAGGTGATAAATTCCTCTTGATAAGTCATAAAAATACCTCTTTTCCCGTTTGAAAAAAGAGCAAACGGGTCTGTCCATGGGTCATGTCACAGCTCATTATAGCATCATCTATTTTAATAGACAAGACAGAGCGTTAGAAATGCTTTCCTAGAAAAGGGAAAACTCCCCTGCTGGAGCAGGGGAGTTTGATGATAGATGTGATAGGGATTACTTGTCGACCACGGGGATTTCAGTGGTATCCACTTCATGCAGATTAGCCAGATAATACTTGGTATCCTTTGCGATGGTGCCAGACAGAGCCAGGACAGCCACCAGGTTGGGGATTGCCATAAAGGCGTTGAGGATGTCGGCGATGTTCCAGACCAGATCCAGAGCAACAACGGGAGCGATGACGATAACTGCGATGTAGAGCAGCTTGTAGGGCAGCAGAGCCTTCTTGCCGAATAGGTATTCGGCGCAGCGTTCACCATAGTAGGACCAGCCCAGGATGGTGGAGTAAGCGAAGCAGATGATGCCGATGACCAGAATGATGGGGCCAAGGACGGGGATCTGAGAGAAGGCTGCGGTGGTCATCTGACCGCCGTTTTTGATGGTGGACATATCAATGCCATTGTCACGCATGATGGTGGTGACCAGAACTAGACCGGTCATCAGGCAGACAACAACGGTATCCCAGAAGGTGCCGGTTGCGGAGACCAGAGCCTGACGGACAGGGTTACGGGTCTGTGCAGCGGAAGCGACCAGGGGAGCAGAGCCCAGACCAGATTCGTTGGAGAACAGGCCGCGGGCAATACCGTAACGAGCTGCCATCATGATGCCCTGACCGACCAGGCCGCCAGCGACTGCGCCGGGCTTGAATGCCAGGGTGCAGATGGTCTTGATCGCGGGGATCAAAGTATCATGGTTCATGCCCAGAATGATAATGCAGCCCAGGACATAGAAGACAGCCATGAAGGGAACCAGCTTTTCACAAACGGTAGCGATGGACTTGATGCCGCCCAGAATGACGACAGCGGTGATGATGCCAAAGATGATGCCGATGCCCAGACGGGGAGTGGGGATGAAGTTGATGTTGTTTTCGATGACTTCTGCGATGGCGTTGATCTGAGTTGCGTTACCGATGCCGAAGGAGGCGAAGGTTGCGAAGAAAGCGAACAGAATGCCCAACCACTTCATGTTCAGACCACGTTCCAGAGCGTACATTGCGCCGCCCTGCATACGACCGTCTGCGCTCTGCACACGGTACTTCACGGCGATCAGGGATTCCGAATACTTGGTGGCAATGCCGAACACGCCGGTCAGCCAGCACCACAGGACAGCGCCAGGGCCGCCGATGAAGATCGCAGTGCCCACACCGATGATGTTGCCGGTGCCGATGGTGGAGGCCAGTGCGGTGGTCAGAGCCTGGAACTGGCTGACATCGCCGGGAGCATCAGGATCCTTGGTGAAGGAGAGCTTGATGGCGGTGCCGAGCTTTCTCTGAATGAAACCGGTTCGTGCTGTCAGGAACAGGTGAGTGCCGAACAGCAGGACGATCATGGGGATGCCCCATACCTGGCCGTCAAGCCAACTTATAAAGTCGCTAAAAGCTTTCATAGATTACATCCTTTCCTTTACTTACTTTGAAAACCTACTCTTTCTTTATGCTCTATCAATTAGACCGCATTTTCACCGCCTCAGGACGTCCCGGTAGGGGGGCGGGGAAAGGGGCTAACAGGATAGCCTGGTAAAGGGGGCGCTGCCTTTTGTGAAGCGTAAAAGAAAAACGCAGCGCTGGCCTGGGATGGCGAACGCTGCATCAAAGGAAAAGGAAGCATGAAAAAATCCGTTGCCGTATCCATCCTGACAACAGAAAAGGGGGTTCACGCTCTGTCCTTTTGCCTGAGAGTTTGACGCGATCTCGCTTTGCACCTTCGGCCTCCGCAAGGGGTCTTGCGGACTTCTCCAGAGAGTCATCTGTTCACAGTCCTCCGGTTCGTCCTTGAACCGACCTGAGAGATTTTCTCCTTCGGTAGAACAGCGATATGAAACCGCGCTGTCATTCTCCTGCAAACATCAACTGACGTGTGATTGTTTATAGTATAAACGATTGGTGCAGGAAATGCAAGATGTTTTTCGATTTTTTTGCAGAACGTCAGAAAAAAAGTAGGCGAATCCCCTGTGGAGACTGGGGAAACGGCATGAAAATGACGGGGAAAATGAATTGTTTTTTCTGAATGAATGCAGAAAGGACATTTGTCCGCCCAGAAATTCGGCACTTTTTTTTCCGCTTCATCTTGCATAAACCGGCAAAATCCGCTATCATGGTTTCCAGTATTAAAGTGAGCGGAAAGTGAGGCATTCACCCATGAAAACACCCTTTGTAACCAAAGATCAGCTGGAGGCGATCTGCCAGCAATATCCCACCCCCTTCCACCTCTACGATGAAGCTGGCATCCGCCAGACCGCGCGGGAAGTGAACCAGGCGTTTGCCTGGAACCCAGGCTTTCGGGAATATTTCGCCGTCAAGGCCACACCGACCCCCGGCATCCTCAAGGTGCTGAAAGAAGAAGGCTGCGGTGTGGACTGCTCCTCGCTGACCGAGCTGATCATGAGCGACAAGTGCGGTTTCACCGGCCACGAGATCATGTTCTCCTCCAATGAGACTCCGGCGGAAGAATATGTCCAGGCGGACAAGCAGAACGCCATCATCAACCTGGATGACTTCACCCATATCGACTTCCTGAAAGAAACCATCGGTTATATCCCCGAAACCATCTCCTGCCGCTACAATCCTGGCGGCGTGTTCACCCTGGGGGAGAGCGAAGAAGGCTTCCAGGTCATGGATAACCCCGGCGAGGCCAAGTACGGCTTCACCAAGGAACAGATCATCGAGGGCTACAAGAAGCTCAAGTCCATGGGCGCAAAATATTTCGGCATCCACGCCTTCCTGGCCTCCAACACCATTTCCGACGACTACTATCCCACCCTGGCTGGTGAACTGTTCGAGCTGGCGGTGGAACTGAAGGAAAAGACCGGCTGCCACATCAAGTTCATCAACCTGTCCGGCGGCGTGGGCGTCCCCTATCGTCCGGAGCAGCGCAAGAACGACATCGCAGCCATCGGCGCTGGCGTCAAGGAACAGTATGAGAAGATCCTGGTGCCTGCCGGCATGGATGACGTGAGCATCTACACCGAGATGGGTCGTTTCATGCTGGCGCCCCACGGCCTGCTGGTCACCCGTGCCATCCATGAAAAGCACATTTATAAGGAATACATTGGCGTGGACGCCTGCGCAGCCAACCTGATGCGTCCGGCGATCTATGGCGCATACCATCATATTACGGTCATGGGCAAGGAAACAGAACCTTGTGACCACAAGTACGATGTGGTCGGTTCCCTGTGCGAGAACAGCGATAAGTTTGCCATCGACCGGATGCTGCCCAAGATCGACAGGGGCGACCTGCTGGTTATCCACGACACCGGCGCCCACGGCTTCGCCATGGGGTATAACTACAACGGTCGTCTGCGCAGCGCAGAGATCTTGCTGAAGGAGGACGGCTCCACCAAGATGATCCGTCGGGCGGAGACCATAGAAGATTATTTTGCCACCCTGATCTGGGACTGAGCGAAAGAAGACGACATCGCCCAGACTGGCGCCGCAATTTCAGCGGCGCCAGTTTTGTCTTGATTTGGATGCGCTTTGGCGGCACGGAGCGTGTCCCGTGGCAATGAGACTGCCATCTCCATGTGCTTCTTTTCGCTCTTGTACTCCCGCAGGGGGCTTTTGTCCGTTGCCTGTTTTTACTGGGGCGGTGAAAGCCGCGGGAGCCTTTTTGCATTCGTAAATCGGACGAAAGAGAGTGCGTCGGCTCAGTTCACAAATTCCTCGCATTTTTTCAGCTCCCTTTTAGGAACTTGGGGCACAATAGCCCCATCAACCAGAAAGGAGCCATTTCCATGAAACGCATGATCTCCCTTTGCTGCGCAGGTCTGATGGTAGTCTCCCTGGCCGCCTGCGGCAGCCAGAACGCAGCCTCCAGCAGCACCTCTACCCCGCAGGTGACCAGTGCCGTGGTGGGCAAGATCACCGCCCTGGACGGCACCACCGTCACCCTTCAGCTGGGGGAGCTGACGGAAAACCAGCCCGGTGACCCGCCCAGCCAGGACGGCGCTCAGCCCAGCGGCGACAACGCCGATGGGAACAGCAGCACCAGCAGCACCCAGACCCCGCCGGAACAGCCGGAGGGGGACAACAACACCCAGGGCACAGGGGACAGCTCATCCAGCACCGACGCCCAGAACGGCAGCAGCACGCCGCCCTCCGGCCAGAACGCCCCTCCCTCTGACGGGCAAGGCCCCGCGCCTGACAGCACTTTCACCACTGGGGAAGAAACCACCACAGTAGATCTGTCCGGCGCCGCCGTCACCAAGGAGAGCCAGAGCGGCACCACCGACGCCAGCCTGTCTGACCTGGCAGTAGGGGACGTGATCGAAGTGACCATGGGCGAGGACAACACAGCCACGGCAGTGGTCATCAAGTCCGTAGGCGGAGCACCGGACGGTTCAGGCTCCGGCGAAGTGGATCAGGGCACCAGCGCCAACACCATCGACAAGGATGGGGAGGTGTCCGGCACCACCTATACCTCGGACGGCGATGACGAAAATGCCCTGCGGGTCACGGGCGCTACGGCCACTTTGAACGGTGTCACCGTCAACAAGTCCGGCGGTACGTCTTCCAACCCTGGCAACGGGGACTTTTATGGCACCAACGCCGCCCTCCTGGCCACCGATGGCGCCACCGTCACCATCCAGGACGCTACCATCACCTCCAATGCCCAGGGCGGCAACGGTGTGTTCAGCTACGGCAAGGGCACCACGGTGAACCTCTCTGACTCCACCATCACCACCCAGAAGGACAACTCCGGCGGCATCCAGACCACCGGCGGCGGCACCACCAACGCCACCAATCTGACGGTGGAGACCAACGGCAACTCCTCCGCCGCCATCCGCTCCGACCGAGGCGGCGGCACCGTCAACGTGGAAAAAGGCACCTACACCAGCAAAGGCTATAACTCTCCTGTGGTCTACTCCACTGCGAACATCACCGTAAAGAACGCTGCCCTCACTGCGGAAAACTCCGAAGCCTTGGTAGTGGAAGGCAAGAACAGCATCACCTTGGAAAATTGTGACGTCAGCGGCAGCATGAGCGACAGCAAGGGCACCAGTTCTTCAGAAAACGTCCACAACGTCATGATCTACCAGTCTATGTCTGGAGATGCGGAGACTGGCACTGCCAACTTCTCTATGACCGGCGGTAAGCTCACCAGCAGCAACGGCGACCAGTTCTATGTGACCAACACCGACTGCAACATCACCCTCTCCGGCGTCACCCTGGTGAACAAGGACAAGAATGGCAAGCTCCTGCGGGTCACCGGCAACTCCGCCTCCCACGGCTGGGGTACTGCTGGCAAAAACGGCGCACAGGTGACCTTCACGGCGGACGCACAGACCATGGAAGGAGACATGGAGGTAGACTCCATCTCCACCCTGGATCTGACCTTGAAGAACAACAGCACCTTCACCGGCACCATCCAGATCGTGGACAACGCCGATGGCGGCACCGCCGTGGAGAACAATGCCGTGGTCACCATCGAAAAGGGCAGCAAGTGGGTGCTCACCGGTGACTGCACCATCACCAGCCTGACCAACAACGGCACCATCGACTTCAACGGCCACACCATCACCCTGGCAGGCGGCACCGTACTGAAAGGCTGATAGGCCGGAAAAAATCGCGCAGCAACTGTCTGGCAGCGAAAAAAACCGACTCCCTAGGGAGTCGGTTTTTTGTTAGTCGTTGGTATCTAAATCAAACTGGATCTTTTCCACCTTGGGCTCTTCCTCGGCGTCAGCCGTCAGGTTCAGGCGGGAGCTCAGACGCTCCAGCACGCAGACGAAAGCGCAGAGGCTGGCGAAGAAGGCGGCCATCGCCAGCAGGAATTTGATAAACCGTTTCATGATGATTACCTCCCAAACTCAGTTGGTGTTGGATGGGGTCACAGCCAGACTTTTTCCCGATTGCGATGTTTGAGCATTTCCGGCACAAAATCGGGCACCAGCGGCAGACCGACCACCGTCTGATAGCGAATATACAGTTGATGGGCAAAGGGTTCCCGATGGACAGAACTTTCTCGGCGCAAAAAGTTTTCATCCAAGTCGCAGATGCGTACCCGATCCAATCCATCGGCGTCCTTGAGCAGCTGTGCAATATTTTTTGCCCGTGCCATGTCCGACGGATGGTACTTGTCCAGCACGCTCTGCATTTCCTTTTCCTTTCGGGAATGGGCTTCCACAGCGGCCTTCAAAATCAGCAGATCCTCACCGGTGCGACCGGTGACCAGACCAATGAAGCGGGCAGCGACACTGCCATGTTCAAAGTCCAAGCCATCGCGGCTGCGGCCGATGTCGTGATAGGCGCAGGCGTCTAACAGGAGCGAGGTATCGGCTTCAGACAGGTGCTCGTCCATAGCAGACATCCCACCGTGACAGAGGGTTCGCTCGATGTGTCCCAGCCCGTGGATCTTGCTCTCATAGAGAACATCCAGATTCAGATGCTCCACGGCGTGGACGAACAGGGGATAAAACTGCCAGGATTGAAACCGGTCTACCAACGGCTGTAATTGCGCCCAGTCTCGTCTGTTCAGCAGGTCTAGCAGAATACTTTTCCGCACCATGGGTCTGGACTCCTTTCATAAAGACAATATCGCAGGATCACTTGCCGGAAAGCGGGGAATTGCAATAGGAGCAGACACCAGAGAAACCAGCTCGCACTTGATTGGAGCCGCCGCAGTTGGGGCAGATGACAGTGACATAGTTGTCTGCTGCTGTGATGTTGGTCAAAATAATGGCAGCTTCTCCGCTTTGGTTCAAATAGCAGTTGACCAGGTAGCCTCGGTTCATGGCGCGATTCAACTCGGCTAATGTTTTGTCATAGGACATATTGAGCTGTTTTGCCAGATCGCGAACCAGGATGGTGCCGGTAGCGTTGGCGGAAAAGATGGTGGCAAACCGCTTTGGCAGTCTGACCTGATTTTGATTGAGGATGCCCAGGAGGAATACTGCGCCGAACATGACGAGCATGACGAGATAGGTGGCCAAGCCGGAGCGCAGCTTGGCGTTTCCGGCCAGGCCGGCGACGATACCGTACACGCTCATAGCGGTGAAGATACCGCCCACAATGAGCAAGCGCTTTGCGGATTTTACTCTTTTGGAGATCAGTTCGTTTGATAAGTACATAGGAGCACCTCGGATTATAAGTTAAGATGTAAGTAATCCAAGTATACTATAAAACTGCGTGGAAAACCACTGCAAAGTGAAAAAAACTGTGCCAAAGTTTCAAACTTTGGCACAGTGGGAACAGGCGGAGGGGGAAAGACGTTTCTTCGACGCCTTAGTTCCCCTGCAATACGGCCCCCTGGTCAGCGCTGGTGACCAGGGCAGCGTACCGTGCCAGATAACCGGTCTTGACCTTCGGCTCGGGACACACCCAAGCGGCCTTCCGAGCGGCCAGGACATCTTCGGGCACGTCCAGAGAGATGGTGTGGTTGGGGATGTCGATGGAGATGGTGTCCCCTTCCTCCACCAGGCCGATCAGGCCGCCTGCGGCGGCTTCAGGGGAGACATGGCCGATGGAAGCGCCGCGGGTGGCGCCGGAGAACCGGCCGTCAGTGATGAGCGCTACGCTCTCGCCCAGACCCATGCCGCAGATGGCGGAGGTGGGGTTGAGCATTTCCCGCATACCGGGGCCGCCCTTGGGGCCTTCGTAGCGGATGACCACCACATCGCCAGGTTTGATCTGTCCAGCGTAGATGACGGCGATGGCATCTTCTTCGCTGTCAAAGACCCGGGCAGGGCCGGTGTGTACCAGCATTTCCGGTGCCACAGCGGCTTGCTTGACCACGCATCCATGAGGAGCCAGGTTGCCGAACAGGACGGCAATGCCGCCGGTAGCCATGTAGGGGTTGTCCATGGGTCGGATGATCTCCGGGTTCAGGTTGTCCGCATGGGCGATATTCTCGGCCATGGTCTTGCCAGTGCAGGTCATCACATCGGTGTGGAGCAGACCGGCGTCTGCCAGCTCCTTCATAACGGCGTAGACGCCGCCGGCACGATCCAAGTCCTCCATATAGGTGAATCCGGCGGGCGCCAGGTGGCACAGGTTGGGGGTCTTGGCGGCGATCTCGTTGGAGTGCTGGAGGTTCAGCTGGATACCGCACTCGTGGGCGATCGCGGGCAGATGGAGCATGGTGTTGGTGGAGCAGCCCAGGGCCATATCCACGGTCTCGGCGTTGTGGAAGGCTTCCGGCGTCATGATGTCTCGGGGACGGATGTTCTGCTTGACCAGCTCCATCACCTGCATCCCAGCCATCTTGGCCAGACGCAGACGGGCAGAGTAGGGGGCGGGGATGGTGCCGTTGCCGGACAGACCCATGCCAATGGCTTCGGTCAGGCAGTTCATGGAGTTGGCGGTATACATACCGGAACAGCTGCCGCAGCTGGGACAGGCGTTCTCAATGTATTCCTCCACGCCTGCTTCATCCAGCGTGCCAGCGTGATAGGCGCCCACCGCCTCAAACATATGGCTCAGACAGGTGCGGCGGCCATCCTTTAAATGTCCGGCCAACATGGGGCCGCCGGAGACAAAGATGGTGGGCACATTGACTCGTGCGGCGGCCATGAGCAGACCGGGCACGTTCTTGTCACAGTTGGGGATCATAACCAGACCATCGAACTGGTGGGCGATGGCCATACATTCCGTGGAGTCAGCGATCAGGTCACGGGTGACCAGAGAGTATTTCATGCCGATGTGCCCCATGGCGATGCCGTCGCAGACGGCAATGGCGGGGAACATGATGGGGGTGCCGCCAGCCATGCGGACGCCGGCCTTGACGGCCTCGGTGATCTTGTCCAAATGCATGTGGCCAGGGACGATCTCGTTGTAGGAGCTGACGATGCCGATGAGGGGCCGGTCAGTTTCTTCTTTGGTAAAGCCCAGCGCCGCGAACAGACTGCGGTTGGGAGCGCGATCCACCCCTTGGGTGACGTTAGCAGATTTCAGTGCCATAATGGGAATTCCTCCTAGGAGTTGTGAGTTCAGTGTTGTGGAAGTGTTTGGATATGATGCTCTGGGGTTGAATGATTTGAATAGGTAGACCAATCAGGAAGATAATCCTCGTTTGCCTGATTGCCCCATACTGTCCAGTTTGGACGAACCCCGCGAGCAAACAACTCCAAATAGGGGCCGGGGCTACAGGCTTCAATTAGAGGATAAAATTCGTCCGGCTTGCGGGAATGTTCCCGCTTTTTAGAACGAACAAGATTTACTTGGCTGCGGGCAGGCGCTAACGTTCGATTTTTGTCCCCTTTGATTCCGAATAAAAGCATTTCGGTAACATTGCGAAAATAAAATCCTACGCCTCGTCCATCGGGAAAGCCGTCGTTGCGGATTTTCTCCCAAATGATATTTGTCTTATATTCAAAGCCCCACGCCTTCATAACAGCAAGGCCATCAGGTAGCAGTGCGTTTGGTACCCAAAGGTAGAGGTGTGCTTTTTCGGCAGTCACATCTGCAACGGGCAAAGCACAAATCTCCTTTAAAGACATAGTGGAGTAGCGGGACAATCTTCGATGCTCTGGCGCAACTTTTCCGGTACGGTTTTGAAAACGCCAAGGTGGATCAGCCAAAATAGTACGGAACTTCTGCTGACTACAAGTTTCTAGTAAATTGTTATATGTTTGTTCAAATTCAGATAATGCAATCATAATTTATTCCTCAATACATTGATCCGTAATGCCGATTGCTAGGATAGGACAGCTTCCATGTCGTCTAGAATCCAATCGTGGTATTAGTTTTCCCATCCATGTGGTACTTGCACCGTATTTTTTTAGGATATTAAGCTCTTTGAAAACGGAATTCAACGATTCGCTCCGGGTAATGATAACCCCAACGCTGATAATGTCACATTCATGGTAGGTGCGCATGGCAAAGAGGTCACGATCAAAGGTTTGATCCTTGCTGTTCCACTCCATATCCAGTGCCACACGTCCTTTGACAAAGTCAATGTTGTGACCATCGATATAGTGGTCAATTCGCTTTTCGGCAAAGGGAACATCAGAAAATCGTCCCTTTTGACCTTTTCTAGGGTATAAGTGGATGAGCAGGTCACCGGAAATGCGAATTTCTTGCCAACCGAGGGGATCGAGAATTGCATTCAATTTAGGTGGGATAGGGGATTCATTCCCACCGGCACTTAATAAGTCATCCTTCCTAATGTGAAGACTGCGCAGAGCAAATATAAGCTCATTCCATTCAGAAAGAAATGAATTTGCAAGAATTTCAACGGCGTGATTATAATTGAGAAATTCGTAGCGGCCAATTAAATCATTTGGGATGAATTGAAAGTAAGGTTCCATAGGAAGGTGCCTCCTCTCTTTAAACGCAATAATTTATTATAGCATATAATCATGAGAAGCGGCAAACTTATAGTACAAGGGGCAGGCGATATGCCTGCCCCTTGCATAGAAGTTTGGAACCAAAAATCAGGTGGAAGCGGTATCGGGATCGACGTCGTCGCCCCACAGCATATTCTTGCGCAGCTCTGCGCCCACAGTCTCCATGGGATGAGCGGCCAGCATCTTGCGCTTGGAGTTGAAGTAGCAGCGGCCGTTGTTGTTCTCAGCGATCCACTTGCCGGCGAAGGTGCCGTCTTGGATTTCGGTCAGAACCTGCTTCATGCGCGCTTTCGTCTCCTCATAAGGCAGGATACGAGTGCCGGAGACGTATTCACCATATTCAGCAGTATCGGAGATGGAGTAGTTCATCATGGCAACGCCGCCCTTGTTGATCAGGTCGATGATGAGCTTCATCTCATGGATACATTCAAAGTAAGCGTTTTCGGGTTCGTAGCCAGCGTCCACCAGGGTCTCGAAGCCCAGCTTCATCAGCTCGACCACGCCGCCGCACAGGACAGCCTGTTCACCGAACAGGTCGGTCTCAGTCTCATCGGAGAAGGTGGTCTCCATGACGCCGCCGCGGGAGCCGCCGATGCCGGCGGCATAGGCCAGACCGATCTTGTAAGCGTTGCCGGAGGCGTTCTGTTCCACAGCGATCAGGCAGGGCACGCCCTTGCCGTTGACATACAGGGAACGGACGGTGTGGCCGGGGCCCTTGGGGGCGATCATGAACACGTCCACGTCAGCGGGGGGAACGATCTGCTTGAAGCGGATGTTGAAGCCGTGGGCGAACGCCAGAGCCTTGCCGGCGGACAGGTTGGGAGCGATGTCCTTCTTATACATAGCGGCCTGCTTTTCATCGTTGATGAGGATCATGATGATGTCCGCAGCCTTGGTGGCCTCAGCGGTGGTCATGACGGTGAAGCCGTCTGCCTCTGCGACCTTGGCGCTCTTGGAGCCCTCGTAGAGGCCGATGATGACATCGCAGCCGGAGTCTCTCAGGTTCAGTGCGTGTGCGTGGCCCTGGGAGCCGTAGCCGATGATCGCGATTTTCTTGCCGTCCAGATAAGAGAGGTCACAATCCTTCTCATAGTACATTTTTGCCATAATCAAATTCTCCTTTAACTTTGGTGTCTTCGTCTAATGTATACTGGCCACGTTCCAGAGCGACCATGCCGGTGCGAGCCAATTCCAGAATACCGAATTCGGCCAGCAGCCCTTCGATGGCGGCGTCTTTGCTCTCCGAGCCGATGACGGCTACGGTGATAGAGGCCAGAGAGACGTCAATGATAGATGCCCGGAAGATGTTTGCGATCTGAATGACTTCGTTGCGCACTTCACGGGTTTCTGCCCGTACCTTGATGAGCACCAGCTCTCTGCGGATGCTGTGCTCCGGTGCCAGCAGCTTGATGGAATGAACCACGAACATTTTGCCCAGTTGGTTCATGATCTGGGTGATTTGCATATCGTCCGCCAGCACCTCAATGGTGATACGGGATACTTCGGGGTTATCGGTTGCGCCCACCGCCAGGGACTCAATGTTGTAGCCCTTTCGGGAGAACAGTCGGGATACCTGGCTCAGAACGCCGGAGGCGTTGTCTACCAGGACAGAGAGGGTATGACGAGTCGCATTTTCGTTGATCATGATCTCAAAGCCTCCTTTCCGTTAGTCCAGCAGGAACTGGGTCACCGGACTGCCGCCATTGACCATGGGGTGAACCATCTCGTCAATGTCCAGCACGCAGTCGATGACAGCGGCGTGACCAGAGTCCAGCGCAGTCTGGAAGGCGGCGGCGAACTCCTCCTGATTGGTGGCACGATAACCGGGGATGCCATAGGCTTCCGCCAGCTTGACGAAATCGGGGCCACGGTTCAGGGTGGTCTGGGAGTGACGACCCTTACAGGTCAGGGTCTGCCACTGGCGAACCATGCCCAGGGTACCATTATTAAAGATAACCGTGATGACCGGAATATCATAGTAGTTGACGGTGGCCATCTCGTGGCAGTTCATGCGGAAGCAGCCATCGCCGGTGCAGTGGACGACCACCTGGTCGGGGTTGCCCAGCTTGGCGCCGAAGGCGGCGCCGTAACCGAAGCCCATGGTGCCGAAGCCGCCGGAGGTCAGCAGCTGACCGGGGCGTTTGAAGTGGAAATACTGACAGGACCACATCTGATGCTGTCCCACGTCGGTGGCGATGATGGCTTCCCCACGGGTCAGGTCGGAGATGGTATGCAGAATTTCGTGGGGCAGCAGCTTTTCCGGGTTGTGTACCAGAGGCGGCTCCTTGATGGACAGCACTTCCTCCCGCCAGGCGGAGAAGTCGTAGTCCTTCAGGTAGATGCGCTCGTTGAGCAGTTCCAGCACCCGGCGGGCATCGCCGATGATGTGGTGGTCGGTGACAATGTTCTTGTCGATTTCCGCACGGTCGATGTCAATGTGAACCACCTTGGCGTTCTTGGCAAAGGTGCTGGTGTCACAGGTGACCCGATCGGAGAACCGGCAGCCAACGGCGATGAGCAGATCGCAGGCGCTGCTGGCGTAGTTGGAAGCGTGGGAACCGTGCATCCCGATCATGCCGGTGATGATGTCCGAGTCACCGGGACAGGCGCCGCCGCCCATGACGGTGGTGGCGACCGGTGCGCCCACTTGTTTGATAAAATCACGGAACTCAGGAACCGCACCCTTGCTGCGGATGACGCCGCCGCCCACCAGGATGAGGGGCTTCTTGGCCTCGTCCAGCATGGAAACCAGCTTGTCTACATCGCCGTGGTCAGGTTCGGGGATCTTCATGTTCAGACCGTCAGAGTTTCGAGCCAGCAGAGCGGCCAGCCGGCCGTGGCGATGATGCTCACTCAGGGGCAGGGGGGTGAAGTCCACCTCCTCGGAGGTGACGTTCTTCAGAATATCGATCAGGACGGGGCCGGGACGGCCGCTGCGGGCGATGGCGAAAGCCTCTCGGATGATGTCTGCCAGCTTGGTGGCGTCCTTGACCAGATAGTTGCACTTGGTAATGGGCAGGGTGATGCCGGTGATGTCTACCTCCTGGAAGGTATCCTTGCCGATCAGGCTCTCGCCCACGTTGACGGTGATGAACACCACGGGGGAAGAATCCATGTAGGCGGTAGCAATGCCAGTGACCAGATTGGTGGCGCCAGGGCCGGAGGTGGCGAAGCACACGCCCACCTTGCCGGTGGAGCGGGCGTAGCCGTCTGCCGCGTGAGAGGCGCCCTGTTCATGGGCCGTCAGAATATGACGGATCTTCTTGCCATAGCCGTGAAGCTCAAGCTCATCGTAGATGTTCAGAATTGTGCCGCCGGGATAACCAAAGACGGTGTCAACGCCCTGTTCCAACAGGCACTCCATCACGACTTGGGATGCGGATATTTTCATTGGGATGCAGCCTCCTTTGTTGTGGTGATTTTGATCTTTCAAACCAAGGCTTGGAGCGGGACGAGAGGATAAAAAAACAGCTCCGTCCCATACAATAGGACGAAGCTGAACACTCCGTGGTACCACCTAAATTCACAGCAAGCGGCTCCGAACCGCCCAAATGCTGCGCACTCATTGCTCCGGGTAACGGGGGAGAAAGCCGTTCGCCGCTACTGGGAATTTTGGAAACAAAATCCTTTCGCAGAGACCGCTCACGGGTGACAATTCTGGGAGTCCGCTTGGAGGCGCTTTCAGCAGCTGCGCCCTCTCTGTACCATCGGAGACGACCCGAACCAAATCCCGATCAACGCGTTTGGCGTGTTTGGCATTGGGTTGAAATTAACCCTTATGATAGCCGCTTTTCCCCCTACTGTCAAGCACATTTTCGGGAATTTTTCACATGGTTTTTTACGAAAAACCGACAAAATATACAAAATGAAGGAAATTGAACATTGCCCGTTGACTCCATCGGATAAAATTGCTATAGTGAAATAGTCTGAGTGATTTCCACTGAGAGGAGGAGACAAACTGTGACACATACCGCGGAAAATCGCAGCAAGGTCTACCGCTATTACCTGTCTGATAGCGACAATCTGTTGCGCTTTTGAAGCGAGCGGGTCGGGCGGTTTGTTTCCAATTCCCTACACAGAAACGACCCAAGCCACAGCGTCGAAAGCGCTGTGGCTTTTCTTGTTTGTCCGCCGTGAACGGACAAAATGCCCATCAGGAAAGGAACGGGATTTTATATGAAACAACGCACCATCGTCATTGTTGGATTGGGTCTCATCGGCGGCTCCCTGGCTGCCGCCCTGAAGGGGTTTGAGGACAGCTATTTGATCGGCGTTGTGCGCCGGCAGGAGACGGCGGACTATGCCCTGAACCACGGTTTCGTTCACGAAGCCACCCTGGACGCCTCCGCCGCCCTGGCTCGGGCGGATGTGACCATCCTCTGTGCCACGCCTGACGCCCTGCTGGGCTTTCTCCGCCAGCACGCCCAGGAGTTCCGCCCCGGCAGCCTGGTCACCGATGTCTGCGGCATCAAGACTGCCGTCATGGAGGCGGCCAATGCCCTGCCCGAAGGGGTGGACTACATCGGCAGCCACCCCATGGCCGGCACCGAGTTTGCCGGCATCGAGCACGCCCTCCCAAATATGTTCCACGGCAGCAACTGGATTATGGTGCCTCGTGCGGACAGCACCGAGGAGCACAAGGACTTCATCCGCCGCATGGCGCACTACATCGGTTGTCAGGATGTGCGGGAGATCACGCCGGAACGCCACGATGCCATCATTGCCTACACCAGCCAGCTCATGCATATTGTTGCCCTTTCCGTCTGTGATGACGCAGATTTGTTCCTTTGTAAGGGGTATGAGGGCAGCAGCTTCCGTGATGTGACCCGTGTGGCGGCGCTGGATCCGGATATGTGGACGGATCTGATGGGCTTAAACGCCCCCGCCCTCAGCCAGGTCATCCGGCGGCTGGAGGAGAACCTCCATGCCTACCGCATCGCCCTGGATAACCGAGATCGGGAGCGTCTCCATGCCAAACTGACCTATTCCTCTAACCGGAAGCGCCGCATCAACCTGCCCGGTTCCGGTCAGATCCCCCTGTCCGGTGAGGGGTCAGCAAAGGGCTGAATCCGGCGACCGGTTCAGCACGCAGAGCACCAGAGCGTCCACCGGCAGGTTGGTGCCCAGAACGGCCTGTGCGCCGGAGGTGCTCACCACCACCCGATCACCGGGACGCACTCCCAGCAGGTCTGCCGCCACCAGCCCTTCGCCCTCTGAACTGCGGAGGGTGATCAGGGACAGTTCGTCCAATGCGGATAGTCGTTTCTCTGCCGACACCATCCCGGTCACTTCATAGCATTTCATAACCTTGTCTCCTCTCCGTGAGAAAATTCCCGTGTTTGGGATTAGTATGGCGAAGGGGCGGGGAAAATATGAATGATTTCCGAAAATGCAAAAAAGTCCGCCCTGTAAAAACAACAGAGTGGACTTTTTTTCGGCGGGAGAAAGGAAAAAGTCGGTTCCGGCACAATCATTCGACAGACTTAGGTTGTCATTCTGTGGCATAATACCGAAGGTGACAGTTAGTTGCCGCTGTCCCCGTTTTCCTCCCAGTTGATGGCGAACAGGTCGTTGGGGGTACATTCCAGGAGCATACAGAGGGTTTCGATGTTGGACAGGCGGATGGAGTTGGTCTGATTGGTCACCATGCGGTTGAAGTTCTGATAACTCATCCCCATCTGCTTGTACAGCCAGTATTTGGTTTTTCCTTTTTCCTCTAAAAGCGGGAGGACTCTGAGCTGAATCATACCTGACGCCCCCATATCTTATGGATACATTTGATAATAAAGGGTCGAATGGTGGGAGGTATAGACTAAAAAGATAGATAATGCCAAGAATAGATAATGTAAACATACGATATGCAGTAGTCGTTACGCATGAAAAGGATATATACTAGAATAAAAGAAAAAATAGGAGGCGCGAAAAGATGAAGGAACGAGAAAGAACCTGCTGCTTCACCGGACACCGGATCATACCGGCCAAGGTCATCCCACAGCTGAAGGAGGAGTTGGAGCAAACGGTCACGGAGCTGATCCACCGAGGGGTGACCCAGTTCGTCACTGGCGGGGCGCTGGGCTTTGACATCCTGGCGGCGGAGGAAGTGCTGTGTCAGCGAAAGACGCACCCAAATATTCGCCTGCACCTGATGATGCCCTGTAAAGGACAGGAGAAAAAATGGCGGCTGGGCGACCGGATGCGCTACCAAAGGATCACCAGACAGGCGGATGAGGTGACCTGCCTGGCGGAGGAATACTATGACGGCTGTATGTTGAAGCGCAATCGGGAGATGATCAACATCAGCGCCCACTGTGTGGTCTATTGCACCAAGCCCAAAGGGGGCACAGTGTATACCGCCAACCGAGCGGAACAGGCGGGCTTACATATGATCTACCTGATGCAGAGATGACAGCCTGTGCGAAAAAGGCGAAAAAGAACGGCAGTGACGGGGTCACTGCCGTAAATCATAGGTGCGCTCAAGCGGAGGCCGTCTCTGGAGTGTGCTCCTCCATCAGGGTTTCTGCGATGACACAGAGCAAAATGATGACTGCGCCAACAATGCCCGCCACAGACAGCCGTTCCTCCAGCACAAAGCGGGAGAACACCGCCGTCATCACCGGACAGGCGCATTGCAGCAGAGCTGCCGTCCGAGAGGGCAGGGTGGTCAGGGCGGCGTTCTGGAGCAGATACCCGGCCAGGGTGCAGCCGATGGCCATGTAGGCGATGATGGCCCAGACGATGGGGGCGGTGCGTTCCAGATGCCAGCCGCCGTCCAGCAGGGGGGCGCAGACCGTGGCGATGAGGGCGGACGCCGCCGCCTGCAAGGTGGATAGGGTGATGGGATCCACCCGTTCCAGGGCGTGTTCGCCGAACACCAGGGAACCGGCCAGCAGCAGCGCTGACAACAGGGACAGCACTTCGCCCAAACCGAATCCAGACAAGCCCCCCAGGCCACACAGCAGGTACAAGCCCACCACCACCAGACACTGGATGGGCAGGTGCTGCCAGCGATAGGTGCGCCGATAGGCTGCCAGCGCCAGAAGAGGGGTCATCACCGTGGCCAGCGACCGCAAAAAGGCCACAGAGGTGGCGGCGGTCAAGTCCAGGGCGATGTTGTTCACCACATAAGCCCCCGCCATGCACAGAGTGGGCAGGATCCAATCCTTCACCGAGCACTGCCGCAGCCCGTTCCAGATGCGCTTGCCAAACAACAGCAGCAGCACTGCCAGAGCCATGGTGTAGCGCAGGGAGAGCATGGAGTAGACCGGCATGACGTCAAAGGCGAACTTGGAGATGGGGTCGCCGAAGCCGTAGAGCAGACCTTGCAGGAGGATAAAGCAGCAGGGAAGCCACTTGGAGCGGGTGTGGGAGGCCATGGAGAACGCCCCTTTCAAAAGTTGATTTCACAAGTTACCTCATTGTAGCACGAAAGAAGGAGAGGGAACATTGGAAAAGACGCCGTTTTTTGCCCCATCCCAAAGGATTCCGTTAGAAAAGTTGAACAGACGAAAAAAGTTCCTCCCTTCCCGTTGACAAATGAGTGGGAATCTGCTATAGTTATTGAGTAAAACAAAGCAGGATGGTATCTCCACCTCACCTTCCGTGCCTGTGCGCGATGGTCGATAGCTCTCTTTCCTCCCTTTTGGCATCAGAGGGGAGCAGTGATGTGCGGGTACCATTCGGTGTCCGTTTTTTTCATGTTTTGTTTTTTTGTTGGAGGTGTTTCAGTATTAGCAACATGGCGCATCAGATCAATGAGGATATTCGGGACAAAGAGGTTCGCCTGATTTCCTCCGATGGTCAACAGCTTGGGATCATGTCCTCTCGTGACGCTCTGGCCGTTGCCGCAAAGGCCGGTCTTGACCTGGTCAAAATTTCCCCCAAGGCGACCCCTCCGGTCTGCAAAGTGATGGACTACGGCAAATACCGCTTCGAGCAGTCCAAGCGGGAAAAGGAAGCCAAGAAGAATCAGCACGTCGTCGAGATCAAAGAGATCCGTATGTCCCCCAGCATTGACGTAGGTGATTTGAACACAAAACTCCGCAACGCAAATAAGTTCCTGGCCGCTGGCAATCGGGTCAAGGTCACTGTCCGCTTCCGCGGCCGTGAGATGGCTCACACCAACATCGGGGAGGAACTGCTGAAAAAGTTCGCGGAAAGTTGCGCCGAGATCGCCTCTCTGGATCGGAAACCCAAGCTGGAAGGCCGTCATATGACCATCCTGCTCTCTCCCAAGGTTTCCAAGGAGCCGAAAAAGGATAAGTAACCGTTGACGGAAGGTTTGTCCGTCTGATGAAAGGAGTTTCCACTATGCCTAAGATGAAAACGCACAGCGGTGCGAAAAAGAGATTTAAGCTCAGCAAGACCGGCAAGGTCAAGCGTGCCCACGCTTATGCCAGCCATATCCTGACCAAAAAGACCACCAAGCGCAAGAGAGGTCTGCGTAAGGGCGTTTATGCGGATGTGACCAACGCACCCACCATTCGTAAGATGATCCCTTACAAATAATTTGGAATAGGAGGCTACTGAAATGGCAAGAGTCAAACGCGCAATGATGACGCGCAAGAGAAGAAATAAGATCCTGAAGATGGCTAAGGGCTACTGGGGTTCCAAGAGCAAGCATTATAAGATGGCCAACCAGGCAATGATGAAGTCCCTGACTTACGCATACACGGGCCGCCGCCTGAAGAAGCGTGACTTCCGCCGCCTGTGGATCACCAGAATCAGCGCCGCCTGCAAGGCAAACGGCATGAACTACTCCACCTTCATGCACGGCCTGAAGCTGGCCGACATCCAGATTGACCGCAAGATGCTGTCTGAACTGGCTGTCAATGATAAGGCTGCATTCGCACAGCTGATCGAACTGGCAAAGGGCAAGCTGGCCTGACAAAACCGGATTTAATTCCATACGAAACAAACCGCCGCAAATCGTTCCGTTTGCGGCGGTGTTTTTTTTGCCCATATCCGACGGAAAAACTGACTAAAAGTCAAAAAAGAGGGGCAGAATACAGTGCTTTCCTGATTTTTTGGACACTTTCACAAGAGCGATGGGGAGAAATCCGAGTCAGAGGATATTGATTTTCCCAGACAAAAAAGCTAAAATAAAAGGAATCGTGTACGAGTCATCGTACCGGCGGCTCCTATGTGGGAGCCGCCGGTTAGCTGTCCTTCTAAGGTCAAGAAATGAGGCTAAGAAATCCATGAGCAAAGAAAAACGCAGAGTACCGGCTCCCAACCCCATCAAGGCCCTGCTCTTTCCTAACAAAAACTACGCCCCACCGGAATCCTTCCCCGTCTATCACACCATGCGGGAGATGTTGGAACATAATGCCAGCGAGCGTCCTGATGACGTGGCCTTCCAGTACCTGAGGGGACGGAAGGAACTGGTCAGCCATACCTATGCAGAGTTTTACCAGACTGTGGTCTATTTGGGCACCTATATGCTCAAGCGGGGCATTCGCGGCCGGAAGATCGCCCTGGTGGGCGAGAACTCCTATGAATGGCTCCTGTGCTACTTTGCCATCGTCACCACCGGCAACGTGGCCGTTCTGGTGGCCAAGGACGCCACTCCGGCGGAAGCGTCTACCCTCATCTTCCAGAGCGAAGCAGATGTGGTGGTCACGTCTCGAAAGTACCCCTACGAAAAGGAGCTGCTGGCACAGAAGCTGGTCAAGAACAAGTATTGCTTCAGTATGCGGGAGTTCGATGAGTGGGAGGAAAAGGGCAAGCAGTTCCATGAAAAGGGCCGCAACCTGTACGACAAAGTCACCCTGGATCCGGAAGCCCTGAGCACCATCTTCTTCACCTCCGGCACCTCCGGCACCAGTAAGGGCGTCATGCTCTCCCAGCGGAACCTGCTCTCCAACGTCAACGATGCCCCTCAGGTGTTCCAGCCGGAGGGATGCACCTTAGCCATCCTGCCCTTCACCCATGTCTTTGGGTTGAGCACCGCTGTGCTGATGATGTTCTACTATGGTCATCCCATTGTCATCAGCAACGGCCTGTCCTCCTTTATGCGGGAGCTGTCCATCGTCAAGCCCAGTATCCTGTTCTTGGTGCCCCTGTTTGTGGAGACCTTCTCCAACACCATCTGGCGCACCGCCCAGAAGCAGGGTCAGACCCGCACCCTCCGCCTGGCCCTCACTGCCAGCAACACCATGCTCAAGTTCGGCCTGGATCGCCGGGAAAAATTCTTCTCCTCCATTCTGGAGAAGTTCGGCGGCAACCTGAAATATATCATCTGCGGCGGCGCCCCCCTGGACCCCCGCTATATCAAGGAGTTCCGTGCCATGGGCATCGACCTGATGCTGGGCTACGGCATCACCGAATGTTCCCCTATCGTCTCCGTCAACGCCGACCTCAACGGCCGCCGTGCAGCGGACGAGACGGTCGGTTGGACCTTCCCCAGTGTGGAAGTGAAGATCGACCAGCCTGACTACACCGGCAGCGGGGAAGTGCTGGTCCGCGGCGACAACGTCATGATGGGCTACTACAACGACCCCTATTCCACCGCTGACGTGTTCACCGACGGCTGGTTCCGTACCGGCGACCTGGGACACCTGAATAAGGATGGGTCCCTGACCATCACCGGCCGGAAGAAGAACCTCATCATCCTCTCCAACGGCGAGAATGTCTCTCCCGAAGAGATCGAGTACCAGCTGGCACGCATCCCCGAGATCAAGGAAGTGGTGGTGTACACCGAAGGCAACCTGATCGTGGCGGAGATCTTCCCGGAAGAAAACGAGATGACTGACGCCGACCTGAAGGCTGTCCTCCAGGAGCGCATCAACGACTACAATGCCCACCAGCCCAGCCATAAGCGGGTCAATAAGGTCAAGATCCGCAAGAACGAGTTCGAAAAGACCACCACCCACAAGATTAAGCGCTATAAAGTGCTGGAAAAGAGCAAAAAAGAACAGGAAAAGGAATCCTAACCGACAAAAACGGGAACGCTGGATAGCGTTCCCGTTTCATTTTTTCCACAAGCCTGTTAAAAAACCAAGCGCATCTCATACCAAACTGCTCCGCCGTGGACGGACTCCGACCGGCCATAATCTTCAAAGCCAAACTTAGCATAGTAATGCACCAGCTTGTCCTTGCAGGTCAGCACCAGCCCCTTCCGACCCTGTGCCTTGGCGTCTGCAATGACCCGTTCCAGCACCAGACCGGCACAGCCCCGCTTGCGGTAGTTTGGGATGGTGTTGACACCGAAGATCATTTGCCAATCCCCCTTGGGGTCGTGGAGGGTGGGGTCTTCGTACATCTCGTCTGTTAAGACCGGCGTGGCGCTGACCATCCCGTCCACAAAGCTCACCAGCTTGTCCCCGTCAAAGAGGAGCCAAAAGTGGTCGGCATAGGCGGCCAGCCGCCCCTGGATGGTGGCCTTGTCCGCCGCCTCCGCCGCCGGAAAGCACTGGGCTTCCACTGTGGCCAGAGCGTCCAGATCTGCCATGGCAGCTGTCCGAATCTTCACGAGTCCTCATCTCCTTTGCTTTCGGCCGGCTGCCCTTCCAGCTGTGCCAGCAGTTTTGCGCTGAGCTTCACTCGCCCTCGATTTTCCCACAGCACGTTGTCCATGCCGTAGGGGATGTGATCCAGTTCGTCCGGCAGATAGTCCAGCAGGGACAGCAGGGGCGGTTCGCCTAGTTCCGTGGGCAGCGCTACCTTGGTGGCCACACAGCGGTGGATTTTGACCCCTTCTGCCACAAACCGCGCTTCGTAGTCGGTCATGATGATGTCGGAATACTCCTTGTGCAGATCATAGGTCACTTCGCTCAGGGCGTAGCCTGCCCGTTCAAATTGGGTCAGAGAGAAATCAAAGAGGGGGCGATTGTCCGTCTTGAACTCGATCACCCCGCCGTCCTTCAAAAAGTCCCGATAGGAGCGCAGGAACCCCTCATAGGTCAGCCGCCGCTTGGCGTGCTTTTTGCTGGGCCAGGGGTCGCAAAAGTTGATGTACATCCGATCCACCTCGCCGGGGGCGAACATATCCCCCAGTTGGGCGGCGTCATCGCAGACGAACACCACATTGTGCAGCTCCTGCCGCATCCCCTTTTCCATGGCCAGCAGCAGACAATCCGCCACCCGTTCCACCGCCACAAAGAGCTGGTCGGGATGGGCGGCGGCGGTCTCCACCGTAAAGGTGCCCTTGCCGCAGCCGATCTCCAGACAGAGCGCACAGTCCGGCGTCAGCCACTCCCGCCAGCGGCCCCGCATGGCATAGGGGTCTTTCTCCTGGACAGCGGCACAGCGCTCCATACGGGGGATCAGGTTTTTCTTTTTACGCATTCTCATAGCAGAAACCTCAATTTCTTTTCCAAACATTCACCCCGCTATCATACCACAAACTGCGGTTCCAGGGCAATGACTCAGGTGGAATTCTCCCCAAGGGGACGAGAGCCGAAAAAGTAGTTGCATGGAACAGGGGGTTGTGTTATACTATAAGATGAATGAATTTCCGGGTGTAGCGCAGTTGGTAGCGCGCCAGCTTTGGGAGCTGGATGTCGTGCGTTCGAGTCGCACCACTCGGACCAAAGGAAAGACTCCTATCTTGGCGTGATTGTATCCAGATAGGAGTTTTTGTTTTGGAAGGATAAGGCAAAAGAGAAAGGAAAACCAAATGAAAAAGGAGAATAGAAAGAAAGCTGTGTCGGTCATCGTCCCCCTCCTTGTGGCGTTGTTGTCCATTACCCTGCTGACTAGGATTGCGACATCTCAAGCAATTCATGATACGTCGCTCAAAACCTTGCAGGCAAAGCAGACCACCGTGTTGGAACTGACTGCGGCCTCTACCGCCGCATCGGCGGCTGTCACATTATTGCCGGGGGATACGGCGACCCCCATCGCTGAGAAATTGGCGGATTTGAGTTCCCACTTTATGGTGGTGCTCTGTGCCATCTTTTTGGAAAAATACTTACTGACGATTACCGGGTACGCTGCGTTCCGAATCCTTATCCCAGCGGCGTGCCTGTGCTACATCCTGTCTGTGTGCCTGAAGCGGAACCTTTTGGTGCAGCTGTGCAAGAAACTCACGATTTTTGCCATTGCCATCGTCTTGGTCATCCCGGCCAGCGTGGGCATCTCCAATATGATCGAAACGACCTATGAGACGACCATTCAAACTACCATAGCCAACGCCAAAGACGCCGCCGCTTCGGTCAGCAGCGAGGATCAGTCGGAGACGGAAGAGGAGGACAGCGGATTTTGGGATGGTTTGCTCTCTAAAGTAACCGACGGCGTTTCCGGTGTGGCATCCAAAGCGGTGGAAAAGATGAGTGGCATCCTCAATGGCTTCATCGAGGCACTGGCGGTCATGATCGTTACCTCCTGTGTGATCCCCATTCTGGTTATGCTGTTCTTCTTGTGGCTCGTCCGAATCGTGGTAGGAATCGATCTGCCAGCGGACGGGCGAAAGATGTATTATGGTGTAAAGGGAAAGTTCCACAGAAAAACAAAGACGCTGGTCTAACCGGAAAGAAAAAACCGTCGATATCATCGACGGTTTTTTCTCTTACTCTCGAAGCTCTTGCTGAAACCGCTCCCGCACCTCCTCCAGATGCCGGCTGGTCTCCGGATACCGCAGGCGCAGATAATGCGCCAGCGCCTGCCGGTGTTCTGCCAGCTGCTGGGACACCTCCGGATACTCTTGGCGGAGCTTGGCGGCGATCTCTGTGCGCTCCTGTTCTAAGGTGGAGAGCACTTCGCCCTCTGGCCGCTCCAGCAGCTTGGCCAGCTCCGCCAGATGCTCCTCCAGGTGCGCCAGCACATCATCTCGATCCATCACCCCTTGCCAGCGGCCGCTGTGGAGCAGGCGCACCAGGGCGTAGGCACGCTCCTCCTTGTTGGTATGCGCCAGGGTGTCGATGAGCTGACCGGTCAGCCGCTCCATCTGTTCTTCGGCGTCCTTGCCATAGGCCCACTGGATCTCCTGACTGTAGCGCAGCAGCTCCGGCGCCGTCCGCCGCAGGCCAGTGGGGAGGAACCGCAGCAGCTGTTCCTGGGCGATGCCGGTATCCAGCAGGGCAGCGTACATGGTGCGGTGTACCGCCCCTTCCGCTACCAGCTCCCCAGCGCCGAACCGGCGCAGCTCATCATTGACTTGGCTGATGTGCTCCGTGAGATAGAATTGGATGCCACGGGCTTTCAGCTTGCGATACAGCATCACCAGCCGGTCAGCGGCGGATATGTCCACGCTGACGATGCCGCTGGCGTCTACAATGACTGCCTTGGTGTCTGCTGTGATGGTGTCCTCCAAATCCTGCTGGAACAGAGCCACATTGGCGAAAAACAGGCTCCCGCTGAACCGGTACAGCACCACATGGGGCAGAGGCTGGGCATCGCCTATCTGATCCAAGGGGTAGAAGCCGGGGTGATCAGGTATGACACCCAAAAAGTCTCTGCGCGGCTGGGAGCTGCGCAGGATCACGTCAGCGAAGGAGAGCAGCATACCGATGACTACGCCGTAGATGGTGCCCAGCACCAGCACGCCGGCGAATGCACTCATAAAAATATAAAATTCCTTCCGGTTGGCCTGAAACAGCCGGTGTGCCAGGTCAAATTCCACCGCCCCCAACAGGGCAGAGATGACAATGGCGGTCAGAATGGGCACAGGCAGATACTGAATGAACCCAGTGCAAAAGAGCAGCAGCGCACCCATCAGGACAGCCGCCACCAGAGACACCAGCTGGGTGTGTCCGCCAAACTGCTCGTTCATGGACGAGCGGGACACGCTGCCGTTTACCGGACAGCAACCCACTAGGCAGGCGGCGAAGTTGGCCAGGGAGAAGCTCAAGATCTCTCGGTTGTCGCTGAGCTGGTAGTCGTTGCGCAGGGCGAAGCTGTTTTCCGCCAGCAGCGTCTCCGCCATGATGACGATGGCCACTGACAGGCTCATACCCAACCCCTTCACCGGCGTCAGCAAGGTGAAGTCGGGCAGATGCAGTCCTGGCAGCCCTGACACCACCGGAGACAGGCAGGGGACACCACGTCCTGCCAGATCAAATCGGGCGGAACCGGCGGCGCCAGCTGCCATGATGAGGATGGCCATGGGGAACTTGGGCAGAAATCGCTTGGACAGCAGCAGAATGGTCAGGGCAGCCGCCCCCAGCGTCAGGGACAGCCAGTGGATGGACTGGCTTGCGGTGTGGATATGCTCCAACAGCTCCAGCAGTTCTCCCGTACCGGCGGCGTGCCCCATGAGCTTGGGCACCTGCATGAGGATGATGGTGCAGCAAATGCCGCTGATAAAACCGCCCATAACGGGTGCCGAGATGAAATTGAGCACTTTTCCCGCTTTTAGCAGGGCAAACAGCAGCAGCCACACCCCCGTATAAAAGGCCAGCAGCGGCACTATAGCAATGGCGTCCTCTGAGCCTAAGGGGATGCCAAGACCAGCCACCATACTGCCCACCATGGCCGCCGGAGCGGCGTCCACGCCGAAGATAAACTGAGGGGAAGTGGAAAAAAGAGCGAAAAAAAGGACGGGCAGCACCGATCCGTACAGGCCGTAGGCCGCCGGCAGGCCGGCGATCTGGGCGTAGCCCATGGAGATGGGGATGGAGACGGCGGCAATGACCAGACCAGACAACAGATCCTGCCGGAGATAGCGCCGCTGATAACCGGACAGGGTTTTGAGCAAAACATTCATGGGGGAAGGACTCCTTTCGGAACAAAAAGAACGGGACGGCTCTGCCGTCCCATTCTTTTTGAAATTTCATACAGTCAGCCGTCCATATGGTAACATATTTCTTTTCGAAATGCAATGCGATCAAGAGAGCAAAAGGAGTGCATCTATTAACTGCTGAGTTAATCGTTAAATGGGCATATATTGACGGTCAATGTAATATGTGGTAAAGTGATTTATTATGAATGTAAAATAACCTGTAAATGGATGGCTTTGATCTCTCACAGTGTTCGTGGCATATAGAAATAGAGGGGGATAGCAATGGATAAAGTGTTTCAGGAAGAAGAAAAAAATCTTGCTGAAGTTGAAGCTAGAATCGATTCGATTGTGTTTCGCAATGAAAGGGAGATTCGCGTTTTGAATGCGGAGACTACAGACTACATATGTTGCGATTATGATGACCGGGAAAGAAAGCGAGAGCTGGTTAAAAGATGTGAATCAGTTAGCGAGCAAGCTGCGCAATACCGTAGGCTCAAAGCATCGCCTTATTATGGGCGTATTGATTTAGATGTCAAGAACAGTGATGAGAGCGTAGTTTGTTATATTGGAGACGAGGGAATTTACGATGGTGCAGATATTGTCGTTTTCAATTGGCGCAGCCCTATCACGAACTGTTACTATGCTACCAATCAAACGGAATTCTGCGTGGAAGGGATACAATATTTATTAGCGCTTCGTCGTAAGGTTAAGATCGAGGATGAAAAGCTTATCAGCTATAAAACCGAATATGACGGCGAAGCAGTCTCTCTTGAGGGCGAGATAATTGACCCATTTTTGATTGATGTGCTAAAAGATAAAAGAAGGCATCATCGCTTGACTGATATTATTCGCACAATCCAATGCAATCAAAATGAAATTATTCGTAAGCCTTTAACAGAAAGCTTTGTTGTGCAAGGCTGTGCTGGCTCAGGAAAGACGATGATTTTGTTGCACCGTCTTTCATACTTGAAGTTCAACAATCCTAATATGTTTTTAAAGGGCGTGAAAATAATTACGCCCAATCGATTTTTCAATGCACACATTTATGATTTGAGTGAACAACTGGAACTAACTTCAATTGAACGGCTCTCTGTGGAAGAATACTATGCATCACTTGTTAAACATTATCTAAGTGGAACTGATGTGAAAGCGGATGTGAAAAATGAAAAAGTCTTGGGAGTTGATTTGCTGACAGAAATTTACTCTATTCCATATTTGTTTGGTTCGATGGTTCATTATCATAAATATTGGGAGAAAATTTTAGATGAGTTAGACGAAGGAAAACTTCGTGCGCTTTTTCAGAATTTTAAACTTGATTATCCCAACACCAGTACCCATAATCATGATGTGGTAAGTCAACTTAAAGAAGGAGTGCGTAAGATTACATCTACTGTTGCCAAGGTTAAAGCGCAGGAGATTGAATTAGCGGAATTTGAAAAAAGCATAAGCGAGATACAACTGAAGCTTGATCGTGCATATGATCGGCTGAAAAATATAAAAGAGCAAGTTGTGATGTGGCTTGAGCTTGAGATTTCGGCATTAGGCAATGAAGTAGAAGAATACGAAGACGAGCGGGAAAAGTTAAATGATCAAAGGGTGGGACTTCAAAAGCAATTTAAAGAAGCAAAATTAGAAGTTGAACATTATAAGAAACTTCTTCAATTATTCTCTGATGGAACTAGTATGTATTCTGATTTTGATCAGTTCATACAACGGAATGATTCTGTGAGTGAGCTAATACGGGCTGAGCGGGAGGAACTGATTGCAGAGATCGTTGAAGCAGAAAAGGCTTACAATAAAACGCCAACATACAATTTCGTTAAACGGAATAAGCTTCAAAAGGACATTACTGAAAATAAAAAACGGTTTACTTTGACGGTTTCTCGGCTGATTATGGGTCAAATGAAAGAGATACAGTCAAAACAAAACACACTAAATAAATCTGCTAGTACATTAAAAGAAAACATTACAGAACTTGATGAAGTAATTTGCTCTATGGATGAAAATATCAGTTCCAAGAAGACGCAAATTTCCTCATGGGAAGCGTGTTTAAAATTGTTTTCAGGATCAGGGTTTCCAAATGCACAAAAAGGGTTATCGCCGGAAACATATGAAGAGTGCAAGGTAGTGTTTTCCAGTTATGAAGAGCAACAGGCGACTTGTGCCAATATAGTGAAGCAACTGGATTCAGCGAAAAAGAACAAAAAGAAAAAGAAGCAAGAACGGGAAAACAGTGCGCAGTATGACCTTGCAGCAAGAGAAAGAGACTATATTGTAAAATGTCGCGAGGTGCTAAAAAAATTGCAGATTGGGGCGATTTTAGAAAATGTCATGCTCCCCAATTTGCGTGAGATTTATAAGGCACATGAGCGGGAATATGAAGAAGCGAATTATCGCCATAAGCTCTATTTAAAGCTGCTTTATTGTTGGCTCTATTATTCGAACTTGCCGAATCTAGATTACTTTTTGAATATTGATGAAGCACAAGACATTTCCGTCGCAGAGTATCGGCTTCTTAGAAATGTGCTTGGAAAGCAATGTATTTTTAATCTGTATGGTGACATTAACCAGGCTGTATATAGCTATAAGAATGTTGCAGACTGGGAAGAGATCGAAGACATTACGAATGGAAATATATATGTGCTCAACGAAAATTACAGAAATACATTACAGATAACAGAGTTTTGTAATAAAGAGTTTGGAGCAGAGGTTTATCCAATTGGTATATCGGGAGAATCTGTTCTTGAGCTCGATCTTGAAACAGCGGTTCATCAAATTTCAGAGATTAAAAAGAGAAATCCTGAATATCGAGTTGCAATCATCCATCGGTATGGGCTAAAAGGAATTAAGAAGGAACTGCGTAAGATTCTTGCGGATCAAGATGTCTCATGGAAAGCGGTTGATGTGCGAAAGATTTGTGTGATTCCTGTTGAAATTGCAAAGGGGTTGGAATTTGAGGCTGTGGTTGTAATTGTCGATCGGATGTCTGACAACGAAAAATATGTTTCATATACTCGCGCATTAGATAAACTTATCGTTGTTAGGGATCAAATCTCGACAGAGACTGTTGCTGATAAAAAGAGCGCCAAATGATTGCGGCATTGTTGTTCTTAATAATTGACAAAAAGCCCGACTTTATGTCGGGCTTTTTGTCAATTAAGTGCCAAGGACAAGGACTAGAAAAGGGGTTAATCACACAAAGCACCACTGCACCAAAACCATGTGCAGCACGGTGCCGGCAATCAAGCTCAGCACCATATTCCGTTTCCAAAGGTGGACTGCCACCACGCAGGCCAGGGAGATCAGCTCCGGCAGGCCGTAGTAGGCGGTGAACAGGGCGTCCTTCAAGCAGTAGATGACCAAAAAGCCCATGACCGCCGCCGGCAGCACCCGACCCAGCCGGACGATGGCATCCGGCAGCTTTTTCCCCTCTGGGAAAATGGCGAAGGGCAGAAAACGGGTGGTTACGGTGCCCAGTACCACTACGGCGATGGTGAGGATGCGTTCTGTTACGGTCATACCAATCCCTCCCGTTCCTTAGGTTCCCGTTTGCCGTCCAGGCAGACGCAGAGGACAATGAGCGCCAGGGCGGGCAGAATGAAGTTCTTGCTGCCCAGCACCAGCAGGCACACCAGGGCGATGCCCAGTCCCGTCCAGCCGGAACGCTGTTTCTCCCTGCCCTCCAGCTGTCCCAGAAAGAGGACGGTGATGAGAGCGGTCAAAATGAAGTCCACCCCCGTGGTGTTGATGGGCAGGGCGGAGCCCACCAGATAGCCCAATGCGCCGCTGGACACCCAGTACATTTGATTGAGCAGGGTGATGAAGAAGTAGAACCAACCCCGATCCACCCCCTCCGGCGGGGTGATGGCGCTGTTCAGGGCGAAGGTCTCGTCGCACATCCCGAAGATGAGATACCCCTTCTTGCACCCTGTGTCCCGATATTTGCCCAGCATAGCCAAGCCATAGAACAGGTGGCGGGCGTTGACCATGAGGGTCATGATGAAGGCATTGAGGGGTTGGAAAGCGCCCATCAGCAGATTCACTGTGACGAACTCCATGGAGCCGGCAAAAATGAAGATACTCATGGCCAGGATATAGAAGATGGGCAGCCCCATGCTCCGCATGAGCAGGCCGTAGGATAATCCTAAAAAGAGAAATTCCACCCAAATAGATACGGTGTAGGGGAAGGCCGCCCGAAGGGCTTTTCGTTTCATCTCGTCTCAACTCCAATCTCCCTTGCCTTTGCGGCAGGGTTTTTGTATAATGAAGGTATCATACATCGAACGCACAGACAGTTTATCGAACGGTGTTGCAATATATCTTACAGCTGTTCAATATATTTGTCAACCGGAAAAGGAGCAAGCGGATGGATTGGGATTTGGGACGAATCATCGCCATGAATTTGAAGCAGCTGCGGACGGAGCGCAGCCTGACCTTGGGGCAGCTGGCCAAGGAGTCTGGGGTCAGTAAGGCCATCCTGTCCGACATGGAGAAGGGGGAGAGCAACCCCACCATCAACACCATCATCAAAGTGTCCAAAGGGTTGAACGTCCCTTATTCCCGCCTCATGGAGGGGGTGGAGCCGGAGTCCACCTTGGTGCGGCAGCAGGAGACGGTGATGCAGGCCAACGAGAACCATCACTATCGCATCTTTTGCTATTTCACCACCTCTCCCAAACGCAACTTCGAGCTGTTTCGGGTGGAGCTGGATCCCAATTCCTCCAACGTCTCCATCGCCCATCCCCCCAAATCCCAGGAATATCTATATGTGCTGGAAGGGGAGTTGACCCTGGAGACCGAGGCAGCATCCTACACCCTGCACCCGGGCGACTCTCTAGGCTTTGCCTCGTCCGTGCCCCACACCTACCACAACCGGCAGCCGGAACAGGCCGTGTTCCTCTGTATCAATTACCACCCCAACTTTTGAGGAGAGAGGAGTCTCTTATGCTGAAACGATACGCCTGGTTAGATACATTTCTCCGCGCCCACTCCGGTGTGACCTACGATTGGAAGGAGGAGTGGCAATGGCACCGCTACCTGTTGGACGGCAAGCTGTTCGCCGCCCTCTGCCAGCCCGACTCGGAGCACAAGGACTACGATTGCCGCCCCCTGCTCACGGTGAAATGCGAGCCGGAGTTGGCCGTCGCCCTGCGGGCGGAGTACCCGGAGGACATCCTGCCTGGGTTCTACATGAACAAGACCCACTGGAACACCATCTTCCTGGATGGGCATCTGTCCCAAGACCAGCTGGAACAGTTCTGCGACCGCTCCTATCAGCTGATCTTCAGCAAGCTCACCAAAAAACGCCAGCGGGAGCTGACGGAAGGATAAATAGCGCAAAAGAGCACCCAGCCATCGGCTGGGTGCTTTGTCATCGTTGGGACAGCTGTGCCAGGTCGGGGCAGTCTCGCAGGTCGGTGAGAAAATGTTCCAGCGCCGGGTTCTGGTTGTCCTTTAGCCAGGCGGCGATGATCTCCTCCTCCTCACCTTCCCCCACCAGCGGCACAAACACCAGGTTGTCCGCATGGTAGAGCTTGTCCGTGCAGTAGTCGGGCAGAATGGAGATGCCCTCCTCTGCCGCCACCATCATCAGGATGCTCTCTGTGTCCGAGGAGCGGAACAAAATGTTGGGCTTATATCCGGCGGACTTGTACAGCTGCATGAAAAAGGCGTCGCCGTAGGAGTCGTCGGCGTCCGAGGGAGACATATATAAAATGTTCTCCCCCCGCAACTCCTCCCGCCGCAGCTGCCGCCGCTGGGCAAAGGGGTGTCCAGCGTAGAGCGCCACCACCAGCTTGGCTTTTTGTACGATCAAGAAGTCAATGCCCTCCTGCTGCTTTAGGTTGGTGCTGTCCCAGGTGAAGATGATGTCGTACACATGATGGAGCAGCCCAGCCGCCAGCACATCGGTGGAGCAGCGGTAGAAGGTGATAAGCACATTGCTGTTCCGCTGATGGAACCGCTGCATGAGCACTGACAGATCGCTCCGTTCATATCCCCGCAGATACCCCACCCGCAGGCTGCCGCTGAGCCCCACCGAAGCGTCATGCACCCGCCGAGCGGCCTGGCTCATCCGCTCCAAGATGGCCTTTGCCTCCAGCAGGAACATTTTCCCCGCCGGCGTCAGCGTCACCGGTCGGGTGCTCCGATCAAAGAGGACACAGCCCAGAGAGGATTCCAGCTGGCGGATCTGTTGGGTGATGGCGGTCTGGGAGATGTAAAATTGCTCCGCCGCCTTGGTGAAGCTGCGGGTCTCGGCGGCGGCGACGAAATATTTTAACTGGTTCTGGTTCATTGGGATCTCCTGAAGTGGTAAAACATGAGGGTGGACAAGGGGACGGGGGCGCTTTTGTTCGGGAGCAAAACAGCAAAGAGCAAGCACATGATAACTTCCCCTTATTCTATCATGCCTAAATTCCCCTTGTAAAGCCAATCTGTCCGCGGTAAAATAAGAACATCTTGTGAGAAAGAGGAGAGAAAACCATGAAACGAGAAAACTTCCGCTCCCGCCTGGGCTTCCTGCTGGTCAGTGCAGGCTGCGCCATCGGGATCGGCAACGTCTGGCGCTTCCCATACATTGCCGGTCAGTACGGCGGCGGCTACTTTGTTCTGTTCTACCTGATCTGCCTGCTCATCATGGGCGTCCCCGTGCTGACCATGGAGCTGGCCGTGGGCCGCGCCAGCCGGCGCAGCGCCGTCCTAGGCTATAAGGCACTGGAAAAGCCCGGTCAGAAGTGGCATATCCACGGCTGGTTCTGCTTGCTGGGCTGCTGCCTGCTGATGATGTACTACACCACGGTCACCGGCTGGATGGTGAGCTACTTTTTCAAGTTCCTCACTGGCACCTTCTCCCAGGGCATGGCCACAGAGGCGGTCAGCGCCGTCTTTGGCAACCTCCTGTCCTCCCCTGGGGAAATGGCCATCTGGACGGAAATTGTGGTGCTGGCCGGCTTTGTGGTGTGCAGCTTTGGCCTGCAAAACGGTTTGGAACGCATTACAAAGGGCATGATGCTGGCGCTGCTGGTACTTATCCTTGTGCTGGCCATCCACAGTCTCACCCTGTCCGGCGCCGCCGAGGGCATGAAGTTCTACCTGCTGCCCTCCGTGGACAGCATCAAAGAGAACGGCCTGGGCAATGTCATCACCGCCGCCATGAATCAGGCGTTTTTCACCTTGAGCCTGGGTATCGCCGCTATGGAGATATTTGGCAGCTACATGGGCGATGAACACCGTCTGGCCGGCGAATCCGTCCGCATCTGCGCACTGGATACCTTTGTGGCGCTCATGTCCGGCATGATCATCTTCCCCGCCTGCTTCTCCTTCAACGTACAGCCCAACCAGGGTCCCTCCCTGATCTTCGACACCCTGCCCAACGTGTTTGTCAATATGGCGGGCGGACGGCTGTGGGGCGCCCTGTTCTTCCTGTTCATGGTCTTTGCCAGCTTCTCCACCGTTCTGGCGGTGTTTGAGAACATCATGGCCGTGTGCATCGACACCTTCGGCTGGAGCCGCAAAAAGGCCGCCATCCTGAGTGGCATCTTCCTGGCTGTGGCCAGCCTGCCCTGCGTCCTGGGCTACAACCTGTGGAGCGATCTGACCTTCATCGGCGGACGTGACGTGCTGGACAGCGAAGATTTCCTGGTCAGCAACCTGCTCCTGCCCATTGGCTCCCTGGTATTCCTGCTCTTCTGCGTGAGCAAGTGGGGGTGGGGCTTTGACAAGTACCTGGCAGAAGTCAACAAGGGCGAGAGAGGCCCCAAGCTCCCTCGGTGGCTCAAGCCCTACTTCCAGTGGGTGCTGCCTATCCTCATCCTGGTCATCCTGATTCAGGGTCTGCTCTGATCGATCCGAATGAAAAAATCACCTTGGAGGACTCCAAGGTGATTTTTTGCGCCCTTATGCTCCGCTGCTCCCGATAAATTCTCGAATCAGGGAGTCCGGCGCCACCAGCGATGGGTCAATGGGTACGAACTGCGAGAAGGCGTCGATCATCCGCCCCATCTCCCGATGTCGCACGTTTTCCTTGGGGAGCGCTTGCCGCAGGATGGGAGCGTACTGGCCAAAGACGCAGATCTCGTAGGGGAGGGCGGTGTCCAGGATCAGATTGGCACGGTACTTGTAGGGGGAAATGTACAGCTTCTCCCCCCGCCGCACGTTGGCCCACAGGGCGAAGGTGGTGGTCACATCGCTGCCTCGGAAGTTCATGTCTCGGACGCTCCGACGGGTCAGGCGGATCCAAGTGCCCTTGAACACCGTCTCCGATCCGTCCATCATGTTGGAGCGGGCGGACAGGTAGATTTTAAACGCCTCCGGATGCGCGCCGCCCAGATCGTCATTGAGGGCGTGGATGCCTTCAAACACCACCACCTCATCCTTTTGCAGCCGGATGGGTTGGCACCGGCTGGTGTCCCGCAGGTTTCGGGCGAAGTCGTAATAGGGGACGCAGATCTCCTCCCCCCGATTCAGGGCGTCAAAGTGCTCGTTGAGCAAGTCCATGTCCATGCACAGTGGAGACTCCAGGTCATATAACCCGTCGGATGTCCGTGGAGTGTACTCTGGAGAGATGGGGCGGAAGTAGTTGTCCATGGAGATGGTGTGGGTGCGGATGCCCCGCCGCGTCAGCTCCTGGTCGAGCTTTAGGGCTGATGTGGTTTTCCCCGACCCAGAGGGGCCGGAGAGGAGCACGATGGGGCTTTGCCGCAGGTTATTGGCAATCTTATCCGCCGCCGCGCAGATTTTCTCCTGAAAGGCAGCGTCCGCTTCCGCCAGAAACGTCTCCGGAGCGCAAGCTGCCATCCGGTTGATCTCGCTGAGTTGATATGACATAGTCCAACCTTCTTTCCGCCGTCAAGATGTTCCCCGTGCTCGCTGCCGCAAAGCCAGGTGGAAGGGCACCAGCTCCGCCTTGTTCTGGCATACCTGTTCCACCCGTTCCAGGTAGACGTGGGGGTATTTGGGATTGGTGATGCGGACGATCTTGCCCGTCTCCGGATCGGTGAGCTTGGTGGAGCCGCCGCCGCCCAGAGCCAAGATGGTGTGCAGCTCCTCCATGATGCAGATGTTGTAGATGCCCTCGCACCCAGGCTTGCACCAGCCGATGTTCTCCAATGCGCCGGACATATACTTCTGCCGGTACAGGTAGTAGGGCAGGTACCCTGCCTCCCGCAGCCGCTTCCAGGCGTATTCCAGCATAGCGGCTGTCTCTGCGCCGGAGGGCAGTCCCTGCCGCTCCATGGCCAGCCGAGAGCCCTTTTTCAGCGCCAGGGTGTGTACCGTGATGTTCTCCGGCGCCAGCGCCAGCACCTGTTCCAAGGTGTACTGGAACCCTTCCAGGCTGTCCTTGGGCAGTCCGGCGATCAAGTCCATATTCACCATGGGGATCCCCGATTGCCGGACGATGGCGTAGGCGTCCAAAATGTCCGCTGCCGTATGGCTGCGCCCCATGGCTTCCAGCACGGTGTCCTCCATGGACTGAGGGTTGACCGACACTCGGTCAACGTGGTGCGCCTTCAGCACTGCCAGTTTATCCGCCGTGATGGTGTCCGGCCGGCCGGCCTCCACCGTGTACTCGGTGAGCCGAGAAAGGTCAAAGCACTGCTCCACCTGGGTCAGCAGCCGTTCCAGCTGGGGGGCGGTCAGGGTGGTGGGGGTGCCGCCGCCGATGTAGATAGTGCGGATAAAAAGCCCTGCTTGCCGGAGGTATGCGGCGCTGGCCGCCATCTCCTGACACAGTCCATCCAGATAGGGCTCCACCAGCTTCAGCGCCTTCTGCACGTCAGCGGAGACAAAGCTGCAATAGGCGCAGCGGGTGGGGCAGAAGGGAATGCCGATGTAGAGGGAGATCTCATCCGGCTTCAGGCTCCGCTTCACTGCCAACCCCGCCTGAGCCGCGTCCAGCGCCAGCTCCGTGCGGGACTGAGAGACGAAATAAGTGTCCCAGAATAGGGTATGCACTTCCTCCGAACTCATGCCAGCCTCCAGCGCCCGAGAGGCCAGCTTCGCCGGCCGGATGCCGGTGAGCATCCCCCAAGGCAGCCCATTTCCGGTCAGCTGCACCGCAGCCTTGTAAAAGGACTGCTTGATGAGCCGCTGCAGCACCCGATCGTTGACCAGACCGCCGGTCAGTTCTGTCACCGGACACCAGGAAAAGGCGGTAGCAGTCCGTCCCTGGTACTGGATGCAGGCGGAGGCGCGGATGTTCTCCTCCCCCTGGTGGGGCATTTGCAGCGCAGACCAGGCGGCGTCCTCGTCAGCGCTGGGGTCTACGTCCGGATACTCCGGACGCTGGTCAGGGAACAGGGTGAGCAGGCTCTGTTCCACGGCGTAACGGTATTCGTGGCCGGAAAGATAGAGTTTCATGGGTGTGATGCTCCTGTGGATGAAATCAGAGAAACAGCCGCTGTACCCGGCGTGGGGACAGCGACTGTCGGGCGATGAACGGCGCAGGTTACTTCCGGCCGAACTTCTCCATGGCGTAGCGCATAAAGGGATTGTTTTTGCGCTCAAAGTCCAGGGTTGTGATGCGGTCGTGGCCGGGGTAGACGTTGTAGTTGCCCTCAATGACCGCCAGACAGCACAGGGAGACCATCATATCCTTGGGGCTGCTGCCGGGGAAATCGGTACGGCCGCAGCTGCCGCAGAACAGGGTGTCCCCAGTGAACAGGTTGTCGCCAATGGCCAGGGTGACACTGCCAGGGGTGTGGCCGGGGGTGTGGAGGACGATGATGGTCTCCACGCCCATCTCCAGCGTCTCGCCGTCCTTGTAGAAGCGGATCTGATCCTTGAAAGCGCTCAGATCTGCCTTGCCAAAGCCGGTGTTGGGGCCGGGATAGTCCAGCTCGTGGACGTAGATGGGGATGTTTCGATTCAAGTTGGGCACCAGCCCGTCCAGGCCGTTGGTGTGATCCCAATGGCCGTGGGTCAGCAGGATCTTTTCAAAGTCGTATCCGCTCTCCTTGGCGAATTGGGCAATGCGTTCTCCCTGGTCGCCAGGATCAATGATTACGCCTTTTTTGGTCGTCTCATCGGCCACGAGATAACAGTTGGTGGCCACTGGGCCCACGGTAAAGGATTTGATAAACATAGGGTTTGGATCCTCCATTCTTTGCTTGTTGACTGGTATCGGTTCCGCCGAAATAGGAGGCGGGAAACTACAGGGTATCCGTGTCAAAGAGCAGGGTCACTGGCCCGTCATTTACCGACGCCACCTGCATATCTGCTCCGAACTGGCCGTGCTCCACCTGGAAGCCGCGGCTGCGGCAGGCGTCTAAAAATTCCTCGTACAGGGGAATGGCCACATCGGGCTTGGCCGCCTTGGAGAAGCCAGGGCGGCGGGATTTCAGGTCGGCGTAAAGGGTGAACTGGCTGATGACCAGCAGGGCGCCGCCCACCGTCTCCAGATCCAAATTCATTTTCCCGTTTTCATCGGAAAATACCCGCAGGTGGCAGATCTTATCCGCCAGCCGAGTGACTTGGGCGGAGGTATCCTCTGGGCCAATGCCCAACAGCACCAGATAACCGGTACCGATCTGACCGCTTACTGTTCCGTCAATGGTGACGGAGGCGGAGGAGACACGGGTGACAACAGCACGCATGAACTGACACGTCCTTTCTTGTTAGGTTGGTTTGTTGTCGGCGTCCGCTTGGGGCGGCAGCTGCTTGATGTGGTTGCCGATGATCTCGCTCACATCGGAAACCGTCACAAAAGCGGACTGGTCGGCGTTGTGGATGATGCGCCGCATGGCGGGCAGCTCCAAACGGGTGATGACGCAGTAGAGCACCGCCTTGTTGCCGCTGATGAGGCCGGTGCCCTCCAAAATGGTGCAGGTGCGCCCCAGCTGCTGGAAGATAGTGTCCGCCATGGCGGTGCCGTCCTGGGTGATGATCATGACCGATTTGGCCTCCTCCATGCCGTTTTCCACCATGTCGATGACCTTGAAGGTGATAAAATAGGTCAGCAGAGAATACAGCGCCCGATCCCAGCCAAAGAGCAGACCGGCGGCAGCGTAGATGATGATGTTGATGGAAAAGACGATCTGACCGACGGAGAAGTTGGTCTTGCGGCTGATGAGCAGCGCCACCGTCTCCGTCCCGTCTAGGCAGCCGCCCCCGCGGAGCACCAGCCCTATGCCAGCCCCCAGCAGTACCCCGCCGAACACCACTGCCAGGAGCGGTTCGGAGGTGGCGGGCTTGAGTCCGGCAAAGACGGAGAGGAGGACGGAGAAAAGCGCCATGGAGTAGCCGGCGCTGACCAGGAAGCGCAGCCCCATATTCTTGGTGCCGATGATGAGGAAGGGGATGTTGAGCACAAAGGTGAGCACCCCCAGGGCGATGGGGGTCAGCTGACTGATGATCATGCTGACACCCACGATGCCACCGTCCAAAATGGTGGCAGGAACCAAAAATTCTTCCAGTGCAAAGGCCGCTAACACAGCCCCTGCGGTCAGAAAGAGGAAGCTGGCCAAAAACTGCCGGAAGGTGGAAAATTTCGTGTTGTTCATGATTCGGAATCCTCTCGTATCAAAACTTGCTTGCGGGAGGGACAGGGGGTCACCCCTTGGCGCGCCGGACGCCCAGCACGTCCCGAATGGAGGAGAGCTTTTTCGTGACCATATCCAGCTCCTCGCGATTTCGGACGCTGATGAGGACGGTGACGATGGCAAACCCGTCCGGTGTGCCCTTGGCGGTGATGGAGTCCACTCGGATTTTAGCCGCTGACAAGGTGGCCGCCACATCCAGAAACAGATTGCTGCGATCCTTGGCGGACAACTCCAAGGTGGTCTGATAGGCGTCCAGATCCCCTGTGCTCCAGGACACCGGAACCCAGCGGCCCTTCTCCGCCGCCTGTTTCTCCGGAGAAGCATTGGGGCAGTCCTGCCGGTGGACGGAGACGCCGTAGCCACGGGTGATGAAGCCAACCACCGGATCCCCGGGGACGGGGGTGCAGCACTTGGCGAATTTCACCAGGCAGTTGTCCAGACCGTCCACAATGATGCCATTCTTGGAGTAACGTTTTTTGGCAGGAGGCGGGTCAGGCGGGAGGGAGGTTCTGATGTGCATGGTCTGGGTCTGGTCATCGGCAGAAACCAGCTCCTGCACGGTGTTCTGCTCCTTCCGCTCCTTGTTGATCTGCAAAATCTCGTTGCGGATGCGGTTGACTGCCTTCAAAGCGGTCATCCCGCCGTAGCCAATGGCGGCATAGAGATCCTCCAACGTGCTGTATTGCAGCTTCTTCAGCAGCCGAGGCAGATTCTCCTCGCTGGAGATCATGGTCATGGAGAAGCCTGCCCGCTTCAGTTCGCTCTCAAAGGCGGAGCGGCCGTGGATGATGTTGTCTGCCCGCCGTTCCTTCTTAAACCACTGGCGAATCTTGTTCCGAGCTTCGTTGCTCTTGCACAGCTTCATCCAGTCTCGGCTGGGGCCTTTGGCGGATTTGGAGGTGAGGATCTCCACAATGTCGCCGTTGGAGAGCTTCGTTTCAAAGGGCACGATGCGTCCGTTGATCTTGGCGCCCGTCATATGGTTGCCCACGGCAGAGTGGATGGAGTAGGCAAAGTCGATGGGGGTGGAGCCGGCGGGCAGCCCCTTCACCTCCCCCTGGGGGGTAAATACAAAAACCTGGTCGGAGAACAGATCCACCTTCAGGGAACCGACAAATTCCTCCGCATCCGTATCCTCCTGGCTCTCCAGCAGACGGCGCACCCACTCAAAGGTGTTCTCTCCGCTGACTTGGGAGTTGGCCAGCCCCTCCTTGTATTTCCAGTGGGCGGCTACGCCATATTCTGCCGTTTCATGCATTTCCCAGGTGCGGATTTGCACCTCAAAGGGGATACCGGCGGTGCCGATGACGGTGGTATGAAGGGACTGGTACAGGTTGGGCTTGGGGGTGGAGATGTAGTCCTTGAACCGGCCGGGAACTGGGTTATACATATCATGGATCAGTCCCAGCACATTATAGCAATCGGGAATATCATCCACGATGACGCGGAAGGCGCACAGGTCAAAGATCTCCCCCAATGTCTTTTGCTGGGCAAACATCTTGCGATAGATGGAATAAATGTGCTTGATGCGGCTGGTGATGGTGCAGTGGATGCCCTCATCCTCCATCCGGTGTTGGATGCGCACCTTGGTAGCTACCATGAACTCCTTGTTGCGCTGCTCCTGCTTGGCCAGGGCATCCTCGATCTCTTGATAGCCGATGGGGTCAAGATACTTGAGAGAGAGATCTTCCAGCTCCCACTTGATGCGCTGCATCCCCAGCCGGTGGGCGATGGGGGCGTAGATCTCCAGTGTCTCTCTGGATTTCTCTCGCTGTTTAGCGGGGGTCTGGTACTGCATGGTGCGCATATTGTGCAGCCGGTCGCAGAGCTTGACTAGGATGACGCGGATATCCTTGCTCATGGCCATGAGCATTTTGCGCAGATTTTCCATCTGCTTCTCCTCCATGGACACATAGTTGATCCGCGTCAGCTTGGTGACCCCTTCCACCAGATCGGCAATGATAGGGGAGAATTCTCGGCTGATGTCCTCGTGGGTGCTCTTGGTGTCCTCAATGCAGTCATGGAGCAGAGCGGCACAGAGCGAATCCGTGTCCAGCTTCAGGTCAGCTACAATATTGGCCACCGCCAGAGGATGGGTGATGTAAGGGGAACCGTCCTTGCGGGTCTGCCCTTCATGGGCTTTGGCGGCGTAGCAGTATGCCTTATACAGAAGCGCTTTGTCCAAAGCTGGATTATAGGACAGCACGTGCCGTTCCAGTTCATTGTAGTAGTGCAGCATAGGGTCCATAAAAACGCCTCCTTTTTGCGTGATAGACCGGAATGGACTCCGGTAAAGTGTGAGCAGATCGTGTTAAGAGTCCTGCAACAGCTGACGCAGCTGCCGCAAAATGGAGGAGTCATCCAGATCCACTTTCTGCTCCACCTGGCGCAGGGTGATGCGCAGCACCTCCGGCTCGGCGGCCAGGTCGATCAGGCCCCGCTCCTGCAATACGTCCAGACAGATCAGCGTCCGAGAACAGCCGCAGGGCAGGCCAAAGGTGCGGGCAATGCGATTGGACAGAGCCAGGGGCTGTTCGGTCAGCGTCCCCTTCCCAGCGTAGTGCGCCAGATAGCGCCAGGTGGCTACAAAATCCTGCCGCTGGGGCAGCAGCCGCCGCAGCTCCTGATTGCTCAGCATTTCCCCTGCTCGGAAGCGCTGGTAGATGCGCAAGTCCACCATGGCCGGTGACAGGGCGCGCCGGATGTCGGTGATGAGCAGCTGCACCGTGCGGCAGCCGCGGAATTGGTTCACCTGGGGATAGCAGGCCAAGTCCAGCCGCATTCCGCTGCGCAGTCCGGCGGCGCGGGGGGTGGTGGAGAAAAAGATGGCGTCCAAAATCAGCCCATCGCAGTCCACCTGCATTCGGGTATGTCGTCCGCCGCCCACACAGGAGTAGCTCAATAGGGTGGCGTGCTCGACCAAAAAAGTGGGGCGGGGATTGCCGGCGCCAAAGGGCTCTAAGGCTTCCAGCGCCGCCACATTCTCCAGGGTCAGCAGCTGATTGGGCAGCACTGCGTCCAGCGCCAGATCGCCGCCGCTCTCCTGCAAAGGCGCATAAGCGTCCGCCAGCTGGCACATTTTGCGCCGGAAGGCGGGGATCTGTTGGGCGGTGATGGTGAAGCCAGCCGCCTGGGCGTGGCCGCCAAAGCCCTCCAGCAGGTCGCTGCACTGTTCCAGGGCGGAGAACAACGGGAACCCGCCGCTGCTGCGGCAGGAGCCTTTCCCACGGTCGCCCTCCAGGCAGATCATAAACGTGGGCACCCCATATCGCTCTGCCAGACGAGAGGCCACGATGCCCACCACGCCTTGATGCCAGTTCTCACCGGCCAAGACGATGGCGCTGCCCCGCAGGGCGGGGCGCTGATCCAGCAGGGTGGTGCATTGGCTGAAGATGTCCTGCTCCACCAGCTGCCGCTCTCGGTTCAGCTGGCACAGCTTCTGCGCCAGCTCCGCCGCCAGCAGCGGATCATCGGTGAGCAATAAATCCACCGCCAAAAAGGGACAGCCCATCCGGCCGGCCGCATTGATGCGGGGCGCCAGGGAAAAGCTGATAAAGGAGGCGGTGATGGGTTTTTCATTGACACGGGATTCCTTCAGCAGCATGGTCAGCCCTACCCGTCGGGTGGTGGGGATGAGATTCAGCCCCAGGGTCACAATGGAGCGGTTCTCGCCGGTGAGCTGCATCACGTCCGCCACCGTGCCGATGGCAGCCAGATCCGCATATTCCAGCAGCAGCGCATCCTGTCGTTCCGCTCCGCCCAGCGCCAGCACCAGTTTCAGCGCCACGCCCACTCCGGCCAGCTCCTGGAAGGGGTAGGAACAGTCGGGCTGATGGGGGTTGACGATGGCGCAGGCGTCAGGCAAAATTTCCTTGCACTCGTGGTGGTCGGTGATGACCACGTCCAGACCCAGCGCACTGGCATGGGTCACTTCGTCCAGGTTGGTGATGCCGCAGTCCACGGTGATGATAAGGGTCACGCCACGCTGCGCCAGGGAGTCGATGGTCTCCGGATTCAGGGAGTACCCCTCTCGGATGCGGTCGGGCACATAGGGGATGACGCTGCCGCCTTGGCTGCGCAGGTAGTCAGTGAGCAGACAGGTGGCGGTGATGCCATCCACATCATAGTCGCCATAGACGCAGATGGTTTCTCCTGCGGTCAAAGCGCGTTGGATCCGCTCCACCGCCTCCGGCATCCCCTTCATGGTCATGGGGTCATGGAGGCGGGAGACGGCGCAGCTCAAAAATTCCTTGGCCTGCGCGCCCTGGTCAAAGCCGCGGGCGGCCAGGACGAGGGCGGAGAGGGGCGGGATGCCGGCGGATTCCAGTTCCGCAGCGGCGTTTGGGTTGCAGGGGGTCAAAGTCCAGTTCTTAAATTTCATGTTTGTCGCTTCCTCAATGACGTCAATCCCCCAGCGGTTGACGCCCATCCAATCAGAAAAGATGTAAAATAAGATTGACTTAAATTATATCAAATTCCTCCCATAATTACAATGGAAGGAACATAAAAAGTGACTGCTTGTGCCAGGGGTTTTGGTCTGCTATAATGGGAAAAAGCCCAAAAACGAGGGAGGAGATTTCTGTGGGAAAAAAGCAGAAAAAGACCAATGTCATGCGCATCCTAGACCAGAAAAAGATTCCATACACCGCCAAAGAATACCCCCACGAGGAGGGGGTGGCCGTAGACGGTATGACCGTGGCCAAGAGCCTGGGGCAGGAGCCGGGGAGCGTGTTCAAGACCCTGGTGACCCGAGGCGCCAGCGGGGAATACTATGTATTCGACATTCCGGTGGCGGCGGAATTGGACTTGAAAAAGGCCGCCAAAGCAGTGGGCGAGAAGAACGTTGCCATGCTCCATGTGGCCGAACTGCTCCCTCTCACCGGCTACGTTCGGGGCGGCTGTTCTCCCGTGGGCATGAAGAAGCCCTTTTTCACCACCTTCCACGAAAGCGCCACCCAGTACGATGTCATCGCCGTCTCCGCTGGGAAGATCGGCGAGCAGGTCATCCTGTCCCCCCAAGCCCTCTGCGACCTGGTGGGCGGACAGTTCGCAGACGTCATCAAGTGACCGGAAACCGTTCACGCAAAACACCCCCACAGGTTCCGTGCCCGTGGGGGTGTCGTTTTAGGAAAACGCTGCATGACCAGGCGTTTCCTTTGGGTGGATTACTTCTTTTTTGCAGCAGGGTCGGTGGGATCCATCTTAGTGCCGGCCTTCACCTTGCCGCCGCTGTTGGCTATGGTGACCTTGCCGTTGGGGCCCTTGGTCTTGCTGTTGGAGAACTTGCACAGCACCTTGCCGGAGCCCTGTGCGCCAACACAGTCATAGATCAGCTTGGCGTTGCCGCACTGCACGCGGATGCAGTAGTAGGAACGATTGGCGCCCAGATTGTTGTAGGTCTTCCATGCCAGTGCCTTCACGCTCTTTGCAGTGTAGCGGGAGGAATGGATGAGCGCACCATAGGTGCCCTGGACACGGGTAGCGTACTGATAGTAGCTGGTCTTCTTGGAGTCCGGGTTGGTGAAGGACCACCAACGACGGCGATAGGTCAGCTTGTAGCTGCCGGTCTTGAAGTGAGCGTTCTCTTCAGGAGTGGTGGTGACAAAGCTCTTGGCGGGGATGTTATATGCGCCTTTTCCTTTTTTTCCGGCTGTAGGATTCCACAACAGAATATCCACTGTATGGTTGGGACGGTTGACGTTGACCACCATCTTCTTCTTCAGGTAGCTCTTGCCGAAGTGGGCGAACAAATCCTTGACCTGCGCACCGTTCTGGTCGAAGTAGTAATAGTAGGTACTGCCGTTGCACTTCACATAGTGCCAACCCACCAGAGGCTTGCCGTTCTTGATGTAGTAGCGCTTCCCGCCGGACTCCCGCCAGCCATCGGGGAGCTTCTGCTTGACGCCCTTGGAGAAATAGCTGCCCTTGTATTCCTTCAAGTTCTCTTCGGTGCCGTTGTAGACGCCGGTGAACAGGACGCCGGTGCCCTTGGTGTACTTGTACAGCTTGCCCTTGACCATACGGTAACCGGTCAGCGGGGTTGCGTAGGGCTGGGTCTTGGTGCCCACCAGGGTGGCCTCGGTGGCCACATACAGCTTCTTGTTCCAAACCTTGCCGTCGCCCAGGAAGGCTTCCAGCGCCTCCTTGGACTTGTGGCCGTTGTAGATGACCTTGCCGTGTTTGTCCTTGGTCTTCTGATACAGACCGTCTACATAGTAATACAGGTTAGGGGTCTTTTCCGTGCCCAGGCCAAAGCCGTTGTAGGGGACGCCCTTTTCATAGCGGCGCTTGACGCCGTCCTCCTCGTTGGTCCAGCGGCCAGTGAAGGGGCTGGCATAGGGGGAGGTCTTTTTCTTGCTCAGGGTAGTGGCAGAAGCGTAGTACAGCTTGCCCTCGAACAGGTGATAGCCGTTGTTGGACTTGATCTTGCTCAGGGACTTCTTGCCGTCATAGACCACCACGGTCTTTTTCTTCACGGTGACGGTGACCTTCTGATACAGACCCTTGTAGTAATAATACAGGTTGGGGGTCTTTTCGGTGCCCAGACCGTAGCCGGTGTAGACCACACCGTCCTTATAGCGATACTGCACGTTGTACTTGTTGGGGTTCTTCCAGCGGCCGGTGAACAGTTCGCCTTTGCTCTCGCCGTCAGCGACCTGGAAGGACATCAGGCGTTCGCCGGTGTACTTGGCGTTCTCCAGCTGATAGGCGTTGCCGTCCTGTCTGATTTCCACTTCCGTCACACTCTTGAACAGAACGGGATTGTCCTTGCCATCGGTGATGGTCGTGTAGTCCTTCAGCCAAACGCCGTTGGAGAAAGCGTAGAAGCCAGCGGTACGGGTGACGGTGGTATCGCCGACTGCGCACGCCTGTTCGGGCACATAGAGCACCTGAACCTTGCCGGAGGGGTAGGTCTTGGGGTCGCCGGCCAGCACGTCATTGCCGTCCAGGCCGGTGTAGGTGTACGTCCACTCTCCGTTGTCGCCCACAGCCCAGCCCTTGGCGGCGGTCATCACCGCAGGCTCGGGATCCGCAGCGGGTTCGACAGTGGGTTCTTCCGGAGTAGTCGGCTCGGTGGGTTCGGTAGGCTCCGTCGGTTCCTCGGTGGATGCGTCCGGATCGTTGGCGACAGGTTCTGTCGGCTCGACCGGTTCACTGGAGGAACTGCTGGCGGAACCTGCTTCCGCATCTGCCAGGTCAGTGGCCATGGCCGCACTGCTGAGCAGCATGGACAGAACCAGCACCAGGGAGAGCGCAGAAGTCAGCTTCTTTTTCAAGTTCATGTATGGGGGCCTCCTGTTGTTGTGTGCGTGGGTACTTGCGTGTCATAGGGTGGATCGGTCACGGTGCCGGAGCACACCTCAGGGCAGGCGGAAAAAGGCTTTGCCATTTTCCGTGGTGAGGTGCTCTACCTCCGCCTCAGTCAGCCCCCGCAGGGCGGCGATCTTGGCGGCGATACGGGGCAGCTTGCTGGAGTCGTTCCGCTTCTCCCCCTTGACCCGTGGGTAAGGGAGGAGATAGGGGGAATCGGTCTCGATCATAAACCGATCCTCTGGAACCCAAGCGGCTACCTCGGGCAGTTTTTTGGCGTTTTTATAGGTGACGGAACCGGTAAAGGACAGGTTCCAGCCCAAGCGGATGAGGGTTTTGGCGTCCTCCAGACTGCCGGAATAGCAGTGGAACACCCCTCGCACCTGGGGAAATTCCCGCACGATGGCCAGACTGTCCCCGTGTGCCTCTCGGTCATGGAAGATCACCGGCAGATCCAGCTCCTGTGCCAGCGCCATTTGCAGCCGCAGCGCCTGCTTCTGCACCTGGTGCGCCGCCGGATCCTTCTCCCAGTAGTAGTCCAGCCCGATCTCCCCGATGGCCACCACCTTAGGCTCCTGTGCCAGCACGCGCAGCTGGTGGATGGAGTCGGCGGAGAAGTGTTCCAGATCGGAGGGGTGGAAGCCCACTGCGGCGTAGACGTGGTCATACCGCTGCGCCAGCTCCACCGCCATCTGAGAGGAGGGCAGGTCACAGCCGGGATTGACGATCAGACCGATGCCGAATTGGGGCAGAGCGGACAGGAGTGCGTCCCGATCGCTGTCGAACCAGCTGGCATCATAATGGGCATGGGTGTCGAAGAACATCGTGTGTACCACCTATATCATGGAAATTTGTGAGAGAAAGCAGAAACCTTCCCTGTGTATTTCCCTATTATACACAATTTCAGGGGGAAAAGCAATCAAAAAGGTTTTTTCAAATCGTAATAAAATCTTAATAAAACCTTAAAAAGTTTATCGAAGCGAAAGAAAACCGCCCTTCCCAAGATGGGAAGGGCGGAAAAAAGTGGGGGGATCTCCGTTATTTCTGCAAATAAGACCCTAAAATATAGTAGTAGTCGGTGTTGATCTTCACCATCTCCCACGTCTCATCTCCCACCGTTTTCTGTCCACCGCTGACCACGGCCACCGGCGTCTTAGCCGCCAGCGTGGCAACGATGGCATGGTTGGTGCCTGCGCCAGAACGGAGGTTGACCTTGGATTTGGTGTTGTACATCTTCACCTTCTCCGCCTTTTTCAGGTTGGAGGAGGCGATGTAGTAGTAGCTGTTCTTGATGCGCAGCTTGTACCAGGTGTACCCGTTGGCCTTCTTGCTCCAGCCCTTGACGATCTGCACCGCACTGCCCTTGGCCAGGGTGCCCTTGACGGCGTACTTGGTGCCAGCGCCGGAACGATAGGTGGCCTTGACGGTGGTGGTGTACTTCACTCGCGTCTCCTGGGTCAGATATTTGCCCATCATGTAGTAGTACTTGCCGCCGATCTTGACCTTGTACCACTTCTGCCCGCTGACGGTCTGATACCAGCCATAGACCACTTCCACCGGCTTGCCCTTGGCTACTTTGCCCTTGGAAGCGTACTTGGTGCCGGCGCCGGAGCGGTAGTTGATCTTGGCGGTGGTCACATAGGAGGCGGTGAGGGCGGTGATCTGGAAGGTCTTGGACAGGGAACCGCTGTAGTTGCCCTGGCCGGTGATCTTCACCGTAGCGGTGCCCGGTTCCTTGTTGCCGGAGTAGGACACGGTGTAGTCGGTGCCCTTGACCAGCGTGGCGCCGTTGTAGGTCACGGTCACAGCCGGTTTCAGTGCCTTGCCGGTGTAGGGGGTGGAGGTGTATTTCAGCACCACCGTGGTGTTGGCAGCGGTCAGCGCCTTGGAGCTGGACGTCTTGGTGAGATAGCTGCCCAGGATGTAATAATACTTGGAGCCGATCTTCACCTGCTCCCAACGCTCTCCGCTGACGGCGACAGACTTGCCGTTGACCACGGTCACCGGAGTGCCAGCATAAAGATAAGCTGCTTTGGTCTGGGAGGTTCCCGCTTTGGTGCGCACATTCACGTTTTTCTTGGCGACAGAGTCCACAAAAGTCTCCGCCGGCGTCAGATGTTCTGCCGCAGCGTAATAGTAGCTGCGGCCCACCTTCACCTTGTGCCACTGGGCGCCGTCTGCGGTCTGGGAGCCGCCCTGCACCACCTGTACGCTGTCCCCCCTGGCGAAGGAGCCCTTGACGGCAGCGGAAGCGGAGGCAGAAGTGTGATAGCTAAGGGCCTTGGTGGCAGTATGGTGCTGCAAGACCTCCCGATCGACATAGTCCTCGTGAATGTAATAGGCGTGGCCGTTGTAGTTGAACTTGTACCACTTGGCGCCGTTCACCGTCTTGTGGTAGCCATAGACCAGGTCGATGACCGTCCCCTTGGGCAGCGTCCCTGCCAACGTCCCGCTGGTGCCAGCCGCCATGCGGTAATTCACTGCGGCATTGGTCACATGGGGGGCGGTCAGTGCCGTAGAGGCGGTTTCCGGTGTGGGATTGGAGTCGGGAACCGTGCCGGTGGAACCGACTGTGGTGGTGCTGCCGGAGATCTTGGTGTTGGTGTACCAGAAGTTGCAGTCTACACTGCCGCTGATGCCGCTGATCTTTCCGGAATCACTGTACTGCCAGAAGTCGTAAGCGCCGGTGTAGGTGTTCTTAGAGGCCCACTGGGCGTCCCAGTTGGAGTAGCTGCTGAGGGAAGAGATGTTGAAGTAGTCCGGGAACCAGCTGGTGCTGCAATAGACGCCGCTGGTGTAGCCAGCCGCCTTGGCCGCGTTGCAGAAGGTGGTGGCGTACTTGGTGCGGGTGGTCTTGGAGGTCTTTTTATAGTTGGCCGTCACCCGGGTCCCCGGTTCATAGTCAAACATGACCGGCAGGGTGATCTTGCTCTTGTAGGGCTTGATGACCTTCAGCACATAGTTCGCTTCCTTCTTGGCCTCGGTGGCGGAGGTGGCGCCGGAGTAGTGGTACACGCCCACCTTCAGTCCGGCGGCAGCGGCGGCCTCTACGTTGGCCTTGAACTTGGGGTCGGTGTGCAGGTTGAAGGACTTCAGCGAGGTGTAGCTGCACCGGATGAACACGAAGGAGATGCCGTCTGCCTTCACCTTTTTCCAGTTGATGGTGCCCTGCCACTGGGATACATCAATGCCGTAGTAGATATACTTGGTCTTGGCATGGGTGTGTTTGTAGGTCTTCTTGGTGTAGGGGTTGGAACCGGCGGCGAAGGTGGCGATGCCATCGTCCTGAGCGTCCGCCTGATGCCGGGCGTATTCCCTCCGATACTGGGGGTCATCAATGGTGGGGTCAAAGGTGTTCAGCGCCTCCTGCACCTCCTTGTCGGTGGTGGGCGTGTTGCCCGCGACCGGCGTCTGTTCCGGGAGGGAGTCGGTCTCAGCCGAGTCCTCTGTGGTGTCAGCAGGCGCGGAGGAGTCCTCCGCGGCAGGCATATCCACTACCACCGGCGTGCTGGCCGAGGACGCAGAGGAAGCCGGTTCCTCCACAGCCAGGACAGCACTGGGCAGGCAGCTGACGGAGAGGGAAAGGGTCAGCATAAGGGCGAGGGTTCGTTTGATAGGATGCATAATGGGGGTCGTTCCTTTCTCTACTGTCGGGGGCGCCATAAGGGGGAGCCGGGGGAAAATAACGGACGTGTTTCCATAACAGTTACAAAACAGTATACAAGAAGTAACGAAAGATGTCAACGCAATCCATAAGAAAAGTTCAGAAAACCACCGAAACAGAAGAAAAACAAGCGAAATCGTGGAAAAAGCTGTGAAAATGCGGAAAAGTGTACCCGTATGGTTCGGGTGCGGAACCATCCAAAGCGTATCCAGATGCGGTGTGTGTAACCGATTTGTAACCAGGAAGCCGTTGACATTCGGAGGAGAAAAAGGTATCCTAAGGGCAACTGTATGAAACAAGATAATACAGTTCATACAATCAACCGCCCACGCACACGGAACGCACCTGCCTTTGGCGTTGGGGTGTGGGGGCGCAAAGTGAGGTGACTGCATGTTTACACTGGATTATAGAAGCCGGAAGCCGCTCTATGACCAGCTGTGCCAGTCCATTGAGCGGATGGCGGCCTGCGGCGTGTTGGAGCCAGGCAGCCGCCTGCCCTCCGTGCGGATGCTGGCGGAGGAATTGGCCATCAACCCCAACACGGTGCAGAAGGCTTATCGGATGCTGGAACACAGCGGCGTCATCGAAACGGTGCCCGGCAAGGGCAGCTTCCTCTGTGCAGGGGATCGGGCAAAGCAGCTGCAAAAGAACCGCAGCCGGCAGGCGCTCCGAGCGGGTATCCAGGCGGCGCTGGATGCCGGCATGACCCCAGCGGAGATCCGGCAGGAAGGGGAAGCGTATTTGCAGGAAAGGGGGACGAAATGCCTATGATTGAATTGAAGGAATTTACCAAAAAATTCGGCTCCGTCACTGCTGTGGACGCTGTCTCCTTCCAGGTGGAACCGGGGAGCATCTTCGGCCTGGTGGGCAGCAATGGTGCGGGCAAATCCACCCTCCTGCGCAGCATCTGCGGTGTTTACGCACCGGACGGCGGCCAAGTGCTCCTGGACGGGGAAGCGCCCTATGAAAATCCGGAGGCGAAGGGCAAGGTGTTCTTTGTCTCGGACTATCCCTATTTCATGAACCAATTTGCCCTGAAGGATATGGCGGACTTCTTTCGGCACATCTACCCCAACTGGAGCGAGGAGGAGTACGCCCGCCTGCAAAAGATCTTCCCTCTGGATCCCAAGATCAAGATCCACAATATGTCCAAGGGGATGCAGCGTCAGGCGGCGCTGACCTGCGCCCTGGCCACCATGCCGGAGTACCTGCTCATGGACGAGGTCTTTGATGGCCTGGATCCGGTCATGCGACAGCTTTTGAAACGAGTCATCTCCGAGCGGGCAGCGGAGCGGCAGATGACGGTGGTCATCGCCAGCCACAACCTGCGGGAGCTGGAGGATTTTTGCGACCATGTGGGACTCATCCACAAGGGCGGCGTGGTCTTTGAGCAGGAGCTGGACGAATTGAAGCTGGGCATCCACAAGGTGCAGGCGGTGTACCGGCCCGCGCTGGACAGCGAGGCGCTGGAGGAGCTGCGAGACACCCTGGACATCATCAAGCTGGAGATCCAAGGCAGCATGGTGCGCTTTGTGGCACGGGGGAGCCAGGAGGAGATCGACCGTGTGATGCAGCATCGCAACACCATCTTCTATGAGACGCTCCCCCTGTCTCTGGAAGAAGTATTTATCAGTGAAATGGAGGCGGCAGGCTATGACCTTGACAGAATCCTCTCGTAAGGGCAGTGCCCTTGCCCAGTTCCGGCAGATCTACCGCTGGCAGTTGAAACGGAGCCGCTTGATCTCGATCCTCTGCTTGGGGCTGACCTTCCTCTGCTTCTCCGTGGTACACCTGTGTGAGAGCGTCCGGAGCTATCACGATTATTTTGACAACCCTTCGGAGCTGGGAGAAAACGTAAGCCACGCCTACCTGCTCAAGCAGTTCGCCGGAACCATCCAGGCGAACCTGATGACAGGGATGGCCACCATCCTGATCCCGCTCCTGCTGGTGTTTTTGGTCGTCAGCGCCATCCAAACCTTCCAGTATATGCACAAGCGGCGCAGCGTGGATCTGTTCCACGCTCTGCCCATCCGCCGCACGCCCCTGCTGCTGGGGAATATGGCGGCCATTGGCACTGTGCTGGGCGGCGTTGCCGTCCTGAACCTGCTCCTTTGCGGCGCGGTGGATATGGCGATGGGGGCGGAGTACAGCATCTGCTGGCTTTTGGGGCAGTTGGGCTATCTGCTCCTGCTCCTGGCAGCCTCTCTCTGCGGCACCGTCTTTTTGCTGGTGGCCTGCGGCACGGTCAGCGGAGCGGTCATCGCCGGAATCCTGCTCACTGTGGGCTGGCCCCTGCTGGTCACCTGCGGCGCCGCCATCATTCGGGGGAGCCTGCCCGGTTCTCAGCTGGTGGCCTCCGGAGCGGTGCTCACCGCCCTGACTCCCTATCTGGCGCTGTTCGTGCCCTATTCGGTGGGCGGAGAGATGTTCCTGTCTGCGGCGCTGTTTGGCGACCCGACCTATGACAGCAGCGGCTCCTTGGGCGGCAATGTCGTGACCGTCTGGCTCATCCTCTGGTGGGTGCTGGTCACTGCCGTCCTCCTGGCCGGCTGCATCCTGGCCTACCGGAAGCGCAAGAGTGAGGCGGCGGAGAACAACTTCTCCTACCCTGGCCTGCGCATCGTCATCCGCTTTATCATCTCCGGCGCCGTGGGACTGGGCTGCGCCCTGTTCTTTGGCAACCTCAGCGGCAGCAACGTGGTCTTTTACCTCACTGCTGTCCTGGCCTCGGGGCTGGCTCATGTGATTACGCAGGTGGTCTGGGTGCGAGAGGTTCGGGAGCTGCCCCGCAGCCTGCTCTATTACGCTGCACTGGTTGCGGCCATGGCTGTGTTTTTCGTGGGCTTGGCCACCGGCGGCCTGGGCTATGTCAACCGTATTCCGGCGGAAGGGGACGTGGACTACATTCGGGTCGATCTGCCCGGCTACCACTTTGATGACTCCAAAGAGACGTATCTCTATAGCCGCACCAGAAGCCTGACCGTGGATGCCGTGCTGCCGGAGGACGAGGATGTGATGTATAAAGACGACGTGACCTCTTTCTCTGTGGAGCCGAAGCTCCAGAAGGCGAAAAGCATCCAGACCGTGCAGGCGCTGCACCAGACCATCCTCAGCCAGTACCAGGCGCCCTATCTGCCTGTGAGGGAGGAAGGGGACTACCACTGTCTGCTGACCTATACCCTGAAGAATGGGGAGGAGCTGGAGCGCAACTACATCCTCCCCGGCCGCGATCAGGACTTGGGCGACCTGAATGACTACACCACCGAGCCGCACAGCACGCCGGAGCTGCTGCGTGCCATGGCGGATGTAGTACACCTGGATGAAATCCAGGCGTTTACCATGCTGGACTTCTACACCCCTCAGCGGGTAGAGAACGTGCGGGTGGAGTCGGAGGATGAGAATGGCGATGCGTCCCTTCACGGGGAGCCGGTGAAGGAGCTGACTGCAAAGCAGAAAAAGCAGGTGTGGAACACCTTCCTCCGTGAGCTGAACAGCGACCGCTTTCGCTGGACGTATCCGGAGACGGCCAGCACCATCGGCCAGACGAACTATTACATTGACGTGGACGCCGATTGGGCAGGGACGGACTGGCCGGAGAAGCTAAAGACGCTGATTCAGAATTGCAGCGATGCAGGGGTATTCGACCCAGGCAAGCAGTCCAAGTTGAGCGTGACGGATATTTATTATTTCAGCGTTCCCAAGAGCTGCACCAAGACACGGGCGCTGATCGATAAATGGATCGGCGGGAACGTCCAAGAGGGTGACGTGGACACCATTGAGGAGGATACCTATTAGACGCAAAAAACTGCCTCGGAAGGTTCCGAGGCAGTTTTTTTATGCGCAGTGTTTACTTGATGGCCATGGTGTCCACTTCCTCCTTCAGCAGCGCAGTGAAGGCGTCCAGGCTCATAGCGCCCAGATCTTCGCCGGTGCGATGGCGGATGGAAACGGTGTGGTTCTCCATGTCCTTGTCGCCTACGACCACCATGTAGGGGATCTTCATGGTCTGTGCTTCGCGGATCTTGTAGCCCAGCTTCTCGCTTCTGTGATCCACTTCCACTCGGAAGCCAGCCTCGTCCAGGACCTTTGCCACGCCGTCTGCGTATGCAGCAGCACGGTCAGTGACGGGCAGTACCTTGACCTGAACGGGAGTCAGCCATGCGGGGAAAGCGCCGCCGAAATGCTCGGTGATGACGCCGATGAACCGTTCGATGGAGCCCAGCACCACACGGTGGATCATGACGGGGCGATGCTTCTCGCCATCTGCGCCGGTGTATTCCAGCTCGAACCGTTCGGGCATCTGCATATCCAGCTGGATGGTGCCGCACTGCCAGGTGCGTCCCAGGGAGTCGGCCAGATGGAAGTCCAGCTTGGGGCCGTAGAAGGCGCCGTCGCCCTCGTTGATGACAAAGTCCTTGCCCATGTCGCTGATGGCCTTTTTCAGCGTTTCCGTGGCGAAATCCCAGGTCTTTTCATCGCCAATGTGATCTTCCGGCATGGTGGACACTTCGATCTGATAGGTCAGGCCAAAGACGGAGTAAACTTCATCGAACAGACGCACCACGTTCTGGATTTCTTCCTCCATCTGATCCCAAGTCATAAAGATGTGGGCATCGTCCTGGGTGAAGCAGCGGACACGGAACAGGCCGTGGAGCGCACCGGACAGCTCGTGACGATGCACCAGACCCAGCTCAGCCATGCGCAGGGGCAGGTCACGATAGGAGTGAGGCTCGGTCTTGTAGACCAGCATACCGCCCGGACAGTTCATGGGCTTGACCGCATAATCTTCGCCGTCGATGACGGTGGTGTACATATTTTCCTTGTAGTGTTCCCAGTGACCGGAACGATGCCACAGCTCCTGATTCAGGATGATGGGAGTGGAGATTTCCACATAACCATACTTCTTATGCACCTTGCGCCAGTAGTCCAGCAGGGTGTTCCGCAGCACCATGCCCTTGGGCAGGAAGAAGGGGAAGCCAGGGCCTTCCTCCATCAGGGTGAACAGACCCAGTTCCTTGCCCAGACGGCGGTGATCCCGCTTCTTGGCCTCCTCGATCTGCTTCAGGTAGGCGTCCAGCTCGTCTTTTTTGGGGAAGGCGATGCCATAGATTCTCTGCAACACCTGACGGTTGGAGTCGCCGCGCCAGTAGGCGGAGTTGCAGGCGGTCAGCTTGATGGCGTTGCCCTTGACCCGACCGGTGGAGTCCAGGTGGGGGCCTGCGCACAGGTCGGTGAAGTCGCCCTGCTTGTAGAAGCTGATGACAGCGTCTTCGGGCAGGTCGTTGATGAGCTCTACCTTGTAAGGCTCGTCCTTCATCAGCTCCAGCGCTTCCGCACGGGGCAGCTCGAACCGTTCCAGCTTGAGCTTTTCCTTGCAGATCTTCCGCATCTCCGCTTCGATCTGGGTCAAAATCTCAGGCGTGAAGGCAGTGGGGGAGTCGATGTCATAGTAAAAGCCGTTGTCAATGGCGGGGCCGATGGCCAGCTTTACATCGGGATAGAGATGCTTGACCGCCTGGGCGAGAATGTGGGAACAGGTGTGCCAGTAAGTCTTGCGATACTGTTCGTTTTCAAAGGTGTACTGATTGTCAGCCATGATACTTTTCCTCCTTATATATCGTAAGAGAAGTTTTTTAACGTGGGTTGTTGAGAAGCGGGAGCAGGTAGTCAGGGGAAACCCCCGGCGAGGGTTTCCCCTCTTTCTGGCGTTGCCAGAAATTCACCTCTTCCTGCGCTTTAGAAGCACAGGAGAGTTTCGCTGTCTGCGGACAGCAACCAGGGGCCTTGCCCCTGGACCCCACTTCATTTTCTTCGAGAAGAAAACGAAGCAAAAAAAGCTTAAATTGCCCTGCGGGGCTTGAATTTCGGGAACGTAAAAAACCCACCCCCGGTCAATACCAGGGGTGGGATAAAAAATCTTATCTCACGGTTCCACCCTGCTTGCGCTATGGTTCCATAACGCCGCTTCGTTGGCTGTAACGTGCCTTTCCCGGAGCGTCTTACTCAGTTGGACGCCCAGCTCGGAGGTGGTTTTACGGGGGTTCGGTGGCAGGCTTCCAGCCGCTGGCCTGCGTTCTCTGTACCGCACTTGAAAATCCGCTTTTGTCCTCGTCGGTGCTGTTATTCCATACGTTAGCACTTCCGATGGGAAATGTCAAGCCTTGGTTTGGGAAAAGGGGCAGTTGGAAAGGTGAGGACAGGGGGCAGCTGGTTGGTTGTACGCTCCGTCGGATGGTTCCCACTGGGGACAGACGCTGTATTCTTTCCGTTTGCGGCTTCGTTGGCTGCGGATGCAGTGGCCGTAATGCAAGGGAGAAAAACTGCCTAGGTGGCAGTAGTAGTGGGCACGGAAATATTGACAGTTGGCGCAGAATGGGCCTTGATGGTTTTCTGTTATGAACAGCATGAGCATCCCTCCTAACGAATAGTTTAACCTGTTTTAGGTTAAAAATCAATAACCCAAAATGGATTAGCCATAATACAGGCGAGGTGATACGCTTGTATAGACGGATTCGAGAGCTGCGGGAAGATAATGACTTGACCCAGCGGGAGGTAGCGGAAATGTTGGGAATGTCTCAGACGGGCTACTCCAAATATGAAACAGGAACCAATGATATTCCCACCGCCATCTTGATCAAACTGGCGGATTTTTATAACGTCAGCGTGGATTATCTGCTTGGTCGGACGAATAAAACGCGAAGGATTTAAAACAACCTGTTTTAAAAAGAACGAGCAGGTTGTTTTTGTATTATACTAGCCTTTATCCAAAGAAAAGGGTTGTTTCAGAATGGAGAATAGGCTGAGAGAATTGAGAAAAGAACATCGGTTGTCACAGCAAGCGATAGCGAGTAGATTAGAAATGTCCCAGACTGGTTATTCGAAATACGAAACCGGAAGAAATGATATTTCAACAGTTGTACTCCAGCGCCTGGCTGATTTCTACGAGACCAGCGTTGATTATTTATTAGGTCGCACCAATGAGCGCAGACCCTACCCCAAGCCGTGACCACTGGTGACCAGTGGAACCGACACTGACTCTTAACCTAAAACTAACTTAACCTTGAAACAAACCGTAATGCTGGACGTAAACGAGAGAAAAACAAAAAACAAAAAATTTTTTCTCTACACCCGTCCCACGCAACCTTCCGATCTGCTCCCAACCTAGGACGCTAAAAGTAGAACGGCAGGGGACCTGGGGGAAGCGCACCGAGGGTTTTTCACACAGTTTCCACAGAATTATCCACATCCCACAGCGGCCATGCCGCCGTGGGAACCTTTGCGGATTTCACATACGCAGCGGAAGTGAATCCCGCCTGCGCCAAGGTTTTGCTGCGCAAAACGCTTGTGACGCCGAACCTCCGGCGAATCAGCGACAGACGAAAAAAGAGCACTACCAAAACGGTAGTGCTCTTTCAATATGCAAGTTTAAATTACTCGTTGATGTAGCCTTCCCGAACCACCAGGTCATAGGGTTCAAAGACAACGTTGCGATATGCGTCAACGTCCATCACGGTGCCATCCCAGTCGGAATGGATCTGGCCGGTCTGCTTGACGATAATATCATACAGGATACGGTAGGTCTGGCCGTTCTCGTCCTCCTCCAAAATGGTGGAGTAGGGCAGGGTCTTATGATAGGTCAGTTCCATGCCGTCATAGTCGAAGTGATAGCCGCAGCGCATCCGGCAGCCGTCCATACCCGTGTAGTGGAACAGATCCTTCAGGTCGTGGAGGATCTTGTCAGATTCTTCCTCGTACAGGTTTTCGGGGGTGGTGTCGGTGTAGTCAAAGCGGAACTGGACGGAGACGCCATAGGGCTTGAAGCGATCCAGGTAGGGCTTCAGGTTTTCCTTGGGATAATCCTTATACAGCACGCAGTTGACACGGACGGGAACAGCGATCCGGCTGAAAATGTCATCGCTGCATTCGGCAACGTACTTGACCACATGTCTGGAGCAGTTGATGCAGGTGATTTTGTCCTTGTTCTTCTCGGTGAAGGCTACCAGGTCATCCTCGGTCGCACCTTGGAGGGTGGGCAGCGTGGTATTGATGAACACCCGATGGGTGGTGGGGATCTGATCGAGCATGGTCTGCAAAGCGTCCAGGTCAGCGAAGGGCTCACCGCCGGTGAAGACGAAGTCACACTTGGGGGTGATCTCATCCATGGTGCGGATGGATTCACAGATCTTCTCCAGGCTGAAGCCTACAGGGTTCTCATATTCCTGCTTGTTGATACAGAACGGGCAGTGGTTGCCGCAGTCATAGGGGACGAAAACCGTGACGGTTGCGCCGCCTTCACGGGTCTTGTACGGATAATTGGTCATAGAGTGATGCCTACCTTTCACTGTCTTACTTCTTCTTTGCGTTCGATTCCCGTCCCTCCTGCCAACGGGGGGACGGCGCTTCGAACCAGAGCGGTGCACAGGCCGACCTGACGGATGCTCCCCGGCGTCCCAGCGGCCTGACCGATGGGCGGGGAGGAATGGAGTCCCCGGAACCATCGGAGGGTGCGCAGAATAAAGTATCATGAGTTCAAATGTGGTGCTGGTAATTTGACGGAAAGTCCTGGTCGAAACCTGCCGCAAATGGCACCGTTTCTATTATAACATAACAAAAAGGAATTGGACACAGATTGGAGCCTTTTTTTTGTGCAAAAATTTGTTTTGACTTTTCGCACAATTCAATCGGGATATATTTGGACAAAATGCACATAAAATGACGAGAAAAACCGGCAAAACCGGTGGTCAAATCGGTCTGCACCCCTGTCAATGCCTTGCGATTGGGAAGGAGAGGAAGGGGGAGAAAGGGGCGGAGCCAGGGTTTTCGGCAAAATGAACGAAGCGTCAGAAATCGACCGTCCCCAAAGTCTAAAATCGGGCAAAACGGAGAAAGCGATTCAGAGGGGGCTTTGTCAGATTGACATTTCAAAAATCTATGATACTATTACAAAATATGTATTGCAAATTTGATACGCATCCGCTTCTGCCCGCAGGAGGCAGAGAGGACAGAAGGAAAGAAGGGGAGACCAGGATGACCTATGAGGAAGCATTTGAATTTTTAGATCGAACAGCCAGAGGCATCGCCCAAATGTTCGGCTCCAGCTGTGAGACGCTGGTACACGATATGAGCGTTCCCGACCACCCGATCCTCTCCATCTATAACGGCCACGTCTCCGGCCGTGAGGTAGGTTCTACCATGGATATTATGGGCGTGGGACAGGATCTGGATGAGGAAGCACGGAAAACGGATTTCGTCAACCTCTACGCCACCACCCCTGCTGGCCAACAAATTAAAAGCTCTACCTTCCATATGATGTCTGACGAGTACAACCTGGCCTTGGGCATCAACTTTGACTACTCCTCCCTGGTCTTTGCCAACCGCATTTTGGTGGACCTGATGCGGGCGGAGGAAGATCTCAAAAGTGCCGTCTGGCGCAACGGGGAGAATCGTCTGGGGGAGATCTTGGACGAATGTCTAGCCATCGTGGGCAAACCGGTGGGGGCGCTGAACAAGGCCGACCGCATCAAAGTCATCGCCCTGCTCAACCAGCGAGAGGCGTTCTCCTTCCGGAAGGCGGTGCCCTTTATTTCTCAGCGGCTGGGAGTCTCCCGTTATACCGTTTATAAATACCTGTCCGAGATAGCAGAACAAAAGGAGGAACTCCATGAATCGATGGAAGCGCGCGATTGAAACCTGGTTTACCGGCAAAGAAGAGCAGATGGTGCGCCAAATCGCGGACCTGGTGGCAGTCCCCAGTGTCGGCGGCGAGAGCGCAGGCCCATGCCAGCCCTTCGGGGAAGGCCCAGCCAAAGCGCTGGAGGTCGCTCTGCTCCAAGCCCAGGCCGCTGGTCTGAGAGCGGAAAACCAAGGTGGATATGTGCTCACGGCAGACTTGAATGACTGCCCCGACGAGCTGCATATCCTGGCGCACTTGGACGTGGTCGCACCCGGCGAAGGGTGGGACACCGATCCGTACACCTTGGTTCAGGAGGGCGACTTGATCTATGGACGTGGGGTAGATGACGACAAAGGCCCGGCGGTTGCCGCTATGATGGCCATGGAGTGCGTCAAAGCCCTGAACATCCCTCTGAAACGCAACGTGAAGCTGGTGCTGGGCACCGACGAAGAGAGTGGTTCCAGAGACATCGCTCACTACTACGCCACCGTGCCCTATGCGCCCTGCTCCTTCTCTCCCGACGCGGAATTCCCCGTCATCAACATCGAAAAAGGCCACTACACCCCGGTCATCACCGGCAAATGGGAAGCCCAGCCTGAGCTGCCCCAGGTGGTCTCCCTCAACGGCGGCATCCGCATCAACGTGGTGCCCCGACAGGCGGAAGCGGTCATTCACAAGCTCACCAGCTGCGCCACCACTCCCTTGGCTGTGGCCACCGGCTGGGTCACCGGCACCGAGATCGAAGTGGTGGACATCGAAGGCGGCGTGAAGATCACCTGCACCGGCCGAGACGCCCACGCCTCCACGCCGGAGGAGGGCACCAATGCCATCACCGCGCTGCTCTGCCTGCTGGCGCAGCTGCCCCTGGCGGACACCGCCTCGGCACGAGCCATCCACGCCCTGTCCAAGATGTTTCCCTTCAAAGATCACCACGGCAGCGCCCTGGGCATTGACCTGGCCGATGAGGTCTCCGGCCGCATCACCGTCTGCCCCTCTCTCATCCAGATGGATCGCACCGGATTCCGCTGTCAGTTTGACGCTCGGGTGCCCCTCTGTGCCACCAAGGAGAACTGCTCCGATGTGGTGGAAGCGGTCTGCAAGCGCCACGGGTTCACCGTGGAGGGAGAAATGAAACCGGGGCATCAGGTGCCCGCCGATTCCAAGTTCGTCCAGGTGCTTTTGCGCTGCTATCAGGAGGAGACCGGCAAGGCGGGCAAGTGCGTTGCCATCGGCGGCGGCACCTATGTCCACAACATTCCTGGCGGCGTGGCCTTCGGCGCAGGAGACGCGGAGTTCGACTCCCACCTCCACGGCGCCAACGAACGAGCCAGAGTGTCTGCTCTCATGCAGGCAGCCCGTATCTACGCCAACGTCATCGTCGAGCTGTGCGGCGAGGAGGAGACTTAAACGCCAACGAAATCGAACAACAGAACGTCCGGAACCGATTTGGTTCCGGACGTTTTTGCACTTACTCGGAAATCACCTCATACCGCCAGCAAGGTTCTCCCCACGTTCGGCGCACCTTGCCCAAGTCCATCAGGTATTCCAGGTGCGCCACCGCTTCGCCAGCGGCGAACCACTTTTGGGGAACGGGGAAGTCGTCCCAGCCCTTGCAGCGGATCTGCCAGGTCATCTGAGCGGTGAGCTGGTAGGCGTTCAGCCCCGGCTCCCGTGCCAGCACCGTCAGCGCCTCCTGACACCGGCGCTGGTGGTGGGTCATGATCTCGTCCACCCGTTCGATAAAGCCCTTCTGCACCGTCCGATGCGCCGGCAGGGGTAAGGTGACCGGCAGCTTCCGCACCCGCTCCAGAGAGCGCAGATAGCCGCCCAGAGGATTTTGGTATCCAGGCCAGGCGGTGATGTTGGGGGTGATGTCAAAGAGAATGTGATCGCCTAGCAGCAGGATGCCATGATGTTCCTCCCACAGCACCATGTGCCCCGGCGTGTGTCCCGGCGTGTCCAGGGCTTGGAAGTGGTAGCCGCCGTAGTCGAAGGTGTCCCCATCGAACACGCCCTCGTACCGGTCGCAGGGGGGCGGAGCCAGTACCCGAGCGGGATTGGTGTGGGTCAGCTGGTTCAGCAGCTCCAAGGGGAAGCCCTGGGCGGCCATCAGGGCATCGAATTCCCCCCATCGGGCGTTGTCTGTGCTGGGGAACTGCCCCGGCAGGCGCTGGCGGTCTACATCGCCAATGAACAGGCGGCTGGTGGGGCGGAGCAGTTCCGGAGCCAGACCGGCGTGGTCAGAGTGCAGATGGGTCAGGAAGATGTCCGTGTTGGCCATGTCTACGCCCAGCTCCGCCAGACCGGCTTTCAAAGCCGTCCGGCATTCCTCCTGCCGAAAGCCCGTGTCTACCAGCAGATTCCGGTGGCCGCGAATGAGGTAGGCGTTCAGGTTTTTGAGGGGGTTCCCCGGCAGGGGGACGGGGATGCGGTAGAGGTTGGGGGCGACTTGGGTGACCATGGGGGCACTTCCTTTCTCTATGGTGTTTCTATCATAGCACAAAGGGATGGGATGTGAAAAGACACAATCGGGAGGTTATTTTGTACTTTTCGAACAGTGATGCAGGAGCTTGTCCTCGTTTGCAGGGTGGTACGGGTTTGACAATCCCTCAGTCAGCTTGCGCTGACAGCTCCCTTTGCACAAGGGAGCCGGGGGTGGGTGGTGGTTTCAGGGTGTTGCCTCCGTCTTGAAAAAGCGCAAAAACCGCCCCGACACGATGGTGTCGGGGCGGTTCTTGTTCTAAGGATATATTTTTTGCTTAGATGAACTTCATCAGGTTCCATGCCAGGATCAGGCCGGAGAACACGATGGAAACAGTGGAGCACAGCTTGATCAGGATGTTCAGGGAAGGACCGGAGGTATCCTTGAAGGGATCGCCAACGGTGTCGCCTACGACAGCGGCCTTGTGGCAGTCAGAACCCTTGCCGCCGTGGTGGCCAGCTTCGATGTACTTCTTTGCGTTGTCCCATGCGCCGCCTGCGTTGGACATGAACACTGCCATAGCAAAGCCGGTGACGGAAACGCCGCCCAGCAGACCAACGACGCCGGTGGGGCCGAGAATCAGGCCGGTCAGGATGGGGACGATGATAGCCAGCAGTGCGGGGACGACCATTTCATGCAGGGCGCCCTGGGTGCACAGGCTGACGCAAGCTGCGTAATCGGGATCGGCTTCATATTCCATGATGCCCTTGATCTCGCGGAACTGACGGCGCACTTCCATAACGATGGACTGTGCGGCCTTCTGCACGGCACTCATGGTGAATGCGGAGAAGACGAAGGTCAGCATAGCGCCGATGAACATACCGACCAGAACGGTGGGGCTGGTCAGGGTGAAGTTCAGCACTTCATCCGTGCCTTCCTGTACAATGTTGACGTAGGAAACCAGCAGAGCCAGAGCGGTCAGGGAAGCGGAGCCAATGGCGAAGCCCTTGCCGGTGGCTGCGGTGGTGTTGCCCAGGGAGTCCAGAGCGTCGGTACGGTCACGGACTTCTTCAGGCAGGCCGCTCATCTCAGCGATGCCGCCGGCGTTGTCGGCCACGGGGCCGTAAGCGTCGGTTGCCAGGGTGATGCCCAGAGTGGACAGCATGCCGACACCAGCGATGCCGATGCCATACAGACCCTTGTTGAATTCAGGGGTGAAGGCGCCAGCGGCGTCAATGATGACAGCGCTACCGCCTGCTGTGAAGTAGCTGATCAGAACAGCTGCTGCAACGATGAGGATGGAGGCCAGAGTGGACTTCATGCCCAGGGACAGGCCGCCGATGATGATGGTAGCGGAACCAGTCTCAGAGGTAGCAGCCAGCTCCTGAGTGGGCTTGTAGCTGTCGGAGGTGAAGTATTCGGTGAAGTAGCCGATGGCACAGCCGCCCACCAGACCGCACAGAATAGCGACGAAGATGCCCAGCCAGTTGTTGGGCAGGATGACATAGCACAGGACAGCTGCGCAGACTGCGGACAGGACGGCAGCCACATAGGTGCCGGTACGCAGGCTGGTCAGCAGGGACTTCTGGGTAGCGTTTTCTTTGGTCTTGACCAGGAAGGAGCCCAGGATGGAGCAGACGATGCCGGCGAAAGCCAGAGCCACAGGCAGCAGGATGCCTTCAAAGCCATAGCCAGCGGTAGCGCCCAGAGCGAAGGTAGCCAGGATGGAGCCGACATAGGATTCATACAGGTCAGCGCCCATGCCAGCCACGTCGCCTACGTTGTCGCCCACGTTGTCGGCGATGGTAGCGGGGTTGCGGGGGTCGTCTTCGGGGATACCGGCCTCGACCTTACCCACCAGGTCAGCGCCCACGTCAGCGGCCTTGGTGTAGATGCCGCCGCCCACACGGGCGAACAGTGCCATAAAGGAAGCGCCCATGCCGTTCATGACCATGATGTTGCCCAGCTGAACAGGATCCTGGATGCCGAACACGAAGTACAGCAGGGTGAACCAGATGGAGATATCCAGCATACCCAGGCCGACAACAGTGAAGCCCATGACGGAACCGGAGGAGAAGGCGACACGCAGGCCCTTGTTCAGGCTTTCAGAAGCGGCCTGAGCGGTACGAGCGTTGGAATTGGTGGCGATCTTCATGCCCACCAGACCTGCCAGCATAGACCAGATGCCACCGGTCAGGAAGGCGAAGGGGGTGAACTTAGAGAGCATCTTGCCGCCGCTTGCGAAAGCGATGATGACGAGCAGGATGAAGACCACGACAAAGACCTTTGCCACGGTGGTGTACTGACGCTTCAGATAGGCGTTTGCACCCTGACGGATGTTAGCGGCGATCTTCTGCATCTTTTCGGTACCTTCGGAAAAGCTCATAACCTTCTTTGCCTGAAGCAGGGCAAAGATGATAGCCAGAGCGAATCCCAGGAACCCAATCCAGAAAAAGCGATCCAAGATTGAACAACTCCTTTGTGATAAATTCGCTTTTCATTTAGCTTTTCCATTTTAGCAAGGTGCTTTCCATTTTGCAAGAGCAACGGCAGAAAAAAACGCTGAATTTTACAGAAACCGCCCCCTTTCCCGTCCAATTTCTCCAGACTGCGTGTTTCCTGTCAGGAATGCTTTGGAAACGACTACAAATGTTTTCGCAGAGCGCACGCTCCCCATCACGGCGCAAACCGCCGGGGGCGGTGGCGCACCAGACGGCGGGCGTGGGTACGGGCTCTGCGGCGGCGGTACTTGACCCCCTCGCAGACGGCAGTGGGCGTGACAGACAGAGCCAGGACGGTGAGCCACTCGGCGGCGTTCAGGGGCACCACCGAAAACACCGTCTGCAAGGGCGGCAGGAGGAGCACGGCGCACTGCAAAAGGGCTCCGGCCAAAAAGGCACGGTTCATAGCGGGGTTCGTAAAGATCCCCAGCTCGAAGATAGAGCGGTGGTCGCTGCGCACATCGTAGGCGTGAAAGAGCTGGCAGAGGGTGAGGGTGGCGAAGGCCATGGTATTGGCGGCCTGGTAGGTCTCATTGGGGTTGGAGAGGATATACTCCCCCAGAAAATAGGCTGCCAAGGTCACCAGCCCCACCAACACGCCTTGCCAAGCCAGCTGGAAGGAGAAGCCGCCGGAGAACAAGGAGGCGCTGGCCGGTCGGGGCGGCTGCTCCATCACATCCTCCTCCACCGGCTCCACCCCCAGCGCCAGGGCGGGCAGGGAGTCGGTGACCAGGTTGAGCCACAGGAGCTGGACGGGGATGAGGGGGAGCTGGCGGAAGTCCAGGACGGTGGCTAGAAAGAGGGTAAAAATCTCACCGATGTTGCAGGAGAGCAGGTAGTGGATGCTCTTGCGGATGTTGGCATAAATGCCACGTCCCTGTTCCACCGCCGCCACGATGGTGGAGAAGTTGTCGTCGGTGAGGATCATGTCCGCCGCCCCCTTGGCCACGTCGGTGCCGGTCTGACCCATGGCGCAGCCGATGTCCGCCACCTTCAGGGCGGGGGCATCGTTGACCCCATCGCCGGTCATGGCCACCACCTGACCGGCACGCTGTAAGGTCTGCACGATGCGCAGCTTATGCTCCGGAGAGACTCGGGCAAAGACGGAGCAGCGGGTGATCTGCTCCTCCAACAGCTCCTCCGGCAAAAAATCCAGGTCGGCGCCGGTCAGCGCCAGGTCGCCGTTCTGCCAGAAGCCCAGCTCTTGGGCGATGGCCACAGCGGTGGCTTTGTGGTCGCCGGTGATCATCACCGGACGGATGCCCGCATGGTGGCAGGCTTGGACGGCAGCTTTCACCTCCGCCCGAGGCGGGTCGATCATGCCCACCAGGCCGATGAAGGTGAGATTTTTCTCCAATTCGCCAAAGTCAGACACCCGCGGCAGGCGGGATACCTCTTTATACGCCAGCCCCAGCACCCGCAGAGCCTGGTTGGCCATCTGGGTGTTGGCGTCCTCCACCTGGGTTCGGGCATCTGCATCCAGAGGTTGGACGCCTTGCCGGAGGATGTGGGTGCTGCGGGAGAGCAGCACATCTGCTGCCCCCTTGACCATGATGCGGTAGCCGCCGCCGGACTTGGGGTGGACGGTGGTCATGCGCTTGCGGGTGGAGTCGAAGGGCAGCTCTGCCACCCGAGGGAATTCTCGCTCCAACTGGTTTTTGTCAAACCCCTGTTCTTGGGCGGCTAAGACAATGGCGGTCTCGGTGGGGTCGCCGGCACAGCTGCCGTCTGGGTTCAGGGTGGCGTCCGAGCAGAGAGCGCCAATGACCAGAGCCAGCTCCTTGCCCTTGGGGGTAGGCGTCCACAGGTCAGTGACGGTCATTTGGTTGCGGGTGAGGGTGCCGGTTTTGTCGCTGCAAATGACGCTGGCGCAGCCCAACGTCTCCACGGCGGGGAGCTTCTTCACGATGGCGTGTCGGGCGGCCAGGCGCTGGACGCCCAGAGCCAGGACGATGGTGACGATGGCGGGCAGGCCCTCCGGAATGGCGGCTACGGCCAGGGAGACGGCGATGAGGAGCATGGACAGAAGGGGCTTGCCTTGGAGCAGACCCACCCCAAAGAGGATGGCGCAGACGCCCAGACAGAGGAGGGAGAGTTTTTTGGAGATCTCCACCATTTTCCGCTGCATGGGCGTGTCCACTTCCTTCTGCCCCAGGAGCAGGGCGGCAATCTTGCCCATCTCCGTGTCCATGCCTGTGGCGGTGACCACCGCAGTGGCTCGTCCGGCGGTGATGATGGAGGAGGCGATGACCAGGTTGGTGCGGTCGCCCAACGGGGTGTCCTCGGACAAGGTGGCGTGGGCGTCCTTGGTCACCGGCAGGGACTCACCGGTGACGGCGGACTCGTCCGCTTTCAGCCCAGCGCAGTCCAGCAGACGGGCATCAGCAGGCACCAGGTCACCAGCTTCCAGCTGGATCAGGTCGCCGGGCACCAATCGGGCGGCGTCTATGCGGCGGAGCTGGCGGTCACGGATGACCCGTGCCTGGGGAGCGCTCATCTGCCGGAGGGCGTCCAGGGCACGTTGGGCGCTGGACTCTTGGGAGAGGGAGATGCCGGCGTTGACCAGGACGATGACCAGGATGATGACCGCATCCAGCCAGTCCCGCCCTCGGCTGGAAAGGAGGGAGAGAGCGGCGGCGGCCAGCAGAACCAGCACCATGGGGTCTTTGACCTGGTTCAGGAAGCGGAGCGCCCAGGAGGGCTGGGGCGGCTGTTTCAGTTGATTGGGGCCGTAGTGTTGGAGCCGCTGGGCGGCCTCGTTCACAGCGAGGCCGGATACCGGATCGGCACGCAGCTGCTCCAACACCTGTCCAGTGGAAAGGGTGTGCCAGGGATGCATGAGAGTACCTCCTTATGAAATCGTGTAGTGGTTCCCTTTCATCTTACCGGAGAGCGTGACAATTTTTGGTCGCATTTTGGGTGACCTTTTTCTCGATCAGTGAGATTCCAAATCTTTGATTTGGCTCAATCGAACTGATACACAGTAAAAAGGGAACTGTCCGGTTTTTGACCCACCCCTTTTCCTATAATAAAGACAACAGAAAAGAAAACAGGAGGGCTGACCCCATGTATGATGTAGAATTGAGATATGTAAGAGGACATGTAGAAGTTTATTCCCCCGAAGGACAGTTCCTCTTTTCCGCCGACACCGCCGGGGAAGCCATGCGGGAGCTGCGGGACGACGAATACTAAAACAAACCTGGGACTTCTACACGAAGCCCCAGGTTTTCTCGTCCGATCACTTTTTCGCTTTCAGATACGGCTTGGGATCGACGGCTTTGCCGTCCTTCTCCACTGCCAGGTGGATCCATGCCTTGTCGTGTGCCTCTCCGGCGGCGGTTTTGCCCACGTTGCCGATGGTCTGCCCTGCCTTCACCGTGTCACCGGCCTTGACGGGCACCTGGGCGGCCAGATTGCCGTAGGTCACCTTCAGCTTGTCCGCCGTCTGGATGGTCACCGTCTGCCCCAGCATCACGTTCTCCTGGACGGCGATGACGGTGCCGTCACAGGCGGACGCCACGATGTCCCCCACCTGGGCGCTGATGTCCATGCCCGTGTGGGCACGCCAATCCTCCAACGCACGGTTGTAGGAGAGCTTGTTGGTGGAGAAGGTGGCCAGCACCTTGCCGGTCACCGGCCAGCTCCAGCTGGCGGCAGGGGTGCCGGCGGCGGGCTTGGTCTGGTTCGTCTTGGCGTCCTGGGAGGGTTTAGCCGTTAAGTCCTGATCGCCCTGGGCGCTCTTGGTGGGATCCTTCTCCTGGGTCTTAGCTGCTGCGGTCTTGGTCTTTTCTTCCGCCTTGGCCTTGGCGGCAGCGGCACGGTCAGCGGCGGCCTTTACGGCATCTTCCACCGCCTGTTCCGTATCCGTCTTTTCCTGGGCAGCCCCGGATGGGACGCTGGCCTGGGCGGAGACAGACTGGTTGGCCAGCTGGTCACTGAGGGAGATCATCCGGTAGAGATAGTAGCCGGAACCGCCGATGGCGACAATACAAAGCGCCAGGACGATGTAGAAGCCACGTCCTTCCAGAAAGTCGCCCAGTTTCGTCCAAATGGTTCGTTTTTTCATGGGAACACACCTCCATGGCACTATTGTGGACGGGTGTCTGGGAGAATATACTTGATGTGGAAAGAAAATGGTTCTTTGTGGGGGGTGGGGAGCGTGAGGGAGGGAGAACCCCAACGCACCATGCCTGTGAAACAGGCATGGCCTACGCTAAAAACTTGCCACCGGCAAGTTTTCTTAACGCTGCGGCCCTGCGGGGTTTGAGGACAAAAAACAACTGCCTCGGAATAAAATTTCCGAGGCAGTCTGCGTTCACCAATTTCGTTTCTGGATCTCGTCACAAGTTCTCTGACTATTATTGTGGTCAAGGTATGCGTACATACTCTCCCGCATCTGGGCGTATTTCTCCTTCAGCTGGAACCCGTTGGCTGCCGTCTCCTCCAACAGGGCGAACAGCTGCTCCGGTTCCGTGGCACGGTCGCCGAACAGCTCGGTCTCCATGTCGATGTAGGAGCCTTGGGTCTCGTTGTACTGTTCCAGGTCGAACTGGTAGAAGATGACCGGTTTGCCCTGGTAGTACACGTCCCAGCAGACGCTGGAATAGTCGGTGACCAGCAGCTTGCACTCCATCATCAGCTCGTTCAGGGGCTGGGAGCCGAAGGGGATGAGCGCCACTCGGTCGCCGGAGATGGAGAAGTTCTTGATGTACTCCCGAAATTTCGGGTGGATGTAGAAGTCCAGGTACACGTCGTACTGTTCCAGGAATTGAGCCAGCCGATGGGAGTTGAGCAGCGCCATATAGTTGCGATAGTAGTCGCTGGCCACGAAAGTCTCATCGGAGACTTCCTCCAACCAATTCCGCCAGGTGGGCATGACCAGAATGTGGGTCTTTTCCTGCTGGGCGGATTTGTCTCGGAGCACATCCCAGCGAGCCAGGCCGGTGATGACCACTTCCTCCGGCAGGTAGCCCAGCTCGTTGATGATGATGTCATGCTCCCGCTGATTGGAGGTGATGAACAGGTTGACGCTGTTGGTGCCGGAGCGGTAGAACTCCACCCGTTTCAGGGCGATGACCCCGTGCTGGAGGAACACCAGCCGCTTATTTTTGGTCACCTGGGGCAGGATGACGCTCTCCTTGGCGCGCCAGGCGTAGGCGTGGGCTTTGGAGTCGCTGGAGATGAGCAGGCGGGCGGCCAGGATGTAGATCATGTGCTTGAGGCTCATGAACTGGATGACGTGATCCCGATAGGGCAGGAGGTTTTGGTAGTCAGTGGCCTTTTTGTCCATGATGAAGTAGATCTTCCGATTCATGACCTGCTCCATGTTGTGCTCCATGCAGTATTGGAAGAAGTAGAACCCGTTGTCCTGCGCCATACAGCAGTATTTTTCGTACGTCAGGTAGATGCTCTGTTTCAGCAGAGATTTCCGCCGCAGGTAGTACAGAGCCATGGCCAGGCGTTCCTTACAGCGGAAGAGGAAGCCGGTGTAGGGGGAGTACTCCTGATAGACCAGGGCGAAGCGGTTGCCCACAGTGCGGTAGAGGAAGAGCTGGTTGTCCTTGTCCAGGCGGAGACTGTCCCCGAAGAACAGGCCCTTGATGCCTACGTTCCAGGCCAAGTCCTTCCAATAGTGCTGGGTGGAGCGGAAGGGGGCTTTCACCGAGCTCCAATACTGGACGCCGTCCTTCTCGAAGACCATGCGGATGTCCCAATAGAGGGGGGAGAAGGCGAACTGCTTCAGGGGGACGCGGGCAGTGGCGATATAGTGGTCCTTGTCCCATTTCAGCTTCTTCAGGGGGAAGAAGTATTCCTGCCGGTCGGATTCCAGCTTGTACCGGTGGGTGAGCACCACCCCTACCCAGCTGCCGCCCTGGACCTGGGGACAGCGGACGATGAGCCGCAGGGAGCCGAAGCGGATGCCGCCAAAGAGGGCGCGGCAGTCGAAGTGGGCGTAGTAGCGCAGGTGCTGGTCAGCCACGGCGATTTGCCAGCCGCCCAGGAGGGCGCAGAAGGGGGCGGCCTCCACGGTGTGACCGGCGAAGGGCATCTGACCGATGGGGTTATCATAGTTGGAGCCGAAGAAGTTGAAGGTGGTCTGCTTGCGCTTGCTGCGCACCGGTGGACGGGTGGGGTCCAGCAGGCGCAGGACGTAACAGGTGCCGTTCTGCCGTGCCAGCAGGACAGCCTGCCAGTTGGTGCGGCGGCAGGACTCCACCTGCTGCTGCAAGGGGGTCAAGTCCGCCCGAAGGAGACAGCCGTGACCGGAGGAACCGGTGACGGTGACGGGGCAGAACACGTTCGCTGTCCCCTTCTCGTGGATGAGGCAGAGGAGGAGCTCCTGGGCGTCACGGAAATCTCGTCCGGGGAGTTCCAGCTCCCACTGCCAGTCCTGGCCACCCTTGTGGCGGGCAAAACAGCCAGGCTGGCTCTGCCACTGGACGGGGAGCGCTTTGGGCAGGGATTCAACGGCGGTCACGTCGCCAGGAGGCAGCTTCCGCCAAGCCAGGAGGGGGCGGTGCTCGGTGCCGCAGTACAGATAGCAGTTCCAGCCGTCCTGGGTGACCACCGGATGACCTTCCGCCTGTTCTGCCACGGCCACGGCACCGGAGCCTTCCGTGAGGGTCAAGGGGGCGTGGAGGGGGATGTCGCCCTCCATACCCAGGACGCAGGTGAGCCAATAGGGGCTGTCTGGATCCACGGGCAGGTCATTCCAGTCCAGCGTGCCGGTGACTTGATGGGTCTTGCTGTAATCGCCCACCGGAACGGCTGGGGCGAACAGCGTCATCGGCTGGCTGGTAGGATGGACGGGGAGGAGGGAGAAGCCCAGGGGGGCTTCCAGGGTCTTGGGGCAGAGGGCGGTCAAGGTGACCTTGCCGTTTTGAATGGACAGGTCAGCGATTCGGCAGGCCACGGCGGCAAAGTAACGCCGTGCAGCCGGTGCGGCCTGGAGCAGCAGAGCGCCCTCTCTGCCCATCTGACGGGGGAAGGCTTCATAGGGCTGGCCGCCCTGCACGAAGCGGTACACTGGCGGAACGGTCAAATCTCTGGTATCGTGAAAATATTGATTCAGCTTTTGCAGCCGCTTCTCCAGCGGCTTGTATTGCAGGCGGCGGGTGATGAGACCCTGTTCCGTGATCTGTCCCAGGGTCAGCGTCCAGTCCGTCTCCGGTGCGCTGGCAGCCACCGCTTCAAAGCCCTCCATGGGCACGGTGAGCACGCCGTCCTTGACCTTGCCGTCCTGGTACCAGTGGGCGGTCTGGGATTTGGAGGTGGCGATGAGCACCAGCTTGCCGCTGGGCAGGGAGGCACCGGAACGGGCTTTGATGGCCAGGGTGCCGGGTGCGCTGGGGGCGAAGGCGGCTTTCAGGGGCGGGGCGATGCCCACGATGGGAAGCTGGCCGGTCATGGGACGCCAGCGGGGGTTCGGGTTTGTCATAGGCAGGAAGGGACTCCTTTCCGTAGGTCGTGTGTGTCACTATATATTAAATGTATAAAAGCATGGTCGTTGTGGTAGGATTGCTGAAATTATATCATATCTCGCCTTGTACGCCAAGTGGCGTAGTTCAGACGGGGGATTTGTGGAGTTCGACGGAGAAAAAACGCAAAAAAGTCCTTGACGCGGGGGTTGCCTTTGGTGTATGATAGCAAAGGTGTGCTGTATAGGTGCACTATGCGATGACGCGGGAGATTGCGGAGCGATCCGGTAACTTCCGCCGAGTATGTCCGGGCTGGATTCTGGGCGGCTGAGATTTTTGTTATGCCAAGGCGGTATATCGCCGTGGTATGGCAGGCAGCCGGCAAGTTGTGTCGGCTTTCTCTATGACCCGGAGTGATACACACGGCATAGCGTATTCAAAATCGCAGCTTGACCCGGCTCAGAAAACATCCTGGTCATGTACAACGAACGTACGAAATGTTAGGAGGAAACCCAATCATGGCAAAAGAGATGATTCGCATCCGTCTGAAGGCTTATGACCATCAGCTGATCGACCAGAGTGCAGAGAAGATCGTGGAAACCGCAAAGCGCACCGGCGCTGGCGTTTCCGGCCCCATCCCTCTGCCCACCAAGAAAGAGATCGTCACCATCCTGCGCGCTGTCCACAAGTACAAGGATAGCCGTGAGCAGTTTGAGCGCCGGACTCACAAGCGTCTGATCGACATCCAGAACCCCACCCCCAAGACGGTCGAATCCCTGATGGCGCTGCAGCTGCCCGCAGGCGTGGAAATCGAGATCAAGCTGTAATTTCCACATTCAGCAGCGTTTCAGTCAGGTTCCGGAACATGAGATCGGAACCACACATTTTTTACTGTTTGTAGAACCCGTTCCCCGGCGGCTTGCGAGTCGGGGGGGTCATGTTGAGAGGTCATCGGCTTCACCCAAAAGCCATCGCACGGTTCGCCGACAACGAATCGAACGCAGTTCTGACTCGCTCAAAAAAGTCGTCAGATTTTTTTGAAAACTCTCAACCAATAACCTATACCAAGGAGGAAACAACCGTATGGAAAAGGCAATCATCGGCAAAAAGGTCGGTATGACCCAGATCTTTGACGCCGACGGCAAGGTCGTGCCCGTTACCGTCATCGAGGCGGGCCCCTGCAGTGTCGTGCAGAAGAAGACCGCCGAAAAAGACGGCTACGAGGCCGTACAGCTGGGCTTCATGCCCACCACCGACAAGCACCTCACCCGTGGCCAGAAGGGTCACCTGGCAAAGGCAGGCGTCGGCAACCTGAAAGTCCTGAAGGAATTCAAACTGGACAACTATGAATCTCTGAACGTGGGCGATGAGCTCAAGGCAGACACCTTCGCCATCGGCGACCGCATCGACGTCACTGGCATCAGCAAAGGCAAGGGCTTTGCCGGCGTCATCAAGCGCCACGGCGCACACCGCACCCCCATGAGCCACGGCGGCGGCCCCGTCCATCGTCACGCAGGCTCCATGGGCTCCACCTCTACGCCTTCCCGTATCCGGAAGGGTAAGATCGGCGCCGGCCAGATGGGCAACGAACAGGTCACCATTCAGAACCTGGAAGTCGTCCAGGTCGATCCTGAGATCAACCTGATCGCAGTCCGCGGCGCCATCCCCGGCCCCAAGGGCGGCGTGGTATTCCTGAAGAGCACCGCTAAGGTCAATGTCGTCCACACTGGCGATGCTGGCATCAGCGTCAACCCGCAGAAGGCTTCCGGTCGTAACCCGCAGAAGGCTTCCGCAAGAGCAAGATAAGGGAAAGGAGAGAGTACCATCATGCCTAAGGCTAATCTGTATGATATCACTGGCAAGCAGGTGGGCGAGGTCGAACTGGCAGAAGCTGTGTTCGGGATCGAACCCAATGAAACTGCTGTCCATGCCGTGGTGAAGAATCACCTGGCAAACTGCCGGCAGGGCACTCAGTCCGCCCTGACCCGCGGCGAAGTGTCCGGCGGCGGCAGACAGACCAGGAGACAGAAGGGCACCGGCCGTGCCCGTCACGGCAGCATCCGCAGCCCCCAGTGGACCCACGGCGGCATCGTGTTCGCACCCAAGCCCCGTTCCTATCGCTACACCCTGAACAAGAAGCTCAAGAGACTGGCGCTCAAGAGCGTCCTGTCCGATAAGGCCGCCAACGGCCGCATCCTGGTCGTCGATGGCCTGGATCTGCCCGAAATCAAGACCAAGTCCATGAAGTCCCTGCTGGACACCATGGAAGCAGGCAAGAGCGTCGTCATCACCGAAGGCGTTAAGACCAACGTGGTCCTGTCCGCCCGCAACCTGCCCGGCGTGAAGACCACCCCCGCCAACATCCTGTCCGTCTATGATCTGCTCAACGCAAAGAGCCTGGTCGTGGATAAGGCAGCACTGGCTGTGATCGAGGAGGTTTATGCGTAATGACTGCTTATGATATCATCAGGAAGCCCGTCGTTACCGAGGCTTCCATGGCTGCTACCGCCGACCGCAAGTACACCTTTGTCGTGGACAAGAGAGCCAACAAGGTGGAGATCGCAAAGGCAGTGGAAAAGATCTTTGACGTAAAGGTCGAGAAAGTAACCACTATGAACTATGATGGCAAGAAAAAGCGGATGGGTATGGCTCGTCCCGGCAAGCGCGCCGACTGGAAAAAGGCGATCGTCAAGCTCACCGCTGACTCCAAGACCATCGAGCTCTTCGAACAGATGGTGTAAGGAGGTAACGCAGCATGGCTATTCGTAAATACAAGCCCACGACCCCCGCACGCCGCCACATGACGGTGTCCAAGTTCGAGGGCATTGATAAAAAGGCTAAGCCCGAGCGCAGCCTCACCGAGGTTCTGAACAAGAAGGGCGGCCGCAACAACTATGGTCGTATCACCGTTCGTCACAGAGGCGGCGGCGGCAAGAAGATCTACCGTATCATCGACTTCAAGCGTGATAAGGAAGGTCAGGCAACCGTCCTGCGTCTGGAATACGATCCCAACCGCAGCGCCAACATCGCACTGATCCAGTACGAAGATGGCACCAAGGCTTATATCATCGCGCAGTCCGGCCTGAAGGCTGGCGACGTGGTGGAATCCGGCCCCGCAGCTGACATCAAGCCCGGCAACTGCCTGCCCATTGCCAACATCCCCGTTGGTACCGTCATCTCCTGCATCGAACTGCACGTCGGCCGCGGCGCTCAGCTCGTCCGTGCAGCAGGTCAGCAGGCTCAGCTGATGGCAAAGGAAGGCGCTTATGCGCAGGTTCGTCTGCCCTCCGGCGAATATCGCCTGATCAAGATGGAATGCCGCGCCGTCATCGGCCAGATCGGCAACGAAGACCACGGCAACATCCACATCGGTAAGGCCGGCCGCAAGCGTCACATGGGCATCCGTCCCACCGTCCGCGGCTCCGTCATGAATCCCAACGACCATCCCCACGGCGGCGGCGAAGGCCGCGCCCCCATCGGCCGTCCCGGCCCTGTCACTCCTTGGGGTAAGCCGGCTCTGGGTTACAAGACCCGTAAGAAGAAGAACCGTACCGAGAAGTTCATCGTACGGCATCGTAACGCTAAGTAAGGAGGCTATCTAAGAATGAGCAGATCTGTTAAGAAAGGCCCCTTCTGCGCCCCCGAGCTGCTGAAGCGAGTCGAAGAAATCAATGCCAGTGGCCAGGAAAAGGTGCTGAAGACCTGGAGCCGTAGCTCCACCATCTTCCCCTCCTTCGTCAGCCACACCATCAACGTCTACAATGGCAAGAAGTTCATCCCCGTCTATGTGACCGAAGATATGGTCGGCCATAAGCTGGGTGAATTCGCTCCCACCCGGACCTTCAAGGGTCACAGCGGCGGCAAAACCAAGTAAGGAGGAACGGAAATAATGTCTGAAGCAAAAGCAAAACTGTCCTTTGCCCGTATCTCCCCCCGCAAGGTGAACGTCGTTTGCGCCCTGATCCGCGGTAAGGACATCGAAATGGCAACCGCCATTTTGCAGCACACTCCCAAGGCTGCCTCTGAATACCTCATCAAGCTGGTAAAGAGCGCCGCAGCCAATGCGGAAAACAACCACGGTATGGATCCCTCCAAGCTGTACGTTTCCGCAGCGTATGCCGATGCCGGCATGATCATCAAGCGTATGCGCCCCCGTGCGCATGGCCGCGGCTATCGCATCAACAAAAGAACTTCTCGCATCACCGTCGTGGTGAAAGAGAAGGAGTAAGGAGGTAGAGATATATGGGACAGAAAGTGAATCCCCACGGTTTCCGAGTGGGTGTCATCAAAGACTGGGATTCTCGCTGGTACGCCCGCAACGAGAAGGTCGGCGACCTGATCGTGGAAGACCAGAAGATCCGTAAATTCCTGAAAAAGACCCTGTACGCAACCGGCGTGCCTCGTATCGAGATCGAACGAGACAACTCTGTTGTCCGCATCTACCTCCACTGCGCCCGTCCCGGCATGATCCTGGGCAAGGACGCAACCGAAGTAGAACGTCTGCGTCAGCAGGTGGAAAAGATGATCGGCAAGCCGACTCAGCTCAACATCGTTGAAGTCAAGCGCAACGAAGTGGATACCACCGCTCAGCTGGTGGCTGAAAATATCGCCCAGCAGCTGGAGAAGCGTACCAGCTTCCGCCGCGCCATGAAGAACGCCATCGGCCGTTCCATGCGCTCCGGCGCCAAGGGCATCAAGGTCATGCTGGCAGGCCGCCTCAATGGCGCTGAAATCGCCCGCAGCGAGACCTATCACGAAGGTACCATCCCCCTGCAGACCCTGCGTGCGGACATCGACTATGGCTTTGCAGAAGCTGCCACCACCTATGGTCGCATCGGCATCAAGGTGTGGATCTACAAGGGCGAAGTGCTCAGCCAGACCCTGCGCACCACCCCCCGTACCATCGACCTGTCCAAGCCCTACCGGGAACGCAGCGACCGTCGTCGTCGTGACGGCCGCGGCCGCGGCGGCTACAACCGCAACCGCGACAACAACCGTTCCGGTGGTTACAATCGCCGCAATGACGGCGCTTCCAAACCCAAGGAAGGAGGAAACCGCTAATGCTGCTGCCTAAGAGAGTAAAATATCGTAAGCAGATGCGTGGCCGCATGACTGGCAAGGCCAGCCGCGGCACCGTCGTCAACTATGGCGATTACGGCCTCCAGGCGCTGGAACCGGCATGGATCACCTCCCGCCAGATCGAGGCAGCCCGTGTTGCCATGACCCGTTACACCAAGCGTGGCGGTAAGGTCTGGATCAAGATCTTCCCCGACAAGCCCATCACCCAGCAGCCCGCCGAAACCCGAATGGGTAAAGGTAAGGGCTCCCCGGAATATTGGGTCGCTGTCGTCAAGCCCGGCCGCGTGATGTTCGAAATCGGCGGTGTATCCGAAGAAGTCGCTCGTGAAGCACTGCGTCTGGCAAGCCACAAGCTGCCGATCAAGACCAAGATGGTCAAGAAAGTTGAAGCCGAGAAGGGTGGTGAAGCGTAATGAAAGCAGTAGAGATCCGTGGTATGACTCCCGCTGAACTGGAAACCAAGCTGGAGGAACTGAAGAAGGAACTGTTCAACTTGCGCTTCCAGCACGCCACCAATCAGCTGACCAACCCTGGCAAGATTGCTGACGTCAAGAAGGATATCGCAAGAGTAAAGACTATCATCCGTGAGAAGCAGACCGCTTCCGCAGGCCGCTAAGGAGGAGCAAGAAATGGAAAGAACTTCTTCCCGTAAAACCAGAGTCGGCCTGGTCGTATCTGACAAGATGGATAAGACGATCGTTGTCGCCATTGCCGACCGTGTGGCACATCCTCTGTATAACAAGATCGTCAAGAGAACCTATAAGCTGAAGGCCCATGACGAGCTGAATGATGCTCATGTGGGCGATAAGGTAAAAGTGATGGAGACCCGTCCCCTGTCCAAGGATAAGCGTTGGAGACTGGTCGAAGTCATCGAGCGCGCGAAGTAAGGAGGTGCCGATATATGATCCAGGAAGAATCCTATCTGAAAGTAGCTGACAATACCGGCGCTAAGATGCTGAAGACCATCCGCGTCCTGGGTGGTTCCCGCCGTAAGTATGGCAACATCGGTGATGTGGTCGTCGCCTCCGTGCGTAAGGCTGCACCTGGTGGCCAGGTAAAGAAGGGTGACGTGGTCAAGGCCGTTATCGTCCGTACTGCCCACGGCGTCCGTCGTCCCGACGGCTCCTATGTCCGTTTCGACGAAAACGCAGCTGTCCTGATCAAGGAAGACAAGACTCCTCAGGGCACCCGTATCTTTGGGCCGGTGGCCCGCGAGCTGCGCGACAAGGATTACATGAGAATCCTGTCCCTGGCTCCTGAAGTTATTTAAGGGGGTGCCATGGTATGAAGAAAATGAGCATCAAGCAGGGCGATAAGGTCATCGTCCTGAGCGGCAAAGACAAGGGCAAGATCGGTGAAGTCCTGACTGCCATGCCCGCACAGGGTAAGGTCATCGTCCAGGGTGTCAACGTCTGCTCCCGTCACACCAAGCCCCGCAAGATGGGCGACGAAGGCGGCATCATCCAGAAGGAAGGCGCCATCTACGCCTGCAAGGTCATGCGTGTCTGCCCCAAGTGTGAAAAGCCCACCCGTCCGGCACACAAGCTGCTGGCTGACGGCAAGAAAGTTCGCGTCTGCAAGAAGTGCGGCGCTGAAATCTGAGTGAAAGGAGCGTAATCTACAATGCCTGCTTTGAAGGATAAATATACTGCAGAAGTCGCTCCTGCTCTGATGAGCAAGTTCGGCTACACCAGCCCCATGGAGATTCCTAAGATCGTCAAGGTCGTCGTCAACTGCGGCGTAGGCGAAGCTAAGGAAAACACCAAGGTTCTGGACAGCGTTGTCAATGACATCGCTACCATCACCGGTCAGAAGCCCATCGTCACCAAGGCGAAGAAGTCCGTTGCAAACTTCAAGCTGCGTGAAGGTATGCCCATCGGCGTCAAGGTCACCCTGCGCCAGGACAAGATGTGGGAATTCATCGACCGTCTGTTCAACATTGCCCTGCCCCGTGTCCGTGACTTCCGCGGCATCAGCGCAGACTCCTTCGATGGCCGCGGCAACTATGCCCTGGGCATCAAGGAACAGCTGATCTTCCCGGAGATCGAATACGACAAGATGGACAAGTTCCGCTGCCTGGACATCGTCATCGTTACCACTGCAAAGACCGATGAAGAAGCCCGCGAACTGCTGAGCCTGATGGGCGCACCGTTCAGAAGATAAGCAAGGGAGGAGTGTAACTATGGCAAAGACATCTATGAAGCTGAAGCAGCAGAGAGAGCCCAAGTTCTCCACCCGCCGCTACAACCGCTGCAAGCTGTGCGGCCGTCCCCACGCTTATCTGCGGGATTACGGCGTCTGCCGTATCTGCTTCCGGGAGCTGGCCTATAAGGGCGAGATCCCCGGCGTGAGAAAGGCATCCTGGTAATCTGCCAGGTTTCTCATGGAGGCGGGCGCCAAGCGCCGCCTTGTTGGCACGACCGGTTCCGGCTCCTGTGCAGGAGCCGCGCCGGCGGCCGTGCAATTTCTGTATTCCGGCGTGAGAAGTCACAGGAATACCTGGCCGCTCTCGGCCCGCGTTCCTGTGATACCCTGACGCTTTGACAGACGAGCTGTTTCGTCTGTAACCTTTATTTAGGAGGTCCATTATGCACATCACAGATCCCATTGCTGATATGCTGACCCGAATCCGCAATGCGAATTCCGCAAAGCACAGCACCGTTGATGTCCCTGCTTCCAACATGAAGAAGGCCATCGCAAAGATCCTGCTGGACGAAGGCTATATCAAGAACTACCAGCTGATCGACGACGGCACCCAGGGCACCATCCGTATCACCCTGAAGTACAACGGCAACGAAAAGGCTCTGTCCGGCCTGCGCCGTGTTTCCAAGCCTGGCCTGCGTGTCTACGCCGGCGCAGACGAGCTGCCCAAGGTTCTCCGTGGCCTGGGTATCGCGATCGTATCCACCTCCAAGGGCGTCATGACCGATAAGGCTGCTCGCGCAGCGCACGTCGGCGGCGAAGTCCTGGCGTTTATCTGGTAAGGAGGTAAGAATATGTCAAGAGTTGGCAGAGCGCCTATTACCATCCCCGCTGGGGTAGAAGTGAAGGTGGAAGCGGGCAATACCGTCACCGTGAAGGGCCCCAAGGGCACCCTGACCCGCACCTTCAACCCCATCATCACCATCGCCCAGGAAGGCGCAGAAGTGATCTGCACCCGTCCTGACGACAGCAAGGCCACCCGTTCCATGCATGGCACCGTCCGCTCCATCCTCAACGGCATGGTCATCGGCGTCAGCGAAGGCTTCACCAAGGAGCTGCAGGTCAACGGCATCGGCTACCGTGTGTCCAAGGAAGGCAACAAGCTGGTCATGAACCTGGGCTTCTCCCATCCTGTGGAGATGGAAGAGGAAGATGGCATCACCATCGAAGTACCCGAACCCAACAAGATCCTGATCAAGGGCTGCGACAAGCAGCAGGTTGGTCAGTTCGCAGCAGTCGTCCGCGGCAAGCGTCCTCCCGAACCCTACAAGGGCAAGGGCATCAAGTATGCTGATGAAGTGATCCGCCGTAAGGAAGGCAAAACTGGCGCTAAGAAATAAAAGGAGGTGTGCCTAAATGATTAACAGACCCAATACCAACGCTCAGCGGCTGAAGCGTCACAAGAGAGTGCGCGGCAAGATCTCCGGCACGCCCGAGAGACCCCGTCTGAACGTATTCCGCAGCGAAACCAACATCTATGCCCAGATCATCGACGATGTGAACGGGCATACCCTGGCAGCTGCTTCTTCCCTGGAAAAGGACTTCCAGTGCGACGGCGACAAGAAGGCCGCTGCCAAGCTGGTAGGCCAGAAGGTCGCGGAACGTGCCAAGGCAAAGGGCATCGAGACCGTCGTGTTCGACCGTGGTGGTTATATCTATCATGGCCGTGTCCAGGCTCTGGCCGAGGGCGCCCGTGAGGGCGGCCTGCAGTTCTAATCAGGAGGAGGAGAGAATATGCCGAGATTTGAAAAACCGGCCAGCGAATATATCGAAAAACTGGTCTATCTCAACCGCGTCAGCAAGACCGTTAAGGGCGGCCGTATCATGAAGTTCTCCGTCCTGATGGTAGTCGGCGACGGCAAGGGCAAGGTCGGCTTTGGCCTGGGTAAGGCAGCCGAAGTGCCCGAAGCAATCCGCAAGGGCATCGAGGATGCAAAGAAGAATATGATCACCGTCGCTATGTCCGGGGATACCATTCCTCACGAAGTCATCGGTGAGTTTTCCGCTGGCCGCGTGCTCATGAAGCCCGCTCCCGAAGGTACTGGCGTTATCGCCGGCGGCCCCGTGCGTGCTGTTATGGAAGCAGCTGGCATCAAGAACATCCGTACCAAGTGCCTGCGCTCTCACAACCCCCAGAACGTTGTCCACGCAACCTTCCAGGGTCTGCTGAGCCTGCGTACCCCTGAACAGGTGGCAAAGACCCGCGGCAAGGCCGTGGAAGATCTGTAAGGAGGACGGACGAAAATGGCAAATCTGAATATCAAGCTCGTCAAGAGCCTCAATGGCAGAATCCAGAAGCATAAGGCAAATGCCGCAGCGCTGGGCCTGAAGAAGATCGGTGACACCACCGTTCAGCCTGACAACCCCTGCACCCGCGGCAAGATTGCAAAGATCGGTTACCTGCTCCAGGTCACCGAAGAGCAGTAAGGAGGGACTGATCTATGGAACTGCATCATCTGTCTCCCGCTCCCGGCTCCACCAGCGTAGCGAAGCGTAAGGGCCGTGGCGCTGGCACCGGCAATGGCAAGACCGCTGGCCGTGGCCACAAGGGCCAGAAGGCTCGCAGCGGCGGCGGTGTCCGCATCGGCTTCGAAGGCGGCCAGATGCCTCTGGCACGTCGCCTGCCCAAGCGCGGCTTTAACAACATCTTCGCCAAGCCCCTGACCGCCATCAATGTGACCGCACTGAACCGGTTTGAAGACGGCGCGACCGTGAACCTGCAGGTTCTGCTGGATTCCGGCGTCCTGACCAAGTGCCCCTATGGCGTGAAGATCCTGGGCAATGGCGAGCTGACCAAAAAGCTGACCGTACAGGCCACTGCCTTCTCCGCATCCGCAAAGGAAAAAATTGAAGCAGCTGGAGGAAAGGCTGAGGTGATCTAATTGATCGAGACCATTCGCAAAGCATGGAAGGTTCCTGAACTGCGGAAGAAACTTCTGTATGTTGCGTTCATCTTGGTCATCTTCCGGCTGGGCAACAATATTCCGGTGCCGTTCATCAACACCACTGCATTGCAGGCGTACTTCAATGCCGCCAGCACCAGCATCTTGGGTCTGATGAACGTCATGTCGGGCGGCTCGTTTGGCACCGCCACCATGCTGGCGCTGTCCATTCAGCCCTATATCAACGCATCCATCATCATTCAGCTGCTGACGGTTGCCATCCCTCCCCTGGAGCGGTTGCAGCGGGACGGCGGCGAAGCCGGAAAACGGAAATTGGAGGCCATCACCCGGTACAGCACCTTGGCGCTGGGCTTGCTCCAGGGCTTTGGCTACTATATGCTCATCCGGACCAACGGGTTCCTTTCCGATACCTCTGTTTGGGCGGCAATCGTCATCATTGCCACCTTCACGGCTGGTTCCGTATTTGTTATGTGGCTGGGCGAACAGATCACCGGCATGGGCATCGGCAATGGGATTTCCATTTTGCTGTTTGCCGGTATCATCTCCCGCCTGCCCAGTGCGGTCTTCTATATGTATGAAGGCGCCAAGAACTGGGCGGCCGGCAAGGAAAGCGGCGGCACGGACGTCGTGCTCCATCCGGCTATGATTCCGGTGTTCCTCATCGGTATGATCCTGATGCTGGTGTTCATCGTCTATATCTCCCTGTCCGAACGGAAGATTCCCGTGCAGTACGCAAAGCGTGTTGTGGGTCGGAAGATGTACGGCGGTCAGGCCACCACCATCCCCATCAAGGTGAATATGTCCGGCGTCATGCCCATCATCTTCGCCCAGACCATCGCGTCTATCCCCGCAACCATCGCGGCCTTTGTGCCAAGCATGTCTGACAGCACCTTCATCCGTCTGTTCGACACCACCAGCGTCATCTACTGTGTGGTCTATGCGCTGCTCATCGTGGGCTTCAGCTATTTCTACGCCACCATCCAGTTCAACCCCGTGGAAGTTTCCAACAACCTGAAAAAACAGGGCGGCTTCATCCCCGGTTACCGTGCTGGTCGGCCTACTGCTGAATTCCTGAGCAAGATCCTCAACCGCATCACCCTGTTTGGCGCGATCTACCTGGCAATCGTCGCAATTCTGCCTATCGTCACCGGTGCGATCTTCCAGATCAGCGCCCTGGCCATCGGCGGAACCTCTGTCCTCATCGTTGTCTCCGTCGCTCTGGATACCCAGAAGTCTCTGGAAGCGAATATGATGATGAAGCAGTACAAAGGGTTCCTGAACTAAGGAGGAAGATTGTTATGAAACTGATCCTGTTGGGCGCTCCCGGCGCCGGCAAGGGCACGCAGGCTGAGATCATCAGCAAAAAGCTGAACATTCCTACCATCTCCACCGGCAACATCCTGCGGGCCGCCGTCAAGAACGGCACCCCCGTAGGTCTGAAGGCCAAGGAGTATATGGATGCCGGCAAGCTGGTTCCTGACGAAGTCATCATCGGCGTCATCACCGAACGGCTTCAGGAGCCGGACTGCAAGGACGGCTACATCCTGGACGGCGTGCCCCGCACCATCGCTCAGGCGGAAGCCCTGGAAGCAGCAGGCATCCACTTTGACCATGTGGTTTCCCTGGAAGTCAGCGATGAGGAAGTGGAACAGCGCATGACCGGCCGGCGCACCTGCCTGGCCTGCGGCGCTACCTACCACATCGTTGCCAACCCCCCCAAGAAGGAAGGCATCTGCGATATCTGCGGCAAAGAGCTGACCATCCGCAAGGATGACAAGCCTGAGACCGTGAAGGATCGTCTGGCTACCTACCATGCTGAGACCGAACCCCTCAAGGGCTTCTATGAAGCACGGGGCATCCTGTCCAGCGTGGAGAACAAGGGCAGCATCGACGCCACCAACGCAGCTGTCATGGAGGTTCTGACCAAGTAATATGGCGGAACGAATTATCATTAAGTCTGACCGTCAGGTGGAACTGATGCGCAAGGCTGGGCGGCTCACCGCCCAGGCTCGGGCGTATGGGGCTTCCCTCATCCGTCCCGGCATCACCACCAAGGATCTGGATCACGCCATGTTTGAGTTCATCACCAAGCATGGCGGGTATCCCTCCTTCCTCCACCTGTACGGGTTCCCCGGCACCGCGTGCATTTCGGTCAACGACGCCATCATCCACGGCATTCCCAACAAGCGCCGCCTGGAAGAAGGAGACATCGTCTCCATCGACGTGGGCGCCTGCGTGGGCTTCCAGGGCATCGACCCCAAGACCAAGCTGCCCATCGGCGGCTTCCATGGGGACTGTGCCGGCACCTATCCGGTAGGGCAGGTGTCTGACGAGGCCATGCGGCTCATCCAGGTCACCGAGCAGAGCTTCTGGGAAGGCATCCAGCAGGCCATTCCCGGCAACCGGATCTCGGATATTTCCAGAGCGGTTCAGAACTATGTAGAGTCCAACGGGTTCTCCGTGGTTCGAGAATATGTGGGTCACGGCGTGGGCGCCCATATGCACGAAGCTCCAGAGGTTCCCAACTATGTGACCAAACGGCGGCTGGGCGGCGACCCCAGACTGGTGAAAAATATGACCATCGCGGTGGAACCCATGGTCAATATGGGCGGGCCTGCCATCAGGCAGCTGGATCAGTGGACTGTTCTGACCGCTGACGGCCAGTATGCCGCCCATTATGAAAATACCATTCTCATCACGGACGGAGCGCCCGAAGTGCTCACAACGTGCGGAGATTGATATGGCAAGCATCCAACCCTATGAAATCGTTCTCTCCTTAGCCGGCCACGATCAAGGCAAGCTGTTCTGCGTCATCGGCGCAGAGGAAGACTTTGTGTTGCTGGCGGACGGAAAGGGGAGAAAGCTGGACGCGCCCAAAAAGAAGCGGCGGAAACACGTCCGGGGCGTAGGAACCAGCGCACATCCGGCAATCGCAAGATTGCAGAGAGGCGAGCCGATCACTGACCGCGCACTGCGGCAGGCGTTGGCAGCCTTCCGCGCATCAGATCCTGACCGAAGAGGAGGCAAAGCTCTTGTCGAAAGCAGATATGATTGAACTGGAGGGTGTCGTAAAAGAGGCACTGCCCAACACCAATTTTTTGGTAGATATCGGGAAAGGCCACACCATCCTGGCCACCATTTCTGGTAAGCTCAGAATGAACTATATCAGGATCCTCCCGGGAGATAAGGTGACTGTCCAGATGTCCCCTTATGATCTGACCCGCGGCCGGATCACCTGGAGAAGCAAGTAACCTGCGGCTGCTGCGCAGACCCAGGGACACGGAGCACGCCCTCTGGACAAGGGAACACTCCGTGCAGCAAAACAGGAGGTAAAACGATGAAAGTAAGACCGTCCGTCAAGCCCATGTGCGAAAAGTGCAAGATCATTAAGCGCAAGGGCAGAGTAATGGTGATTTGCGAAAATCCCAAGCACAAACAGAGACAAGGATAATAAGGAGGTGTATTGATCAATGGCACGTATTGCCGGTATTGACCTGCCCAAGGACAAAAGAATTGAAATTGGCCTGACCTATATCTACGGCATTGGCCGCACCAGCGCCAAGAAGATCCTGGAAGCAACCGGGATCAACCCCGACACCCGTGTACGGGACCTGAGCGAAGCAGACGAAGCAGCACTGCGTGATTGCATCCACAATGACTATATCGTGGAAGGCGATCTGCGCCGTAACGTAGCTATGGACATCAAGCGCCTCATCGAGATCGGCTCCTATCGCGGCAGCCGTCATCGTAAGGGCCTGCCCGTCCGCGGCCAGAGCTCCAAGAACAATGCGCGTACCCGTAAGGGTCCCCGCAAGACCATGGCCAATAAGAAGAAGTAAAGGAGGGATATTCAATGGCGAACAAGAAAAGAGTCGTGCGCAAGCGCAAAGACCGTAAAAATATTGAAAAGGGAGCCGTGCATATCCGTTCCTCTTTCAACAACACAATGGTGACCATTACCGATACTCAGGGTAATGCCATCAGCTGGGCATCTGCCGGCGAAATGGGTTTCCGTGGTTCTAAGAAGTCCACCCCCTTCGCAGCTCAGACTGCTGCCGAAACCGCCGCTAAGGCCGCAATGGAACATGGTCTGAAGACCGTGGAAGTCTTTGTCAAGGGCCCCGGTTCCGGTCGTGAAGCCGCTATCCGCGCGCTGCAGACCGCTGGCCTGGAAGTGACCCTGATCAAGGACGTCACCCCGGTTCCCCACAATGGCTGCCGTCCTCCCAAGAGAAGACGCGTCTGATCAAATAAAGGAGGATTATTACTATGGCAAGAAATATGCAGCCGATCGCCAAGCGCTGCAAGGCGCTGGGCATTTCTCCCGCTGTCATGGGCTATGCTAAGAAGACCACCGAGCGCAACACCAAGGGTCAGATGCGCCGGAAGCAGTCTGAATACGGCCTGCAGCTGAACGAGAAGCAGAAGGTCAAGTTCGTCTATGGCGTGCTGGAAAAGCAGTTCCGCGCTTACTACGAAAAGGCCGCTGCCGCAGAAGGCATCACCGGTGAAGTGCTGCTGAGCACCCTGGAACGCCGTCTGGACAACGTGGTCTTCCGTATGGGCTTCGCCCTGACCCGCCGTGAGGCTCGTCAGCTGGTCAGCCATGGCCACTTTACCGTCAACGGTAAGGTCTGCGACATCCCGTCCTTCCTCGTCAAGGTCGGCGACGTGGTAGAAGTAAAAGAACGCAGCCGTTCTTCTGTCAAGTTCAAGCGTTTCCTGGGTGAGGACGCCATCGTGGTGACCACCCCCACTTGGGTTGAGCGGGACAAAGAGAACCTGAAGGGCACCGTCACTCGTCTGCCCGAACGTGCGGATATCGACTTCCCCGTGGAAGAACACCTCATCGTCGAGTTGTACTCCAAGTAATCCCTACCCCCTTCCATTTGGTGAGCTGTTTAACCAAGGCGCCGCCTAGCCGGTGCCACTGAACTAGGAGGGCAAAACAAATAATGGTTGAAATCGAAAAACCCCGCATCGAATCTAACGAAAAAGACGGCGATATTTCCTACGGAAAGTATGTTGTTGAGCCGCTGGAGCATGGATACGGTACGACTCTGGGCAACGCCCTGCGCCGCATCCTCCTCAGCTCCCTGCCTGGCACCGCCGTGACCACCATTAAAATTGCCGGCGTCCAGCACGAATTCTCCACCATCCCCGGCGTCAAGGAGGATGTGACGCAGATCGTGCTCAACGTCAAAGGGATCACAGCCAAGCTCCACAGCCCGGGCACCAAGCGTGTGTATATCCAGGCCAGCGGCGAAGGCGAGGTCACTGCCGGCGACATCAAAGCCGACGGCGAAGTGGAGATCCTCAATCCGGAGCTTCACATCGCAACCCTCAGCGCCGACGCTACGCTGAACATGGAACTCACCCTCAGCCATGGGCGTGGCTACGTTCCTGCGGATCGGAACAAACCGGAACAGACCATCATCGGTGTCATTCCGGTGGACTCCCTGTACTCCCCGGTCAATCGGGTGAACTACACCGTGGAGAACACCCGTGTCGGCAACATGACGGACTACGATAAGCTGACCCTGGAAGTGTGGACGGACGGAACCATCTCCGCCCGTGACGCAGTTTCCCTGGGCGCAAAGATCCTGTGCGACCACTTGGTTCTTTTCACCGACCTGTCCGATACCGTCGGGACCCGCTCCACCGTGGTGGAGAAGCCGGAGACCCAGCGGGACAAGGTGCTGGAGATGACCATTGAGGAGCTGGATCTGTCCGTTCGTTCCTTTAACTGCCTGAAGCGGGCCAACATCAACACAGTGGAAGATCTGATCTCCAAGACGGAGGACGAGATGATGAAGGTGAGAAACCTGGGTCGCAAGTCCTTGGAGGAGGTCATCAACAAGCTGAATATGATGGGTCTGTCTCTGGCGAAAGAGGAAAACAACTGACCAGTCGGAAAATAGAACCAAAGTATTTTTGAAAATTCGTTTCGCATCCGCGAAATGTTCGAAGGAGTGAATCATATGCCCGGTTACCGTAAACTCGGTAAGACTTCCGATCAGCGCCGCGCCATGCTGAGACAGCTGGTCACCGATCTGCTGGAGAACGGCAAGATCAAGACCACCGTTACCCGCGCGAAAGAAGTGCAGCCGATCGCTGAAAAGATGATCACCCTGGCCAAGAAGGGCGACCTGGCGGCCTATCGTCAGGTGCTGTCCTACATGACCAAGGAAGACACCGCAAAGAAGCTGTTTGACGAAATCGGCCCCAAGTATGCTGACCGTACCGGCGGCTATACTCGTGTTGTCCGCATCGGCTTCCGCCGTGGTGACGCTGCTGAGATCGCTTATCTGGAACTCGTATAATCTGAGTCTCTATTGCAGTTATAAAAAAGCCCAACTCGTTTGAGTTGGGCTTTTTTTCGTCGTGCGTGCAGAAAAAGGCTCCCCCCATGTTATGGGGGGAGCTGTCAGCGTCAGCTGACTGAGGGGGGCGACTCCGCAGAGTCTACCCGAACCAGTCACTTCCGCTTTTTGAGTTCTTCCACGATGGAATAATCCAAATCCAGATTATTTGTCCCGCTGCCGAGGCCGTATACCTTACGGGAGCCGTGATAATCGCTGCCGCCGGTGATGACCATGCCTCGTGCCCGAGCAAAGGATTCCAGCTTGGCGCACTCCTCGTCGGTGTAGCCAGAGTAGTGACACTCCACCCCCACTGCACCTAGCTCGTAGGCGGTCTGGATGAGCTGCTCTACGCCGTCCCAGTCGTAGCCATACTCCAGAGGGTGGGCGATGTCTGCCACGCCGCCGGCGGCCTGGATGAGCCGGATGGCGTCCTTCATAGGCAGGTGCCGCCGCGCCACAAAATAAGGCTTGCCATCGTCCAGCCAGCGGTTCATGGCCTCCTGGACGGAGCCAATGCAGCCCTTTTCCACCAGCAGCTGGCCGATGTGGGGACGACCCAGCATGGTGTGGGAAAATTTCGCTTTCAGCTCCGGAATGGAGATGGGGTAGCCGTCTGCGGCCAGCTTGTCCACAATGGCTTGGTTGCGGGTCTCCCGCTCCTGGATGAACCAGTCAATGACCTCCTGTAGAGCCGGAGCGTCTGGATCCACCAGGTAGCCCAGGACGTGGGCGCCAGTGTCCAGGTAGTCGGCGGAGATCTCGATGCCAGGCAGGACTTCCACCCCATATTCTGCCCCAGCGGCCAGCGCCTCCTTCACCCCGTCCACCGTGTCGTGGTCGGTGAGGGCGATGGCGCGCAGCCCCAGTTCTCTGGCGTGAGCCACCAGCTCACGAGGGGAGTCGGTGCCATCGGAGGCGGAGGAGTGGGTGTGCAGGTCTACACGGTTGGTTTGTGCGATCATAACCATCCCCTCCTTATGCCTGCCAGCCGGTCAGATAGGCTTCCTGTTCCGGAGTCAGCGTGTCGATGGCCAGCCCCATGGCGGCCAGCTTCACTCGACCGATCTCATCATCAATGGAGTCGGGCACCTTGTACAGCTTGGTCTCCAGCTCCTGCTGGTGCTTGACCAGCCACTCCAGACTCAGCGCCTGGACGGCGAAGGACATATCCATGATCTCCGCCGGATGGCCGTTGCCGGCGGCCAGGTTCACCAGGCGGCCTTCGCCCACCACGTTCAGGGTGCGGCCATCGGCCAGGGTGTAACCCTGGATGTTTTCACGGCGGACAGTCTCCTTCACCGCCAGCTTGCGCAGGCTGGCCACGTCCACCTCGCAGTCGAAGTGACCGGCGTTGGTGAGGATGGCCTGATCCTTCATGACGGCGAAGTGACGGGGGGTGATGATGTCCTTACAGCCGGTGGTGGTGATAAAGAGGTCGCCCACCTTGGCGGCCTCGTCCATGGGCATGACCCGATAGCCGTTCATGGTGGCGTCCAGGGCTTTGAACGGGTCGATCTCCGTGACGATGACATTGGCGCCCATGCCCTTGGCACGCATGGCCACGCCCTTGCCGCACCAGCCGTAGCCGGCGACCACGACAGTCTTGCCGGCGATGATCAGGTTGGTGGTGTCCATGATGGCGGTCATGACCGACTGGCCGGTGCCGTATTTGTTGTCATAGTAGTGCTTGGCCTTGGCATCGTTGACGGCCATCATGGGGCAGGGAAGGATACCCTCCCGTTCCCGCGCCTTCAGGCGCAGGATGCCGGTGGTAGTCTCCTCACAGCCGCCAATGAGGCAGTCGCCCAGCTCCTTGCAGCTGCCGCCGATGAGGTTGATGAGATCGCCGCCGTCGTCCACGATCAGGTGGGGGTGGCACGCCAGGGTTTTCACCAGCAGGTCTTCGTACTCCTCCGGAGTGACGCCGTGGATGCCATAGGTATCCACGCCCATGCTGGCGATGCCTGCGGCCACATCGTCCTGGGTGGACAGGGGATTACAGCCGGTCAGGTGGACTTCTGCGCCCCCCTTGGCCAGCACCAGACCCAAATTGGCGGTCTTGGCTTCCAAGTGGACGGAGACGGCGATGCGGAGACCGGCGAAGGGCTTTTCCCGTTCGAACCGTTCCTCAATGGCGGACAGGGCGGGCATGAAGGAGCGCACCCACTGGATCTTGGTGCGGCCGGATTCGGCCAGGGACATATCTTTGACAATGCTCATGGTGTGTAGACCTTTCTGTAGAGTGTGGTATATTTGAAATTAAGGAAATGCGCAAGAACCAACGTACCATGCCAGTAGAACAGGCATGGCCTACGCTAAAAACTTGCCACTGGCAAGTTTTCTTAACGCTGCGGCCTGCGGGGCTTGTTTCTAAGAGACGCTACTACGTCATGATGATTTTAGCACAGTCCCGTTGCATTCTGCAAGTATTTACAAAATCCTGTGGACTTTTCCCCGCTGTCCGGCTACAATAACATCAAGCACAGTTTTGGAGGTCATGCTCGTGAAAAAAATCAACCAAGCGATCGATCGCTTCTGTTACAGCCATCCACGGTTCGGCATCCCCAATCTGATCCTCTGGGTGGTCATTGGCAACGTAGCTGTTTACATGATGGACTTGCTCAGTCGGGGCACTTTTAGCGGCATCCTGTCCTTTGTGCCTGATTATATCTTCCAAGGGCAGATCTGGCGGGTGGTCACGTTCATTTTCGTGCCGGAGGCCAGCAGCAACATTTTCTTTTTTGCCATCAGCACCTACTTTTACTACTTCATCGGTTCCCGTATGGAGGAGCAGTGGGGGACGCCCCGATTCAACATCTTCTATCTCTCCGGCATCCTGCTGGCCATTCTGGTAGGGTTCCTGGCCACGTTGAATGGGCTGGGTATGGCTGTGACCACCAGTATGTACTACACCAACCTGTCCCTGTTTTTGGCTTTTGCATCCCTGTTTCCGGATATGCAGGTGCTCATGTGCTATGTCATACCGGTACGGGTGAAGTGGCTGGCTTATCTGGATGGGATCTTCCTGCTGTATCAGGTGCTGCGGATGGTGGGGAAGCATCAGTACATGATGGCGCTGCTGCCCATTTTGGCCATTCTCAACTACCTGATCTTCTTCGGAGACAGCCTGCTGGGGGCGCTGCGGTGGAAGAAGCAGCAGTTCCAGCACAAGAACTCCCATCAGACCATCCACTTCAAGCAGGCGGCCAGACAGGCCAAGGAGCGGACAGGCTATCTGCACAAGTGCTGTGTCTGCGGCCGGACGGATGCGGACTATCCGGATTTGGAGTTCCGGTACTGCTCCAAATGCGCTGGGTATCGGTGCTACTGTATGGATCATATCAACAATCATGTGCATGTGACGGAGGAATGACCGTCCCAGTCCACGCAAAAAAGGACACCCAAATGGGTGTCCTTTTCGTTACACAAAATCAATGGGCACAGGTCAATCCTGTTCCTTGTCCTCCGCCGGTTCCGGCAGCACGTCTACCCGAATTTCCAGCACGCGCATCCGCTGCAATTTGGTCACGGTCACCTGCAAGTTTTCGTAGGTGAACTGGTCGCCGATCTTGGGGATGTGCCCCAGGGAGTCGATGACCCAGGCGGAGAGGGTGGTCATATCGTCGTCCATCCGCAGGTCGAACAGCTGGAACACATCGTCGATGCTGGCGGAGCAGGAGATGAGGTAAGAACCGTCCTCCTGTTTCCGGATGCGTTCCACCACTTCATCGTGCTCGTCCCAGATCTCGCCCACCAATTCCTCCAGGATGTCCTCCAAGGTCACCAGACCTTCGGTGCCGCCGTACTCGTCCACCACCACGGACATATGCATCTTCCGGCGCTGCATTTCATACAGCAGATCGGCCACAGGGGAGGTGGTGGTGACGTAGATGACCGGAGAGATCAGGTGTTTCCAGCTGTCGTTGTCCCCCAGCTCGGCCTCGTGAAAGTCCTTTTCGTGGATCATGCCGATGATGGTGTCGATGCTGCCGTGCCAGACGGGAATACGGGAGAAGCGGTTGGAGGAGATCAGCTCATCCAGCTCCTTGGCGCTGGCCTGGTCGGAGATGGACACAATGTCCACCCGCGGCGTCAGGATCTCCTCTACCTCCATATCTCCGAACTCAATGGCGGAACGGATGAGGCGGCTCTCGTTCTGATCCAGCCCCCCTTCGTCCTCAGCGGTGGAGACCATGGTGATCAACTCGTCTTCCGTGATGCCCCGATCGCCATCGGTGTGGAACAGGCTCCCCACCAGCTTCTGGAGCAGGCTGAACAGGATGGTCAGAGGGCGCAGAACCATGGAAAGCACCCGCAGAAGGGGGGTTGCGGTCATGGCCCAGCCCTCTGCGTGTTCTTTGGCGATGGTCTTGGGGCTGATCTCCCCAAAGGTGAGGATGACCAGGGTCAAGACCACCGTGGAGATGGTGGCGCCATACTCCGGGCTGAGCTTGGTGAAGAACAAGGTGCCCAGGGTGGCGGCGGTGATGTTGACAATATTATTGCCCACCAAAAGGGTGGAGAGCAGTCGGTCAAAATCTTCAGCCAGGCGCAGGGTGGCCTCGGCCTTGCGGTTGCCGTCGTCCGCCATATTCCGCAGTCTGATCTTGTTCAGAGAGGAAAAGGCGGTCTCGGTGGCGGAGAAGTATGCTGAGACGATGACCAGCAATACCAGCGCAACGATTATGCCGATTGAGCTACTGTCCATTGAGTAAAAATCACGCTCCTAATTTGGGTATCCTGCCCGAATCCGGACAGGTCAGTGGTGGCGGGCAGCCGTTATGATTGGGGATGTACCTGCTGATACGCGGCGTCCAGCCACGCCAGCACCGCCTGGTAGCCTTCTTCGTCCAGGGGAAAGACCGCCTCCGCCGTCACTTCACTGTCTGCCAGACAGTAAGGCCCTGGCCAGGTGCAGACGTGGAACTGCTTCCCAGCCGCCTCATCTTCCTGATAGGCCACCCGAAAGCGCAGCTCGTCTAAGCTGCCGTAAAAGGTGTTCTTGTTCTGGAAGGTGGAGAGGTTCGGGAGATAGAAATGGGGATGTGCGGTGATCATAACAGTGCCTCCTAGCATAGAAAACGCTGCATTCCATCGGACGGGGAGTGCAGTATCTTCTAAGTATAGAGCATATCATTTTTCCGATAAAATAGCAATATGAACAAGGCAAAAAACGACCAGTTGGCGCTGATTCCAGGCCAACCGGTCGCAGAAATTTACGGTTAGGGATTACTTACCGACAAAAGTGCGGGTCACAGACGCAATGTTGTCTGCGCACAGACCGAACTGCTTGAGCAGATCCACTGCGGGGCCGGAGTGGCCAAAGGTGTCCTGAACGCCGATGCGCTTGACGGGGACGGGGTAATGCTCTGCCACGCAGGCGCAGACCGCTTCACCCAGGCCGCCGATGATGTTGTGCTCCTCGGCGGTGACGATCTTGCCGCATTCCTTGGCCGCCTGGAGCACCAGGGCTTCGTCCAGGGGCTTGATGGTGGCCATGTTGATGACCCGAGCGGAGATGCCCGCTGCTTCCAGTGCCTTGGCCGCTTCCAATGCCTCGTAGACCATCAGGCCGGTGGCGATGATGGCCACGTCCTTGCCTTCCCGAAGCACTTCGCCCTTGCCGATCTGGAAGGTGTAGTGGTCGGGGTCATGGAACACGGGGGTGGCCAGACGGGCAAAGCGCATATAGACGGGGCCGACGTGCGCATAGGCGGCTCGAACCATGGCGGCAGCTTCCACATCGTCGGCAGGGCACATTACGGTCATGCCGGGGATGGTGCGCATGAGGCCGAAGTCCTCACAGCACTGATGGGATGCGCCGTCCTCACCCACGGAGATGCCGCCATGGGTGGCGCCGATCTTCACGTTCAGGTGGGGGTAGCCGATGGTGTTGCGGATCTGCTCATAAGCACGACCGGCGGCGAACATGGCGAAGGTGGAGGCAAAGGGCACCAGACCCATGGTGGCCAGACCAGCCGCTGCGCCGACCATGTTGGCTTCGGCGATGCCGCAGTCGAAGAAGCGGTCGGGGTAGGCTTTTTGGAAAATATTCGTCTTGGTGGCCCCTGCCAGGTCGGCGTCCAGCACCACCAGGTCGGTCACTTCCCCGCCTAGGGCTTTCAAAGCGTTGCCGTAGCTCTCACGGGTTGCGATTTTCTTTACGTCAGCCATCTCACTTCGCCTCCAGTTCTGCTCTCAGGGCGTCCAGCTCCTGGATGCCCTGGGCGTATTCGTCATCGTTGGGTGCCTTGCCGTGCCAGCCAGCTTGATCTTCCATGTAGCTGACCCCTTTGCCCTTGGTGGTGTGCATGAGGATCATGGTGGGCTTGCCGGTGCCGGCGTTGGCGTGGAACTTGGCAAAGGCGGCTTCCAGCTGGGTGAAGTCGTGGCCGTCGATCTCGGTCACATCGTAGCCGAAGGCGGCGAACTTGTCAGACAGCGGCGCAGTATTCATGACATCGGCGGTGCGGCCGTCAATTTGCAGGCCGTTCACGTCCACGATGGCGCAGAAGTTGTCCAGCTTGTAGTGGGCGGCGAACAGAGATGCCTCCCACACCTGGCCTTCGGCGATCTCGCCATCGCCCAGCAGGCAGTACACGTTCACGTCCTTGCCCAGGTATTTTGCGCCCTTGGCCATGCCCACAGCGGTGGAGATGCCCTGTCCCAGAGAGCCGGTGGACATATCAATGCCGGGGACAGTGTTCATGTTGGGATGCCCCTGAAGGTAGCTGTCGATATGGCGGAGGGTAGTCAGATCCTCCACGGGGAAGTAGCCGCGGAGCGCCAGGGCGCCGTACAGGCCGGGGGCGGTGTGCCCCTTGGAGAGGACGAAGCGATCCCGATCCGCCCATTTGGGGTTCTTGGGGTCGATGCGCAGCTCGTGGAAGTACAGGTAGGTGAACAGATCGGCCGCGGAGAGACTGCCGCCGGGGTGGCCGGATTTGGCGCTGTGGGTGGCAGTCAGGACACATTTGCGCACATCGCAGGCGGTCAGCTGCAACTGTCGCAGTTCTTGATTGGTCATAATAAACTCCTCATCCTTCTTCTGTAAAATCTTTGGGAGACAGAAGTATGTTTCCCATCCATTGTAGCACACAAAATTGGCCAGCAAAAGAGGAAATCTTCAAAAAAAGCGCGGGTTTTTCCGGTGGGAATGACTGCCTGTGCTATAATAAAAGCAGTTCCAGACAAGGAGGGTCTAGCATGAAGGAGAACACGTTGGTCTACGGGGTGGACGTAGGCGGCACCACCATCAAATTTGGCCTGTTGGACGGCCGTGGGAACCTGCTCCATCGGAGCAGCATCCCTACGGACACCAGCGAACAGGGGAAGAATATTTTGCCGCAGATCGCCCACTGGATTCGGCGGCAGGACGTTCCCTTTCGGGAAATAGCCGGCGTTGGCTTGGGGGTGCCGGGGCCGGTGCGCCCAGACGGCACGGTGAACCGGTGCGTGAACCTGGGTTGGGGCGTTGTTCCGGCGGCGGCGGAGCTTTCCCGACTGCTGGACGGAGTTCCGGTTCGGGTGGCCAACGATGCCAATGCCGCCGCCTTGGGGGAGCGCTGGCTGGGGGCTGGACGGAACATGGACAGCCTGCTGCTGGTGACCTTGGGCACCGGCGTGGGCGGCGGCCTGGTGCTCCACGGGGAGATGGTGACCGGCGCCCACGGCAGTGCCGGTGAGATCGGGCATATGACGGTGAACCCTGGCGAAACGCAGCCCTGTTCCTGCGGCAAGCGGGGGTGCTTGGAGCAGTACGCTTCCGCCGGCGGCATCGTCCGGCTGGCGCAGGCGGCTGGCCTGCGGGTGGAGAGCGCTAAGGACGTGAGCGACCTGGCAGCGTGGGGCAATGAGCGGGCGCAGGGGGCGCTGAAAAAAGCAGGCCGCCTGCTGGGACTTGCCCTGAGCAATGCGGCCTGCTTGGTGGATGTGGATGGGATTTTGCTGGGCGGCGGCGTGGCCGCTGCCGGAGAAGCCTTGCTCAGTCCGGTGCGGGACGCCTTCTATGCCAACGTCTTTCACGCTGCCGCTGGCACGCAGGTAGCCCTTGCCAGCTTGGGCAATGACGCAGGGATGTATGGGGCGGCACGGTTGGCACTGGGCAGTCAGTCTGCCACCACCGCTTTGTAATGGTCGGGGTCGGTGTCCCCTTCGGTGCTGAACAGGAGGATGACGGAGGTTTCATCGAAGCCCATGGTCTTGCGGTACTCCGGATTGTCCATGACCGCCAGGAAGGCGCCCAGGCCGGAAGCGCCGGACTCGCCGGAGACCACAGCGGTCTCGTGGGGGCCGGGATGCGCCAGACGGCGCATGGCGCGGAAGGTCACTTCGTCCTGGCAGCGGATATAGAACTGCGCCCACTCCTGCAAAATGGGCATGACCTGGGGGTTGGGGGTGCCGCAGTTGAGGCCGGCCATGGAGGTCTGGGTGTGACCCTCAATGGTGACCAGCCTACCCTGGCGGATGGATTCCAGCACGCAGGCGGACTCCCAAGCCTCCACCACCGCCATAGCGGGGGGATTTTTGCAAGTCTCCGCCAGGTAAGCGGCCACGCCGCCGGCCATGGAGCCAACACCGGCCTGGAGGAAGGTGTGGGTGGGTTCGCCCACGCCCAGGGCGGCCAGTTCTTCCAGGGCTTCCGCCGCCATGGTGGAGTAGCCCAAGGTGATGTTTTTGGGGACTTCTTCATAGCCCGCAAAGGCGGTGTCCTGTACCAGGTGCCCGCCGTGCTCCTTGGCGTAGGCGGCGGCAGTGGCAACCGTGCCATCATAGTTCAGGTCGGTGACGGTCACTTCGGTGTCGCCGATGGCACGGATGGCTTCCACGCGGCTGGCCACCGTGCCGGCAGGCATAAAGACCACCGCATGACCGCCCAGGCGGTGGGTAGACCAGGCCATGCCCTTGCCGTGGTTGCCGTCGGTGGCGGTGACGGTGAGTCCTACGTTGCCGTCGGGAAAGAGTTTGTGGATGGCGTAGGAAGCGCCCAGGGCTTTGAAGGCGTTGAGGCCAAAGCGTTTGGACTCATCCTTGATATAGACTCCCTTCACGCCCACCTCCTTGGCAAGGTCGGGCAGCGCCACCAGCGGGGTGGGCTGGTACCCGGGCAAGGTGCGGTGGAAGGCACGCACGTCGGCGAAAGTCTCCGGAGTACAGCAGTCCGGTAGGATGTTCCGGCCGGAGTTGGGGTTGACGACCAATTCCAATAATGACATGAAATCGCTTCCTTTCTAAATAATAGATACCAGGGGGGGTTCAGCGCAGCTGAAAGCCTCCCTTTTTTACGGTCAAAAGTCCCACCTGGCTGCCTGTCACGTCTCCGTACAGGTCAAAGGACAGAGCGCCGGACAGGCCGTCCGGCAGGTGGGTACGCTGGAGGGCTTGGGCGATGGCGGCGCCGTCCTGGGTGTTGGCGGAGGTGATGGCGTCCAGGAGCAGGTCATAGCTGTCACTGCCCAACGCTGCCCACGTCCAGTCGCTCTGGCTGGACAGGTGCTGCTCTGCCCAAGTCTCAAAGTCCGGATTCCGTCCCAGCTGGTAGGCGGTGGCCACGGTCACGTTGGCGCTGTTGACGCCGGTCTGGTTCACCAGGGTGTCCTGGCTCCATCGGTCACCGGAGACCCACTGGACTTTTAAGCCCAGCTCCCCCGCCTGATTCAGCAGGAGGATGCCCTGCTCCAAGCCCACGGGGGCGCAGACCACTTGGGCGTCCGCTTTTTTGATGGCGTTGAGCACCTCGGTGAAGTCGGTCTGATCGGCGGTCACCGGCTGGGTGGTCAGCACTTTGCCCTTCTTGGCCTCCAGCTGCTGGGTGAAGCTGTCGCTGACCCCCACGCTGTAGGGGTCGGTGACACAGGTGAGTAGGGCAGCTTGGGTCAGCTTTTGCTCCAGCGCCCACTTGGCCAGGGCTTTGCCTTGTGCCTGGGCGGTGGGGGCGGCGGAGAAAAGGAGGTCGTTGGCCTTGGTCACCTTGCCATCGTCAGAGGCCAGGGAGAGCATGGGCAGGGACGCCTCCCGGAAGGTCCCGGCGGCGGCTGCGCAGGCGTTGTAGTCCAGGCCGCCCAGGACGGCGGCACAGCCGGAGTCTGCCAGCTTCTGCGCCAGGCTGGCGGCATCGTCGGCGCTGGGCCAATACAGCTCCACCGAATAAATCACCCCGTCCAGCTGGATGGAAGGCCGCTGCAACAGGGCGTACTCTGCGCCGGTGTAGATGAGGTCGGACACCGGATCGTCCTGGGGCAGGCAGACGCCCAGACGGAGGGTAGGCCCCTCCGATGCGGCGGAGGTGCTGGCGGCGCTGGCGGCGCTGGCGCTGCCCTGGTGGAGGGTACAGCCGGTGAGGGCGGCACAGAGGACGAGCAAAGAGAAACAGAGGGCTAAGGGTTTTCGCATAGGGGTTCCTCCTAAAAGTTGGTCAAAATTCGTTCTTGCTATTCATGATACCAAAAAAACGGGGGAAATGCGATGGTTTCCCGAAATAAATTTGCAGGGCGGTTCCGAATGGCCTGCAATCCATGGTATAATGGCGGCAGAAATAGAAGGAGGTCACACTGTATGTTCGATATGTTTGATGTCATGGATTCCGTCTTTCCCATCCTCTTTGGGCTGGTCTTTTGCCTGGTCATTGGGATGTTTATCTACGCCATCGTCACCGGCGTCAAGGAAAAGCGCGCCAATGATGCCGCTCCCGTGCTGACGGTGGAGGCGCTGGTAAAGACCAAGCGGATGGACAGCTACCACACCGCCCCCACCTATGACGGTGAAGGCCGTATGACCAGCTCCGGCACCCATCACACCAGCTACTACGCCACCTTTGAGGTGGAGAGCGGCGACCGGCTGGAATTGCAGGTCAGCGACTACGAGTATGGGCAGCTGGCCGAGGGGGATCGGGGAAAGCTCACCTTCCAGCGCAAGCGATTTTTGAAGTTCGAGCGGGAGCGTGGAGTGTAAAACCCGTTGGGATTGGGCGAAACTAGAGCCAGTCCTGTGAGAAGAAAAGGAGAGAACGACTATGGAAAAAGCCATCCAGACTTTGTTGCCCGGATTTTTTATCCTCATCACCGTTGTCATCCTGGGGATGCTGGTCTATCTGACCCTGAAAGGGGTCAAGGAGCAGCGAGCCAATGACGCTGCACCCATCGTGACGGCGGAAGCCAAGGTGAAGGCCAAGCGCATCGCCGTCCACCACAGCGCCCACCAGCAGAGCATGAACGGAGTGCCCCTGATGGCCAAGAGCCATCACACCACCTATTATGCTACCTTCGGCCTAGAGGGCGACCAGCGGTTGGAGCTGCAAGTGAGTCAGGGGCAGTTCCAGCAGCTGACCGAAGGGGAACAGGGGAAACTGACCTATCAGCGGAAGCGGTTCCACCGGTTTGAAGGAGAGAACGCATAAATTTTGATAGCTTATTAGGAATAGTTCTTGACAAGAATGGCCTTTTATGACATAATGTATAGGCGAGGACAACAACGCTCCGGCCAGTGCAGGCCGTGTTCCCATCCCAACGACAGTAGAGGAGGTCGTCTTATGGTGAAATGTAAGCTCTGTGGTGAGATCTTTGAGGAATCCCTGACCGTATGTCCCCTGTGCGGCGTAGGCCCAGACTATTTTGAGCCGGTAGAGGTGGAAGCCAAGTCCGGCAAGGTGAAGTGCTCTATCTGCCAGGCGGAATTTGACGCCACCGAACCGGTGTGTCCGGTGTGCAACGTAGGGCCGGAATATTATGTGCCGGTGGAAGAAGCGGAAGTGCCTATGGTCAAGTGCGATGTGTGCCAGGCGGTGTTTCCGGCGGACGAGCCCATGTGCCCAGTGTGCTGTGTAGGGCCAGAGCATTTCGTGCCAGTAGACGGCCAGCCGGTGACGGCGCAGGTGCGCTGTGACGTATGTCATGCGGTGTTCTCCGCCGATGAGCCGGTGTGCCCCTTCTGCAATGTGGGGCCGGAACACTTTGTGCCCGTAGACCAGAAGAAGCCGGCGGGGAAGGTGCGCTGCACCATCTGCAAGGCCGAGTTTGACGGCGATGTGGAGAACTGTCCGGTGTGCGGCGTGGGTGCGGAGTATTTTGAACCCATCGTGCCCAAGTTCACCGGCAAAGTCCGCTGCACCGTCTGCCAGGAGGTCTTTGACGCTTCTCTGGAAAAATGTCCCGTCTGCGGTGTGGGGCCGGAGAACTTCGTCCAGGTGCCGGTGCAGAGCACAGGCAAGGTGCGGTGCGACATCTGCGGAGAGGTCTTTGACGCCTCGCTGGACAAATGTCCTGTCTGCGGCGTAGGGCCGGAGCATTTCACCCCAGTGACCGAGGAGAGTGAAGTGGTCAAGCACAACACCGACCAGCGGTATCTCATCCTGGGCGCCGGTACCGCTGCCGTCAACGCCGCCAAGGCCATCCGAGAGCGGGATGAGACGGGGACGATCACCATGATCTCCGAGGAGGATGAGCTGCCCTATAAGCGGCCTCAGCTGTCCAAGCATATGTTTGACGGGACGGATGAGGCGGCCAAGGCGGAGTTCTTTACGCTGTATGACGCCCAGTGGTATGCCGACCGGAACATCCAGCTGGACTTTGGCCAGAGGATCACCGCCCTGAACCCTTCTGCCAAACAGGTGACCATGGAGGACGGAACGGTGTACGAGTATGACAAGTGCATCTACGCCCTGGGTTCCCACTTCTTTGTGCCCCCCTTCCAGGGGTGCGATCAGCCCAAGGTCAAGACCATCCGTACCCTGAAGGACATCCAGGACGTGAACGGGTTCCTGACCCACCGGAAGCAGGCCGTGGTCATCGGCGGCGGCGTGGTCGGCCTGGAAGCGGCGTGGGATTTGAAAAAATACGGCTGCCAGGTGACGGTGCTGGAAGCAGCTCCCGCCCTGATGATGAAAAACCTCAACGACACCGCCTCCGCCATGCTCACCCAGCTGTTGGAGGACAAGGGCATCACCGTGCTGACCGGCGTGGAGACCGAGCGGTTCGATGGGGAGACGCTGTACTTGAAGGACGGCGCACAGCTGACCGCTGATGTGGTCATTGTCTCCTGCGGCGTCCGTGCCAACGGCGCCCTGGCGGCGGAAGCCGGAGCGGACATGGGCAAGGCGGTGCTGGTCAACGAGAAGATGGAGACCAGCCTGCCCGACGTCTATGGCGCTGGGGACTGCGTGGAGTTCGGCGGCAAGAACTACGCCCTGTGGCCGGAAGCCTCCCGACAGGGGGAAGTGGCTGGCGCCAACGCCGCCGGCGACGACCTGACCTTCACCGATGAGATCTATGGCATGAGCATGGACGTGGCCGGTGCCGGTCTGTATACCATCGGCACCACTGCCGGTGACCTGCCCTTCCGTACCGTGGAGTTCAAGGATCCGGCACGGGGGAACTTGAAGCAGTACTTCTTCCTGGACGACACCTTGTGCGGCGTGACCCTGCTGGGGGATACCAGCCTGCTGGGACAGGTGACGGAGCAGGTGAATGGAAAGGCCGCCTACGAAACCCTGTTTTAACAGAATTTGCTGAGGGCGTTCCAAACGCTCCGAACAAAGGAAAAAACACGCAGCATCTCGTTCGGATGCTGCGTGTTTTCTTGGTTGGTGGTGTAGAGGCAAGGCGGACAACACCCCTTGCACAAGGGCGTTATGGGTGTGGTTGGGCGGACACGCCCTCGTTTGGAGGGATAAAGAGAAAAACATCCGATGCGTTCAGATGTTTTTGCTGTTCCTATGAAATCGCCTTACAGGGTCTTGCCCAGATTGTAGGCATCCCGCAGAACGGTGCGGTTGCTGATCTCACCGGCGGCCCAGACGTTGGTGGCGCAGAGGATTCCTTTGTTCTCAAAGCCCATGCACTCAGCCAGCTTACAGAACATGATCTTGGCGGATTCCGCCACGTTCTCATCTGCCGCACAGGTCAGGAGCATGGCGCCGGTCTCCAGATGCATCTGTTCGTAACGGGAATAGAAGCGGTCGATGACCACCTTGAGCTGGGCGGAACAATCGAAGAAGTAGATAGGAGAGGCCAGCACCAGGGAGTCTGCCTGCTTCATAGCGTTCCACACCTGCTCCATGTCGTCCTTGATCACACATTCGCCATCGCTCTTGTCATGACAGTGTTCGCAGGCCAGGCAGGGAGCAATCTTCATCTTGCTGACGTGGAGTCGAATGGCTTTGTTGCCAACGGACGCGACACCCGATGCCAGAGAATCGCAGAGTTGGTCGCTGTTGCCGCCGATGCGAGGACTGGAAGATAAAATTAAAACGGTACGGCTCATAATGGCACCTCCATACAAATAGAAACCAAAGGTGAAAAAATTAGGGGGAAAACGGGGTCCCATCTTCACTAAATTCCACCTTATTATAATGCCTAAGTGCCAGTGGAAGCAATAGAGACTTTCCCTCTGGTGCTATTTTCGTTGAAATGAACAAGGCAGGAGGGGAAAAGTAGGCACTGTGCCGGAAAAAAGAATGGACAGAATTGGAGGGATTCGGTTGACTTTTTGGGCGGGAATGGCTATATTGAAGCGTAGAGAATCTACCCGAAGAATTCTATGGATGTTAAGAAAGGAACGCATGATATGGAAGCATTACAGTGCATTAAGACCCGCCGCAGTGTGCGGAAATATTCTGACCAGCCGGTGACCCGGGAAGTCCTGGACGCTGTTTTTGACGCCGTCACCTACGCCCCCTCTTGGAAGAACACCCAGTCCGTTCGCTACACCGTGGTGGACAGCGCCGAGCTGAAGGCGAAGATCGCAGAAGAAGCCGTCCTGGGATTCGCCCTGAACCAGAAGACCATCTCCCGCTGCCCCGTCCTGCTCATTCAGAGCACTGTCAACAGCATCTCCGGCCACAGCCCCGATGGCAGTGTGGACACCTCCAAGGGGGACACCTGGGCTATGTATGACGCCGGCATCTCCGCACAGACCTTGTGCCTGGCAGCCAAGGACATGGGGCTGGGTACGGTCATCATGGGCGTCTTTGACGAGGACATCCTGGCAAAGCTCATCGGCTTGCCCGAAGGGCAGACCGTCACCGGCATGATCGCCATTGGCTATCCCGCAGGGGAGAACAAGATGCCGCCGCGGAAGCCTGCTTCTGACATCGTCACTTATCTGTAATATCAGACCATCACAGCCACCCAGGGCGTTGCCCTGGGTGGTTTTTTTCCCATTCCCGAAAAAATTAAAAATTTCTTCGTGCAATGCTGCCGCTTTCCTGGTAAACTGCTAGGAGAACCGAACGCTCCCGATAGGGGCGAAATCTGACCAGATAAGAGGGAAAAGAACGTGAAGCTACGAACCATCCTTGCCATCTGGGCGGCCAAGGCTGCTCGGCTGGCCTGCAAATTGAAGGGTACCCATGGGGAGACCTTCCCTGGCCGCGTGGCGCTGAAGATTGATCCGGCCATCATCCGCCACCTCATTGGCGGCATCCACAAGCACACCTTCGTGGTCTGCGGCACCAACGGCAAGACCACCACCAACAATCTCCTCTGCGCCGCCCTGGAACGGGAGGGACACACGGTGGTGTGCAACCACACCGGCTCCAATATGCTCCCCGGCGTGGCCACCGCCTTGGCGCTGGCGGCCAACTGGGTGGGGAAATTCGATGCGGAATACGCCTGTCTGGAGGTGGACGAGGCGTCCGCTCGACGGGTGCTGAAATTCTTCCAGCCGGACACCATGGTGCTGACCAACCTGTTCCGTGATCAGCTGGATCGCTACGGTGAGCTGGACATCACCATGGACTTGCTCCAGCAGGGCATCGAGCTGGCGCCCAACATGACCTTGGTAGTCAACGCCGATGATGCCCTGGCCGCCTCCTTGGCCGTCCACAGCGGACACCCCTATGTGACCTACGGCGTGGAGGAACAGGTCTTTGACAAGCCGGACAACCATGAGATTCGGGAGGGCACCTTCTGCAAGCAGTGCGGCACCCGGCTCCACTACGACTTCTACCATTACAGCCAGCTGGGTAGCTATCACTGCCCCAACTGTGGGTTCACCCGACCCAAGATCGACTTCAACGGCTCCCAGGTGGAGATGAAGAACGGGCTGTCTTTTGCCATCAATGGGCAGGCAGTGACCTCTGGTTTCCGGGGTTTTTATAACATTTACAACATTTTGGCGGTCTACGCCGCCGCTGCCAGTGCGGACATTCCACTGCCCCATTTCCAGGAGGTGCTGACCAGCTTCCAGACCGAAAACGGCCGGAACGAGCGATTCATCATCGACGGCTGTCCGGTGTTCCTGAGCCTGGCCAAGAATCCCACCGGCTTCAATCAGAACCTGTCGGTGGTCTTTGAGGATGACAGGGAAAAAGATCTCATCATCGCCATCAACGACAACGCCCAGGACGGGGCGGACGTGTCCTGGCTGTGGGACGTGGACTTTGACCGGCTGGCGGCGAAACAGATTCGTTCCATCACCGCCAGCGGCATCCGCGCCCAGGATATGCGCCTGCGGCTGAAGTACACGGACATCCCCTCCATGCTGGAGGAGAACATCAAGACGGCCATCGAAAAGCGGCTGAAGGACGGCTGCGGGAACCTGTATGTGCTGGTGAACTACACGGCGCTGGACCCCACCCGTCGGGCGCTGATGCAGATGGCGGAGCAGAAGGAGGGAGAGGCATGAAACTGACCATCGGACATCTGTACCCCGACCTGCTGAACCTGTATGGCGATCGGGGGAATATCCAGTGCCTGCGCAAACGGCTGGAATGGCGCGGCATGGAGGCGGAAGTGCGGGAGTTCCTGCTGGAGGATCCCATCCCCTTCCAGGAGCTGGACATCGTATTGCTGGGCGGCGGCTCCGATCGGGAGCAGAGGATCGTCTGTCAGAAATTGCAGGGCATCCAGAAGGATTTCAAAGCCTATGTGGAGGACGGCGGCACGGTCATCGCCGTGTGCGGCGGCTATCAGCTGCTGGGGCACTACTACGACACCGACCAAGGGCGCATGGAAGGGCTGTCCCTGGTGGATCTGTACACGGAGCAGGGCAGCCCCCGGCTCATCTCCAATGTGGTGCTGGAAAGTCCGGAGCTTTCTACCCCCATCGTGGGCTTTGAGAACCACGGCGGTCGGACGTATATCAACCACAACCAGCCCTTGGGAAAGGTGCTGTTCGGCTACGGCAACAACGGCCAGGACGGCCACGAAGGGGTGCGCTACAAAAATGTGGTGGGCACCTACCTTCACGGCCCCCTGCTGCCCAAGAATCCTCAGGTCTGCGACCTGCTCCTGGGACAGGCGCTGGAGCGCAAGTGTGGAGATGGGGCGCTGGCGCCCCTGCCTGACGTGGAGGAACGGGAGGCCAACGAGTATATCGTGAAGCGCTTTGTGAAGAAGTTGGCGAACTGACGAAAATGCGTCAAAATAGGACGGCGGAACCGGCGGGTTCTGCCGTCTTTTCTTGCATAAATGCAAGATATATAGTTTATGCTTGCAAAATGCCGTTGTTTTCATGAAAAAGTCCCATGGGAAAGTTGTGTTTGTTACATTGACAAGTGAGCGCGACAGTGCTACAATTCTACCATAGTCAGTGAAAGAAAGCGGGTGGACGGCTGTGAAACAGTGAAAGTGCTGAAAAACAGCAGACTGGTTTTGTGGAAAAGGACAAACTGGTGATTCGTACAGCAAGGATAGATAAAGCGAACGTTTTGCAAGAAAAAAAGAGAGAGCGTCAAAAAGAACCACAGAGATCATTTGACAAAGGAAACAACACAACCCAAAGGATCAATCAGTAAGGAGAGATTATTATGTTGCACGCAGGTATTTTGATGTCGGTCATTCTTCCGAGTATGGTGATTGTAGGACAGATCGGACTGCTGATCACGGAATTGATGGAGGAGCGGATGCACGCCAGAGAACTGGTCGTGGTGAAGGGAAACGGCCGCGCATGAGCAAGGTGCATGGGAGGAAGATCGCAAATTGAATCAAGAGCGTAGTCAATGAAAGCGATGGGGATTTCACGAAATTCTCATCGCTTTCTGACTTCCCACAAAGCCTTCGGTTTTGTGGGCGTTTTTGCATGGAAGGACGGAGCGAGGGGATTCTGCCTGTGCCAGATGGAGAAACTCAGACGCCGGTCATCCGGCGTTTTTTTTGCCGGCAGAGGGGGGAGACTGAGCGCACAGGGGTTTGTGAAAGTGTTGTCAAAGTGACGAAAACAAGGAGCGCAAAAAGGGAAGAACCACCCGTTCACGAAGGGCGGATGGCGCAAAAATGCAAGAGCCTATAATTTGCCATGCATAATATATTAGTTTTCATAGAAAAAACATATGAAAAAGTTCTTTACTTTTCTGTTGACAAGCGGGGAAAAAGGTGCTAGAATTCAAGTCGTACCAACGAAAGAACGGTTGAAAACACGCGAAGCAGTGAAAGTGCTGAAAAACAGACCCGTGTTTTTGTGGAAAAGAACGGAGCTGGAAAAGCCCATCCTCAAATGGTAAAATGACGGGTTTGCAAGAAAAATGAAGGGGACTTCAAAAAGGCGGGAACAAGCTGTTTCGGCAAAATCGACAAATGTTCAACGGACAAATATGAGGTAAAAGGAGAGATTCCAATGTTGCACGCAAGTACTATGATGCCGGGTAAGGTTTCCGCTATGGGTAAGGTTTATGAAGAAGTCGCTGCGCTGGCCTATCAGCGGGTGAGCAAGGAAGCGTTTCAGTGGCTGCCCCAGTGGGTCATCTCTCTGATGGGCATGGACGAGGCTCAGGCAGAACCGGCCGCCACCCAGGCGCAGAGCAGCCTGTACCAGGTCATCCGCAGCATCGGCAATGGCCGCAGTGCTATGGCACTGCTGGAGCCGGGGCTGTCCCGTGAGCTGGGCAGCGTGGTGCGTCAGAGCGGTCTGACCAGCGCATTCCGGATGATGGGCTTCCGAGATGTATTTGAAGTGAGCGCAGCCAACAGAAAGTACACCCAGCAGGTCAGCCAGGAGATTCTGTCCATGAGCGCCGGCATCAAGGACGCCGACCAGAACACCCTGGTGGTGCTGGTCACTGCCGGTACACAGAACGGCTCTAAGGTGGCTGGCGTGGATTATGTGCTGAGCCTGGAAGAAGTGAAGGGGATGCTGGACGCCCGTGGCCTGCGGAATGAATTCATCCGTCAGAGCGATGAAGAACCCCTGAAGTACACCAGAGCCACGGAGGCGATGGTGGCAAGAAAGGCTTCCTGATCTGTGCCGCTGGCACTGTTTTAGAATCTCGTGTGTGTGTTTCTGAGAGGCGAGAGAGGGGTGCTTCTTTGGAAATGCTGTCATACGGAGGGAGAACCGAAGGGTTCTCCCTCTTTTTTAGATGGGCTGGTTCAGTGCAAAAAACGAGAGACGATCGGTTGGATCGTCTCTCGTTCTCGTCTCGGCCAAGTGCTTATTCCTCCGGATCCTTTACGCTGGAGGTCACGTTGATCTGGGGCTCCACATCGTCCTCTTTGATCTCCAGGACGTCGGATTCCACTTCCTTGTTGCGGTTCTCGTCCAGACCCAGCTTCTCGTTGACCTTTTTCTTGGCCTTCCGCCAGTAGATGCCCGCTACAGCGCCTACAGCGATGACCACGCCGGCGATGGCCTGGATGGTATAGGTCATGACGGAGGGGTCAATATAGGCGCAGGTGTAGCTGGAGAGCATAACAGCGCAGCAGGCGGTCAGGCCGCATAGTTTCAGTGTTTTTTTCATTTCAAATTACTCCTTTTTGTGTGGTGCGTTCGGCTTCCTTTGGAAGCTCAATGGACTTTATAATAGGCTTCATACCGCGGCAGGGCGTAATCCAAAGCCTGCTGTGCTGTGCGGTAGAAGTCCAGCATTTTTTTGCCGGTGTCCTCGCCTACGCTCTCCTGGTACAGCGCCCAGCAGAAGGCGCACCAATGGTGGAGCGCCACATAGGCCGTCCAGTGCAGCCGCTCCAGGTCAGTGGCAGGGCGACCCAGGTAGGCGGTCAAAATTTCATCAATGGCGGGACTGTCCAGGTCGTATTCGCTCAAAATCTGGCCGAAGTCAAAGGCCGGATCCCCAAAGCTGGCGTGCTCCCAATGGATCAGATTGACGGTGTCATCTGCATACAGGCAGTTGTTCCGGTTGATGCTGTTGTGACACATGACCTTGTCCATGCCGTCCCGCTCGGTGTACTGGAACAGGCGGACGATGCGGGTATGCTCCCGCCGGAACCGGCGGAGCAGGTCGCCCTTGGTGGGGGCGGCGCGGAGCAGGAGCTGATCTGCCTCGGCGATGGGGTCGGTGAGGAAGTCCTTCCAATCGGTCATGTTCCGGCCGGCATCGTGGAACAGGCGGATGGTGCGAGCCAGTTCCGCCATAAAGTGCGGATCCTTGCCGAACAGGCTGTCCATGGAATGGGCGTCAGAGGGGATGCGGAGGATCTTGCAGCCCTCCTCATCGCTGTAGATGCACAGGGCATCCACACCGGATTCTACCGCCATTTGCTGGGCGCGGTATTCCTTTTTCCGCGCGCCGCCGGCGCTGGGCTGGCTGGGGTAGCAGAAAAGGTAATTCTGCCCCCGAACGGTGAAGGCGAAGTACAGGTCGTCTCCCCCCTCCGGCAGGACGATCAGATCTTGGACGTTCTCCGGCTGGCAGTGGAGCTGGTCGCACAGCTTCTCCATGATTTTCCGGCTGGCGTTGTCCACGAACAGACCGTCAATGTTTTCCAGGCTCTGGATGGAGCGGAAGGGAAGGATGGCGCCGTCATCATAGGGGCGGACGTAAAGATCTAGGTTGTCAATGTGGCCGTCCACCAGGCACTGCCAGGGGAGGGTGTCGGCGCCGAAGCTGTCAATCTCGTTCTCCAAGTACCGGCGCAGGCGGCCGGAGAAGGTCTGGTCAAAGAAGGCGTGACCGGAGAGACATTCGCCGCTCATGCCCTGGTTGCCGCCGTCGATGCGGGTGATGCGGCCAGAGTCGTTCTTGCGCACCAGCATAGCCTGGGCAGCGTTGTCCAGGTGAACGGTGGCGTGGAAGGGGCGGTACTCGTAGGGGTGGAAGGGGTTGTCAGGGAAATAGGTGTCGCAGGGGCAGATATAGGTGTTGTCCAGTTGGTCTGCCACGGCGTAGAGGGAGCAGACGCTGTTCTTTCGGGGGCGGGGGGTCACGTCCAAGGTGACGCCGTACTGCTCCTCCAAGAAGAAATACTGCTCCTTCATAGAGCCTACCACCACATGGATGTTCTGGATGCCCACCTCCTGCAGTTGGAGGATGAGCCGCTCAATGAGGGTCTCGCCATTTTTCCGATACAACCCCTTGGGCACGGTGTAGAGGGTGCGGGCCGTCCAGTTGGCACTTTCCGCCGCCAGCAGGACGGCGTTTTTCACCCGATAGGGTTCCAGCTCCTGGAGGGCGAACTCGGTCACGGTCAAGTCATCCAAATAGCCCTTCTTTTGCAGCTGAGCCAGGATGGTCAGGGTCTCTTTGGGGGAGTCAAAGACCGGATAGTGCAGGTGCTGCTCCAGGTAGGCCAGGAAGGCGCCGTTGGTGTTGCCCTGGAACCGTGTCAGGTAGTTGAGGATCTCAAATTCTTTATAGGTTACCATGAAACATGCCTCCTTTATCTCTATCTCGCTGGGGAGTGGGGCAAGGGTCAATCCTTCCGGTTCTTGATCTTTTCCTGAAGGGAGTGCAGGAGATACTTGCCGCCGATCTCACCGCTGTGGCCGAAGTTGGGCATCAATTCGTAGACTAGCTTGCCAATGCGCTCCTGGTATCCTGCCGCGTCCGCCAACAGGTCGGCTACCGCCTGTCCGGCGGTGCTGCCCACGGCGTCCAGCGCTACGCTCCGTCCCAACTGATCCCGCAGGGAGAGATCCAGCGGTTCCAGATTCAGCTCCTGGTAGTTGGGATTCATAACCTTCATAGGGGTGTTGATGAACAGGGAGGGCTTGCAGGTGGTGAAGGAGAACTCCATGGCGATGGAGGACCAGTCGGTGATGACCAGATCGGACTGATACACCGTATCGCCGGAGGAGAAGTCCGTTTGGAACTCGAATTTGCCGGCTTCCAGCTCCGCCTGGTGCCGCTGCTGGAAGGCTTCCTGCTTCTGGGGGAAGCGCTTGATCCATTCGGGATGGGGGCGGACGATGACCTTGTACCGGTCATCGGCCAGGAGCTGGCGCAGGAGCGGGTCAATGCAGGACTCCAGGATGTTGTCCTTCTGCCAGGAGGGGGCGATCAAGATCTGAGGCCGGTCGTGCGATACCTGCTCCATCTGCTCGTAGGCTGCCCGCAGGTGCTCGATGACGCCGTAGCCGGTGTCGATGAGTTTTTTGGGAGGCAGACCTTTCAATTCTTCCCGTGCCCGAATTTCCTTCATCTGGACGGGGCCGGAGCAGAAGATGGTGTCGTAGTGGTCAAAAGCAGTCTCCCGCAGCACCATGTGGGTGCTGGCAAAGCCGTGGAACAGGTAGACGTACTCGATGTCCTTTTTGATGTAGCTGCGCTTGATGTGGAACGTCTCGATGTCCGGCATGGTCATGCAGACGATGTCCGCTTCCATCTTCATCATCAGGGTGATGAGCCGCTTTTCGCCGATGTAATAGGGCTTGATGCGGGGCTCTTTTTCCGCCAGGGCGAAGATCTGGTCGTCCGGATCGCTGGTGATGTAGTGGATGACCACGTTGGAGTGCCCCAGCAGATACTCAATGGTGTCCTGGAAGTATTTATAAAAGCCGCTCTTTTCCGAGTAGAACACGATGTGCTTGTTGACGATGGAGAAGAAGCGCTTGTAATCCGCCTTCTCCCGCTTGGCGTTGGGGTCGTGGGAGAAGGGCTTCTTTTTGCCGCCCAGGCTGTCCAGTTCGGCCAGGGCTTTTTTGCTCTCCTCCAGGGCTTCGTAGTCGATGTGCTTTTTGGGGTCGATGATGATGTTCAGCAGGAACTGCTGCAAAATGGTGAACAGGTTGGAGAAGATCCAGTACAGCCCCACGCCGGCGGGGACGAAGAAGCCCAGGAAAAGGGCGATGCCCACCGACAGGATGGTGGTGCTCAGCTGACCGGCCATGCCCTGCTCCGCCTGGAGGGGATTCATCTTGTTCTGGCTCAGGCAGAGGGTGAAGGCGGCCAGACCTGCCAAAATGGGCACCAGCAGGGTGGCGCCGCCGGCGGTGATGGGCACGTCGCCCAGGTTCAGGCCGAACAGGTTCAGGTCTAAGGCTTGGATGCGGGTCATCAGGTCAGCGGTCATGCCGGGCAGTGCCTGGAAGGCATCGGTGTACTGGCCGGTCTGGATGGCCTGCACCACGGTGAGCTGCACGGAGCTGGAGTCCACGTCGCAGCCGGTGAGCTGACCGGTCAGCTGCACCATGGCGTCGATGAGACTGCCGTCGGCGTGGAAAATGTGGTTCAGGGGGTGATAGATGACCTGGATGAGGCCGATGAGCAGCACCAGCTGGACGAAGGTGGGGATGAGGTTGGCAAAGGCGTTGTACTTCTCCCGCTTGTACAGCTTTTGAGTCTCCTCGGCGATGCGGTCTTTGTCCCCGAAGTGGTTGGCTTTGATCCGGTTCAGCTCTGGGGTCAGGTGGACAATCTTGATGCCGTTGTTCTGCACCCAGATGGCCACCGGCAGCAGGATCACCTTGGTCAGCAAGGTAAAGAGCAGGATGGCCAGGGCGTAATTGCCCAGGATATTGTAACAGAAGTACATGACGTAGCCCAGGATGGTGCCCAGGCCGTTCATAATCGTGCTCATAAGTGCCTCCTTTTATTCCTCTGCGGTGATGACAAGGTCGGAGACGCGGATGGCGCGGGTGCGCTTGCCGGCATCCTTGTTGTCCTCACTCTTGGGGATGGCGGAGAAGGTGATGTCCAGGGTCAGGGTGTCGTCCTTGAGGGCGCTGACCGGAACGGTGAACTGTAGCTCGTGAGAGTCGTAGCTCTTGGGGGTCATGTCCTTCTCCTCGTAGACCGTCTCGCCGTTGGCGGTGATGGTCATGTCGCCGTCCACCAGGATGTCACGGCGGGTCAGAGTGACCACCAGGTTGCCGTCCTTAGGCGGGGTGTCGAGGGGAATGACCATCTGGGCGTGGTGGCCTTCGATGCTGGTGGTGCCGCCATCGGGGGAACGGAAGCCTTCGGTGCAGTAGATGTTGGCGGTGGCTTCGTTCAGGCGGAAGGAGAGCTTGTTGCCCAGGATGTAAGGCTCTGCGGCGGCAGAGGCGTCCTGGAGGGGGTACTGTTTGTACAGCTTCATGCTGTCTGCATCCGATGCGGTGCTCTCGGTCTGGTACTCATCGGTGTTCAGGGTGGCGTTGCTGCCGCTGGTGCGGTAGAAGCTGCGGGTGCGCTTTTCCCCCTCCTTGATGTCGGACAGGGTGCGGCCGGAGGCAATGTCCTTGGGGTCGCCGCCGGCGATCTCGTTGAGGGTGGAGGTCACGTCAAAGGCGGAGACGGGGGCGGTGTTCTCGGTGTACTTGCCGGTGGAGCCGGCGGGCTTGTAGAGCAGGGCGCTCCACTGTGCCAGGTCATTTTCGCCGTGGTCGGCCATGATGAAGATGTTGGCCTTGTCGTACACGCCGTTGTCCTTCATGTCATCCATCATGTTGAAGATGATGTTGAAAATGCCGTCGATCTGATCCTTCTCCGACGTCTCCGTTTTGCTGTGGCTGCCGTCAGGGTTCAGGTTGTAGGGCTTGTGGGGGCCGCGCATATGGTAGAGGCGGAAGTCCTTGCCGGTGAGGTTGTAGGTGAAGCCGTTGTGCTTCAGGTAGCTCTGATAGAACTTGGAGTCGTTGACCACATACTTATCCTGCTTCTGGTACTTGTCAAAGTCCGCCGTGTCCATCCAGAAGCGCCACTTGAGGAAGTGGGGGACGTATTTGTATAGGGTGAGCTTGAACATCTTCTTGGTCAGGCCGGTGTAGTCGCCCACGATGCTGGAGGACATGGACAGGTTGTCGATGTACTCATCGGCAGTGGGAGAGATGTATCGGGGCTGGGTAAAGAGGTGGATGCCAAAGCCGTTGCTGCGCATATTGGTGAACAGCACCGGATCCTTCCAGGCGGAATCCCGATAATCGGCATAAGCGCCCGGCTCGGTGCGGGGGATGCCGGTGAACAGAAGGGGCATGGCAACGGGGGTGCGTGCGCCGGCGGCCAGGGCGTTGGTATAATTGGTAAAGCCCTGGAGGCGGTCAGCGTATTCCGGATGCCGCTCCATCATGTCCTGCAAGAAGGCGCCGTCCATGGTGTCCACCAGGTAAATGATGGTGTTCTCGTCCTTGGACAGGTCAAAGAGCTTGTCGTTGGTCAGGGTGACGCTTTCGGTGGTGGTGGGGTAGTTGATGTAGGACACCACCAGGGACGCGCCCTGCATGAGGATGAGGGCGCAGGAGAGAAAGAGAAAGACGGGACGAACCTTCTTCTCCTTCCAGATGAGCATGGCGATGAGGGGGACGAGGATGCACACCAGCCAGATGACGGTGTTCACCACGCCGTAGCCGGTGTAGGCGCTCCAGTCCACGGAGGTGCCGTTGAGGAGGCCGTAGTCCTTGTTCATGAAGCTGGCCTGGACATAGGTGCCCACCAGGCCGCCGAACATCAGCGCCATGTAGATGTCATGGAGCTTGCCCCGCAGGAGGGTGCCCACCAGGGTGGTGAGGACAAAGAAGATACCGGCTACCAGAAAGAGGCCGCCGATGATGTCCTGGAGGTGGAACCAGATCTCCTCATAGTTGTTGAAGAACAGATCCAGAGGGCCGAACAGGCAGAGGGTGAAGGTGAGGGCGGCGGAGACGATGGCGGAAAAGACCAGCCGTTTCTTCCAGCCGCCAGCCGGTTGCTTGGGCTTGGCAGGGGTTTTGGTTTCCATATTGAACGTACTCCTTTCTGAGGAAGGCAATAGACAAAAAGTGCGCCCAAAGCGCAATCATCCATTATTGAGCTTAGAATGTAAGTATTCTACCATGCCCTTTTCTTTTTTTCAATGTACCATGGGGGAAATTCGGGGGAGAAGGGGGGAGAATCCTGTGAAAAAAAGCAAAAAAGAACCCTGCGGCCAGCGCATTGGCTGGACTGCCGCAGGGATACTGTGGTGGATGGGCTGTGACGATGGGTCAGACGCTGAGCTTTTCCGCAATGAAATCCTGAACCTGATCCAGCTCAATCTCCAAAGCGGTGGCCAGCTCGCCAAAGAGCAGCAGCTCTGCCTTTTTCAGCAGGGTGGAGTCATTGAGACTGGACTTCTTCCCCCGCTTAGCCCGCCGAGTTTGTTCCTCGTACAGGCTCTTGGTCAGGCTGGCCAGCTGGAGGCTGTCGCCGGATTTGAGGATCTCGTTGCTGCGCTGTTTCTGATCGTTGAAGTTCTGAAACTTGATGGAGTCCACTGTAGGCAGCGCGTCAATAAGGGTCAGAGCGTCATCCCGGGTCATGATGGGACGGATCTTCACCTTACCGTTGTCACGGGGGGTGTAGAACGTTGCGTCCTTCATGTAGAGCGGGCAGAGTATGTAGTAAACGCCCGTCAATCCGTCCAGTGTGGTTTCCCCGGTGACCCGGCAGACACCGGCGGTTTCGTGCATGATCAGATCGCCTTCTTTTAACATGAACAAGTCCCCCTTTTATCAGTATGGTCGGCCTCCCGATAGGAAAACCGGTGTTTTTTGCGCCCGGTGCGGGACGCGGTGTGGTGGAGGGGTCCGCAAACGTGAATCTCCCCACAAATATTATATCATAAAAGAGGGCAAATTAGTAGGGTCTGACCATGGCAATTTTACACAAAAAAGACGGACAACGGCCTGCGCAGAAGGGACAAAAGTGTGATTTGGGAGAAAAAAGTGCTTACATTTGCCGGCGGCTGGGTGCTAAAATGGGGGTATCTCAGAAGAAAAGGAACAGGAGATTTTTGAGTTATGAAACGAGTGAAATACGCTTGTCTGTCCCAGACCATACATTTTACCCTCAGCGAGAAAATGCCCCACCAGGACGCGGTGGCGCTGGCGGTGAAAGAACGTCAGAACTGCTTGGAAGAAATGGAGCGCAGAGGTGTGGCGCATCAGGTGGATCGGTCGTATCAGCTGGAGGACGGCACGCCGGTGCTGGAGGTGCGCAAGCAGTACAACAACTACCCTGCCGGGGACTATCTGAAGTAACAGCAGGGCAAAAATTTCGCAGGTTGTATGGAGGCAGCCTGCGTTTTTTTGCGCCGTGCCGGTTCTCACAAGGGGCTGCGGCGCATAGAAAGAATAGGCGAGGACGGAAAAATGCAACGTTCGGGAGAATTTTCCTTACATAGGGGAAGGACTTATGATAAAGTGATTGACTTTTATTGAAAAGCTGTTACAATGTAGGGGAAAACGAAAGAAAACAGGGGGGAAGCCGATAAGTCCGGCTGTCCGCGTTTTCGTGAGGAAAAATATTTTTTGGTAAAAGAGGTAGATCAAGATGGCATCTGTTAAAGTAGGCATCAACGGCTTTGGCCGTATCGCAAGAGTGGTTCTGCGCAGCCTGGAGTCCAGAGAGACCAGTCTCCAAGTCTGTGCCATTAACGTCCGCAACGCCAACCTGGACCGCATGGTCTATATGCTTAAGTACGACACGGTATTCGGCCGGTTCCAGGGCGAGATCAAGGCCGTCGAGGACGGCATCGAGATCAACGGCAAGTACATCAAGGTGTTCAGCGAGGATAAGCCGGAAAACATCAACTGGGCCAGCGTGGGCGTAGAATATGTCATCGAATCCACCGGTAAGTTCCGCACTGCAGAAGGCTGCGCCAAGCACTTCGTGGGCGGCGCCAAGAAGGTCATCCTGTCCGCTCCCGGCAAGGGCGATGGCATCCCCACCTTCGTCATGGGTGTCAACAACGAGACTTACACCAGCGATATGACCATCGTCTCCAATGCCTCCTGCACCACCAACTGCCTGGCGCCTCTGGCCAAGGTCATCAACGATAAGTTTGGCATCGAACAGGGTCTGATGTCCACCATCCACGCCGCTACCTCCAAGCAGAAGGCGGTTGACTGCAACGGCGGCGACGATTGGCGTACCGGCCGCAGTGTCTTCAACAACATCATCCCCTCCACCACTGGCGCCGCCAAGGCCGTTGGCCTGGTTGTCCCCGAACTGAAGGGCAAGCTGACCGGCATGAGCTATCGGATCCCCTCCAGTGATGTCTCCGTGGTGGATCTGACCGCAAAGCTCAAGACCCCCACCACCTATGAGGCTATCTGCGCCGCCGTGAAGGAAGCCTCGGAAGGCTCCATGAAGGGCATCATCGAGTACAACAACGATGAAATCGTCTCCAGCGACCTGCGCGGCGACTACAACACCTCCATCTTCGATGAAAAGGCCGGCATCATGCTGGGCGACGACTTCGTGAAGCTGGTGGCATGGTATGACAACGAATGGGGTTATTCCAACAAGCTCATCGACCTGGTGGCCTACATGGCAGAACAGGACGCAAAGTAAGTTCATACGGTAACCGGAATGTATTTCGGAAACGCCCAGCCGACTGGCTGGGCGTTTTTTGTGTAGGGAGGAGGGAAACCAAACTTTCTTCCGCTGTGCGCTGCGCTCGATGCACAACCCCTCCGGCACTGCGTGCCACCTCCCCTTACTCAGGGGAGGCTGGGAGATTTTGCTGTGTGCCGCCTCCACCTACATAAGAGGGGGTTCCAGGTTTTGTAAAATTGTTCCTTTGGAGGACACGCTCAATGGCTCCCTTGTGTAAAGGGAGCTGTCAGCGCAGCTGACTGAGGGATTGCCGAGCGAGGCACACGGTTGCAATTTCCGTCAAAATTTGCTATGATAAAATGATTGAAAAAGCGGTAGATATTACCGTTGACTTTGGGCTGCCGCAGCGGTATCCTCAAGGGCAATGAAGTTCCACAGACAGGAGGGAGCGGCATGACATTCATCCTTCGTTTGGCCAAGGTCGGCCTGCGGTTTCTCTATCTTTTCCTGCGGCCGCTGCCGCTGAAAAATAAGATCGTTTTTTTCTCCCGCCAGTCCAGCACCATCCCGCTGGATTTTACCTTGCTGGCCCAGGAGATCCAAAAACAATCGCCGGAGACGGAAATCGTGTATTTCTGCCGAAAAATGCGGCGAAAAGCCAAGATTTTCTCCTACTGCTGCTTTATTTTACATAGCCTGTATCATTTGGCCACAGCCTCCATCGCCGTCACCGATACCTACTCCATCCAACTCTGTGTCCTCCATCCCAAGCGGGGGCAGACGGTGGTGCAGGTGTGGCACGCAGTGGGTGCGGTGAAGCAGTTCAGCTACCAGTGCCTGGACAAGCCCGGCGGACAGCCGGCGGCGCTGGCGAAGGCCATGGAAATGCACAAAAACTACGACTATGTGTTCTGCACGTCCGAGGCCACGGCGGACATCTACGCCCAGGGCTTTCAGATGCCCAGAGAGAAGATCTTGCCTCTTGGGATGCCCCGTGTAGACTATCTGCGGGAGGCTGATCCGGCTCTGCGGGCACGTTATCTGGAAGCCCGGCCGGAGCTGGCAGGGAAGCAGATCTGTCTCTATCTGCCCACCTTCCGAGCGGGGGTGGAAGTGGGGATGGAGCGGCTGATGGACGCCTTTTCCAGTGTGGAAAACGCAGTGCTGCTCATCAAGCCTCACCCCATGAGCAAGATCACCCTGCCGGAGGATGTGTCGGTGGGGAAGGGCTGGTCTACCTATGAGATGATGAAGGTGGCGGACTGCGTGATCACCGACTACTCCGCCGCCTCCTTGGAAGTGAGCCTGCTGAACAAGCCGGTGTATCTGTACCTGTACGATTACGACGCCTACACGGACGCCCAGGGGCTGAACATTGACCTGTGGAAAGCGTTTCCCCACGCAGCCTTCCGGACGGCGGCGGAGGTGGCTCAGGCAGTGCAGAGGGAGGACTACGATTGGGCGGCATTGCAAGTCTATCGGGAGACGTATATCCAGACCGCTCAGGAGGACAATACCGGAAACATTGTCCGGTTCCTGCTCCAGCGCATCCCGGAACACCTGCGGAAGCAGCGAGAACCTGCGGAGGTATAAGCCATGTCTTTGAAACAGCGCATCAAAATTTTGCTGTATGATTTCGTGAAAGTGTGCCCGCCTGCCCGACGGCTAGTGCGGCATATGCTCTTTCAATACCGAGAGATCACCTTCCGGCGGCACACCAAGGGCATTGCCACCGACCCCAACCTGATGGTGTTCTGCACCTTCTCCGGTCGGGGGTATTCCGACTCGCCCCGCGCCATTTTTGAGTACATGGCCAACCGTCCGGAGGAGTATGGGCAGTACCGGTATGTGTGGATCTTCCAGCATCCGGAGCGGTTCCGGTGGCTGGAGGAGCAGTACCCCAATACGACCGTGCTCCAGTGGGCCAGTGTGCCCTATCAAAGAGCCATGGCGGCGGCAAAGTATTGGGTGTTCAATTATCGGGTCAGCGACCACATTTGGCCGAAGAAAGACCAGGTCTATCTGGAATGCTGGCACGGAACGCCTTTGAAACGATTGGGGTACGACCTGCAAAATGAGGGCGGAAATGTGATGAATTCCCTGAAGGAAGTGCGGGAAAAGTACGATCTGGATGCGGCAAAGTTCCGTTACATCCTGTCCCCCTCTGAGTTCACCACGGAGAAATTCACCTCTGCTTGGAACCTGAAACAGGCGGGGAAGGAGAACGCCATCCTTCAGGAGGGCTATCCCCGCAACGATTACCTGCTCAATCACACGCCGGAGGACGTGGAGCAGGTGAAACAAGCCCTCCACATCATGCCGGAGGACATCGGCGGCAGGAAAATTGTTCTCTACGCCCCCACCTGGCGGGACAATCAGCACGACTCTGCCGATGGGTACAGCTATCAACTGGGGGTGGATTTCGCACGGCTGCGACAGGCGCTGGGGGAGGAGTGCATCATCCTATTCCGTGCCCACTACCTGGTGGCCAACCAGTTCGATTTCGCCGCCTATGAAGGGTTCGTGTGGGATGTGTCCCAGTATCCGGACATCAACGAGCTGTATGTGGTGTCTGACCTGCTCATCACTGACTATTCCTCAGTGTTCTTCGACTACGCCAACTTGAAGCGTCCCATCCTATTTTATATGTATGACCTGGCCGCCTATCGGGACGACATCCGAGGGTTCTATCTGGACTTGAAGGAGCTGCCGGGGTCTATCGTGGAGACGGAGGAGGCGCTGATCCAGGCTATCCCCCAGGCGCTGGAACAGGATGCCTACGATGAGAAATACCAGCGGTTCCACGCACGGTTCAACGCCTTGGACGATGGGCACGCCAGCGAGCGGGTGGTAAAACGACTGTTGGAGACGAAATAATCCTTGCTATGTGGAAATGATTGTGATATAATCAATATAAGTGAATGTAAGTATCAACTTGAGAGTGGGGCCAGCGCCCCGCTCTTTTTTACATCCTGTCCCCAGCGGCGCGCTGGCGGCGGGGAAGTCCAATGTTTTTTGGAGGAAGAAGCATGAAAGTAACTGATTTGACCGCCCAGCTGGCGCAGCCCTTGGTGGAAGCGGCCGGATGTACGCTCTGGGATGTGGAATACGTTCGGGAGGGGGGCACCTGGTACCTGCGGGTGTTCATCGATGCGCCGGAGGGCGTGAACATCGACCAGTGCGAGGCCGTCAGCCGCCCCCTCAGCGATGCCTTGGACGAGGCCGACCCCATCCAGGGCAGCTATGTGCTGGAAGTGGGCAGCGCAGGTGCCGACCGTGCCTTGAAAAAGCCGGAGCACTTCGCCCAGTGCATGGGGCAGGAGGTGGACGTGAAGCTGTACCGTCCCAGAGAGGGGCGGAAGGAGTTCACCGGCACCTTGGCTGGATATGACCAGGGTAACGTGACCGTCACCCAGCCCCATGGGGCGGAAGTGGTCTTCGAGAAGAAGGAGATCGCGTTGGTGCGGCTGCATCTGGATTTTTAATATAATATAGAGGAACCCCCCCCCTCCGTACGCTCCGCGGCCCGCTCCCCC